>Ga0209275_10000069_pt1 | contig 30982 bp, 27 predicted proteins | sample HubBroMetageREF2_FD_188344 | JGI IMG/M metagenome (GOLD analysis project Ga0209275, IMG submission 188344) | Reference soil microbial communities from the Hubbard Brook experimental Forest, New Hampshire, USA - Hubbard Brook CCASE Soil... | ecosystem: Environmental > Terrestrial > Soil >... | reverse complement strand
TATTGCATACATGGGGTTTCTCCTTTTCCCGGGGGCACAGTCAATCTTCAAGCAGCAAACCGGGCGGACTGGGGCGAGTCCACTTCCATCTCTGATTGTAGGGACTGTGCTGCTCGTGGGGCCGATCTAGCCGGAGGCTCCAATTTGGTGCTCCGGCGCGTGCATCCTACGCCTCTGAAGCGCGCGACGCAACGAATTTCCCGCTGCGAACACGAGTGGCAGGAGATCATCGATCAGAGAGCCTTTTGTGATGGGATTACTTCCGGTTTGTCCGTAATCCTGACCCGCCACTGTCGGTCGTAAGCGTAATCGCCTGATAAAAACAGAACCCTCCGAACCTGTTCGGGAACATTCTTGGCGCGCCACTGCTGTTGTGGTTATGAATCGCAGGCACGCCAATCTTCAGCGCAGGGAAGGCTGATGGCTCTTAGACTACGAACGGAATCCAACGCGCTCGCACCCGCCGCAAATAGGCGGCGTACAGAGGATCGGTACGCAGGAAATTCTCTTCGACGATGCTCTTTATAACAAGCCAGAGAATCCCCAACCCTAGAATAAGCACGTTTCGCGGGCTATATGCTCGAAGAGCAACACCGAGGTACCCAAGGAAGAGACCAGTGTAGATTGGATGGCGCATATAGCGATACGCACCACTGGTTACGATCTCCCGTTGCGCAGGGACGAAGCCAATGTTTCGTCCGAGACTCAGACGCGCCCATATAATCACTGCCAAGCTGCAAATCGCCACCGCATCGGATACTTGGCTAGACACCACCGGCTGCCCCTTCTGAATTACCCCAAGAGTAAGGACAGCCCAATACGTAGCGACAAATGCCAGCAGCCAATACAAAGGGTTTGGTGTGACTCTCGTTGGGGGCCTGCGGAGAATCATCGTCACAAAGGCAATCAGAGTTCCGATCGCAAACGACGCCAGCGGTACGCCAAGCCGCATATGCTGATAACGATAGTAGGTGAGATACAGAAGCGGCACCATGGCGATGAACGCAATAGTGCGGTCGAGCCACGGTTGCGCAAGGACTTGAAGAAAAGGAGGCCTCGGAGGGTTTGCTACCTCTGGACTTGAACTCATGTTGACACCCCCCGATGGAAGGAAAAATCTCGCGGGTGGCCCTAGGGTCTCGCCGGTCTTGTACCACGCAGATTACCACCCGTCAACGCAAGCGAGTTCTGCGCTGGTGGTATCGGGGTGTCTCTACGGGACAGATGGCGAAACATCGGATCGCTTCCGGTTCGCCTCAACTCCCGATTAAACGCAGTAATCGTACAAGTGGGGTACAGTACCTAGCGATGAGCAAGAAATTCCGGATTGGAGACAAAGTGAAAGTGGTTGGCATGTCGCCTGTGACATTTGCGCCCGGCGTGAAGGATCAACTTGGCACCGAGAAGCTATTCAAGAGTATGCTCGGAAAAGTCTACACCGTTCGAGGATTCGATCGGTATGGAAACGTCGAGCTTCAACTACTGTATTAAATGAGGCGCGGCAAGGCTAATAAACTCACGTGTCGTTATAACTTTGGTTTTTTTCCAGAATCTTGGAAAATGCTTCTGATTACCCGTCACCAGATAGTCGGCTTTGGCAGCATCAGCACACTCTAGGAATACATTGTCATCGGGATCACCTGTCACTTCAAGTTGTCGGGTCGGAGCCACTGTATAGCTATGGTTCTTAATGAGCTGCAGCAATTGCTGCCGAAGGCCTTTGCGAATCTTCAGTTCCGGACGGGCAAGCACCTCGCTGTATTCTTCCAGGATCGAACGGGAGACATACAGGCTGGCCGGTTTGGTAATGGCAAGCAGCAGCACGGTGCGCTGCAGCCCGGCTGGCTTGATAGCAGCGGAAATCAGGACGTTGGTGTCAATCACCAGACGGAGGGCAAGCATCACTGCTTCGGCTTCTGTGACCGGGAAGCCTTGATGACCTTGTCGATCTGTCGCGAAGTTAGTGCGCTCGTCCCGTTACGCTCCGCCTCTTCACCGAGGACTCTTAAGACCTCGGGCTCGGGCGCAGCCAGCTTGACGTAATCACGGATGCTGATCAGCACGGCTTTGGGTGTCCCGCGTTTCTCGATAACTAGCGATCTGCGCTCGTCATCGACGCGGCGAAGAAGTTTTCCGAAATTCGCGCGGGCTCGCAGGGCGGAAACGACTATCGTGCCATTCTTACCGGTGGTTGTGGTGGTGGCCATAAACTCTCCATTTCAATTAATTGAACTGTACAGTCCAACAGGTGGGCGGTCAACGAGCTTGGTTGGGCCTGTAACCTCTATGTGGTTTGAGGAGGCAATCAGCTATAGGTCGCCTGCTGCCGCTAACTTGCCGGTGGGCTCGTGGCTCTTGTCGACACCTGTCGCACTCACGTCGGCGGGTTTATGGACACTGCGGACCGCAAACGACCATGCCGTTTATCGTGCAGCATCCGTAATCCGCTTCCGCTTCCGACGTGAAATGCATAGCGCCCACTTTGAGTGGAATGTTTTTCTCTTCCAAAAAACGATTCACCAGTTTGCGCAACTCAGGATGAATCTCTTTTATCTTGGAAAGATGTTTTTCGATGTCCTGATTTGCCGTGGGTGTACTCTTTGACTTTCCCCCCCGCTTCGAAGAGGTCGGTTTCTTCGTCATTGTTTTGCTCCTGATGGATTTGCTTTGATGTTTACGCGGGCCGTGCCGATCTGACTGCCCTGCTTATCCACAAACGTCAGATCTATGCTTGCCGCATCCTTGGTGGCCCACTTGGGAATGAGCACTGCGACAGACTTTCCATCCTTTGCGACATTGATGTCCAGTTTCGTATCGGAAACCATCACCGCGCCAATGCCCGCAAGGGCAGTTCCGGTGAATGAAACCCAGACCGCATCGTGCTGATTTACGACGGCACTTTGATTCTTGTCCAAAGTGGGCTTTGTGGAATCGCTGCCGTCATCTTTGGGGACGGTCACCGGGTGGCTCCCCTGCCATAGGAGTTTTTGCGAGGTAGAATCCCAAAATGCCTCTTGCAGCAAAAGGATTTTGGGCGGACATGATTTTGGCTTTGCTGCAGTTTCGGGAGGAATGGCCTTGGACGGCTGGGTTGGCTTTTGCCCCTGCGCCACTGGGGGAACGCGAACGACCTTCGGTTTGGGCGGCGCATTTTCTGCGTCCACGCAGGGGTAGGACTTCCCAATACTAATGCGCGCCAAATTGTCGTTGGCGGTGAGGGGACAAAACACGTTAGCGTTCTTGGGCGGTGAATTCGGACAACCAGCACTCATTTCGAGGGGTGCATCATCCGCGACAAGAAGGCGCCAATTTTGAGCGCTGAAGTGTTCGGCATCGGGTGGCACAAAGGGGCCATCTGCTTTTTCCAGGAGATAATCCATCCCTGCCCTTACGATTTGCAGCTTGAATACGGAATCCGGATCGTAGACCAGTTGGGAGGACGCAAAGCCGTGCCGGAAAGGAAACTTCAACATCGCTACGCCGGAGAGTTTCGGTAGCATGACCTCCGGCACGCGCCCGGAAACAGCCAGACAATCTCCGTTCATGTGGAAGGTGTTTTTTTCCTTATTCGTGAGCGGAGGAAATTGATAGGGTCCCAGAACGGGTGCACCGTTCAAGAAAAGGATGGGTTGCCCAAACTTGTCGTCACCCATGTCCGCCTGTTCCAGGCATCCGTGATTTTCGAATTGCGGCACCAGTGTGAGGTCCACATAACCACCGACGGCCGCAGGTTTCCTCACCGCTTCGAGGATGCCCAATCTTGTCTTGCCAGCTGAGGATGGCTGCTCGAGCGGGATGGCAGGACCGTAGCGTCCGAGAACGGCAGCATCCGAGACCAGCGCCGAGACATCGGTTGTAATATCGAAGGCCTGGTCCGGAAGGAGACGCAGCCCATCTGGGGGGCCTGCTAGAATCTTGTCGCCTATTGCGACCTTCGTCTCACTGAAGAGGTTCTGGCCCTTGACGGATACCACAGCTTGTTTGTTCCCGACCGGACGCCAGGTTACTGAACTAATGATCGGGCTCAAGGCGCTGAGGTATGACGACGTAAGGGGAACGGCCAGATCGTATCCATTGACAACCGTTTCACCACTGGGAGCGTAGGTCAGACTCGTTCCCAATGACAGTACATGGCCAACCTTCGACCACGGCCGAATTTCCTGATCGCTCGCGCTAGTCAACGAGCCAGGATCGTACTTTCTCCAATACGTCTTAACGGCAACGGAGAAGTGTTCCGTTCTTGGAGTAGATTGAGGTAGATCTTCTTTCGGAAGCGATACCACCGCGAATAGCTGCCGCGTACCTGGGGAGACCGCTTTACGGCCCAGCACCGGACGAAAGGCCCAGCCAAACGTGATCTCGCCGGAGAGCGGGGCAGACTGTTTTTGGTAGGAAACCGTGTCATTGTCTCGGAACATATAATAGGTCTGCCCACGATGCCGCTCCGAGTATCCAACGGTAACGAGCTTTATGACCGCCGAGCCGCCGAAGGCATTCGATTTCGAATTCAGGGCGACCGAATTGTAGGTATGCTCTTGCGGCATTGCCGCAACCAACGATGGCTCGAGACCTTCCTTTTTGCACTCGTCTGAGATCTTGCAGCTCAACGTGATCTCAACTACGGCCTCGGCGTTCTCCGCATCGCGTGGCGGATCAATCGTAACGTTGAACCCAACGACCGATTGAAGGCGCGGTTTGAGATCAGGTGTGAGCAACCGATCCGAAAGTGACCTATCCAGCAGCATTTGAATGTTGATGATTTCATAGGTCAGGTCAACCTGCTCGTTGAGCAGGTCTGACGCACTCATGCCATATTGAAGATTGGTGAGTGCCGAGGGAGCCGAAATTACGTCCGGCAGCGCCGGCGCGGCAGGCGTTATCGCGGCAGTCGTCGAGGTTTGCTTGGTTGAGTCCGTAGTGGTTGGGACGGTGGCGGGTGGTGTGAGGTTGCTGCTCGTGTCGTGTTCATTCTGCAGAGATGGAGTGCCAGGGCCTTGTATCGTAAAAGAGCGGGAAGTCTCTTGTATTCTGGAGCCCTGGACCGTGCCAATTGCCTTGGCCAAAGCCGTTTGATCGATGACGTTGATTCCTGCCAATTGACTATTCAGGCGCTCCAACATGAGGTTGAGAGTGCGGTTGTCGAACGCTTTAGGGGCGCCAACAGCGATGCCCCGAGCGTCCATCTTCGGCGCAGTGGGCGTTTGCGCCCCTTGCCGCTTTTGCGGCGCATTCGAAGGTTCGGCTGGAGTAACTGCCTGTGGCGAATTTGCCATTGGCACCGTTGAATTCGCCGGCGGTGCCTGATTGGCAGGCTTCTCCGGACTAGCGGCCTGTACGGGATCGTTCGTCTGTGGCGGATCCCCCGCACTGCCAGAGGTTGCGAATTGCAGAACGCAAATCAAAAATGGCAACAGACCGAGGGCGAGGGGGCGTTGCATGGGTACTCCAATGCTTGAAGGGTGACGTGGCGGCAGACTGTACCACACTTTCAGGAGGAACCGTTGCGGTAACGCTACGTTCAAACCAGCAAGTAGGTCGCTCTTGCTCCCAATTGACCCTGGATCGCCGCCGCTGATTGCGGTAACATCTGCGCAATTTTACTTTGATGGAAACCGTATGTTTGTCAATCCGAGCTTCTGAAGGCCGACTCAAAGTGAAAAAACGCGGAAGCTGCTTTTCTATGAAAGCCTTACATACGGGATTCCTCCTTTTCGTCGCCACTCTATTTTTGTTGGCTTTCTCTGGCCGAGCGAACGCGCAGCAAGTTCCGAACCAATTCGTTCAAAAGGGTGAACCGCACGTTGTGCCGGGGTGCGGAAATTCTGGGTGTTATGCGCAGTACGACATTTGTGTGGACGTGCCAGCTGGAACGATTCCGATTTCCATTACGCACTACTACGACAGCTTTAGCGGTTGGGGAGAATTTACAAACCAGCGGCAGACCCACGCTGGGGTTCGACGTCCCGTCCAGTAGTCAATCAGAAGCACCTCACGGCCCCGAATAACTGCCATCTGATACCACCAAAAAACGAGCACCTAGTGCCGCACTAGGCAGTCCCTTCGGGCGAGAGGACATTGCCGTTGTTCGATCACTCCTTACAATTGGGGAGGCTATCAACATTCAGGCGCTAACCGCGTGAGCATTGCTGCGGAAGGTTTATCGCGCGTGAATCTTCCATCCGATAAGATTAAGTAGTGATCAAAGAGCCATATATCGGATTCGAAGGGCCACTCGGGGCCGGGAAGACTACTCTCGCTCGCCTGCTGGCGGAACATATTGAGGCGACTTTAATTCTCGAAGATCTCGACGGAAATGAGTTCCTGTCCGATTTCTACCGAGACAAGGAGCGATGGTCACTCGGAATGCAATTATCGTTTCTGATCTCCCGGTACGAGCAACTGGGGTCGGCCGTGCCGCCCGGCACTCGAGCTATAGTGGCAGACTGCACCTACGCTACCCGATTGTGATGTTGAACTATTTCCTGCCGCTAATTCTTATTACCGGTCTTTGGGGACACGCTCGGGCGACTCGCCAACCCGCCGCCGCGACAATGACCACGCAAAGGTTTGAGTTCTTCTCGAACGGAAACCGGCTCTCCGGCTTTGTCGATGTTCCAGCGGGCGGCGCCGCGCGAGCCATGATCGTGATCATTCACGGCTATGGCAAGACGGACGTCGCCGGACGCACGTCCTATTACGACTTGCGCAGCCTGTTCACGCAGTTCGGGATCTCCACGTTGATATGGGACAAGCCTGGTTGCGGCGAAAGCAAAGGGACGTTCGACGCCGATCAACCGGTCGAGAGCAGCGCAATGGAAGTAGTGGACGCGATCCGGCATGCGAGAGAAAGCAAGCTGCCGGGGTCACAAAAGATCGGACTTTGGGGCATTAGCCGCGCCGGATGGATCGCGCCACTGGCGATCACGCAAGATCCCAAAATTGCGTTCTGGATTTCGGTGAGTGGCACGGATGACAAGGAAAACTTCCCCTATCTCCTGGAATCCAATCTGCGCATCGAGGGTCGAACGGAAGCGGAAATCAAACTCCTACTTGATGAATGGCGACGCGGCTTCGCGATCACGAGTCGGGGCGGGACGTTTGAAGACTATCTCGCGGCGACGCAAACCCTTCGGCGCGATCCGTTCATGGTGTTCCTGTCCGGCGGCAAGGACGAAGACGAGGCGGAGTTTCTCGCGCAGCAGAAGCAATTTCTGAGCGGCACATTTCAGGTCGATGAAGCAACCGGTCTTATGATCTATGTGCCCCACTTTCAGCTCATGCTCGCGCGGGTGAACGTTCCTGTGCTCGCCATCTTTGGTGAGAAGGACCGCAACGTGAATTGGCGTAACACTGTGGCGCTCTATTCCAAGACGATCGGTAAAAACCCGAACGCTAGCCTGACAATCCGAACCTTCCCCGATGGTAACCACAATCTACAACAAGCCCGGACGGGCGGGCTGCGCGAAATGCTGCAAATGAGTGAGCACCGCGCAAGCGACGGTTATTATAAAGCGATGGCGGATTGGCTGCGAACGAAAGGACTATAGTGAAAAAACCGCGAGTACCCGTCTCCGAGACGTGGCATAAATCGCTCGCTTATTGTGTTGCTCTGCGGTACGTCCTTATTAGCGCGGCCATGGCATGGGTTCGGCGCTCGTCGCGAATCGCATTTATTCGGAAACTCTGCATGAGCTCGAACGCAACGCCGGCCCCGGCACCATGCTGCAGCGCCTTCACAACTTCGTATACGATCGCCTCGCAGCTGACGGTTTTTGTTTCACGATGGCTGCGGCGCGTTTTTCTCACAATGGACGCCGAGTGACCTTTGCTGCCGCTGGCCATCCGCCGGCAATGATTGTCTCCGATGGTGTTCTTCGCTTGCTCGATTCGCAAAACGGCATACTCGGCTGCCTCGCCGATACAATGCTGTCCGACTCGGCCGATGAAATCGACCTCGCAATCGGCGACCGTCTAGTTCTGTACACGGATGGACTCGTCGAGGTCTTTAATCAGAGTCACGAAATGCTCGCCGTTAAAGGCCTTGCGAAGTTGGTCCGGGAATCGGCGACGCAACCGCTTCACGGGATGAAACAGACAATCCTTGACAGGGTCACTACTTGGAGGCGCGGCCCCATCGTCGACGATATATCTCTGATGATCATCGAATTGCGGTAGGTATATCGTTCGCGTCGTGGAAACTACATTTTTTGATCGAGCTGTCCCTCTGAGCACCCTATTGATACTCCAGTTCAGCGCTTTGGAGGCCATCGCGTTGGATCGGACCATGGCTGTGGCGTACTGAAGATGATTAGGGTTAGGTTCAGTATTGCAACTTCCGAGTGATCATTCCTAAAGGATGCTATTGCACCTGCCGCGTGCGTTTCTTTCTGAAACCAGGACCACGTGTTAGGAAGACCGAACAGCGCGTCGAGAAGCTCTGGGCCTATGTACGGCAACATGAGACACCCACAGGGCCCATTCACCGCTTTTGCGAACGAATCGAGCAATCTTCGTTCATGCATTTTGCCTGTTCGGTATCCTTGGGAATCAAATTTACACCGGTCTCAAACACCTCACCCTTTGCCAAATCAGGGCTTTCAAACTGCCATTCGAGGTGCTCAGTGTCGAAACCTCTTCGGGCCACCAATCTGCCGCTTGCGATATTCGCGTCTTCGTTTTCCGCAACCGTGAAGGTCACTATTGTCTTGTCATCCGTCTGATGTTTTGGGAGCGGAAGGTCTGGGCCGAAGAAAATCCAGAGCGTGTTGCCGTGGGCTGCGGCTGAGATTAACTGCAGTGAGTACGAATCGCTGGAACGGACAACGGTGAGGATGACTTCCGGAGCATCCGGGTCGTACAGTTCGGTTTGATCTATCAGAGCTCCGGTGTCATCGAGTTGCCTAATCGCAAGCACACTCTGCCGTCCGCCTTCTCCTCGAAGATCCCATTGCGCCGCCTCTGCGGGACTGACCGGACCGCTCTCGACACGCCATAGTTGTGTACCAGGCAAAATCTGCCCGATCGTCATGTCGGTGGCATAGAATGTCCCGATCCTAGCTCTGGATTGGCTTGATTCCGGGCGATATTCTCTGTCTCCGATTGTCAATGAAGTTCCTACAGCCGCTGTGGCACGGCGTGGAGCATAAAAGAAAGCGATACCTGAATCGTCGGTTCGAGAAATTACTTCCGGTGAAGCGTGGGGCACCATTTCACCGGCGACGAATCCCCACTCGATCAACTGCCCGATCCGGTCGTGAAAGCGAATTCGGAATAGCGGGGCTGAGTCGCCAAGCGTAAAGACCTCAAAATCGATTCGCGTCGCATAGGCATCCTCTCCATTTGCCTTGAGAGCATCCACCTGACGACTCAGGGTAGAGTAAACGATCCTTCGGTTCGTGGTCTTGTCCAGCAGAACCACTTCGCAACGACCTTCTTCGACCAATGCCTCGATCCTGGCGTAGCGTGGATCATCTTCAACCGACTGTACGAAATATTGTGGCACGTAGCGAAACTTGACCTTCATCGGAAGGACCGGGGCTGGCGACGTCAAAGCCCTCACCGGGGCTTGAGCTTGGATGACACTAGGCTTATAGAAGAGCCCACATGTCAAGAGTGTGATCGACACAATTCGTTTCTTCATACTTCGTCTCCATAAATGTTTGATCGGCGGCGCGCACTTTGTTGAATCCAGGTCGTAGGTAAGACGGCAACTCTTCGGACAGGCTGCCAGTGTTTTGCGCCGGTGTTCACTTGGTTTTTGCTTCTGTGGTCTCTCATTGCCGAAAGTGAGCCAAAAACAAGCCCTTGTTGTGCTTTTTTCGGGAGCTCGCATTCCGCCTGTAGCCGCGGAAGTTGACTCAGCATCCTGCTTCGCCTCTCGAACGGACCGCAAGACTTTCGAAACGTCTTTGGTCCTCGCCTGGACTAACGGCAAGATTCGGGCCATTCTGTGACGGCGTAAGTTGCTGAATTTTCTGGGAGGCGTTGGTTCCGAGGTGTCAGAAGTCAAAAAAGTTCAAAGTGTCGAACTGGAACAAGGTTGGACAGGCGGCGCGACTCGGATGGCCCAGTCAGGAAGGCAGCCACTCAGGAATACAGCTTCGCGTAGATACCGAGCTTTCTCATTCGATAGAGAAGTGTGGTTCGATTGATACCCAGGCGTGTTGCAGCGCCATCAGAACCACCGACACGCCCCTTGCATTCGTTAAGCGCGTCTACGATTTCCTCGCGCTGCTTCCTTTCATACTCCTCGGCGCCAGCGTTGACGTTAGGCAGTGAACTAGTTGCTTTGCGAGCGGTTCGATTCTTCCTGTCGACGCTCGCATCAGCGGCCGTTGCCGTTTCTGTTTTTCGCAGTTCTGTCAGCGGTGCTTCGAGCGCTTTGCCGCGCGTCAGGATCACGGCGCGCTCAATGAAATTCTCCAATTCGCGGATATTCCCCGGCCATTCCCACGCTGTGAGAGCCTTCATAGCGACAGAAGGAACAGACTCAATTTGTTTCTGCAGTTGTTTTGCAAACTTTTGCGCGAAAAAACTAACCAGCATAGGGATATCTTCTTTGCGCTCGCGCAGGGACGGGATGCGAATCGGAAAGACGTTCAGGCGGTAGAACAAGTCACTGCGAAACTCGCGATCCGCAATCATTTTCTGCAGATCGCGATTGGTGGCGGCCACCAGACGAACATTCACTTTCCGAGTATGAGTGCTGCCAAGGCGTTCAAACTCCCGCTCCTGCAAAACACGAAGCAGTTTGGGCTGAATTTCAATCGGAATGTCTCCCACTTCATCCAAGAACAGCGTGCCCTGGTCAGCGAGTTCCAAGCGCCCGACTTTTTGCGCAATCGCTCCGGTGAACGCTCCCTTTTCGTGCCCAAAGAGTTCGCTCTCCAGCAGACCCGTGGGAATCGCCGCACAATTCAGTTTCACAAAGGTGCGGTCCTTACGCCGGCTGCGGTCGTGAATGGCGCGCGCAATTAGTTCTTTTCCCGTTCCGGTTTCGCCAAGCAGCAGCACCGTGGAATCGCTCGGGGCGACGGTTTCAACCATTTGCAAAACACGCTTCAACGCTGCGCTTTTGCCAATGATCCGCTCGAAACCGCTGTCGGTGCGAATTTCCTCTTCCAAGTAGAGTTTTTCCTGCGCAAGCTTGTCCTTGAGTTCAGAAATTTCCTGGTACGCTAGCGCGTTTTCAATTGCGATGGCTATCTGTCCTGACGCCCGGCTAAGGAAATCAACATCTTCTGGCGTAAAGGGAGTCTCCGTGGTCCGTGAAGTCGCTAAGATTCCGAGGGCTCGGCCGCGATTTACAAGCGGAATAAGGCAAAGGGCTTTTATGCCTTCGGCAGCGGCGATGTCAGTTGTCCCATACACGAAATTATCAGGTTCCCGCGCGTCAAGGACCGTCGGTTTCAAGGTGTCCATCGCTTTTCGTGCGGCGGCGCTTGGCGCAACCAGCAGCTCTTCCTTTATGACCCCCTTGCCATGCGGAAAATCCATTGCAAATACCCTCAATTTTCCCGGTGCGGCATCCGTACAGGAGGGTATCGAAACGGCTACGGCGTCAGCATGTATGACTTCACGTATATTCGCTGCGGTCGCCCGCAAGACCTCTCGTAGATCCAGGCTCGATGTGATTCTGGTGGTAAGATTGAGCAGCAACTGTAGCCGGTCGTTCTGGCGCTGCAGCTCTTCACTGATGCGCACGATCGCTTCGTCGCGGCTTCTGTTGTTCGTCACGGGTATAGCGGTGATGCCCATTCCTTGTCTTAGATGCCTCATGAAACTAGATAGCTATAACCCTAGATTTGCAGTTTCGCGATGCCGTCAGGAAAGGCGGATCTCGGAGTCGTAAAATCAACTCTTCGTGAAGGACGGGCGCGGAGAGCCCTTCTGTTCTCGAAGGCTGGGAGGCTGCTTGCCATTGAAATCCTTGAATCTGTACTCCTGGGCTGTTTCGGCTGCGATGACCACGCTTCCCGATTTCGACATCAGTTGCGGATTCGAATACAACGAAGCGATAGCTAGACCAGAAAGCTTAGTGTCTCCGCGCTTTCGAGTATCTTGACACCCCAGGGATTTTCGCGAGGACGGACTTGGCTCTCTCGGTGGTTGTCGTCGCGGCCAGATGGATACCACTGCGAGCGACCAATCCCTCCCATTTTTCGATACCTCAGTGCCGTGAATTTGACATTAGCCGAGCGGATATTTTCCATCCATTACTGCTGACGCCACCCACCACCTAGCGATTGGTAGAGCTGGACAAGCGCAAGCCGCTCGTTCAGTTGCGCCTGAACAAGGTTCAGCTCCGCCGAGAAATAGTTCGTTTCGTTGGTCAACACTTGGATATAACTCGCACCGCCTTGCTTATATAGAATCAACGAGAGGCGGTCTGACCGTTCCGCCGCCTGGACGAGCAGTTCCTGTTGCTCGCGGAACTGACGATCTTTTTGAGACGCGATGAGTGCGTTCGAAACTTGCTCAAGCGCGTTCTGCACGGTCTGCTGATAAGCGAGCACTGTTTCCTGATATTGTGCCCGCGAGAGTTTTAATTGCGACCGGAGCGCTCCGCCTTCGAAGACGGGCTGCGCCACACTCAGGGCACCCAGCCAGGTCTCGGAGGGTGCGCTGATGAACCGACTCAACTGGTTGCTTTCTAGCCCACCCGTCCCAGTGAGCGCGATGCTGGGAAAGAAGGCGGCCTTAGCCACGCCGATCTGCGCGTTGGCCGCCACCATGTTAGCTTCGGCCTCACGGACATCCGGGCGACGCTCGAGCAATTCCGAGGGCAGGCCAGCCGGGACGCTATCCGGCACGGGCTGCTCTGTCAGCGCGCGGCCACGGGGTATTGAGCCTGGGTTTTCACCGAGCAGGATGCTGAGAAGGTTTTCCTGCTGTCGTATCTGCCGCTCGAGGTCGGGAATGGTTTCTGAGGCGGTATAGACCAGTTGTTCTGACTGACTCACGTCGAGGTCGGAAGCTGAGCCATGGGTCTCAAGCACCTGAGTCAATTGCAGGGATTGTTGCCGCGATCCCAAGGTGCGCTTGGCGATCTCCAGCTCGCTGTCCAGTGCGCGAAGCTGGAAATAAGCTGTTGCCACATTTGCAACCAGTGATGAGATCACTGCCTGCTGTCCCCACTCCGAGGCTAGCATCTGAGCGCGAGCTGCTTCGGTTTGGCGGCGATACTTTCCCCAAAAGTCCAAATTCCAGATAACCGAGAGGTTGATCTGACCAGCGTTGACCTGGTAGGCCGGAAACAGACTTGAAACCTTGGCGTTTTGCTGGCTGAAGACGCCTGCGCCGAGGCTTGCCGACGGGAACTGATTGGCGCGGACAATACCAAGCTGGTCTTGTGCTTCAAGCACGCGAGTGGCAGCGATGCGTACGTCGTAGTTCTGCTGAAGTGCGGTGTGAATGAGCTGTGTCAGCACCGGGTCTTGATACACGTCCCACCATTTTTCGTTGCCGATTGAGGATGCCGCGGCAGTCTCGCTTGTCACGCTGTCGCGATAGTCCGTTGGCACGTTTACTGTTGGCCGCTTGTAATTCGGTCCCACCGCGCATCCAGCGAGCAAAACCGCAATCGCTATTAACAGAAACTTTTTCACGTTAGTCGGCCTCCCCAGGTGCTTCGGCCGACGTCAGCTGTGGCGTTCCGCGCTTCGCGGCACCGGAGATGCGCTCGACCACATAGAAGATCGCCGGAACAAAGAATCTGCCGATGAAGGTTTCCGCCACCATACCTCCGATGACAGCGGTCCCCATAACTTGACGCGCGACTGCGCCTGCTCCCGATGCTGTCCAGAGCGGCACGCAGCCGAGAATAAAGGCGAGCGCCGTCATCATGAGCGGCCGGAAGCGAAGCCTCGCCGCGGAAAGTGCTGCATCGACAATGGACATACCGCGTTCGTAATCCTCCTTGGCAAACGCGACGATCAGAATCGAATTTTTCGCAGCCAGGCCGATGAGCATCACTAAACCGATCTGCGCATATACATCGTTCTCGATTTGAACCATGTAATGCGGCAGAAAAAGGCCGAGCACCACGCGACGCAGCCAGAGCGCGGCCAGGGCACCGAAGACTGCGACCGGCGTGCTGAGCAGCACGCTAAAAGGCACTGTCCAGCTTTCATAAAGTGCTGCCAGAATTAAAAAAACGAACAGGAGCGAAAACGCGAAGATCACCGAAGCCGGGACCCCTTGTTCCGCTTTCACCTCCTGATAAGACATTCCAATCCAGTCGTATCCCATTTCGGAAGGCATGGTTTGCTTGAAAACGTCCACCAGCGCGGCTCTTGCCTGATCGGCGCTATAACCGGGTGCGGCGGCAGCATTGATCTGCGCGGACCGGTACTCGTTGTAACGCATCGTAAACTCAGGGCCGACACGGGTCTCGAATTTTGCCAGCGCGGAAAGCGGCACCGTCTGCCCTTGGCCGTTGCGGACATAGAATTGGCCGAGATCGTCGGTTGTCGATCGGTAAGGCGCTTCGGCCTCCACATACACCTGCCAGGTACGTCCGAAGTCGTTGTAGTAGTTGACAAACAAGCCGCCCATGTACGCTTGAATGGTGTTGTAAACATCCGTCAAATTCACGCCTTGCTTTAATGCTTTTTCTCGATCCACATTGATGAACTCTTGCGGCACACTCGGAATAAACGTTGTGCTGATCAGGGCGCTTGCGGGCGGCTGCCAGGAACTTGGTCAGGTTGTCTCCAAGAAACTTGACATCCTTACCAGCACGATCTTCCAGCACGAACGTTACGCCACCGGCAGTACCGACGCCAGGAATCGCGGGCGGCGAGAAACTGAAGACCGTCCCTTCCGGCAGTTGCTTGAGTTCTTGGTTCAAACGTGCCTTGATGGCTTGATATTGTTCGCTCCGGTTTTGGCGCTCATCCCAGGGCTTAAGGCTGACCCAAAAGAAGGCGCTGTAACTGGTCCGGACATAACTGAGCAAGCTGAAACCAACCACGCTAGTCGTGTACTGCACGCCTGACGTGTTTGCGAGAACCTTCTCTACTTGTTTGGCCGCCGCGCTGGTGCGTTCCAAAGACGCCGCGTTGGGGAGCTGCATATTGATGTAGAGATAGCCTTGGTCTTCATCCGGCAGGAAACTGGTGGGCAGGTGGGCGCTAAAGAGCCATGCTCCACCTCCCGCAACGACAAGCAGCACCATCACCACCGCGGCTTTGCGAATCAGCTCGCCCGACCAACGTACAAAACTGTCAGTGGAGCGGTCGAAGTAGCGGTTGAAGTAGCCGAAGAATTTTCCGAGCGGTCCGCGAGTTTCCTTTTTGGGCCGCAGCAGTAACCCCGAAAGCGCCGGGCTGAGCGTCAACGCGTTGAACGCCGAAAGCATCACGGAGATGGCGATGGTGAGGGCAAACTGCTGATATAACCTGCCGGTAATGCCAGGAATGAAAGCGGTCGGCACGAAGACCGAAGCCAACACCAGTGCTATGCCAACGACCGGACCCGAAAGTTCTTTCATCGCTTTTAGGGCGGCATCTTGGGGAGACAACCCTTCTTCAATATGGTGCTGTACTCCTTCCACCACCACGATGGCGTCGTCGACCACCAATCCAATGGCGAGCACCAACCCGAACATCGAAAGCGTGTTGATCGAGAATCCGAACAGCGGGAACACGGCAAAGGTTCCGACCAGGGAGACAGGCACGGCGAGCATGGGTATCAGAGTGGCGCGCCAATCTTGCAGGAAGAGATAGACCACAATAATTACCAGCACAATCGCAATTACCAGGGTCCAAACGATTTCTTTCATGCCCTCCGTGACCGGGAGTGTCTGGTCGAGCGAAACGGTGTAATCGACGTCCTGGGGAAACCTTTGCTTCATTTGGGCCATGAGCTTGCGGATGCCCTGTACGGTTTCGACAGCATTGGTTCCGGGCAACTGGTAGACGGCAAGGGCAGCGCTGGGTTTGCCATTCAGACGACTGACGATGCTGTAGTCTTGCGTACCTAGTTCGACTCGAGCCACATCTCTGACGCGAACGGTCCCACCGTCTGGTGCCTCGCGCACGATCACGTCGCCGAACTGTTCTGGTGAATTTAATCGCCCTTGAGCGAGCACAGCGTAGGTAAACTGCTGGTTGCTCTGAGCTGGCTCGCCTCCGACCTGGCCAGCGGGATTCACAGTGTTCTGGGCCTGAAGGGCGTTAACAATGTCCGTAACGGTGATGCCAAGCTTGGCCATTTGGTCAGGCTTCACCCACAGCCTCATGGCATACTGCCCCGAGCCGAAGACCTGCGTTTGGCCAACACCGTACAAACGTGCGATCGGGTCGTTGAGATTAATGTAGGCGTAATTGGCCAGGTAGTTCGCATCACGACTGCCATGCGGCGAATAAAGCGCAATCAACATGAGCGGGGCAGTGGTTGACTTCTTGAGGGTGATTCCGTAATTGTTCACCTCGGGCGGCAACTGCCCGTTTGCCAGTTGCTGGCGCGACTGCGTGAGCAGCAGATCCGTATTGGGATCGGTCTTGAGATCGAAGTCGACGATTAGCGTCGTTTGCTGATTCGCCGTGGCGTTTAAGGAATACATGTAGCTCATGTTGTCCACGCCACTGACTTGCTGCTCGATGGGCGTGTCAACGGCTTGCTCGAGAGTCTTTGCATCTGCGCCGGGATAGTTGGCTTGCAACCTGATCTCAGGTGGAGCGATGTTTGGGAACTGCGCTACCGGCAAGAAGGCGATTGTGATCACGCCGACTATGACCGTGAGAATCGCAATCACGATCGCGACGATGGGCCGTCGAATGAAAAAGCTTGCCATGGCTTAACGCTCCTTCGTTTCTGTGTACGGCGTGGGATTCACCAGTTCGCCTTCTTTTGTCTTCTCCGCACCAACCGCCACGACGCGTTCTCCCGGCTTCAGCCCGGATGCGATCACCCAAAGCGTGTCCACTCTCGGCCCGACCTCCACGGTGCGGAGCTGCGCCCGGTTATCGGAGCCGATGACTGTCACTTGGTAGGTGCCTTGCTGCTGACTCACCGCCGCCTGCGGCACCAACGATGCTTTTGGCAGATATCCTGTCAACGCGCGAATGCGCGCGTACTGACCCGGCCGCAACAAATTCTTGGGATTCGGGAATTCCCCGACGATCTGGATGGTTCCCGTCTGCGTATTCACCTGGCGGTCAGCAAACACAATCTTCCCGCGATACGAGTAGGTACTCCCGTCAGCTAGGATCAACTCCAGCGGGTGTCGCGAAGCATGCGTCAACCAATCTACGGTCCCGGGAGCGGTTCCATCCGCCATGCGCAGATATTCCTGTTCGCTGATCGGGAAATAAACCTTGACCGGATTCACCTGAGAAACCGCGGTGAGCACAGTGGCCGGTCCCACGAGATTTCCGACCTGCACCGTGTTGATTCCGGCGATCCCATCAATCAGGGAAACGACTTTTGTGTAGCCCAGATTCAGCGCGGCCTGTTCGACCGCAGCCTGATCGGCCTCGACGGCTGCTTTCGCCGCGAGGAGTGCCTGCGTGTCGGTGTCCAGCTGGCTTTGGGGAATCGCGTGCGCGTCCGCTTCTGGGACGTCGCGATTCACGTTCATGTCAGCATTGGCTCTCTGCGCCTCGGCTTGAGCCAGTTGTCCTTTCGTCTGGTCGAGCACTGCCTGAAACGGGCGCGGATCGATTTCGAAGAGAACCTGGCCCTTCCCGACCAATGCTCCTTCCTGATAGCACTGGCGAATCAGATAGCCGCTCACCTGTGGTTGAATCTGCGCGTTGACGTAACCTTCGAGCGTTCCCACCCACTCTCCCTCAACCGGTACGTCTTTCTGGATGACCGCCGCTATTTCGACCGTAGGCGCCGGTGGAGCAGACGCGGACGCTACTCGGCGTTCGCACCCTGCGCTTGCCGCGCTAACTAGGGCACCGATTACGGCGATTAACTTTCGCGATTTCCAGGTTCTTGCATACGTACTCATTTGTTCGTTCCCTCCGAGAGCAGCCCGCCTCAGTGCCGATATGGCAGAGGTGTTGTGTTCTATAAGAAACTTGCGAAAGCGATTTAACTTGCTCGCCACGGCGACATCGCTCGTATCTCCTGCTGCATCACCCCAAAAGCAGACTAAATACCGCAACGAGAAACAGTGCGAACACGACTATTAGGACGAGTTCGCCCGGAAGCGACTCGTCGAATCCGATTTTTGTTTCCCTTCCCATACCATCCTCAAATTCCTCTGTGATTGGCGACGATGCACATGTTCAGAGAACGATGCTTCGAGATTTCGTTGCGTCTTTCTCATCTTGCGGTTTGGGAGCGGAACGCCTGGTCCGGAGACCAGCGGTTATCTGCTCGAGAATGTGCTTCGTGTAGATTCCGTTGGCCGTGAATTGCGCGTCGCGTCTGGCCAGCATGCGCAGGAGTCTTTCGCCGCACTTGTCGATGTACGTGACTTCGTTCAGGTCTACGATGCACGCGCGTTCCACATCTCTGCGGTGGTTCTTCCTCCAGCACGCTCTGAACTCACGTACCCAGGGATCGGTAAGCCGGCCATGAAGAATCCATCTCTCTTCCGCTGGTGTTTCACTGAAAGTGATTTTCAACATGGTATTTTCCTCAGAGCGCGCCCATAGGAGGAGTGGGCCACCGCGGCGATCGCTTGTTTCTGGCCCTTGCCGGCGCGTGATCACGGATGACGAGGCTGGACAGAATCGCAAGTTCATTTGCGTATCGGACTCTCATCGCTGCTTCGGTTGTACTTTTCTTTGAGCTCGCGTTCCGCCTGTACCCAATCGTCCAAGTCACAGCCGTGAATTCCCCCGCGTTCGATGTGAATCTCAAACGCTCGCTGACGAATTTCTGCCAGGGTTGGGCCGTTCTGGCCTTTTTCTTCTGCGACCTCCGGCCGGCAAATCACGCTTGGTGTGTTCTGATTGTTCGTTTTCAGATTTTGCGATTTCATGCTTCTTTTCTCCCTTACAACGTGTTCCTGGTTTCAACTGCCGCGCTCTGGGTCACGAAACTAAGATTCAAGAAGATGCGATTTCCTCTCACCTGCCCTCCTTTCAGACGCCCTTCTCATTTCTCTCTTGCGCCTTCATCGTTACTCCTGTTGTTCTTTTCCCGGAGCTCGCGTTCCGCCTGCAGCCACTCGTCGAGGTACTCGTCCAAGTCGTAAGCGCGACCGCCACGTTCGATGTGAATCTCATGCGCTCGCCGATGGATTTCGTCCAGGGTTGGCACGTTCTTGCCTTTTCCTTCCGGAACGTCCGACTGATGAGTGCCTCTCAACAGGTTGTGAGCGTCCGTGGTTGGGTTTTGCGATTTCACCATCTGTCCTCCTTCCAAACCATTCCTTGCTTTCAACTAGCCCCCGAGTCACCACATATCTCTCTCGCTTGGTTGAATCTGACTTCAAGCTCCGAACTGCCACAAAGAGACGATTCAATGCGGACGATTCGTGCCAGTCGGACCGTCTGGGCCGCTGAGGCAGAGAAAAACCAGAATCGTTACTGAAGTGATCAACAGAAACGTCACCATTAGCGTCTCCTTTCCCAGCAGCGCTAATTCCAGGCGCAGCTCAGGCGATCTTGCGCAGTGCGCCCGGCGCCTTTAGCAAAAATTGAAATGCCGTTTCTCGGCACGTGACGCGGTCTCATGTGGCGTCTCAGTGCTTTGGCTAACTGTCTTCTCGCGCGGAACACGCGAGCTTTAACAGTGCCGATCGAGACGCCAAGGTGTGCAGCGGTATCTCGATTTGATAACTCTCCGAGCTCCCGTAGCTCAATCGCTTTACGCAATCCTGGTCTCAACCGCCGCAGCGCTGCTGACAAGATTCGCGTATTCTCTTTCTGCAAATACCTAGCTTCAGGCCCGGGACTTGCATCAGCTGGCTCCAGGGCGGGTGTTGATTCTTCGTCGCCGCTCGAATCACCGATCAGCACCTCGCCTAGCCCTCGTCGCGAGCGTAACAACATCAGCGCTTGGTTGATGGCGATACGCGTCAACCAAGTGGATAACGTCGATTTCCCTTCGAACTTCTGTAAGTGGACGAATGCGTTTTGGAAAGTTTGCTGGACAATGTCCTCGGCGTCTTCGCGAACCCGTGTGTAGCGGAACGCAAGCGCAAAAATCTTTCGCTGGTGGCGGTTAAAGAGCGTTTCAAACGCCCCTTCATCTCCAGTCTTGGCGGCAGCGACGAGTTCTTCCTCCGCAACTGAATCACTGGAGGCCACGTCCGGTTTGCCAAACTTGTCCAGAACTAGATCCAACATGGTGCTCACCCCTTGAATGGGACCGCGAGAAATTCGACATTGCCTCTTGCTCTCGCCTGGACTAAAGGCAAGATCCAAGCCACATCTGCGAATGCATAAGTGGCTGAATTTTCAACGGGGAATGGGATCCGCAGGTGTCAGAAGTCAGAAAAGTCAAAAATGTCAGACCACTAACATGCGAAATATCAGTCGAAATGCGATTGCAAAACGGCACGAGAATCTACTGATCGTTGGCTGGCAAGTCTATGAACGGGCGAGGAATGAATGTGCGAGCGACGTGACACGAACTCGGTACGCACATTCAGCGAGCATTGGGCAGACAGTTGCACATACACGTCTCTGAGGCGCGGCTCAAATCAAAGTCTCGCGAGACAATCGTCGGCACTGATTGACCAAGACAACGGAATTTTTCACCAACATTCAGGGCAGGCAAGTACTGAGAGGCTAAGCCATGACCCAAAAAGAAGTTCGTGTGGGAATCGTCGGTGCAAACCCCAAATCAAGCTGGGCGACGGTGTCGCATGTTCCAGCGATCAACGCTCTTACCGGCCTGAGGCTCGCCGCCGTGGCAACACGTAACGAGCAGAGCGCACGGGAAGCCGCGAAAGCCCTCGGTGCTGATCGATGGTTTTCCGATCCTCTCGTGATGATCCGCGATGATCGCATTGATGTCATAACGATTTCCGTCAAGGTACCAGCACACCGTGAACTCGTTCTGGCGGCGCTGGATGCTGGCAAGCCGGTCTATTGCGAGGCGCCTCTCGGCCGCACCGTTGCGGAGGCTGAAGAGATGGCTAGCGCGGTCGGTTCACTTCACACCGCGATCGGATTGCAGGGACGTTTGAATCCAGCCGTACGCCGCGCGGCCCAGCTGCTTTCTTCTGGAAAGATCGGACGGCCACTCAACGCGAGAATTGTCGCCACCACCAGCGGCTTCGGGCCGGAATTGCCTTCCTGGTACGACTATTTCAATAAGACATCTTCTGGCGCCAACCTGCTAACAATCACTGTGGGACATACACTCGATGTGGTGGAAGCAGTCCTTGGAGAAATCATCGAGGTTGACGCCCGGACCGAGATTCTGTGGCCGACCGTCAAATTGACGGACAGTGGAGAAGAGCGTTTGCGTGAGACTCCTGATCACGTCGGCGCCCTAGGAAAGACTCACTCTGGTGCTGTGTTCACGGCTGACATTAACGGTGGTGCGGCGCCGGAGGATGTTCACTTCAGCTTCGAGATCAGGGGGTCAAAGGAATGGCTCAGCCTGACAAGTAGTCACCCTTACGGCTTACAGGCCGGAGACCTCAGGCTAACGTCGAGCATCTCATTCGCGGCACCCGACGAGGCCGCGGTCTCCGGTGGTTTCATGGGTGCAGCGATCAACGTGGGAGAGGTCTATGCTCATCTTGTCCGCGATCTGCATGCAGGTACCTACAACACACCGGGCTTTGAACACGCTCTTCACAATGCTCGTCTCATCGACTCCGTAAGGCGCGCCGCCGAACGAGGCGCGCGGCAGAAAACCGCACTTAGTGACAGAGCTGGGTTGTTAACTCACGTGCGGTGAGGCACGCCGCAGAAGACGTGTACCACAACAGCGCGAGAACATCAGCGAGCACGCGACTACTGACGATCGGCTCCTTCCTTGCGCAGCTAGACGCGACTGTCGTCACCGTTTCGCTTGCTGCAGCGTCTCGGGGGGCCTGCACTAACAAGACTTTGCGCAACGGTCCTCGGATGGCGGCTCGCCGCTGTTCCTTCGCAGAGACCGTGGCCGGTGCCTTCACAGCCAGCCTTGTCCTACTCTGCGGCCTTCGTGCACTGCTGGTTCTGGCCGCAGTCAGGCTGCCGCTCTCGCTGCGGACGAGTGGGACGATCCGGGGCGCGCGAGTTTAAAGCTAGAGTCCGTTTGATGTGAAAAGAATTAATAAAGAATTAATCTCCTACGCTTCTTGCGCATCGAAGTCATATGCACCAGATCGTAGTCTTGCTGAGTTTAGGAATTTTGGCTGTTTGGACTATTGGTCCATTCGCGTTTTTCATCGTTTATCACGTTCGACCACTCCGCAGATTTTTTGGACTCGATGTTTCCATTAAGTGAGCTGAACAAGCCGCGGGAGCACTCCGAAAGAAGATGCTGGCATGGTTCGCCGCAATGTTGACGGGCGCAACCTTCCGATGAGGACGATTTTGTTCTGCACTGCAACGGGGACGGAAACCGCTCCTGCCACAGCTTCAACGGCAAAGAACGAAAAATAGAATCTTCCAAGTGACGCCTGCATCTATCGAGTGGAGCCGAATGGAGAAAAGAGTTCAGCGAAGGTCCAGCACCGTGAACAGTCAACGACATGCCTCAGAATTCTCGAAGCTGCGCATTGCGCAGCGAACCTTGGCGTCTCTGCTAGCACTGGTTTTGTTATGCGCAGCGTACCCACAACGTCTCGACGCCCAGGACGCCCAGGGTCAGCAATCTCCGGCGCAGGTCCCGCCCGGCGCCCCTTACATCCAGCAGACTCCCGAACAATTAGAGCAATTAGTCGCGCCCATCGCCCTCTATCCGGATGCACTGGTAGCCCAAATACTGGCGGCCTCGACGTTTCCCGAACAGGTCGTCGAGGCCGACCGGTGGGTGCAATCGCATCCCGATTTGAAGGGCGACGCTTTAGCCCAAGCCGTGGACCAGCAGCCTTGGGACCCCAGCGTCAAAGCACTCACTGCGTTTCCGTCGATTCTCGGTAACATGGACAAAAACATCTCGTGGACGTCGTCTCTCGGCGACGCCTATTACAATCAAGAACAAGCCGTGATGGACGCTATTCAAGTTATGCGGCGCCGCGCGCAAAAAGCTGGAAATCTGAATTCCACGTCGCAGCAAACCGTAACGACCGCAGACTCCGACATCGAGATCGAAGCAGTTGACCCTGAAGTTGTCTACGTTCCCGCGTACGATCCCTGGATCGTATACGGAGGCTCGATGGTCGCCTGGCCGGGTTGGTATCCCTATCCGGGTATTTGGTATGACGGACCGACGCTGTTCTTCGGAGTTGGCTTCGGCATTGGGTTCTTTGGGGGCTACGGGTGGGGCTGGCACCACTGGGGTTTCGATTGGCATCACAACTACGCCGTTTTCGATCACGCGCGGTATCACTCGCCCAGCCAGACGTTTTATAACCGCGACGCGTTCTATCGGGGCGGAGGCGCCCGCGGCACTTTTGACCCTGGCGGAAGAGCGCAGCCTTTCGCCGGCGACCGCGGCGCCGCTCGTGGCTATGCCGAGCCTCGCGGTCAGAGCGGCGTTCATTCCGACGCCTTCAGTGGCTACGGCCGTGGCGGAGAGGAACGTAGCTTTTCGTCGCGCGGAAGCGCTAGCTTTGGCGGCGGCTTTCACGGCGGCGGCGGACGCCACTGAGCGCCCTCGGCTGGAATCATGTTGCTCTTCGTTTCTCACATTTAGAGCGGAAGAATTGCATATGCGGCGAACGAAACCGAACTTCTGGAAATTTGATTGGGCTGATCTTTTGAAGATGGCCGCACTCGCGATGCTGCTGTTGGCGTGCCTTTCTGCCGGTTCCGCAGCCCAGGAAAAAGGCCAGAAAACATTTTCATCGCCAGAAGAGGCGAGCCAGGCTTTGGTGGCCGCGGCGCAGAACAACGATGAAAAACCGATGCTCGAAATTCTCGGACCGGATGCGCGGGACATCGTCTTTTCGGGTGACCCTATCCAGGACGCCGAGAACCACACCAATTTCGCGCGCAAGTACCGGGAGATGCACCGCTTCGTAAAAGAGCCCGATGGATCCGTCATGCTGTACATTGGCGCGGAAAATTGGCCCGCACCGATTCCTCTCGCCATGAAGGGCAATGCCTGGTTTTTCGACACGGAAGCCGGAAAGACTGAAATCTTGTTCCGCCGCATTGGCCGCAACGAACTTTCGGCCATTCGTATTTGCCAGGAGCTTGTGGCTGCGCAAAAGGACTACTATGCGATGCAGCACAGCGAGTACGCCAAGCAAATCTATAGTGATGAAGGCCAGCACAATGGCCTTTATTGGAAGGACGCGGAGGGTGAACCCCAAAGCCCAATCGGGCCGCTAGTCGCTTCCGCGGTCGCCGAAGGCTACGTGAAAGGCCAGGCTGGCCCGTCCACTCCCTATCGCGGCTACTTCTTTCATATTCTGACGCGCCAAGGGAAGCATGCACTCGGCGACGCAAAAAGCTACATCGTGAATAGCAAAATGACCGCGGGTTTCGCTTTCATCGCCCATCCCGCCGAATACCGCTCCTCCGGCGTCATGACGTTTATCGTGAACCAGGATGGCATCGTCTATCAGAAGGACCTCGGCGAGAAGACCGAATCCCTCGGTAAAGCCATGCAGGAATACAACCCGGACCCCACTTGGCGCAAAGCCGAAGACGAGCCGCCACAAACCGCCAGGGCGCAGAAACCGTAGTATTCGTTGATGACCACACGGCTGACACACGGCCTTTCCGTACAAGTCGCGTGTTCACCATCGTCGGGGTGCGAGATGGCTCCGGGATTGTCGACAATCCGGAAACTATCCACAAACGGGGTTCGAGGAAGTGGGGAATGGTACGCAAAATTGGAGGGACAGCTTAGTAGCATGAGATATTTTAGCTGCCCAAAAACCCCCGTGTCTCCGCGCTTGCAACTTACTCATTTTAGGAGATCGAGATTCACCAATTTACAGCGCCCAAAATCACATGAGTCCGTTGAAAAATTAGACGCGGAGCAGATTTTATTTGCCGTGACTATCCCCAGTCGTGCTATTGGCATGGCAGGGAGGAAGACCGACGATGATGGGACAGCAGAGACGGACTGAGTCGTTGTTAGCAACAGATCAAGCTGCGCAAGGTACGATTACGACGCTTGTGGAACGTCGTTGAGCAGTTCTATCTAGCAGCGGCAGCCCAAAACCTAAAGCGGTTGGTGAGGCATCTCGCTCAAAAGCGATCACCAGCCATCACCCGTGAATGTTCCGGGAAAGACCGGTTTTCTGATGGTTTAAGTCTTGAGAACGACTCAAATGGCGCCGAAGCGCATTCCCGCCTCAAAAATATCTTTTACCATTGACTAGATTTTTCAACAGACTCGGATTGTTTCTGGGCGCTTGTCCAGAAACTGGATAAAGACGAAATGGGAACGGTTACCGTAATCCCTTCGCGACTCTTGAATTCTCGGCTAAGCTAGCAGGCAATTCTGAAGGCCGCGTTTACGTGATGAATTCATCGGCGATTCGTGACACGGACGTTCTGATCATTGGTGCAGGGCCAACCGGCCTCGTGTTGGCATTGTGGCTGACCCTCATGGGCGTGCGCGTTAGGGTCGTCGATAAGACCGCGGAACCGGGGACTACGTCACGCGCCCTTGCGGTGCAGGCGCGCACACTCGAGTTCTACAACCAGATAGGTCTTGCCAACGCCATCGTTGGGTGCGGACGCAAGGCTGTCGCCGCGAATCTCTGGGTGGCTGGCAACAACGTGGCACGTGCCGTCTTCGGTGATATGGGCGAGGGCCTAAGTCCGTTCCCCTACGCACTGATTTTCCCGCAGGATGAGCACGAGCGCTTATTGATCGATCGCCTCACTAAGGTCGGCGTCCACGTCGAGCGTCAGACGGAACTCCTAGCCTTCGAGGAAGCGAACGATCACGTTATTGCTCGCCTGAAACGAGTCAATGGAGCAACGGAGACGTGCGAGACATCCTACATTGCTGGGTGCGACGGCGCACATTCCATCGTACGCGAGGCGCTGAAGATCGGATTCCCAGGCGGGGACTACGACCATCTCTTTTATGTTGCGGACGTGGAAGGTGGGGGAACGGCGATGAACGGCGATGTACACGTCGGCCTGGACAAGAGCGAGTTTCTCGCCGTCTTCCCATTGAAAGGCGAGGGGCGGGTGCGACTCGTTGGCACGGTGCGTGAGGATGCCGAACACCGGCAGGAAAAGTTGTCCTGGAACGACGTGAGCAAGCAGGTGATCGAATGGATGCGCATCGACGTCGAACATGTGAATTGGTTTTCAACCTATAGCGTGCACCATCGAGTTGCTGATCATTTCCGGAAGGGTCGAGCTTTCCTGCTTGGCGACGCCGCGCACATCCACAGTCCCGTCGGCGGGCAGGGCATGAACACCGGGATCGGCGACGCTGTGAACCTTGCCTGGAAACTTGCCGCCGTCGTAAACGGGCGCGCGGATGCATTGCTGCTCGATAGCTACGAGCCAGAACGAATCGCCTTCGCGCGTCGTCTGGTCGCGACCACCGATCGGGCCTTCACTGGCGTGACCAGCCCAGGCGCCATCGCTCGGTTCGTGCGACTCGACCTTGTGCCCCACCTCATTCCTCTACTTTTTAGTTTCAGGACGGTGCGACGCTACATGTTTCGCACCGTTTCACAAACGGTTGTGAACTATCGCGGAAGTAGCTTGAGCGAAGGGCGTGCGGGAGCGGTTCGCGGCGGCGATCGTTTGCCGTGGGTAAAGGTTGGCGCAAACGACGCTGACGCCGATAAGGACAACTTCACGCCTCTGACTTCGCTGGACTGGCAAGTCCACGTATACGGGAACGCTGAGCCCGAAATCCAAACGATGTGTGATGAGAAAGAATTATCGCTGCACGTTTTTCCATGGCGTGCGGATATGCATGGGACCGGTCTAGAGCGAAACGCCAGCTATCTAGTGCGCCCTGACGGTTATGTTGCCCTTGCGGATCCCAAGGGAACGGCTATGGCGGTAATGACCTTTCTCAGCGCGCGCAAGCTCAGTCCGACGCTCCATCCGAAGGTTTAGGATAGTTCTTCGGCTCGACTTCAAGATGCGGTGAATGATCGACTCGGAATTTCAGTCGCTAGTGACGCCTCCTGAAGAGTTTCAGGCGTTGACCGTTTTTGCGCTGTTGGCGATAGCGTCCTTTATCATTCAGAACTAATTTGTGTGAGCCAGAACTCTACCAGGACCCATGCTCCCAGTCCCGCCAGAATCAGGAGGTTGATCATGTTTATCCAGGGTTGTGTGATCCCTAAGCGAGCGTCTGTGGAGAAACGAGACTGCGTGGCTTCGGCAAATAATTTAGTGCCGTTTCCTCGAGACGCCCTTATCGACGCCCTCAAGGAGTTCACTAAGCGATATCCCGAACCCCTGCGAGATGGTCAACAGAGTACGAAGTGAGGGGGCGCGCTTGCCCCGCTCAATGAGGCTCATCGCAGTCCGATGCAGGCCGCAAGCGTCGGCGAAAGCTTCCTGAGAGAAGCCCTGCTCTGCTCGCAGCTCACGCAAACGATTCCCAAGCGCCAAAAGTACCTGTTGCATCTTCGCCAGTCTGGGGATACTATTCAAAATCGTCTACAGACAGAACGACGACAGACAATTAGTAGAATCAGAAATCGTCGCCACGAGGGGAGACCCACCTTGGACATCACAACGCGGGCTGCGATGGATGGGATCGTAGCCCAAGGATTTCTTTCTCGGCGTGGCGCTTCTTGGAGCCACCGCCGGCTGAAGATCGCGCGAGTAAACAGGCTGGATCGTTCGGGGGGGCTGCCTCTCGTTCTACGGTGGGGTGGTAAGAATGTCGAGCTCCTTTTCCGCAGACCGCTTTCCGACGCTTCCGCTCCGAAAAGACCGAGCGGCGCGCGATCCCGTCAATAGGGACACAGTTGCACCGATCGGGGAACTGTCCGACGGAACCCTTCTCGCCAGGATGCGCGCCGCCGATACGGAGGCCCTGGGTCTTCTGTTCCGTCGCTACGCGCGCCTGGTCCACAGCATCGGAAAGAGGATTCTCCGTGACTCCGCCGAGGCCGAGGACTTTGTGCAGGAACTCTTCCTGCACCTCTTTCGGAAGGCGTACCTATACGAGAGTTCGAAGGGCCCGGCCCGTGGGTGGATAGTGCAGACGACTTACTACCAAGCACTCCAACGCAGGACTCACTTGAGTACTCGCCCTCATTACGGAGCGGCTGAATTAGACGAAATGGACGCGGGCGACAACGCGGCACCTCTGATAGCCGGATACGATCAATCGGGTGAGGGGCTATTCGAGAGAGCCCGCTGGCAGGAATTGATTCAGTGTTTGACCGAGGACCAGTGGGAGACCTTCCGTTTGCATTTCTATGAAGGCTACACCTTCGACGAGATTAGCCAGTTGAGGAATCTGACGGTAGCCAGCGTCCGCCACCACTATTACCGGGGCCTCGACCGCTTGAGAAAGCATGTCTTCGCCAGTGAATCGCGCGATCGTTAAACTATCTGGTAAAGATGGAGGGGGTACTAGGAAGCCAAGGTGCGGTGTCGTATGAGTCCGCATGAAGAGTTTCTGGAACTATGCGCGGCTTCGACCGCTGGTGAATCGACCGAGGAAGAGCGCCGCAGGCTCGACGAGCACCTGTTGGGGTGTGCCGCCTGCCGCCAAGTTTTCAAGCAGCTCCAAGAAACGGTGAAAACGGCGGTTCCGGTCATCGCCGCTGGCCTGCCTCAGAATGACCCCGAACCGGATAAGTCTTGGTCCCAGGACAAGGCGGAAGTGGCGCTGTTTGAGTGCATGTTCAAAGAGGACCGTCAGGCCAGTTCCCGGCAAACCCAAAAAGATGTAATCGATGGTTCGGAGCCGTCCCCTCACCGTACCTATTTTCCCTCCCGGCCCGACTGGGGGCAGCTCTGGATGACCTACGCTGCCGCCGTTTTACTGTTCCTGGCGCTCGCAATTTCAGCGTACCGCGCGGGCATTCGAAGAGGCGTAGAAGCGGCAACAAATGTGCCGGCGGCGCAGGGGAAGGGAAGCGACTCACTTGTAGAGCAATTGAGCGATCTCGGTCACAACCGCGAAACTCTGCGCGCACAGCTTGCCGCGCGCGACAAAGCGATGGAAGACCTAAGGCAGGAGGTCGAACGGCTGAAAACCGTGGTGACCGAACGCGTTAAGCATTCCGCTACGGCACAAAAGGAACAAGAGAGCCGTCTCGCGGAAGAAGCAGCAAGCGCAAACGCTCGACTTGCCGACTTGCAGAGGAAGCTTGATGCCGAGGAAAGAACACGCTCGGAGCAGTCATCCCGTGCGGCAACGCTTGAAGTAAGGCTTGGAGAGCTAACACAGCAATTACATGAGCCTGACGAGACCGTTGCTGCTCAGGCCCGCCAACTCCAGAGCCGCGAAGGAACCATCGACCAGCAGGAGGCTAAGCTTGCCGAGCAACAAGAGCTTCTGGACCATGACCGGGATATTCGAGAATTGATTGGGGCACGGGAACTCTATATCGCCGAGGTTCGCGATGTTGCAAAGAACGGAGCAACCCAAAAATCATATGGGCGGGTTTTCTTTACGAAAGGGAAGTCACTGATCTTCTATGCCTACGACCTCGACCGGCAGCCAGGTTTGAAGAACGGAAGCACGTTCCAAGCTTGGGGCCAGCACGGGACCGACAGAGAACACGCTTTGAACCTGGGTGTCTTTTACGAGGACAATGTTTCCAAAAAGCGGTGGATCCTGAAATTCGACGATCCGGAGAAACTCGACGAGATCGACGCGGTTTTCGTGACCCTGGAACCGAACGGCGACAGTCCCAAGCCAAGCAGTAAGCCCTTCCTCTTTGCTTATCTTAAAGTGAATCCCAATCATCCCTGACCAGAAACGCTCCGACCCTGCTTGTAGAAGACCCTCCGTCCCCGGATTGCATCGGCACGGCACAAAGCCATGGATGCTGCAAATCGAGCCGCGTTTCCCGTTTTTGGGGGAAATTCGAACTTTTTTAGATTTTGAGCGACACGTTTTTCCTTCTCTCCGCTGGTTAGCCGTTTGTGGGCAGGCTTTCACGCGAATTGTGGGCAAAAGAAAGACCGCAATTGTGGATGGCAAAATTGGAGGGTTTTTGGGCATCCGAGGGATTTTGGGCAGGTCTCAGGAATTAATCAGGTATTCAAATGTCGAGAGGCTCGGAAAGGACTTGGTCACATGGCGACTGAGTTCGAGCGGCATGTTTGAGAGAAGGGTTAAGGGGAAGCCTTCATGGTACAACAGCATTGCCCATTGCACAGCGCCTTGATTTGGTCGAGTGATACTTTCGCTATCGAGCCTGATTAGCGTTGCTATCTGATCTCTGCTCAAACCCAGTTCTTGCTGGCCAACAACCTCTGTCCAGTAGGCAGGTCCATCGATATCACCCCGGTCGTAGGGCGGCCGTAGCTTCCAGTAAAGTTCCGAGAATCGCTCATGCGGAATGCCGCACACGAGCGCCATACCTTTCATATCCTCCAGCGTTTGCTCGAGGCAAAGAACGTTTCCGTAATCGAAGACGACTGCCCGAACCGAACGCTTTTGCAACAGGCCTTGTATGGTGCTACGTTTGGCAGTATCATGCATAAATCGGATAATACACGTACATACGTGCATAACCAAGTGTATTCGTGCAAAATGGGCACAATGAAACCAGAAGCGGAAGCAGGTCAAATCGCCCTAAAGGAAGAGCGCCATCAGTACATCCTGGAACTGCTTGGCAGTGAGGGCCGAGTCCTCGCTGCGGACCTTAGCAGTCGATACAGGGTCTCTGAAGATACGATTCGTCGAGATCTGCGCGAATTGGCGAGCTCGGGAAAGATCCAACGGGTACACGGGGGCGCCCTGTCTCGCCGTGCCGAGGCCGTTCCTTTCGTGTCTCGCCAACAAATCGACATGGAGAGCAAGATCGGAATTGCTCGAGCGGCGGCTGACATGA
>Ga0209275_10000068_pt1 | contig 31288 bp, 16 predicted proteins | sample HubBroMetageREF2_FD_188344 | JGI IMG/M metagenome (GOLD analysis project Ga0209275, IMG submission 188344) | Reference soil microbial communities from the Hubbard Brook experimental Forest, New Hampshire, USA - Hubbard Brook CCASE Soil... | ecosystem: Environmental > Terrestrial > Soil >... | reverse complement strand
TCCGCACCGAACATCAAGAGCAAGCCGCCATGAGCGTGACGGTGCGCAACATCATCACCAGCATGCGACTCACGTCGGCCTTCGATTGGGAGGCGTTTTTCGAGAGCGTCAGCCTGGTGGACGAAGTGCTGCGCGGCGGCAGTGATTTTGGCAACATGGATTTTGCCACGCGTGATTATTACCGCCATGCGATCGAGGACCTCTCGCGTGGCTCGTCTCACTCGGAAATCGAGGTCGCGCAGCGCGCCGTGCAGTGCGCCAAACGCGCCCGCGCCGAACTTCACAACGATGGTCAGCCGCCTGACGAGTGCAAGGCCGACCCCGGCTACTACCTGATCTCGCGCGGGCGTCTCGACTTCGAAAGGGAACTCGGCTTCCAGGTGGCTTGGCGACGTGGCGTACTGCGCTTGTACGTGCGTAACGCCGTGCCGGGGTATTTGGGCACGATCGCGGTAATGACCGCGCTGATTCTGGCATTGCCGCTGGCGCATACGCGCGAATTGGGAGTGAGCCTGCCAATTTTGGCGCTGTTCGCCGTGCTTGCTTCCGTTCCTGCTTCAGATCTCGCCATTGCGCTGATCAATCGCGTGGTGGCGGATCTGCTGGGCCCGCGCACTTTGGCTCGCTTGGAATTGCGCGACGGCGTTCCGAAGGAGCTGCGCACCATCATCGTGGTTCCTACGCTCTTGATTTCGAAGGACGCGATCAAGGAACAAGTTGAGCGCCTGGAAATTCATTACCTCGCGAACGTGGATGGCGACCTGCGCTTCGCTCTGCTTACCGACTGGATGGACTCCGCCACGGAAACCCTCCCGGGCGATGACGATCTGCTGGCCGCAGCTGCCAGCGGTATCGCCAGCTTGAACAAAGCCCACGGGCCGGCTCCAGGAGGCGGCGCGCGTTTCTTCCTGTTCCACCGCAAGCGCACCTGGAACGAACGCGAAAAGAAATGGATGGGCTGGGAGCGCAAGCGCGGAAAGCTGCACGAGCTGAACGAACTGCTGCGCGGCTCGACGCAGACAAATTTCATTCCTGTCGGCGGCCGTGTGCCGGAATCGATTCCGATGATCCGCTACGTCATCACGCTGGATGCGGATACGCGCCTTTCGCGCGGCACCGCGGCGCGCCTGGTGGGAACTATGGCGCACCCGTTGAACCGGCCGCAATTCAGCGCGGAATCGGGCCGTGTGGTGGACGGCTACGGCGTGGTGCAGCCGCGCGTGACGCCTTCGCTTCCCACCGACCGTGAAGGCTCGCTCTTCCAGCGAATTTTTTCCGGGCCGAGTGGAATCGATCCGTATGCTTCGGCGATCTCCGACGTTTATCAGGACCTGTTTCACGAAGGTTCGTACACCGGAAAGGGAATTTACGATCTGGACGCGTTTGAAGCGGCAATGGCGGGCAAGGTCAAAGAGAACACACTGCTGAGCCACGATTTGTTCGAAGGCATCTTCGCACGCGCTGCGCTGGCCACCGACATCGAGCTCTTCGACGAATTTCCGTCGCATTACGAAGTCTCGGCCGCGCGCCAGCATCGCTGGGCCCGCGGAGACTGGCAACTGTTGCCGTGGATTTTCGGGCACGGGGGACTCTCCAAGGAAGAACGCCGCAAAGTTTCGATTCCCGCGATCAGCCGCTGGAAGATGCTGGACAATCTGCGCCGCACGCTCTCGGCGCCATGCATGCTGCTGCTCATGTTCGCGGGCTGGATGGTGCCGCAAGTATCACCCTGGATGTGGACGCGCTTCGTGCTGGCGACGATTGCGATTCCTTCGTTAATCCCTTTTCTGGTTGGGCTGAATTCCAGGCTGAGCGGCATTTCCAAACGCAGCCATTTCCGCGATGTGCTGTCCGATCTATCGCTCGGCGCAACACAAATCGGTTTAACCATCACGTTTATCGCATACCAGGCCTGGTTGATGACCGACGCGATCGTCCGCACCCTGGTTCGCTTGCTCTTCACGCGCCGAAATCTTCTGCAGTGGGTAACTGCGGCGCAGGCTAAACATGCGGTGGACCTGAGTCCCTTGGCTACGTACGGACGCATGGTGGCCAGCGTCCTGGTGGCTTTTGCCGCGCTCTTGGCTGTCGCGGTCCTGCGCCCTCATGCTCTGTGGGCGGCGATTCCGTTTGGCGCGCTGTGGCTTGCAGCGCCGGCAGTGGCGCGTTGGATCAGCATCCCGCCTCCGGTTGAAGACGTCGAGCCGTTATCAGCAGCAGACACGAAGGCTCTGCGCACAATCTCTCGCCGCACCTGGCGATTTTTCGAAAAATTCGTAACCGCCGAAGACCGTTTCCTGCCGCCGGATAATTTTCAAGAAGATCCCAAGCCTGTGATTGCGCATCGAACTTCTCCTACCAATATTGGTCTATATCTGCTCTCGACGCTCGCCGCGCGGGACATGGGTTGGTTGGGTACGCTGGAAGCCGCCGACCGGCTGGAAGCGACGCTCCAAACCATGAGTCAGCTCGAGCTGTATCGCGGCCATCTTTACAACTGGTACGACACGCGCGGCCTGGTTCCACTCGATCCCAAATATGTCTCCAGCGTTGACAGCGGAAACCTCGCCGCCGATTTGCTGGTGCTGGGAAACGGGTGCCGCGAAATCGTCCAGGAACCGTTCATCGCGGCGCGGCCGTTCAAAGGGGTTGGGGATGCGCTGCATCTTCTGCGTGAAGCGCTGGAAGAAATCGCGGATACGCAGCGCACGCACACGGTAACCCGCAAGCAGCTGGCCAACGCGCTGGATTCGCTGGCTGCCCTGCTCGATTCCGTTCCCGCCGGCCCGCGCGAATGGGCCGCGCGCTTCCTGGAGATTCAGGAACGCGCGCACACGGTAGCCGATATTGCCCAAGCTTTGGCGCAGGAACTGGGCGCGCCTGCGGACTCCGAATTGCGCACCTGGGCCGAGGCCGCGCGGGCCAATCTGGAAAGTTACGCGCGTGACGCGCGCATTATGATTCCGTGGCTGCGTCTGGAACCCAGTGAAGTGCGGGCCATGGCGGAGCGTCCGCAGGAGCAAGCGCCCGAATGGGTGGCCATCGAACCTTGTTTTCGTCATCTGCCAGCTCTCGCCGATGTTCCGGATCGCTGTGAGTCCGCGGTGCGCGAACTGGCGACCCTGCGCGAAAAACTCTCCGCTGACGCGGCAGCGAGTCGCGAAGTTCTGCAGCGCATTGATGCTCTCACCATCGCTCTCAACGGCTCGGGTCGGGACGCTTCGGCTCTCACACGTCGCCTCGTCGCTATCGCGCACTCGTCGCAAAGCATGTTCGACGCGATGGACTTCACCTTCCTCTTCGATACCTCGCGCAAGCTCTTCTCCATCGGCTTTCGCGGCACAGACGGAACGCTGGACGCCAATTGCTACGACCTGCTCGCATCCGAAGCGCGCCTTGCCAGCTTCATCGCCATCGCCAAAGGAGAAGTACCGGCGTCGCACTGGTTCCGTCTGGGCCGCGCTCTCACGCCCGTCGGCCGCGGCTTAGCGTTAATCTCCTGGTCCGGCTCGATGTTCGAGTACCTGATGCCTGCGCTGGTGATGCGTTCTCCAGCGAACAGCATGTTGAGCCAGACGTACGAGCAGGTCGTCGTGCGGCAGATCGAATACGGCGAGGAGCGCAGCGTTCCCTGGGGAATTTCGGAATCGGCCTTCAACGCTCGCGACATGGATTTCACGTATCAGTATTCCGGTTTCGGCGTTCCGGGTCTGGGGCTGAAGCGCGGGCTCAGCGAAGATCTGGTAATCGCGCCTTATGCGACGGCACTGGCCGCGATGATCAATCCTGTAGCGGCGGTGCAGAATTTCACCAGGCTGGCGCGTGCGGGCGCCGCCGGCAGCTACGGGTTTTACGAGGCCCTCGATTACACCAGCAGCCGCTTGCCGGAAGGAAAAGATGTCGCGGTGATTCGTGCTTACATGGCCCATCACCAGGGCATGTCCATCATCGCGCTCGCAGACATACTGAATGGCGGCGTGATGCGCGATCGTTTCCACTCCGAGCCGATCGTGCGCGCCACGGAATTGTTGTTGCAAGAGCGTACCCCGCGCGATGTGCTGGTCGCGCGCCCGCGCGCGGAAGAGGTCTCGGCAGCGTCGAAAGTGCGTGAACTGGTCCCTCCGCTGGTGCGTCGCTTCAGCACGCCGCACGATGCGATTCCGCGGACGCAATTGCTCTCCAACGGCCGCTATTCCGTAATGCTTACCGCCGCCGGCTCGGGCTACAGCCGCTGGCGCGATCTGGCGATTACGCGGTGGCGCGAAGACCTCACGCTGGATAACTGGGGCCAATACATCTACCTGCGCGACGAACAATCGGGAAATGTGTGGTCAGCCGGCTATCAGCCCGCCGGGATCGAAGCCGATGAATACGAAGCCGTTTTCTTCGAGGATCACGCCGAAATCATCCGGCGCGACCGCTCGCTCACCACAGCACTGGAAGTGGTCGTGTCCTCCGAAGACGACGCGGAGGTGCGGCGCATCTCGCTCAGTAACGTCGGCGTCCGCGCGCGCGATATTCAAGTCACCTCCTACGCGGAACTATCGCTCACGCCGCAAGCCGCGGATGTGGCACATCCGGCTTTCGCGAAACTGTTCGTCGAAACTGAATTCGTGGCGGACGTTGGCGCGCTAATCGCCACGCGCCGGAAACGTTCCGCTGACGAAACGTCGGTATGGGTCGCGCACGTACTGGTGACGGACGCGGAAACCGTCGGAGAATTGCAATTTGAAACCGATCGCGCGCGTTTTGTGGGGCGGACGCGCAATCTGCGCGATCCGGTATCGGTTATGGATGGTCGGCCGCTCTCCAATACAGTTGGCGCGGTGCTGGACCCGATTCTGAGCCTGCGCCGCACGGTGCGTGTTCCGCCGGGCGGCACGGTCCATTTGATTTATTCCACCATTGCCGCGGCCACGCGCGAAGAGGCTCTGGATCTCGCCGACAAATACCGCGATGCCCGCACCTTCGAACGCACCCACACGCTGGCGTGGACCCAGGCGCAAGTGCAGCTGCATCACCTGGGCATTACTTCCGAGGAAGCACTGCTATTCCAACGGCTCGCAAACGCCGTCCTGTACGTGGATCCATCGCTGCGTCCTACGGCTGACGTGCTGGCGCGCAGCTCGCTGGATATTTCCACGCTGTGGTCCCAGGGAATTTCCGGCGATTTGCCGATTATTCTCGCGCGCATTGATGATCCCGACGATGTGGACATCATCCGGCAGATGTTGCGCGCGCACGAATACTGGCGGATGAAACAACTTTCGGCGGACGTGGTCATCATCAACGAAAAGGCCGCGTCCTACGTGCAAGAACTGCAGGACTCCCTGGAAGCTCTGGTGCGCGGCAGCCAGCTGCGGCTTTCGCCGGACTCCGGCGGCGTGAGCGGGAAAATCTACCTGTTGCGCGGCGATCTGCTCACTCCGCAGGCGCGCACGCAACTGCAGACGGTGGCGCGCGCGGTATTGCTTAGCCGCCGTGGCACGCTAGCCGAGCAGATTGTGCGTTCGCAATATCCTGAAGCTGCGGAACGCGCTTTGCCTCGCGCCCCCCGTGCCACCAAATCGCCGGAATCACGCCTGCCGCGCCAAGCTCTGCAATTTTTTAATGGCCTCGGCGGCTTCGCGGATCGCGGCCGTGAATACGTGATCGCTCTGAATGAAGGCCTGCGCACCCCTGAGCCGTGGGTCAACGTTGTGGCCAATCCAAATTTCGGATTCCTGGTGTCTGAATCCGGTTCCGGATTCACCTGGTCGCTCAACAGCCATGAAAATCAGCTTACGCCGTGGTCCAACGATCACGTCTTCGATACCCCGGGAGAAACGATCTATATCCGCGACGAAGTCAGCGGCGACGTTTGGACTCCCACGGCTTTGCCGATACGCGACGAAGGCGCGAGCTATCAGGCCCGTCACGGGCAGGGCTACAGCCGTTTCCTGCACGGATCGCGCGGCATTGCGCTGGAACTCCTGCAATTTGTGCCGGCGGAAGACCCGATCAAGATCTCGCGGTTGACTCTGCGCAATGATTCAGACCGGGTGCGCCGCATTTCCGTGACTGCGTATGCCGAATGGGTACTGGGCAGCTCGCGCAGTGCCACGGCGCCCTACATCATCACGGAAATCGAGCCGCAATCGAAAGCCATCCTGGCACGCAGCGCCTGGAACGGTGAATTCGGCGGGCGTATCGCTTTCGCCGATATGCGCGGGCAGCAAACTTCCTGCACCGGCGACCGCACGGAATTTTTCGGCCGCAATGGCAGGCCTGAGTGCCCAGCGGCCCTGGAGCGAACCGCCCCGCTCTCCGGCAAAGTAGGTCCGGGTCTGGATCCATGCGCCGCGCTGCAGACCACGATCGAGTTGCGCGCGGGCGCTCGAGCCGAAGTCGTATTCGTCCTGGGCCAGACGGAAAACAAAGATCAAGCGCGCGATTTGTTGATGCGCTACCGCACCGCGGATCTGGACAAAGTTCTCGGCGAGGTCACGCGCCGCTGGGACGAAATCCTCGACACCGTGAAAGTTACCACTCCCGATCCGAGCATGGACGTGTTGCTGAATCGCTGGCTTTTGTATCAAACGTTGTCCTGCCGCGTCTGGGCTCGCGCAGGCTTTTACCAGGTGAGCGGCGCTTACGGATTCCGCGACCAACTGCAAGACGTGATGGCCTTGAATGTCGCCAAACGCGCTGTGGCGCGCGAACAATTGCTGCGTGCGGCCGCGCATCAGTTCCCGGAAGGAGACGTCCAACACTGGTGGCACCCGCCTTCCGGCCGCGGAATCCGCACCCGCATGTCTGACGACCTGCTCTGGCTGCCGTATACCGTCGTCCAATTCATCGAAACGACGGGCGACATGACGGTGCTCGAAGAATCCATCCCATTTATCGAGGGTGAACTGCTGGCCGAAGGACAGAAGGAATCGTATTTCCAGCCGCGGGTTTCGGAAACCCGCGCCACCCTGTTCGAGCATTGTGCGCGCGCCATCGACCGCAGCCTGAAGGTAGGCAGTCATGGCCTGCCGCTGATGGGCACCGGCGACTGGAACGACGGCATGAATCGCGTGGGCCAGGACGGCAAGGGCGAAAGCGTGTGGCTCGGATGGTTCCTACACACCGTCTTGTCGGAGTTTGCAAAGCTCGCCGATGGCCGTGGCGAACATCAGCGCGCTGAGACGTGGCGCCTGCACGTCAGCAGCCTCAAGGCTGCGCTGGAACACGACGGCTGGGACGGCGAGTGGTACCGCCGCGCGTATTTCGACGATGGCACGCCGCTGGGCTCCGCGCAGAACACCGAATGCCGCATTGACGCGATTGCGCAGTCCTGGGCGGTGCTGAGCCGTGCGGCAGAGCCAGGCCGCGCCACCCGCGCCATGGCGGCTGTGGACCAGCAACTGGTACGCCGGCCCGACGGGCTGATCCTGCTGCTTACCCCGCCTTTCGATCATCCGGATCACGATCCTGGCTACATAAAAGGCTATCTGCCGGGCATCCGTGAGAATGGCGGTCAGTACACGCACGCCGCAACCTGGACTCTGATGGCCTTTGCGGAGCTGGGCGATGGCGACAAAGCCGCCGAGCTGTTCCGCATGATGAATCCCATCAACCGCGCCGATACCCGCGCCAACGTGCAGCGTTACAAGGTCGAGCCGTACGTAATCGCGGGCGACATCTACGCCGAAGCGCCGCACATCGGCCGCGGCGGTTGGACCTGGTACACCGGTTCGTCGGGCTGGCTCTATCGCGCGGGCATCGAGACAATCCTGGGATTCCGCGTGCGCGGCACGTTGCTCTCGATCGACCCGTGCATCCCGCGCAGCTGGCCGGGATACAGCATGGAGTTCCGCTACCATTCGTCTACCTACAAGATCAAGGTCGAAAATCCGTCGGGCGTCGCGCGCGGCGTTGCTCTTACTGAACTGGACGGAAAGCTGCTGGCTGGGTCCGCCGCGATTCACCTGATGGACGATGGCGTGGTGCATCAGGTTCGCATCGTCCTGGGGTGAAGCGTGCGCACGAAAAATGGCCCGCCCGGAGCGACCGTTCATTCGTCGAAACAGTCATTAGCTTCATTTCATCCGCAGTTACAATCGATGTCCGGTTCGTCTAACATTAATTGTGCCGACTAGGGACAGATTGAGGCCAAGGACGCTTTCGCGTCGCCAGCTGCTACAAGATTTGGCGGCGCTTTCCGCCTGTGGTATTCCGATCGCCGGAGGTCTTTCACTTCAGCACTCCGTTGCCGGCCGCCAGGCCACCCAGGCCGCCGTCCCTCTAGCCTCGCAGCTTCCGCCTCCCACATATCTCTCTCCCAGAGACGATTCCTTTCTGGAGGAACTCGAAAAGGCGATTTTTCAGTTTTTCTGGGACCAGACAAATCCCAGCACCGGAATGGTGAAGGACCGCTGCAATGTGCGCTCCTCCGACAACGGTGTGGTCAGCAGCATTGCGGCTACCGGATTCGGCTTGACGGCGCTGTGCATCGGCGAAAAACGCGGATATGTGTCCTTCACTCTTGCGCGCGAACGCGTGATCAATGCGTTGCGCTTCTTGTGGAAGAAGCTGCCCACCCAGCGCGGGTTTTTCTATCACTGGGCCAACATCAATACCGGCGAGCGGCTCTGGCAGTCCGAATTTTCCTCGATTGACACAGCCATCCTGCTCTGCGGAATTCTCACCTGCCGCGCACATTTCGAGCACTCGGAGATCAGCGAGCTGGCGCATGAGATTTTCAACCGCGTGGATTGGAACTGGCTGTCCGAAGATACGCGCATTCTTCCACACGGCTGGAGCCCGGAAACAGGATTCCTGCAATATCGCTGGGACAGCTACAGCGAAATGATGATGATGTACCTGCTGGGCCTGGGCTCGACGTCTCACGCGCTGGCTCCGGCCACATGGGACGCCTGGAAGCGCACCATCTTCGAATTCGACGGGATTAAATTTATCGGCTCCTACGCTCCTTTGTTCGTACACCAATATTCGCAGGCCTGGTTTGATTTCCGCGGCAAGCGCGACCTGTACGCGGACTATTTTCAGAATTCGATCCTGGCGACGGATGTGCACCGGCGGTTTTGTCTGAGCCTCGCCAACAGGTTCCCCGACTACAGCGACGACCTGTGGGGCATCACCGCTTCGGATTCCATCAACGGATATCGCGTATGGGGAGGCCCGCCCGAAACTGGCCCGATTGATGGCACCATCGTTCCGTGCGCCGCAGCTGGTTCACTCCCCTTCATGCCGGGCCCGACGATGCGCGTGCTGCGAAATATTGACAATCGTTATGGCGCCGGCACGTGGAGCCGCTACGGGTTCGTGGACGCTTTTAATCCGCTGACGAATTGGTACGACAGCGACGTGGTTGGCATAGACTCCGGGATTACCATGGTGATGGCGGAAAACGCGCGCACTTCGTTTGTGTGGGACACCTTCATGAAGAACCCGGAGGCGCAACGGGGCATGGAACGCGCGGGATTCAAATCCTATCAGCCGCTGGCACCGCAGGAACTCGTCGGCATGCACCCGCGTCCAACGCCATAAGAAATCGCGGCAGGGAACTGAAACGAAAATGCGCAGCCGTAAATCCGGCGGCTGCGCACGTATGAGAAAAATCAGCTCTAGGAAAAATTAGCGGTAGTTCGCGGCCTGCAGTTCAAACATCCCCGCGTAATGCCCGCCCATTTTGAGCAGCTGGTCGTGCTGGCCCTGCTCGGCAATCTCGCCGTCTTTCAGGACCAGAATGCGGTTTGACATCTTTACGGTGGAGAAGCGGTGCGAGATCAGCAGCGACATCTTGCCTTCGGTCAATTCCGAAAAGCGCTGAAACACTTCGTGCTCGGAACGCGCATCGAGCGCCGCTGTCGGCTCGTCTAGAATCAGCAACTGCGCGTCACGCAAATACGCGCGAGCGATTGCAATTTTCTGCCACTCGCCGCCGGAAAGATCTACGGCGCCTTCGAAACGCGAACCCAGCACCTGATCGAAGCCTTTGGGCAGCCGGCGAATCGCCTGCTCCGCAAGGCTCTTGTTGGCCGCCGCGCGAATCTGGAACGGATTGTTGCGTTCCTCTATGCGGCCCACTGCGATGTTCGCCGAAGCCGTCATCTCATAACGCATGAAATCCTGGAAGATAACGCCGATTTCCTGCCACAGGCTTTCCAGGTCGTACTCGCGCAGGTCCTTGCCGTCGAGAAGAATCTGGCCTTCGGTCGGGTCGTACAAGCGCGTCAGCAATTTCACGATGGTCGTCTTGCCCTGGCCGTTTTCGCCGACGATGGCGATGCGCTCAGACGGCGCGAGCTTGAAACTGACGTTCTTCAGAATCATCCGTGAGCTGCCGGGATACGCGAACGAGACATTCTTGAATTCAAATCCTTGCTGAATCTTCTTGGGAGCCGGCAACGCGCCAGGCTTCGAGAAGATTTTCGGCTTCACTGCGAAGAACTCCAGCAGGTCGGTCATAAACAACGCCTGGTTCGCGATTTCCGAAAACGTAGTGAAGACAGCTTGTATGTTAGAGCTCGCTCCACCAATGGCGCCGGCCAAAAAAATCATTGTGGCCAGCGAAATCAGGCCGATCACCGTGTGATAAATCACGAACGCATACGTCCCGTAATAACCAGCCACACCCACCATCGCCAGCAGGGAACCGATGAACAACCGGTGCCGCGCGACGCCGATCGTCTGGTCGTGCAGCTCGGTGGCGACATCTGAATAACGGCCAACCAGGAACGGAGCAAGGCCGAACAACTTCAGCTCTTTCGCGCCTTCTTTCGTGCCGCCCAGCAACCGCAAATAGTCGAGTTCGCGCCGGGCAGGGGTTTGCTGGAAGCTCAACGAGTATCCCAGGAACGCGAAATGCGTTTCGCCCAAGAACGCCGGTACGACGCAGGCTACCAGCGCAATCAATAACCACGGCGAATAAACGAAAATCCCAGCTGCCAGGCTGACCGTCGTGATCGTTTCTTGAATCAGCCGGCCGGAGATCTTGATCATCTGCACGCGGTCGGTGCTCTGCACGCGAGCGCGTTCCAGCTTGTCGTAGAAGACCGGGTCTTCGTAGGACATCAAATCCAGATTCGCCGCGTGCTTCATCAGCCGCACGCTGATGTGCTTCATGAACCGTTCGGCCAGCGTGGTGTCGCAGAAATCAGTCACGCGCATCAAAATGGCCGCAACTCCGGCCAGCGCGAATTCCAGCGTAACCAGCCACCAGAAATGATGTGGCAGCGGCGTTTGCTTGGCGTTTAGCGCATAAATTTCGGCAATAATCACCCGGGTGACCGCCAACATCGAAAGCGGAACCAGCGCAGCCACCACGCGCGAAAACAAGTTCGCAACGGCGACGCCAGGCGCGGCGTCCCAGACGTATTTCATTACGGGAGGAATGTTCTTCAGCGCGCGCAGGCGTTCTGCCCATCTAGGGCTGGGAATATCCTCGGCGGGTTTCGATTCTTTCGCGGCCAAGCTGCCAACTAGAGCTCTTGTACTCACGGCTGGGTCTCCGATCTCAAGCGTTTCTGTCTCGCCTTGTCATCCTGCTTATCGGCGAGACTTGATTATCCGAGAGTGCACGTCCGCTGCCAATACCTGAATCTCTGTAACTTGCTAATAAGTAAAGACCTACAGGTTTGGCCGAAATCTTGCTACGCGATTTTTTTCGTGGTGCGGGAAAGTTCTACTCGAAATAGTACGCAGTGACACCAGCGGAGTTTACAGATACCCGAACCGCCGCAAGAATTCGACACCCCGGAACAGTACAGCTCACGTTCAAGAACACCTGAAAAACCTGATCTGCGCGACCGCTCCGAAGAGCGTATGGTGGAACTGTGGCTATCCTGGTGAGCGAAGAGCTTCGGCCAACTACCGGATCCAGATGGGCGAAGCTACAGAATTTCGGGCACAACCTCAAAACCAAAGCCAAACGCACCCTATGGCGTTCCAAGGACGGTTGGCGCCAGTTAACCGCAGGCATGGAAGCCGAGGAACTCTGGACGCAATTCAAAGCCGAGGCCCAGGCGAGTTCGCAGCTGTATAAGCAGGATGTTGACTGGCGCGCGGTGGGTTCACACAAAGCCTGGAAGCAGCCGTTCAAAATTGTCGCGGCGCTGTTCGCGGGAATATTGAAAAAACTTTCGCCGGCCCGGCGCATATTGTTGGTTCTGAGCCTGGCGCTGGCGTTGCTCTCGGTCATTGGTATTCAGTTTCTGCTGATCACCACCAAGGTGGAATTTCTGCTGGCCTTCGCCGGCTTGCTGATCCTGCTCGTAATGGTTTTGGGCGATCATGTCGCCATGAAGCGCGACATCGAAATTGCCCGCGAAATTCAGCGCTGGCTGGTGCCGCGCGTTCCGCCCGAAGTGCCGGGAATTGATATGGCTTTTGCTACTCGCCCCGCCAACACCGTGGCGGGCGATTACTACGACGCGTTCCGCCGCGCCGTTGATGGCCCGCTGCTGATCGCCGTCGCTGATGTTTCCGGCAAGAGCGTGCCGGCCGCAATGCTCATGGCGAACTTTCAAGCCAGTCTCCGCGCCCTTGCCGGCGCGCCCAGTTCTTTATCGCAATTGGTCACGGACCTGAATCGGCTGGCGTGCGGCAACAATCTGAACGGCCGCCGCTTCACCACCGCGTTTCTGGCCGAATTGGATCCCGCCACGGGCGAGCTCAACTATCTCTCCGCCGGCCACAATCCTCCCATGCTGGTGCGGCAAGATGGCAGTATCGAGCGGCTGAGCTCTGACAGCATGCCGCTCGGAATCGAGTTGACCGAAAAGTTTGTGGCTGGTACCACTGTGCTGGAACTCAACGATCTCCTGGTGATTTACACCGACGGAGTGACTGAGGCGCAGAACGATAGCGACGAGGAGTTCGGCGAAGGACGCCTGCTCGCGCTGCTGCAGCCGAGAACAAAGGCACGAGCGGCGGTAACACTTTCGGGAATCATGAAACATCTTGACGATTTCGTGGGTGGCGCCGCGCAGCACGACGACATCACTTGCCTAATCGTCAGCCGAAATTAGCCGCAACTGATCCAGCTGAGCCGCGGCGGCCGCGCGTTGATTCAGCAGCGCTCGATGATCGCAGCGATTCCCTGGCCGACTCCAATGCACATCGTACATAGAGCGTAGCGCCCTTTGATCGCGTGCAACTGATACATCGCCGTGGCAACCAGCCGCGCGCCGCTCGCACCCAGCGGATGCCCGATCGCAATCGCTCCGCCATTGGGATTCACGTTCTGCGCGTCGTCGGGCAATCCCAGCTCTCGCGTCACCGCCAGCGCCTGCGCCGCGAAAGCTTCGTTCAGTTCGATCACGTCCATCTGTGAAATTTTCAGCCCGGTATGTTCCAGCAGTTTTTTCGTGGCCGGCGCCGGCCCCATGCCCATGATCCGCGGCGCCACTCCAGCCGTCGCCGTTGCCAGCACCCGCGCGCGCGGCGTCAAGCGATGCTTCGTAACCGCCGCCTGCGAAGCCAGCAGCAGCGCGCACGAACCGTCGTTTATACCCGAAGCATTTCCAGCAGTCACAGTGCCGCTAGGTTTCACGATCGGTTTCAGCTTCGCCAGCCCGTCCAGCGTCGTGTCCGGACGCGGATGCTCATCCGTATCAAAAATCTTCGCATCGCCTTTCTTCTGCGGCACCGGCACAGCAACAATCTGGTGTTTGAAAAATCCGCCGGCATTCGCGCGCGCCCAGCGCTGCTGGGTGCGGTACGCAAATGCATCCTGGTCCGCGCGGCCCACATGAAATTCCTCCGCCACGTTTTCCGCCGTCTCCGGCATCGAATCCACTCCGTACTTGGCTTTCATCAGCGGATTGATGAAGCGCCAGCCCAGCGTGGTATCGAAAGTCTCCGCGTTGCGGCTGAAGGCGCTGTCCGCCTTGCCAGTCACGAATGGAGCGCGCGTCATGCTCTCCACTCCGCCCGCAATCATCAGGTCCGTCTCGCCGGATTTGATGGCGCGCGCCGCCACGCCCAGCGCGTCCAGGCTTGAGCCGCACAACCGGTTCACCGTCGCGCCCGGCACTTCCTTCGGCAATCCCGCCAGCAGCAGTGCCATGCGCGCCACGTTGCGATTATCCTCGCCAGCCTGGTTCGCGCACCCGTAAATCACATCATCCACCGCGCCCCAATCCACGCCCGGATTTCGCTCCTGCAGCGCGCGAAGCGGAATCGCCGCTAGGTCGTCGGTGCGAATCGTCGCCAGCGCGCCGCCGTAGCGCCCAAAAGGCGTGCGCACCGCATCGCAGATGAACACTTCGCTCACAAATTTTCTCCAGTGGATTCGATGAAGATGCGGCCGCCTGCGATTCGCTGCCGGCGCGAACCCTGCGACAGCACAATCACGCGCGCGCACAACATCGGGAGCGCGATTATCGGCCAGCAGCCCGTTTTACCCACCCATTATATCCGACCGGACTGCACTTTCTGCCGCCGCGCCCACTTCACAGGAAATAGAAACCTCGTGTAAGCTATGGCTATGAGCGAAAAAATAAACAAGACCGACGCCGAATGGCGCGCCAAGCTGGACGACAATCAATATTACGTCACGCGCAAGCAGGGAACGGAGCCGCCCTTCACCGGCGAGTACGAAAACGAGGAAGCCGAAGGAACCTACATCTGCGTCTGCTGCGGCCAGCCGCTATTTTCTTCCGATGCGAAATTTCATTCTGGCTCGGGATGGCCCAGCTACTACCAGCCGATTGCGGCCGACAACGTGGAGCTTAAACGCGACATCAGCCACGGCATGGTGCGCACCGAAGCCATCTGCAGCCGCTGCGACGCGCATCTGGGGCACGTGTTCGAGGACGGCCCAGATCCCACCGGCCTGCGTTTCTGCATCAATTCCGCCGCGCTGAAGCTCGAAGAAAAAAAGAAGGACGAGAAGTAACCATGCTCCGTGCCAGCGTGGCCGATTTTCCCGCCTGCCGCCTCGGCACACAGAACAGTCTAGTGGTTGAAGTAGATCACCTCAGGATGCGCGTTTCCAGGATTCGAATCCGTAGAGATCCCGCTGAAACTGCTCGGCGAAACCACGTAGATCACCATGCCCGACGGTAAGCCGATCGTGGAACCAATCTGCATCGTGCCGCGGCCCGTGGCCGCCACCACGTAATTCGGGATCACCACCGTCTGATCCGTGTGCGGCGTTCCGTCATTATCCGCCTCATCCAGAATTCCCGTCATGGACCCGCTGCCGGTGAGCGAATCCAACTGCCCGGTGATATTCAGCGCGGCCGGATCCAGCGTCATTTCAGCGCTCAACGTGTATCCGCCCAGTATCGAAGTGCTGGAGAAGGGCGGAGACGCTTGCGCCTGCAGCAAACCATAAGTGACCGCCGCATCCGAGCCGATCAATATTCCTTGATTCGGCGCGGTCAAGTAAGCCGCGGCAAAACGCGGGCCCAATCCCGTGAATGCCATGCGCCCATTCGTGCTGGGGTCTGCGATATATGTTCCGGTCGCGGTGTTGCCCAAGCCGACCGTCCCGCCGTCGTTCTGGTCGTAGCTGACGGCAACACTGCTAATCCCGTTGCCGGTCAAAAGTCCCGCCAGTACGCTCGCATTGCTGCCATCAAGTCCGCTGCCGGTCGCGACGCTGATGCCGTTCAAAGCCGTGGCATTGAACACCGAGGAGGGCTGCTGCAAGATCATCTCGCCGCCCAGACGGGGATGCGTGGCGTCGGTGGGATCAACCGCCATCAAGAAAATGTCGTTCGCAGAAACGAAAAAGAACGTGTATTGCGCAATTACTTGCGCCGAATTTGGAAGCTGGTACGTCAGGTCCAATATGCCCTTGTCGTTGCTCGTACCCACCGAAAAACTTCCGGTCACCGCTACCGCTGGACTATACATGCCCCCATCATTAACGTCGAACATTCCCGGTGTAACCAGGGAAACGCCATCCGCGTGCAAGACGCCCACGACCACTTCCGTTTTTCCTTGGTTGTCCTGTCCGTCGAGCTCGAGCACATAATTCCCGCTGAAGAACGAGCCGCCCAACGCGCCTCCCACCACCGGTTTCATGATTCCAGATCCGTGCGTCTGCGGCGAGCCAATCGTGTCGTTCTCGATCATGTGGAAGTTCCCGCCGGAATCCTCCGCCAGCAGGAAGTTCGTGGTGGACATCGCTCCCTTGCTGTTCGTCGTGATGAACTGCATGGTGCCGCGGCCATCGCTTCCCACCGAGTAGGTGCCGGTCACAGTGGAACCCGTGAAGATCCCCAAAGTGCCGCCTGAACGATTGCTGTCCAGCGTTCCGAAAACCGTGCCGGTACCGCTGGACGTGACGTTGCCCGCTATCTCCACGTTGCCGCCCGAATCGAAACCATGGAACAGAAAGCTGTAAGCACCGCTCAATAGCGAATTGGTAATCGCCGATCCCGGGCTGATTAAAATGCTCAGGGTTTGCGGCGCGGATTTCGTCGAATTGGTGTCTTCCACTTGTACTGTGAAATTGGCGGTGGTCGAAAGGATCGGTACGCCGGTAATGGTACCGCTCGCGGAATTCAGCTTCAGGCCAGAAGGAAGTTGGCCGCTGACGATGCTCCAGGTGTACGGCGCCACTCCACCGGTAGCCACAAGACTAGCGGTATAGCCCGTGGCGACGGTGCCAGGGGGCAGCGGTGGCGTCACCGACTGCAGCGGCGCCACGGTGATCACTGAAATCGTCACGCCCGTCGTCGAAGTAAACTTCTGCGGTGGAATCGCGGAATCCGTGACCGTCGGGAAAAATTTGTAAACACCCGCCGTGGTCGGTGTTCCGCTGATTAGCCCGGACGAGGTATTCAGTTCAAGGCCCGGGGGCAAGGTTCCGGCCGGCACGCTCCACGTCAACGGCGGAACACCGCCCGAGGACGCAATCGCGGAGCTGTAAGCCGTTCCGGTGATCCCGTTGGACATCGAAGTTGAAGTGATGGAAAGCGGAGGCGGCGGATTAATCGTAATCGTGAAGATTGGCGAGGCCACGGTCAGTGGCGGCGTCCCGAAGTCAGTGGCGTTAATCGTAAACGTGGACGTTCCTGAACTGCTGGGCGTCCCAATCACCGTTCCCGTGCTATTCAGTTTCAGGCCAGCAGGCAGACTGCCAGTCCCCACCGAATAGGTAATCGGCGCAACACCGCCGGTGGTGATGATCGTTTGGCTGTAGGCCACGCCGTTCGAGCCGTTGGGCAAAGACGTGGTCGTGTAAGTCACGGGCAGCACGATGGTGATGGTAGACGTCGCGGTAACACCCGAATTTGCTTTGGCGATGGCTTCCAGCGTAACGGTGATTCCAGTCGTAAGGCCCGCCGGGGCGGTATAAGTTACGCCGGTAGCGGTGACGTTGGTCAAAGTGCCGCAGCTGGTCCCCGCGCACCCGGATCCCGTAAGCGGCTGCCAGGTGACTCCCAGGTTCCTCGTATCATTACCCAACGTCGCCACGAAAAGCAGCGACTGACCTTGATCCATGCTGGCGGTTTTGGGGGTGATCGCCAGCGTGATTGAACCATTGCCGCCACCGCAACTTGAGATCAGGGTGACACACAGAAACGCAACCAAGCCGCACGCGAGCGACAGCAGGCCGCTCCAACGCAGTCCACCGTTCGCGCTTCCGTTCTTCCGCAGTGCCAGGAATTTTTTCATTCGGGCATACACCTTCAATGTCGTCATAGCACCTTGGATTTCTTTTCGGATCCGCCCGGAACGGAGGGAGTTGCTCCCACATCGAACCATTGGCTCATTAAACGAAACTAGTTGAATAACAAAACCGCCGCAGCGTGTCAACGCACATCTCCACCGCGCCTTCGGCTCGCCGTCAGCCGCAAAAGCCCATACCAGCCAGAGATTTGGTCTGCGATAATTTGCCCCATCAGTCAGCCATAAGGATGCAGACCAGGCAAACCTCGTTGCCCGGCCCTTGCCGCCAGGTTTTCGCGCAAGCCCGGTTTCAGATCGCCAGCCTCAAGCAGTCGGGCGTTCCCGCTGGCTCGCTCGGGGATTTCTTCGGGCCCGGCGCCACGGCTGGCGGCGCGTTTGCAGCCCAAATCGGCGAACGCTGCACCTTTCCGGGCGCGATTCGAAATCCGGGATTTTCTTGGCCGATTGTTAACTGGTGTTGTAAACTTGCCTTTTATCGAGAGTAATCGCCGTAGTTTGCTGCACACCAATGCCTAAATTTCCTCTTCGTCGGCTCGATAGACCCACCTGCGCGGGATTCCTGCGCAACTTACTGCCTCTTTTTCTTGTTACTTGCGCGATTGCCGGCGCACTTGCGTGCACGGCGGCGCCAGTTTTGGCAACAGGCGCGACCACTGGCGCGGATGTCCCCAGGCCGTCCATCACTTCGGTCGGGCCCGGCCTGCAATTTGCCCTTGCGGACTTCGATGGCGACCATCGTCCGGACCTCGTTGGCGTGCAAGCCGGCCAAGGCAACGTCGTCCGCACGAATTACTGGATTCAACTTCAGTTAAGCGCGGCAGGCCAGCAAACGATTTCGCTCGTCGCGCCCTCTGGCGGTTTGCAGATCGCTGCGCGCGATGTGAATGGCGACCAGATCCCCGACCTGATTCTAACGACGACCTGGCTCGGCCAGCCCGTCGCGATATTTATCAACGATGGTCACGGAACTTTCACTCGTGTCGAGACGTCCGCGTTTCCCGAAGCATTCCGCGAATCGCGGAGCGGGTGGAATTCCTCCACCAATCTAACGGCAGAGGTGGTCGGTGTTCCGCCGCCGTCGCGCGCGGGAGTTTGCATCGCAGTGGCGCGCTTGCCGCATGCAGGATCGAAAGCGGGCGCCGCGTCGCTGTCGCGTCCAGAATTTTTTTCCAGCCACTTCTTGTTCTCGCAACTTGCTAGAGCGCCTCCCTCCGCAGTTCCGTACCTCTAAAAACTCGCTGGACTAGTTCACTCGTTCGTCGCGCGTAACGATTCGAGACGATCGTACTGACCTATCTCCTGCACCTACGCGGGGCGAAGGTTGCCATAGCCCCGAATTGCAGCGACATATCCTGTTTTGTCTGTGCGCACGTCGGCGCGTCTAGCGGAGTTTCTTCGCCGACGAGCGATGACGTCGCATACCACGTGGTCTAGCAGTACGTGAAAACCCATCAACCAGACTCGACGGAGAGCCCATGATTCGCGCGTTCGTCAATTACGCCCTTGACAACCAATTCATTATTCTGGGGCTCGCCATCCTGCTGCTCATCTGGGGCGCGATTTCTTTCCACGACCTTCCCGTGGAAGCCTATCCGGACGTGGCCAACAACTACGTGCAGATCATCACGCAGTGGCCCGGCCGCGCCGCCGAAGAAGTCGAACAGCAAGTGACCATTCCCATCGAAATTCAGATGAATGGAATTCCGCATCTAGAGCATCTTCGCTCCGTCTCGCTCTTCGGGCTTTCCAGCGTGATGCTCATTTTCGACGATCAATCCGCGAACGACGGGAACCGGCAGAAAGCGCTCGAGCGGCTTACGCAGGCCCCGCTGCCGCAAAATGTGCAGCCACTGATGGGCACGGACTGGAGTCCTGTCGGCCAGATTTTTTGGTACACGCTCAAAAGCACCAATCCTCGCTACGATCTGATGGAATTGAAGTCAATCGAGGACTGGACGCTGGAAAAACAATTCAAATCCGTGCCCGACGTTGTGGACGTTTCCAGCTTCGGCGGAATCACCCGCGAGTATCAAGTGCAAGTGGACCCCAACAAATTGGTTTCCTACGGCTTGAGCATTGCCCAGGTGGAACAGCAACTCGCCAACAACAATACCAACGCCGGAGGCAGCTTCATCGAATCCGGTCTGCAGCAGATTAACGTTCGCGCCGTGGGATTGTTCAGCACCGTCGCAGATATCGAGCAGACCCCCATCGTCGCAAAAAACGGTACGCCGCTTACCATAAAGAACATCGCGACCGTGGTGCAAGGCTCCAAAATCCGCCTGGGGCAAATCGGAAAAGCTATTCATCGGGCTGATGGCGCCATCGTTGATAACGACGACGTGGTGGAAGGAATCGTCCTGCTGCGCAAGGGAGCCAATTCAGACGATACGCTGGTGGGAATACATGCGAAGGTCAAGGAGCTGAACGAGACCATCCTCCCGCCCGGAGTAAAAATCGTTCCATTCCTGGACCGCAGCGATCTGGTGCGTTACACCACGCACACCGTCCTGCACAATCTCAGCGAAGGAATCCTTCTCGTTTCCGTGATCCTCTTTTTATTTCTTGGGAATTTTCGTGGCTCGCTGATCGTGGCATTGACGATTCCGTTTTCGCTCCTGTTCGCGTCCATTTGCCTGAGCTTGAATAATATTCCAGCTAATCTTTTGTCGCTGGGCGCTCTGGACTTTGGCATGGTAGTGGATGGCGCAGTGGTGATGGTCGAGAACATCGTCCGCCATCTGACGCACGGTCACTCGAACAATAAGGCGACTCTGGAACGCATTCGCGATGCCGCGTTCGAAGTGCAACGCCCGGTGTTTTATGCCATCGCCATCATCATCACAGCGTATTTGCCAATCTTCACACTGCAGCGCGTCGAAGGCCGTCTGTTCCGGCCCATGGCCTGGACCGTGGCATTCGCGCTTCTGGGAGCGCTCGTGTTCTCCATGCTGATCGCGCCCGTGCTTTGCAGCGTGTTTTTCAAGAATGGCGTCCACGAATGGCGCAACCCGGTAATGGATTACCTGAAGACTTCCTATCGCAAGGCGGCGCGCTGGGCTATCGAGCATCGTCCGGTGACGGTGGCCGTCGCAGGATTTGCCGTGTGCCTCGCGGTCTTTCTCACTTTCGGCGACGTGATTGGCTCTGAATTCCTGCCGCACCTGGACGAAGGCGCCATCTGGGCGCGCGGCACGCTCGCGCCCAGCACCGGCCCCACCGAAGGCGCGCGCATCATGAATCAGGCTCGCATCGTCTTTGCGTCCTTTCCGGAAGTAACCCAGGTGGTCTCCCAAGTCGGACGGCCCGACGACGGCACGGACACTACCGGTTTCTTCAACACCGAATATTTTGTGGACCTCAAGCCGAAAGAAAAATGGCGTCCCGTTTTCGGCAGCGACAAGAACGAATTGATCGGCGCAATGGATCGCGAACTCAGCAAAATTCCCGGCGTTCTGTGGAATTTCTCGCAGCCCATTTCAGACAACATGGAAGAAGCCGTCAGCGGCGTCAAAGGCGAGCTGGCCGTGAAGATTTACGGTGACGACCTGAGGCTTCTCGAGAAGAAAGCGGACGACATCGTCGCGATCATGCGTGGCGTCCGCGGGGTCGAAGACCTCGGCGTGTTTCGCGTCATCGGCCAGCCCAATCTAAATTTCGTCGTTGATCGCAAACAGGCCGCGCGTTATCAGATCAACGTCGCGGACATCCAGGACGCCATTCAAACCGCCGTCGGCGGCAACGCCGTCAGCCAGGTGCTGCAAGGCGAACAGCGTTACGACCTGGTGATGCGCTATCAGGCGCCTTATCGCGACACGCAGGAAGCCATCGAAAATATTCGCTTGCTTTCACCTTCCGGCGCGCGAGTCTCTGTGGCGGAGCTTACGAAAATTGAAGTGCGCGACGGCGCCTCGGAAATTTATCGTGAAGAAAATTCACGCTACGTAGCCATCAAATACAGCGTGCGCGGCCGCGACCTGGGGGGAGCCGTCGAAGAGGCCATCCGCAAGGTGAACGCGCAGGTGAAACTCCCCACCGGCTATCGTATTGACTGGGCCGGCGAGTACGAAAGCCAGAAACGCTCCGAACGCCGCCTCATGCTCGTCTTGCCTCTCACCGTACTGGGAATTTTCGTCATCCTGTACACCATGTTCGGGTCCGCAAAATGGGCGCTGCTGATTCTCGGCAACGTGGCTATGGCGCCTGTTGGCGGCCTCTTGGCGCTGCTGCTGACCGGCACGCACTTCAGCGTCTCGTCGGGTGTCGGATTCCTGGCGCTGTTCGGAGTCTCGGTGCAGACCGGCATCATCATGCTCGAGTACATCAATCAGCTGCGCGCGCGAGGCCACACCATCGCAGACGCCGCGATCGAAGGCGCCGTGCTGCGCCTGCGCCCCATCATGATGACGATGCTGGTCGCCACGCTCGGCCTGCTGCCCGCAGCTCTCTCGCGTGGAATAGGCTCGGATTCGCAGCGCCCCTTCGCCATCGTCATCGTCGGCGGCCTAGTCGCCGCCCTGCTGCTCAGCATCTTCCTGCTGCCCACCTTGTACGTGTGGGTCGCGAGCGAAGGCGACAAACTGCCGGACGTGGAAATGGGCTTCGACGAAAACGCCTAGCGTATTTCGCTGACGTCGCACCGCTCAAGAATAAATCTGAGCCCTGGGCCCACCCACACTCTGGCCAATAGAATCGCCACGCTACTTCATGATGCTGTGTTCGCTGTGGCCGCGATACAGATTGGCAGTAGGGTAGTGGGCCTGGATCACATCAAACACATACTCGGAAGGGACCATCGTCCCCAGGTCAACGTCGGGAATTGCCCCTGCAATAATTCCGATCAGCATCACCCGGTGCAGCGCCGAAGGCACCGGCGGCAGCAGGTACACCGGCGAGCCGCTGTTGCCTCCTACAAAATTTCCAGCCAGCAGCCACACGTCACGCGGCAGCGCCTTGCCGGCCTCCGCCTGCGTGCACTTCATGTTGATCGGCTCTTCGGGAATGTTTGAAATCCGTCCGAACTTGAATGCCGGATAGTTGCGTTGCGTGTCCAGCAAAGCCGGCACCAGCCCAGCCGTGACGATCTGGTCGCCGATGCCCACCTTGTAATTTTCGGTTTCGCCTTTAGTGGCGAAATCCGCCACCGAAATAAAACGAACGTCATTGCGCATCAGCTCATCTACGTGCGTTGAAGAAACTGGAATCACCGCTACGTCCACGCGATCGTTCGGGCTCGCATACCAAACGTTCTTTCCCGCATTTACCAGGCCCAGCGGCACGACGTCGGTGCCGTCCTCTTCCTGGCCCGCCTTGAAGTTCTTCGCGTTCACGCGCGCGTAGATCTCCTGCGGATTTGCCCACGAACAACCTTCCCACTTCGGATCCACGATGTGCCGCGCCGTCACAATCGCTACGAAGCTGCGCTTGGGATCCTCCTTCGACGGAATATCCACCAAGAATCCGGTGCCCACTTCAAAATCCTTCCCCTTCGGGTAGTACAGGAACACGATACTCTTTTTCACGATGCCCACGTTGAACGGCATCGAAGAGCCTCGCACGCGCAGAGCGGGAGCCACCAGCGCCACGCCAAGCAACACCACGACGAATACCGCAGCGAATCGTTTCACGATGCGAACTCCTGATTGGATTTGCCGCGAATCATACTGAGAAACTGCCCGCCGCACCAGTTCGGCAACTGCTTCGCAGATGTCCGCATCCAACGGAGTGCTTATAAAGTTGCGGCTTGTGCGCGCGATCGCAAAATCACTCGCCGTAAATCTCCCGCGTGATTTTCAATTTACGCCGTTTTTTAGTATAAACATTTGTTTGGAACTGTCCGGCGGCGTTGCCGGGTTGATCTTAGCGGAGGAATGCATTGATAGAAGTTCAGGATTTGACGAAAGCCTACGGCGGGGTCACGGCCGTGGATCACGTTTCCTTCAGCGTAAATAAGGGCGAAATCCTAGGTTTCCTAGGACCGAACGGCGCGGGTAAGACCACCACCATGCGCATCCTCACCGGATACATGCCCGCCACCTCCGGCACCGCGAAAATTGCCGGCTTCGACGTGTTCGGCGATTCCATGGAAGTCCGCCGCCACATCGGCTATCTGCCCGAAGCCCCTCCGGTGTATCCCGACATGACCGTCGAGGACTATCTGGACTTCGTCGCGCGCATCAAGAACGTCCCATCCGATAAACGCGCCGCACGCGTCACCGACGCGATACGCAAAACCAACCTGGAAGACCGCCGCGCGCAGCTCATCAAGCGTCTCTCGCGCGGCTACAAACAGCGCGTAGGCATCGCGCAAGCCCTGGTCCATGATCCGGACGTCATCATCCTTGACGAGCCAACCGTCGGCCTCGATCCCAAGCAGATCATCGAAGTCCGCAACTTGATCAAAGGCCTAGCCGGAGATCACACCATAATTCTCTCGACGCACATTCTTCCGGAAGTCAGCATGACCTGCGACCGCGTGGTCATCATCAACAAAGGCAAAATTGCCGCGGTGGACACGCCGCAAAACTTGACCTCGCAGCTCAAAGGCGGCCAGAAAATCCGCGTCGAAGTGGAAGCGCCGGAAAAAGCTCTGCGCGACGCGCTCACGCAAGTTCCCGGCACCACCCGCGTGGAAGCGGAACAACTCCCTGGCGGCGCGCACCTCGTCGCGATCGTCGAAACTGCACAGGGCGCCGACATTCGCAGCGCCATCGCCGCCAAAATCGTGCAGAATGGCTGGCCGCTCTTTGAATTGCGCGGCGTCAGCCTCAGCTTGGAAGATATTTTCCTGGAATTGACCACCGACGACGCCGCGCACGCGCAGGAATCCGCGAGTTAACCGCCATGCGGCATTTTTACCAAGGAGTCTGAAAAACGATGCGCAACCTCTACGCTATCTATCGCAAGGAAATGCGGCACTACTTCGTCTCGCCGGTCGCTTACGTCTGCATCGGTTTGTTTTTGCTCATCAGCGCGTTCTTCTTCAATTTCTTCCTGGCTGCGGTCATTCAACAGTCTTTTCAAATGGAAATGCAGAGCATGCAGTACGGCATGCCGCCGCAATTTGACGTTCCGGGCCAGGTAATGCGCGCCTTTCTCGGCCTGCTCTCGACGCTCATTCTTTTCATCACGCCGTTTCTCACCATGGGCGTATTCGCCGAGGAGCGCAAACGCGGCACCATGGAATTGCTGATGACCTCGCCGATCAGTGAAATTCAGATCGTCCTGGGGAAGTTCTTCGCGTCGTTGTCGCTCTTCGCGCTGATGCTTCTGCCGACTGCGAGTTACGTGGTTTACATGTATCTGCACAGCGATCCCATTCCGCCGTGGCGCATGCTGTTTGCGGGCTACGCGGGAATTCTGCTGCTCGGTGGCTCGCTGCTTGCGCTCGGCACTTTTATTTCCTCGCTCACTGAAAATCAGCTCATCGCGGCGGTTCTCACGTTCGTGGCGTTCTTGTTTCTCTGGGTTTTGGATCTCGGCCACACCTCCGAAGGCGGTCTCGGTTCCGTGCTGCAGTATCTTTCCGCCAGCCGCCATTACGACGAGTTCGCTCGCGGCATCATTGACACTTCGGGCCTGATTTATTATTTCAGCTTCATGCTTCTTTTCGTCTTCTTAACCGTGCGCTCGATCGATTCGATGCGCTGGCGCCGCGCCTAAATCCATCGCGCGCAGCTCACAATTCATGGAGGAACCTGCAGTATGAAATGGGATCGCGAAGAGATAGCTAGTTTCATAGGCACGATCGGCACGGCGATGCTCATCGCCAGCGGCGTGCGTTATTCCATTCAAGGTGAATTGCTCACCACCAGCAAAGTGCTGCTGATCGCCGGCGGCGTCCTTGTTCTCGCCGCCGTGATCCTCGGTTTTCGCAGCATTGTCAGAGCGTTTTCCGGCCGCTCCGCGCAGCAGGGAACCAACACCACGATTCTAACCATCGCCGTAATCGCCATTCTCGGTGTCCTCAACTTCGTCGGCTTCCGCCACAAAAAGACTTTCGATCTCACCACCGAAAAGCTCTACACCCTCTCCGACCAGACCCGCAATATCGTCAGCAGCCTGAAGCAGGACCTCACCGTCGCGCGCTTTGACAAGACTCCGAACGCCACCTTCGACGACTTGATGGCCGAATACAAAGCCCTCAGCCCGCACTTCAAATATCAATTCGTGGACCCGCAGCAGAAGCCAGAAGTCGCGCAGGATTTCGGCGCAACGCGCATGGGCGACGTCGTCGTGGCCTACGGCGTGCGCAAAGATCATTTGGATGCCGGCGCGCACGGCCAGCTCGGCGAAGAGGACGTCACCGGCGCGATCGTCAAAGTCATCAGCGACAAAGCGAAGGAAGTCTGCTTCGTCACTGGACACGGGGAGAAATCTCTCTCCGATGGATCGCAGGAGGGTTACGCACAGGTGGACGCCGGACTGAAGAAAGAAAATTACACCACAAAAACTATAAACCTGATCGCGGACAATGGCGTGCCCGCGGACTGTAGCGCTCTGGTGATTGCCGGGCCGAAGCAGGGCCTCTATCCGCAGGAAACCGCGATGCTTGGAAAATTTCTCGACGCCGGCGGCGACGCGCTGATCATGGTGGATCCTGCGACGGATCCGAAACTCGACGATCTTTTGCAGTCATGGAATGTCGCAGTCGGCAACAACGTGGTGGTGGACGCCAGCGGAATGGGCCAGATCTTCGGCGGTGGTCCGATCATTCCCTTGGTTCAGGATTTTGGCTCCAGCCCCATCACCAAGGGTTTTCAGGGCTCCATGGCATTCTTCCCACTTGCTCGCACTGTCTCGATCGCGGATAGAAGCAAATCAATTCCGCAGACGGTGGAACTCTTGAAAACCTCCGAGCGCAGTTTCACTATTCCCAAGCTGGAGCCGGGTCAGAAGAGAATAACGTTTGACCCGAAAACAGAAACGATGAGTGCGCTTTCGTTGGGCGTTGCGGCGAATCGTAAAGTTGGCGACAAAGACGCGCGCCTGGTGGTCATCGGCAATTCCCAATTCGCGGCCAATCCTTCAGTGGGCCAAGGAAGAAACGGCGATCTTTTCTTCAACACCATTGAATGGCTCACACAGGACGAAAACCTCATCTCCATCCGTCCGAAGAGTGCGACGAATCGCCGCGTCACGTTGTCCGAAGCGCAGTCCGCCGCGCTGCACTGGCTGAATCTGGTCTTTCTTCCTGGCCTCGTCATCTTCTCCGGCGTTTACATTTGGTGGAAACGCCGCTAGCGCGCACGCCGAGGGATGGATAAGCATTTCCAAACGCCATGATCAAGAAATCCACTTTAATTATCCTGCTGGCCGCCGTCATCCTGGGCGCGGCCGCTTATTTTTTCGATTGGAAGCGGGGCCAAAAAGACGCAGAGAACGGGCCTTCAGACACGACCAAGCCAGCCTTCACGCTCCGGACGGAGTCGGACGATTTCTCTTCGCTGACCATTTCCTATCCAGCCGACCCGAAGTCCCAGCCTATCCATTTCGAAAAACAAGATGGCGCGTGGCAGATTACCCAGCCCCTCCAGACCAGCGCCGACGACGCCTCACTCCAGGGAATCGTGCAGCAACTCGCGTCGGCCCGCGTCGCTCAGACCGAACCCGGCACGCCAGATCGCCTGAAAGTATTCGGCTTGGATCCTGCGGACGTCGTGCTCGATTTCCAAATGAAGAGTGGCGCCAAGCACTCGCTGCGCCTGGGCAAGAAGGATTTCACCGGCGTTTCCGTGTACGCCATTGCGGACAACGCGAAAGACGTGGTTCTGCTGCCCGAATCGTTGCTGGCCAGCGCCGATAAACCTCTGCAGAATTTGCGCGATCACTCCGTCCTGCATTTCAGCGCCGGCGAGGCAAAGTCTTTCGACCTCAAAAACGCATCAGGCGAACTAGCCGCCGCAAGAGATCACGACGCCTGGACGTTTACGAAACCCAGCAGCGCGTCCGGCGACGCCGACGCTATCAACTCGCTTCTGTCGGCAGTCGCCAACGCCAGGACGACCACCATCGCCAGCGAAACTCCGGATAATCTGGCCAAGTACGGCCTGGCAAGCCCGCCAATTTCGTTCGCCGTGTCGGACGCCAAAGGCAAGACCGCGACACTCTCGGTAGGGAAGAAGGAAGGCGACGAATATTTCGCGCGCGATACTTCGCGCCCCACCATTTTCCGCATCAATCAAGACCTCTACAAGAAGCTCGCGGAAAACTTCGGCGGCTTGCGCGACAAAAAACTCGCTCACTTCGATCCCGCTAACATTGCTCACGCGGAGATCCACAATGCCAGCGGCACGATCCTCTGCACGCGCAAGAACGAGACAGACTGGACCTGTGACGCCACAGTCCAAAAAGATGAGAAACCGAAGCAGGACGCCCAGCAGAAAAACGATCAGCAGAAAGACAATCAGCAGGCAAAGCCGGTAAGTCTCGACAAGCTCTTCAATCCGCTGCAGCAAGCCACCGCGGGAGAAATCCTCGACCATCCCACACCGGTGCTGCTCGGCAATCTGGTTAAGCCCGCCTTCTCGGCGATTCTCACCGACAAGAACGGAAAAGTCCTGAAAATTGAAATATCGAAGGAATCCGGCGGGTTCGTTTACGCACGCACGAATGAAGACCCAACCATCTATAAATTGAAAGCCCAAATTCTCATCGACTTGAACTTTAAAGCCTCGGATCTCACACTCTGACCGGGCGGGAAACCGCTCGGCATCAGCCCAGCGGCCACACCGCACCGCCCGCGCGGCTCACGCTAGGCCACGGTCTGCATTACTTGCAGCGCGCCCTCCGCAGGCCAGGTTGCCACCAGCAGCACTTTGCCCGTTGCGGGAGAGATGTGCACATAAAACACGTGCGCGTCGCTTTTAATCTCGTACAACTCAGGATGTTTCGGATCAGGAATCGCCTGTGCGCCACTGGCCAATAAATGGCACAGCTCCACAATCAATTCCCTTGGGTGGTCTCGCAAGTCTTCGATCTGCATTTCACATGCCCAGCCCATCGCCGTGTTCCTCCCCCAGGCCTTCATTCGTACCTCATCTACTTATACGGTTGGATGCGGGCAAATGTTGCAAAGGCTCCTGGTTTTTTCAGTTTAATTCCGCCAAATTGGCACTCGAACCCCATAGCGATCACCCAATCAAGTATACGAACGTTAACCTCTAACTTGTTACTTGCGCGGCCCTTCCAAACTTGCCATAGTCCCCACAGCGGAGGGACCCACTCATCGTGACTAAGCAGAGGCTCAAGAAGACCAGCCGCATGAAGCGCGACAAGCGGCGTAAGCACCACCATTGGCAAGTAACCGTGTACTACGCCGACGGCGAAAAGTTTGCTCGCGTTTATATCGATCGCGATCGCGCCCAGAAGTTTGCCGACCGGCAGAAGAAATCCCCTGTCGTCAAAGCCACGCGAATTATGGAAGTTGATTAACTCCCGGTTCGGCGGCGCTGGCGCTCGCAGGTGACATCGCGAAGACGCCCCGCCGCCTCTTCCATTTTCTCATCCTGTCCCAAACGTGATTTCGATCGCCGTGAAGTGCTGCCTCGCCTACCCGGCCAGCCTCTTCTGAACCGCGTCCCATTTCTGCTATAGTTGCCGCCCTCTGGACCACTTGATGTAAGTTTCGTTGTGCTGCCGCGCACCAATGCGGTTGCGGCCAGAATCTCCAGCGGAGTTTTCAGCGGCTATGCCTGACCAAACCTACATCCCCCACCCAGTGGAGACTTCGCAAGTGAACCTGGATGATCTGCAGTCGCTGCTCGAAGGCTTGGCCCGCAACGCGCACGAAATCTGGGCGCAACAGCGCCTGCGCGATGGCTGGACCTACGGCGCGCATCGCGACGACGTGAAGCGCACTCATCCGTGCTTGGTGCCCTACGAAAATCTTTCGGAGTCCGAAAGGGAATACGACCGCGTCATGGTCAACGAAACTTTGAAAACCATCCTCGCCCTGGGATATCGCATCGTCAAAAGGTGAGTGATGCATAAATCGCAACCACCGAAACCCAGGCTCGTTTTGCGCATCGGCGTTACTGGGCACCAGCCCAGAGATCTGCAGCACACCGACACCGGCCAGCTGCAAAAGCAAATTCACTCAGTGCTGCAATCGCTGAAACAATTCGCGCTGGAGCATCCGCGCGTCTCCACGTCTTATCGCGAACGCGACGAACCCATCCTGCGTCTGGTGTGCTCCCTGGCCGAAGGCGCCGACCGCTACGCCGCGCAGCAGGCGATTTCACTCGGCTACGAATTACAATGCCCATTGCCCTTCGCCCGCGATCAATATGCCAATGATTTCGCGGCGGATGCCTCCTGCCTCGAATATAACCGGCTGCTCGACAACACCGAGACCACCACCGCAATCCTGGAACTGGATGGTTCCCGCGACCGCGCCGCGGAATCGTACTTGGCGGCAGGCCGCGTCGTTCTGAGTCAATCCGACGTTCTGCTCGCGATCTGGAACGGTCAAGATCCGCGCGGCGAGGGCGGCACCGCGCAAATCGTCGCCGAAGCCGGCTTGCGCAATATACTGACGATACGCGTTGATCCGGGCGATCCGCATCACACTCTTTACCGCCGTTCGGGCGGCGAATGGGAATCTTCCAACGAAGCTAGGGACTGGCTGCTCGACCAGTTGCGCACGATGCTGAATCCTCCGCGCCACACCAGAAAAGAAAAAGAGGAAGAGCTTGCCACGTCTCCGCAGGACTACTTTTCCGAAATCCAACGCACCCGCAATTGGGGCTTGCTCTGGATCCCGTTCCGGAATCTGTGCTTGTCTCAGCCCACCAAGCCCCAGCGCAAGGTTCCGGACTTTGCGCTGTCCGGCGTGGAGGAGTGGATTGCAGTTCTGAAAAACACTCCGGCGTTTTCGGAAAGTGCGATTCGCATCATCGATAGTGCTCGTCTTTGCGACCATTTCGGATGGGCCAACGGCCTCGCCGAATACTACGGCAATCTTTATCGTTCGGCTTTTACATTCAATTACCTCATGGGTGCATTTGCGGTTTTTTTCGCGTTTCTGCACTACGCCCTGGAAAAATTCGACAAGTTACCGTTCGCAATAACGAGTCTTTTTTTCATCGCCGTGGAACTGGGGCTGCTAATCACCATAGCCAAGATCTATTCCGTTGGAAGGAAGCGCCGCTGGCATGAAAAATGGATAGACTATCGCTTGCTCGCGGAGTACTTGCGTCAATTATTTTTCCTCATTCCTTTAGGTCCTGGCGAACTCTCGTCGCCGCATCTCCCGAAATACATGTCGGCCGGCGATCCCAAAAGTACCTGGATGTATTGGCACTACTTGGCTCTGCGACGGGAAATTGGGCTGGTCGGCGGCGAGTACACTCCGAGCTATCTGGATTCAGTAAGGTCTTTCCTCGACAGTAGCGCTGGTATTCGCGGTCAAATGGATTATCACGAAAAAAACGAGGAGCGGCTTGAAAAGCTCGATGCCAGGTTCCATTCTGTCGAAAGCGCGTTTTTTAAGGCTGCGATCGCTTCGGCCGCATTGGCCCTGGTCAGCGCACTGGTCGCAATCGCGGCACAACACGTAACCCTGCCTTTTCATCTCGATTACGCTGCTCGCGTCCTCGATTGGGATCCTCTGACTATACTGATAGGTCTGCTTGCCACTGTCTTTCCG
>Ga0209275_10000067_pt1 | contig 31403 bp, 34 predicted proteins | sample HubBroMetageREF2_FD_188344 | JGI IMG/M metagenome (GOLD analysis project Ga0209275, IMG submission 188344) | Reference soil microbial communities from the Hubbard Brook experimental Forest, New Hampshire, USA - Hubbard Brook CCASE Soil... | ecosystem: Environmental > Terrestrial > Soil >... | reverse complement strand
TTCTGGGTAGATCTAGTATTCTTTACTGTAAGGAGTCAGGGTAAAGATGAAACATTCGAGCACTATTAGCAGCAAAGGCCAAGTGACCGTTCCTCAGAAGATCCGCACCCGTGTCGGCCTGTCCGCGGGGGATCGGGTGGAGTTCGTCGTAGAAAACGGCAAAATCTTGTTTCGCCCGCTCCGCGCCGAGGACAATCCCTTCGAGAAATATAGGGGAGCCCTGAAGCATTTTCGCAGCCGGAAGGAGATCAACGCCTGGATCAGCGAGATGCGTGACGAGGACAAAAGCCACGATTGAGAACAGCACTGGACACCAACGTTCTATCCGCGCTGTGGTCCGACGAGCCGTCCGCGCGAGGCCTCGAGTCGGCATTGTTTAAGGCTCGAAACGAGGGTGGTCCGGTTATTTGCGCTCCCGTCTACTGCGAGTTACTCGCGTATCCGTCTGCGACTCGGCAGTTTGTTCAGGAGTTTCTCGCCGAGACTGGCATCCTGGTGGACTTCCCGCTCGATGAGGAAGTCTGGCAGCGGGCGGCGGATTCGTTTGTTGCCTATGCCAAGCGCCGTCGCCGCTCACGAGGCGGGTCGCCCAAACGGATGTTGGTCGATTTTGTGGTAGCTGCTCACGCCCTGCTTCGCGCCGATCGGCTTATGACGTTGGACGCCTCCCGCTACCGTCGGGACTTCCACACGCTGCGCATCGTCTAGTGAGCGGGTAGTATCGAAACAACTTTGATGCACAAGGTCTTCCACTTCGACTCTCCACCTGGCCCGTACGTGGCCGACGCCGCTGTTCTTTGCTGCTTCGATCACCGCATCAGCAGGGCGGTGGGAAAATTTCTGAAGAAGCAGGGGATCGAGCGCGTCGACATGATTGTCGTTGCCGGAGGGGCCAAGACGCTGGCCTCGCCGCGCAACGACTTCGAACAGGAGTTCATTCTTGAACAGGTTCGAATGTCGATCCGCTTGCACCGGACTGAACGTGTCTTGATTATGAGCCACTCCGACTGTGCCACCTATGGCGGTTTGCCTTATTTCAACGGCGACTGCGACGCCGAGGCTGAACATCACCGCACTGAACTGCTCCGAGCGAGGGACCTTCTTACCACGACTTTCGAAAAGATCTCCGTCGAGCCCTACTTCGTGAAGTTCGAAGGAGTTTGGCGGGTAGACAACGATGACCACATGGAATCGATTACGGATGGGGTCCGCAGGTTCGCTTAACTGTATTTTCCCGCTCTCAGGGAATTCTCGAAACTTCGCCGTTCTATGGCCTGCAGGAATGCCATTCCGCATTATCGTCACGGAGTCGTCTACGAGGGCCTTCGAGTCCGCAAGTTCTCCCCTTCCGCGGAGAATTTGTCGCGCTAAGGATGACTTGTTTTTCTACGGATGCCATTTACGGTAACAGCAACAACTTTCCGGTCGTTGTGCGTCCCTCCAAGTCCTGGTGTGCCCTGGCGGCATCGGCGAGCGGGTAGGTGTGCGCGATGCGCAGTTTCAGCTTACTTTCGGCAATCATTTTGAATACCGCGCTCGAACGCGATTGCAGTTCCTCTGTGGTTGCGATGTAGTTCACCAGGGTTGGGCGAGTCAGGTAGAGTGAGCCCTTCTGCGAAAGTTGAATCGGATCGAAGGGCGGCACGGCTCCGCTGGATCCACCGAACAGCACCATCATTCCGCGCGGCCGCAGGACGTTTAAACCTTTCTCGAAGGTCGTCTTGCCCACTCCGTCGTAAACCACGTCTACGCCACCGCCGCCGGTAAGGCGCTTGGTCTCCACTTCGAAGTCCGTCTTCGTGTAGCGGATCACTTCGTCGGCGCCCGCTTCCTGCGCGAGCTTGGCTTTTTCTTCGGTCGAAGCCGTGGCGATCACGCGGGCTCCGATGTTGTGAGCCATCTGTACCAGCAACCGTCCCACGCCGCCCGCAGCCGCATGTACCAAGGCGGTCTGGCCGCGCTTGAGGGGAAAGGTGTCGTAAATCAAATAGTGCGCAGTCATGCCTTGCAGCATGGCGGAGGCTGCTTGTTGATCGCTTACTCCTTGGGGAACGTGGACCAGTCGTTCGGCGGGCACGGCCGCATACTCGGCGTAGGAGCCCAGGATGCTGGTCCAAGCTACGTGGTCTCCGGGTTTCGGGGATTTCACATCGGGGCCGATCGCTGTGACCACGCCCGCGCCCTCTTGTCCGGGCACGAAGGGGAGGACGACCTTGTATCTGCCTTCGCGCTGGTACACATCGATGAAGTTCACGCCTGAAGCTGCGATTTTGACCACAGCCTCATTGGGCTTGGGTTGCGGGACGGGCAAGTCCGCCAGTTGCAGAACCTCGGGCCCACCGGTTTGCTTTATCAGGATGGCTTTCATGTTTGGGTTCGATGGTTTTCGCAGTACGCGAGATTCGGGACACAGGGGGAATCGCTCGGCTTGGACTTTCCCAGACTCACCCCCCGCTTCCACAGAATGGTTGCAGCGGCCGGGGTCGCTGAAGTAATATTCCCGCCTGTTCCCAAAGTAACTTGGACCAACCAAGTTGCGGATTGACCCATCAAAACTGGGATAGTAGCATTGAGTCTTCCATGAAAGCCAGGGGTTGATCGCGGTAAGTCATAGAGAAACATGAGGATTCGGAAACTCTATCTTCTAATCGCGCCTGTGTTTGCCCTGGTTCTGGGCAGCATCGCGTGTCAGACGGCACAGCGGCCGGCTACGCTGTTGCCTCCAGGAACCGCCACCGCGCCAAATTTGAGCGCGACTCCCGCACCCGCCCCTCAGTCTAAGGCCGATACCAAGACTGTCCCGATTCCTGCAACTCAGATTGAAGCTAAGGCTGACCCCGTCGCTGAGTTGATTGCGCAGGTCGAGAAGGAATATCAAATCGGTCAGGGCAACTACAAAGCGGGGCACCTCGAAGCCGCCAAAGAGAACTTCGATAGGGCTTTCAATTTGCTGCTGGGAAGCTCATTGGACGTTCGCACCGACCAGCGGCTGCAGCAGGAGTTTGACCGCGTTCTGGATGGCGTAAACGGCCTCGAGCTGGAAGCCTTGCAACAAGGCGATGGCTTCACCGAGCAAAAGTCAGAACCAGCCCCGATCGATGAAGCGAACGAAGTTACCTACCCGGTGGACCCGAATCTCAAAGCCAAGGCCGAGGCTGAAATCAAAGCTACGCATTCCGATCTGCCTCTGATGATGACGGATCCCGTAGCCGGCTACATCAGCTACTTCTCGACTCGCGGACGTGGAACTCTCGAGCGCGCACTTGCCCGTAGCGGCCGTTATGACGACATGATCCGGAGGATACTGAAGGAAGAAGGTGTTCCCCAGGACTTGATCTACCTGGCACAGGCCGAATCTGGATTCCATCCTCTCGCCCTTTCCCGCGCCGGAGCTCGTGGGATGTGGCAATTCATGGCCAGCCGCGCGTCCGGTTATGGCTTGGAGCGCGACTGGTGGGTGGACGACCGCCAGGATCCCGAAAAGTCCACACGAGCGGCTGCGCACCACCTGAAGGATCTTTATAGCGAATTTGGCGACTGGTATTTGGCCATGGCCGCCTACAACTCCGGCCCGGGCACGGTCCAGAACGCGGTGAAGCGCACCGGTTACGCGGACTACTGGCAGCTCTACAAGCGAAACGTGTTGCCCAAGGAAACGCGGAATTACGTGCCCATTATCCTGGCCGTGACCATTATGGCCAAGAACCCGGAGCAGTACGGGTTGGACAAAGTAGTTACGGAGAAGCCGGTTCCGTATGACTCGGTAAAGATCGATTACCCCGTCGACCTCCGCCTGGTAGCGGAATGCGTCGACACTTCCGCGAGCACGATGCAGGACTTGAATCCAAGCTTGTTGCGCCTGACCACGCCCAAGGATCGCGAGTTCGAACTGCATCTGCCGATTGGCACCAAGGATCGCTACCTCACCGCGATTACCGCCATTCCGCCGGACATGCGAGTGTGGTGGCGCTATCACAAAGTCGTGCCGGGCGATACTCTATCGTCGGTCGCACGCTCGTTTCGCACCACCCCTCGGGCAATCGTTCAGGCGAATAACCTCGACGGAGATGAAAACCTGCGGGCGGAAAGCGAACTCATCATCCCGGTGGCCCCTGGTAAGCATCCTGCGGACGAGATGGCGAGCTACTCCCGCCGCGCAACCACCTACAAAGTTCGTAAGGGAGATACGGTTGAGACGGTGGCCGACAATTTCGGCGTACCGCCTGCCATGGTTCGTCGCTGGAATCATCTGAAGGGCGACAGCGTACGGGGCCGGCGTGTTTTGTATATCCACTTGCCGGTAGCGCCGGATGCCGCCGAAAGCCATCAGGGAGTTGCATCTAAGTCGAAACCCAAGAAGAGGTTACAGGCGGATGCTTCCAAGAGCGTGGTGCACCACAAGGTCCAGCCCGGCGAAACTCTCTATTCGATCGCCAAATCCCACAACGTCACCGTCGACGACTTAAAAGAGAACAACGGGAATCTGGCGAACCTGAGGCCGGGGATGGTATTGGTCATCGCCAATCCCAGTCGATAGTCTGCCTGCTTCCGAGCCCGGATTTTATCTAGATCTAACGCCGCATCTAAAGCGGAATATTCTTTTCGCGTGGTCCCGGACAGAACTGGAAACAGAAACTCAACTTCGGTGTAATATGCATGGGCAGGAGGGCGTCAACGAGTTTTTCGTCACTGCAATGCGAAAAACCACTGTGCTATAATCGCGGCCCGTTCAGTCTGGCAAGAAATTTTCGGTAGTCTTTTTAATTCTTCACGCATGCATTGCGGAGAAAATTCCAGGAGGAGATATGAACGTTCACGAGACCCTCTATCTACGAGACGACGAAATGGATGAGTTTGGCGACAGCGGCGCCTATGGCGAGTCGCTGGAAGAGGATTACGAAGAAGAAGAGGAAGAAGAGGAAGCAGAACTGCCGGGTGTGACCGACTCCGAAGTGGGAGCGGAAACGCCGATGCCAGCGCCGCCGGTGCCCGCGGGTGGAGGCGGTGGCGGCTCGTCCAAACCTGCCGCGAAAAAGGCTACCCCTAAGAAGGCCGCTCCCAAAAAGGCTGCGAAGAAGAAAGCACCGAAGAAGGCAGCTAAGAAGAAACCGGCCCGTAAAGCTGCGAAGAAGAAAGCCGCCAAGAAAAAGCCGGCGAAGAAAGCGAAGAAGAAAGCTGGCAAGAAATCGGCGCGCCGTCGTCGCTGATTTCGAGTTCAAGAACTACGATTTGATATCAAGCCGCAGCTGTTTTGCTGCGGCTTTCTTATTTAACTGGCTTTATTTGATCTATTCGTCAAACCATCGCCGAACCGCAGACGTGCCTGACGCTCCTACTACTTCTTTCGCTGCACCGCCTCCAGACACCTTCCGTAAAGCTCGAGCAGATGAGTCGCATAATCTTCTGGTTTTGAGGCGGCGCCTGAGCCCTGAAAGCCCACGCCCGACGAACTCGTTCGGCCGTAGCCGGTCGTCATCGCGACAAATTTCATCAGGTCGAGTGCGATGTCTTCATTACGTCGTGAACCGGGTGTGCCGGCGGATGCTTCGTCCATGAATTCCTCCGTGGAAATACGAATGCTGGGTATTTCGTCGTCCATACTTCACAAAATGTGCCGCAGAAAAAATGATAGCAGAACGGGGAGAATCCAAGGGGATGCCGAGGTCCGAGAAATATCTCAGTTTTTGCTCTGGCGGGCTTCTCCGCGTCCTCTGCGGCTTTTTCTCAGCACCCTCCGCGATTTAGGACTTTGCTTTTCCTGAAGTTTATCCAAATCTTAAAACGCAGAGATCGCTGAGAAGAGCCGCAGAGTGCGCGGAGATTGCGATCGCTCGTGAGAAACGGGACGAGCGCCCTACGCCGTTCGGGACACTTCGCTCATCAACGCAAGGAGAATGTTTTCCGAGTCGCGACAGCACGTCATCCCCAGATCACGATCAGGCATTCTTGCATTTCACGTCATCAGCCACAAAGGACACAAACGAACGGGAAGGCAGGAGGTCACGGAACTACCACTGGACTCTCTCGCCCTAACTCGCCAACGTAATCGGCGAGCCCCTAGGTCTCGATTCCCACATAGCAAACCCGGCCCACCAGGTAATTGCCTGCGTTTTTGTCTGCTTCGATGGGCATGATCTCGACCGGATACGCCTGGTTATGTGGACGCAAGACCAGGTTGTTCCCCGCTAATTCCACGTACTTCACGGTGGATGTGCCATCTTTGTTTACGGCATACATATTGGACTCGCCTTTGCGATAAGGCTTGAGCGAGTTGTAATGGCGGTCGATGAGAACGGTGGCTCCTGGCAAAAGGCGGGGATACATGCTCATGCCATCGCGACCATCCACCTGAATTACAACGAAACGTTCCCAGTCGTCGCGGTGCCCTTCCATCTCGGGACGAATGCTGTGCAGGAAGCTCTTCTTGAACTTGAGAATTTCCTTCACATTCATACTCATGATGAGAGGTTCGGTGGCGGCAATCGCGCCGTCGACCTGGAGAACGTTTTGAAACTCGTCCTCGCTCGGCGGCAGGATGCTGGCACGTTTGTTGACTTCGTTCGGGTCAAGCAGATCGAGCACGGAGAGGTGCTGCACTCTTAATACTTTGTCCATGCCCTCGAGACTGAGGCCCCGCTTGCGGTTGAGGAAATTGGAGATGTGGGCTTGCTTGAACCCGGTTTGTTCGGCCAGGCGCAAACCTGTCAACCCTTCCTCTTCGATGCGGTGCCACAAAGTTTTGCGGAGATTTTCCTGCAGTACTTTGAATTTCATAGCCGAGAGTATACCATTATTTATAGCGGATCGCTATTAATAACCACAATCTAACATCTCAAAGGAAACAGCGTATCGGCGGAGTTCCCCAGCATTTCCGGAGGAGTTTTCCACAGCCAAAATGCGCGCTTTTGCAATAGCATTCTGATATTGTCATTGTTATCAGCAACATCTGTCAGAAAATAGTTCTTGACTTTGCAACCAACGAGAAGTTATAGATAACTAGTCTGTTATAACTACTCTGCTATGGAAATGAATTCGATGACTTGCAACCCACAACCCGAAAATGAGGCAGGAGGCTTTGTCGAGTTCCGCCGTAAGGTGCGCTCGGCCGAAGTGCTCTCTGCCGCTATGGAACAACTCCTTCGGATACTGCAGTTTACCGGTAAAGTAAGCGTGGTCGTGCAGAACGGCCGCGTGTTGAAATCCGGATACGAGGAGGGCTACTTCCGCAAACCCCCGCTGACTTGATGAAGCGCAACTGCAACGAAGGGTTAGTTGGAAGCAATATACTCATAGCTAAATAAACTCTACAGGTTCTCCGTAAGAGAAACGGGCCCTGTGACCGAGCAATCGGCACAGGGCCTTTTTATTTGGGCGCGAGGCGTCAGCCTGTCGCCCGGAGTTTGATTAACGAGTTCAACGCCACGGAGGCAATCATGGAATTCGAAGGTTTGGAAATCGTCCGGTTGGAGCTTAAGTATTGCGAAAGATGTGGAGGCTTGTGGATGCGCACGTGGGGAACGCAAGACGTGTATTGCCCCGCGTGTGCTGTGCAAATGTCGGATCTGCCCGAGGGTCGCAAACGAACGAAACGCCTTCTGCTGGTGAATGATCGAGTCGAAATCAAGAGCCAGGGCGAGGAGTGGTCAGCGTTTTTCGGCGAAGGGGGGAACGCATGAGCGGCGCCGTGATCGCCCTGCTCAATGCATGTGCTGAAACGCCAGGGATGCATCCGCCGTATGTTCCGTTCGACGACGCTCTGCCGGACGGGAACGAAAATCCTCCTGAACAAAGTGAGTGCACGCCAACCGATCTGGCGGAGTTCGGGCAGGAACCAGGCCTTGAAGGTCCGACGCCGGATGTCGACGAAGCGGCAATCTCCGAGGATGCTCCTGGCGTCAATCCCGATCTCTGGTTGTACCGGCAGCGGACCGTTGCCTTGCTCCGGCGCTATCTGCGGCTTTCGATCGAAGTGGGTCGGACGCCATCCCTTCTGGGACGGGAGTTTTTTCGGACTCGAGTAACATCTTACGGGGCTTCTACCTTCGAAGACTCGGTTATTTTCGTACACGACGTCGAACGCAGCCTGGAAGAATTGAACGAGTTCGAGAAGAAACTCATCGGGAAAATCGTGCTCCAGCAGTTCTCGAAGGAAGAAGCTGGGCGAATCCTGGGCTGCGGGTATCGTACCGTGGAGCGTCTTTTTCCGGAAACGCTGGATCGGGTCAGCGAGATTTTACTGAGAAGAGGGATTTTGACGGGTCTTCCCAGCAGAAAACACGAAGTGCCGAAAAGTTGTCAAGGGGGTAAAAACGGTCCTTTTCTCGCAACTGACTGAATACAATCCAAATATATTTCTCAAAATTTGGCGGGTTTACCCCCCTGAATCTGATACTCTTAATTTAGATCATAAAGATTTGCCATTAGGGCGCGCTGACCACAGCGCGCCCTAACTTTTTGGGGCGGCGGAATGAGCATCGAGTCCGGTGAGCCAAGTCAGGGGAGCCATGAAGAGAACGGGGACAACCAAGGGGCGCAAAAGCTCGAAGAAAGCTTCATCAGCGCAAAAGAAAGTTCTGAAGCAGGTTGATTTGGCCGTCGTCGGCGGGCAGATCACGAATCTGGTGGGCAATCGCGCGGTAGAAATGGTTCAGATTACGATGGACGAAGTGAAGAAAGGCCACTACCTGGCGATGAAATACTTGTTTGAAATGATCGGACTGTGTCCGGCAACGGCTCCCGAAGGTCCAGTGCCAGAAGACTCCTTGGCGAAAACTCTTTTGCGACGGCTAAGACTTCCTGAGGAAACGGATCCGGGTACTGAAGTTACGAAAGAGTGTTTCGGGGACCCGGTTGAGCAAGAGTGTGATGCCGTAAAATGAAAGTCAGTGACTGGGCAAAGGTTGCGCAGAGTTGCTCGTTGGCCGCTGGCCGTTGGTCGAAGGCCTTTGAAAATCGGGGCAACACGCAATCGCTGGCGCCACACAAGAACATGCTACACAGGACTTTCATGATGGATATGAGTTGGGTGACCGGTCGGATTGCGGTCGGGGGTGGAATCTGGACAGCGGAGAACATGATCCAGGCGGCGCGCGCCGGAGTAACTCATATCATCGACATGCAAATTGAATTCGACGACACACCGCTGGCTGTGCCGCACGGCATTCGGGTGTTGTGGAATCCGATTGACGATGACTTCCAGCCGAAATCCCCGGACGTGTTCCAGCGGGGTGTGGATTTTGCGCTGGAGGCCCTGGACGAGGAGGGAACCAAGCTTTTCGTTCATTGCGCCGCAGGAGTACACCGGGCGCCGATGATGACACTGGCGATCTTATGTTCGCTGGGATGGAAAGTGGCTGACGCCTTGCAGTTGATTGAAGCTCGACGTCCCGTCGTGGACTTCGCGGATGTGTACGTGAATAGCGTAAAAAGGTTTTTACATGAGCAGGTGAGGGCCACGAAGTAGCGAAGGGCCTCTGGTTTTTTAGGTTCTTGATTCTCGGTTCGACTCCAAGAAATCTCAGCGTATTTGGCCTTGCGACATGCCAGGTGGGCGCTGAAGTGTGAATAGTCGCGGAAATCTTAAGATGTACTAAGCAACGGAGGAGTTATGTTCGACGCGCGCCGCCCTTTGGGGTGGCTTTTTCTTTTGCTGCCGGCGATGGTGGCATTGGCGGTGTCTGCTCAAACACTTCCCACGACCACGATCAACGAGGTTCATTACAGAAGCCTTGGTCCTGCCATTGCGCGGGTGACAAGTCCGGCAAGCATTGCCGCTCAGCAGCGCGGAATCGACAACGGTTTCCATGGAGCGGTGCGGCACCTCAAAGAACCACCTGCACGTACTGCCGCCGACTGCGAGAACGCTGCCCTCACACTCTTGGACGACGCTACGGGCCCAGCGTGGACTGGCGAGTATGACGTTTGGAGCGATTTTCTGCCGGGAAACGCCGCGGATATTTTCCCGGGAGACGCCTTGAGCGTAATGGTTCCGTCCCGGGGAGCGACGTTTCCGGCCATCGTGAACGAGGTTGAGATTACTGCGAAGAACCTCGAAGCCGAGCACCTCAGTTACAAGATCAAGTTTGCGAACGACGCGGCAAAAGCTTTGGCATTTGAATTCGAAACTACAAAAGCCACAACTTCTCTGTTTGTGACTGAGCTTACCAGTGTCCAGGTCGGCACAACCTATCTAGCTGATTTGACAGCAGCGGCGATCACGACAGTGTCTTCGACTACGGTCACCGTAGATGCCGGTATAGCGCCGGTCAGTAGCGGCGGAATTGAGGTCCGATGGAGCGATGCGGGCTGGGGCCCGGGGAATGACCGCAATCTGGTGGGACGATTCACGACGCAGACTTTTGCTATTCCACGACTGTCTCGGGTGCAAGACTGTTATCTGCGGCAATACGACGGCTCGGTACCGCCAAAATATTCCCGATACACGGCAGCTCTCCACGTGGATTATCCACTTTAGCCGTGACTGAAGCGGAGGTTCCACAAGCTTTTGCCGCTCTACCTTTGTCTTCCCATTTGGTTAGGTGCGCCGATGTATGAATCCCGCGACGTACTTAAGAGTCGATATGTATTGATTCGAGAGGTATTAGAGAGACGCTATTGAGTGGGTCCGGGAGTCTCGTGCGCCTGGAAGGCGGCCGCCGATCCTGCGACTTTCGTACGGAGAGCTCAACCCAAGGAGGATGTCTTGCAAAATCTGACCGATCGACGTAATTCGGTGTCCCTCAAGGAACACCTGCTCGCCATGTTCGCGTTCGAGCGCGAGATGGCGGAACGGGAGAAAATTTTCGTCGACATACGTTTTCAACTCGCCGAAAGAGCGCTGCAACTCGACCATGTTGAAATGCTCCGGCGCCTGGATCTCTTGAATCATGCGCATGAAGACGCTCGCCAGAAAGAATCGAGTTTCGTCGGTCGCGAAGTGTACGAGAGTCAAGTAAAGGACAACAACAAGTGGCGAGATGAGGTCAATTCTGCGCTATCCAATCGGCAAGGAAAGGCATCGGTGACGTCGGGTCTGGCGGGCGCGGTTGGGGGACTGGCCCTGAGCGCCCTGTTCGCGATGATTATGTATCTAGCGAAAGCGGTACTAAGCGGCTTTCCGAAATAGAACAACTCCAAACTGTTCCTTCTGCCACCTTTCATTCCAACAAATCCAACTCGTCATTGGAATTCAGGAGATACAGCAATGGATTTTCTAGCCACACTTTTACAGACAATTTCCTTCATCCCCGCGTTGGTGAACCGGATCGAAGGTTTATTCAGCCACCGGTCGGGAGCAGAGAAGAAAGATGCTGCCTTGTCCTTTCTGCAAACGGCCTTATCCACGAGCGGTGCAGTCGCCAATCGACAGATCGTTGATCCGGAGAAGTTCAAGGACGGCTTGGGGAAGATGATCGCCGGCACGGTAGAGTGCTTGAACGCTTCCGTCTGGGCGAAGGCGAAGTAGGGACCGCCCGCCCGCCCCATCGGGCTAAACTCGACGCCTATCCGACCTCTTCGCTCCAATTCTCCAGAGTCTTCTTCACAAAGGCCATGAACTGATCCGCAACTGCACCGTCAATCAGACGATGGTCGTAGCCCAGCGTCAGGTGAACGACAGAGCGAATGGCGATGGAGTCATTACCGTCGTTGTCAGTCACCACAAGAGGAACTTTGGTGATCCCGCCTACGCCCAGAATCGCGGAATTCGGCTGGTTGATGATGGGCAGGCCAAAGACTGCGCCAAACTGTCCTGGGTTCGTCACCGTGAAGGTTGAACCCTCCACTTCGTCGGGCTTGAGCTTCTTCGAGCGCGCTCGCTCACCCAGGTCAGAAATCCCGCGTTGTAGCCCGAGGAAATTCAGCTCGTCAGCGTTCTTCAGCACGGGAACAATGAGTCCCCAATCGAGAGCTACCGCAATCCCGACGTTGACGTGGCGGTGATATCGGATGTTTTCGCCTTCGATTGACGCATTGACAATAGGGAACTGCTGAAGCGCGATAATCACGGCGCGCACGAAGAACGGCATGAAGGTAAGCCGCGCCCCGTGGCGCTGCTCGAAAGCGGACTTGGTTTTGCTACGAAGCTGCACGATGCGGGTAATGTCCACTTCGAACATGCAATGGACGTGAGCACTGGTGCGACGAGATTCGATCATCCGTTGCGCGATGATCTTGCGCATCTGCGTCATCGGCACCAGATCTCCTGGGATTGTCGCCGCTGGAGGCGCCGCCGGCCTTGGCGAGGGTACGGACGAAGAAGTCGCAGGCGTACCCGCTCGAGCAGGCACCGCTGGAGCGCTCGCCCCCGTCGCTTCCGGCCTCTCCAGAAATGCCGTGATGTCCTGTTTAGTAATGCGGCCGCCCATGCCCGTCCCAGGTACCTGTGACAGATTGACATTGTGCTCGCGAGCGATCTTGCGGACCAGGGGCGAAGACCGGGCATGATCGTCTTCTTCCTCGCGCTCGGTAATGGGCTGTTGCTCAGCTGGAGCCGAAGGCGCAGCTGCTTGTGTCTTCACCGGCGGCGCAGGTGCGGCCTTCGCTGGAGCAGAGGTCGGACCTGCCGCTTCGCCGTCCCCAGCAATCGTTCCCACTACCGTATTGACCTGCACGGTGTTCCCCTCGACCACTTTGATGTCCTGCAGAATACCCGTGGCGGGCGCAGGGATCTCAGCATCCACCTTGTCAGTAGAGATCTCGAACAGCGGCTCATCGCGCTGCACTTTGTCGCCGGGCTTCTTCAGCCACTTGGTAATGGTTCCCTCAAAAATAGACTCGCCCATCTGAGGCATTACGATATCGGTAGGCATAATTTCCTTCTCCGCAGTCCCAGCGGCAGTTCTCGGGCTGGGCGCAATCTTTAATTATATCCAACGATACATTTTGGCATTGCTCACGGCTTGGCTTCGTCCTTTTCCGATCCCGCGGGCAGAGGACCAACCCCGAACGACTTTTTCCAGTAGTCCTGCACGCCCGGTGGCAGTTTTTGTATACGCGAAAGAAATGCCGTGACTTTCCAAATATCCTGGTCGCTCAGAGCTTTACTCCACGCCGGCATGCCGGTGTAACGAATTCCCGTGCGGACAGCGTAGTAAATATGCCACTCCGGGTCATCTAACGGATCAAGGATCAGCTGCGGCACCGGCGGGTAGAATGACTTCTCCAGCGGGCTCGGCTTATTGTCGAGCGTACCGTGGCACATGGAACAATTCATGGTGTAGATCTTCATCCCATCGATCAAGTTCTCGTCGGTTGGCAGAATCGGGCTGCTGACTCGCGGTGCGTGCCGCTCCATGGAAGCGTCCAGCGCGCTCATAGCAATACGGCGTTCAAACCGAGGGGGAGTCGCATCCGCATTAGTTGGCACCAGGCCCAGAGTCGCCACCGCCAGCCCAACCAGACCGAGCACCAACAGCGTGACGACGATTCCAAAAACGAAATTGCGCATTTCCCCTCCTGGCTCTTTCCCGACCGCATCATGCAGAGTAATCTAGCGCGACCTCTAAGGTGTCAGCAGATGGTAAAACAAATTTGTAATTAATACGCCTTTAACCGGCGCACCTCCCGCACTACATCGCTCAACTTGGGCAGGAAATATTCTTCCTGAGGGGGCGAAAACGGCACCGGAGAATCCTGCGCGGTAATGCGGACGATAGGGCCATCGAGATCGTCGAACGCCTCTTCATTGATGATCGCCGCGATTTCACCAGCAATGCCGCCGGTGCGCACGTCCTCGTGCAACAAGATCACTTTATTCGTTTTGCGTACCGTGTGGGCAATCGCTCCGCGGTCGAGTGGTGAAACCGTGCGGAGGTCGACCACTTCCAATTCTGTTCCTTCTTTCGCCAAGATCTCTGCGGCCTCGATCGCAACATGTACCATCGCGGCATAAGTAATGACGCTCAGGTCGCGACCCTCCCGGGCAACTCGGGCTTTGCCTAGCGGCACAACGTAATCTTCGACGGGAACTTCTTCTTTGATTCGCCGATAAAGGTACTTGTGTTCGAAGAAAATCACCGGATTGTTGTCGCGAATCGCGGACTTGATGAGGCCCTTCGCGTCGTACGCGGTTGCGGGGCAAACCACTTTCAGCCCCGGCGCGTGCACAAACCACGCCTCCGGATTCTGGGAGTGAAAGGGACCGCCGTGGACGTTCCCGCCGCTCGGCCCTCGAATCACCAGCGGTGCAGGCGCGCCCCAACGGTAGTGGGCCTTGGCCACCATGTTCACGATTTGGTTGAAAGCACAACCGATGAAGTCCATGAACTGAAACTCAGCCACGGGACGCATGCCGGTGAGCGAGGCGCCAAAGGCCGCGCCCACGATGGCGGATTCTGCAATCGGCGTGTCAACTACGCGCTCGGGTCCGAAGCGATCGATGAAGCCGTCAGTCACTTTAAAAGCTCCGCCATAGATGCCAATGTCCTCGCCGATGCAGAAGACGCCCGGATCGCGTTCCATTTCTTCCCAGATTCCCTCGCGGATGGCTTCGAGATAAGTTAGTTGAGGCATAGATTATTAACTTCCCAGCGCCACGCACTTGCGCAAATCGTCACAGTTACAAACGGTACAAGATGTGATATAGTACACAATGTACGTTTTGTAAGTTGGAGTGATTGTCATGTCTGCTAAATTGACGGCCAGTGAGGCGCGGCAAAACTTCTCTGACATTCTAAACCGAGCGGCGTATGGCGGCGAACGCGTCATCGTGCACCGTGGTAAAAAGCCGGTCGCGGCTGTGGTACCAATCGAAGACTTCGAGATGCTCGAACATATCGAGGATCGGGCTGATCTGGAAGAAGTTCGGAAACGCCTGAAGGAGCCCAACATTCCTTGGTCGAAGATTAAGAAAGAGCTGGGGCTATAGGTCACGCTTCGATCATGCGCTACACGCTGGAGTTCACGGCTTCGGCTGCACGAGAATTTCGAGCGCTCGACCGGCAGACGCAAAGGCGGATTTCTACCAAAGTGTCGGAGTTGGCCGAAGATCCGTTTCCCGCAGCAGTGCGAAAGTTTCAAGGAGAAGAGGACCATTGGCGGATCGAGTGGGCGACTACCGCGTCATTTATCGCGTGGAGAAGCGCAGAGTGGTAATCGTGATTGTGAGGATTGGACATCGGCGGGAAGTATACCGTTAGTCCATTTGTGAGTCTCGGCCGCTACCTCAAATGAACCTCCGCTTCCCTCTGCTTCATGGCTGACGACCTGCCCGTTTTGACCAGCGGCATACCATACTTCGGCTTGATCTCGTGGCAACTCGAATCGCAGTAGACTCCTCCGGCCGCCGATTCCGGTTCCGGCATCGGCGAGGCCACTGCGAAGTCACGATCAGCTTCGAGTTCACGCTCTACCTCGCTGATCAGCTTTTCATTTTCCTGTGGAGTTATCCATTTCTGGCCCAACAAATATTTTTCAAACCGCGCAATCGGGTCGCGCTTACGCCAATATTCGAACAGCGCCTTGGGGACATACTCCGCCGCGTCATGAATAGCATGGCCCTTCATGCGCATCATCTTGGCCTCGATGAGCGTGGGGCCCTCGCCACGCCGCGCGCGTTCGCAGGCCTCATGGGCCGCGTCGTAGATCTGACAAGCGTCGGTGCCATCCACAATCACTCCAGGGATTCCATAGGCGATAGCGCGCTCGGCAAGGTCCTTCACTCGGAATTGCATGTCCGCCGGCGTGGAGTACCCCCAAAGATTATTTTCGACGAAGAGCACCAAGCCGAGATCCTGAACCGCGGCGAAATTAAGGCCTTCATAAGTAACGCCCGTCGACTGGCCGCCATCGCCGATGTAAGTCATGACCGCGATGTTGCGGCCCTGCAAACGCGCGCCCAGAGCTACACCAGCGAGCACGGGAATGAGGTCGCCCAAAGTCGAAATAGGCGCAACCACATTGCGCTTTTCGATGTCACCGAAGTGCGACGATGCGTCGCGTCCCTTGGTCGGAGAACCCGCTTTGGCCATGTACTGCATCATGATGTCGCAGGCTGAGAAGCCGCGAACCAGCAGCGATCCCTGGTTGCGGATCATAGGGCCAAGCCAGTCATCCTTGCGAAGAGCGTATGCCGAGGCGCAGGAGCAAGCCTCCTGCCCGAGACCGAAATAAACCCCGCCCACCACCTTCCCCTGCTTGTACAAGTTCTCCAGCGCGGTTTCCATCTTGCGATTCAGCAGCATCCAGCGATAAATCTCGATGCATTGTTTCTTGTCGAGATACTTCGATTCGCGGATGGGCGGGACCGGCGCGTTCAGATCGCCCGTCACTTCGTAGCGAACTTCGTCGCCTTTGCGGACTTGACGAATCGTGAAGCTGGGCTTTTCCAGTCGATGGTCGACGATGGTATAGGTGCGCTGCGAGGAGCTCGGTATGTGGAGTTGAGGGTCGCCCCGGCCCTGACCGTTCGAACTGTGGCGGCCCTGAGCTTTCGGAACATTCTTATTTTTCTTGGCCATTCGTTTGATGGTGGCTTGCGATTGGGTCTCTGGAGAATCCTAACCCGGGTCGCCGGAATTAACCAAACTCCAGCCAGGGAGTTGGGCGCATGTGTTAGACCCAGAAGACATCTTCTTCGCCATGCAATTTCTGCAATTCAGACGGAGGTTTCATAGGCACGCCGACCGAATGACCAAGCAGAGAATCCAGAGTTTCCAGCCACAGCATCTGGCTCTCAAACACCGTCCCGAAATTACGTGATATCGAATGCGCGACTTCCTGCACCGCAAGCTCCTGACCCAATTCCCTTGCCATCGAGGTCACAGGTTTGGAAGTAATTCCGCAGGGAATGATCAAGTCGAAGTAATCGAGATCGGTATTCACATTCAAGGCGAAGCCATGCGAGGTCACGCCGCGAGAAATATGAATTCCGAGTGCGGCGATTTTGGCCTCGGTAGGCTTATCTCGCTCGCTCGCTTCGGTTCGCTGGACAGCCGGGGTGGCTGTCCCGACGTAGGTATCGGGATTCGTCCAAACGCCGGTGAGGCCAGGAATACGTTTCGCCGAAATACGAAAGTCGGCGCAGGTGCGGATCAGAACCTCTTCCAACCGGCGCACAAACTCCACGGCACCCAACGTCTTTCGCTTGCCGTCCGTCGACGTAAAACCCCGCAAATCGAAAATAGGATAACCAATAATTTGTCCCGGACCGTGGAAGGTTACGTCGCCACCGCGATCACACTCAAACACCTCCACGCCGCGCTCCGCAAGTTGCTCGCGCGACGCAATCACGTTGGCAGCTTTCGCGTTACGCCCAAGAGTGATGACTGGAGCGTGTTCAAGCAACAAGAGAACATCGCCAATCAGGCCATCTTTGCGAAGCTGAACCAGCTTCTGCTGTAGACGCAGCCCGGTTGCGTAATCAAGAGTCCCGAGTTGGAGAACGGAAATCAAAACAAACTCGTTGCGGATGTTCACAGATCAGTAGAGCCTGAGCGCCCGTAAACAAACGCCGCACACTCTTCACGCGTTGATCGCCATCCCATACACACTGTTTGAGGCATCCAGCATCGCCTCCGCAAGCGTCGGATGCGCGTGGATCGTCCACATTAGATCTTCCACCGTCGCTTCGAGTTCGATTGCAACCACGGCTTCCGCGATCAGTTCGGTTGCCTGCGGTCCGATGATGTGTACGCCCAGAATCTCGCCGTAGTCCGCATCCGAGACGATTTTGATGAATCCCTCATGTTGCCCGACGATCGAGGCACGTGAATTCGCGGTGAACGGAAATTTCCCGATCTTCAAGTTGTAACCTGCCTCGCGCGCCTTCTCCTCGGTCAGACCGACGCTGCCGATTTCCGGATGGCAGTAAGTCGCGTTCGGAATATGTTCCGGGTTGATCGGTTTGCCGGGTTTGCCCGCGATCTTAGTCACGGCGACAATACCTTCCATCGCGCCAACGTGCGCCAATTGCGGCGTCCCCAGCACGATGTCCCCAATCGCATAGACGCCTGGCTCACTCGTCTGCATCCAGCTATCGGTTTTGATGAAGCCTCGATCAGGCTTGATGTGTGTCTTTTCCAGTCCAACATTTTCGGTGCGTGGCTTGCGCCCAACTGCGATCAGGATCTTCTCGGCTTCAATCTTCTCCTGCTTGCCGCCCACAGAGAAAGTCACTGCAATTCCAGATTTCGTCTTTTCAACTTTCTCGACTTTAGCCCCAGTATGAAAATTAATACCGCGCTTCCGGTAGACGCGCGCAAGTTCCTTGGAGACATCTTCATCCTCGACCGGAACCAACCGCGGCAGCATCTCGAGAATCGTGACTTCAGCATCGAAGGAGCGGAAAATCGATGCGAACTCCACGCCTACTGCCCCTGCGCCCACAATAACCAATGATTTGGGAATCTCTTTCAGACCCAGAATCTCAATATTGGTGAGTACGCGTGCGTCCGGCTCCAGGCCGGGAATCATGCGAGCTTCGGAGCCGGTGGACAGAATGACATTTTTCGCCTTGACGAGGCTGCTCTTGCCCCCGTCGGTGACTTCAACCGCCAGCACTCCGCTCTGCGCAGGTCCGGTGAGTTTGCCGTAGCCTTTGATCGTTTCCACTTTGTTCTTGCGCATCAGGAATTCAAGACCCTTGGCGTGTTTGCTGACGATCTTCGACTTGCGCTCCTGGATGGCCGCCCAATTCAGTTTGCGCGAGTCTACGCCCTCAATCCCAAACTCCTTTGCGTCTTTCAAGTGATCCCAAATCTCGGCATTAAATAAGAGGGTTTTGGTCGGGATGCAACCCACGTGCAGGCAGGTGCCGCCAAGGAATCCGTCCTTCTCAATTAACGCCGTCTTCAGGCCATACTGTCCAGCGCGGATGGCGGCGGTATATCCCGCTGGCCCGCTCCCGATGATAGCGATGTCATAAATGATGTCAGGCAAAGTAGTGCTCCCTAAAAAGAATAATGACGAGTGTCCAAATAGGTGATTCTACGACAGGGCTTAAGGATTCGCGAACCAGCGGCCACGAATATTCGTATCTAAAAACAGAGATCGATCGAGTGGTAGACTACTCCAGCAGGAGGTAACCCTTATGCACCTCTTCGCCATCTTGTTTTTGCCGATCTTTGGCTTCGGGTTTCTGTTCTATTTTCTGCCTTCCATCATTTCGGCCGCGCGGAGCAAGCGGGACGTAGTCTCTATATTCGTCCTGAACTTCCTCCTGGGTTGGACGGCAATCGGATGGGTAATTGCGTTAGTCTGGGCGCTTAAAGCGGATGTCCCGATGGCAGTCCGCTGAGAGATTGATTTAGGGCTCGCCGGATTTACGCTGAGCCTCAAGCAGAAGAACATTGTGTCCTTCGCTATCGTGCAGAACAGCCCACGGCTGCGTGCGTTCATCTCCGTTCTCAACGTGTACGAAACGCTCCCGGCCAATTGCCTCGACCGCGGCTTGGACGTTTGGAACTTCTAGAAAAATTACTGCCTTATCCCGCGACGGGTAGTCCTCGACGCCCTTTTTCTCTAGGCAGAGAAAGGCCTGCCCAACGTTAAACTGCGCATGGTGTCCAGGTTGCTCGCCAAAGATGTCTAGTCCAAGGGTTCCCTGATAGAAGTTCTTCGCCGCAACCAGATCGTCGAAATACAATTCAACGCCGACCAGACGCGCATGGATGCTGGACATCTACCACCTCCGGGGAGAACTGAGGCGAGAACAGAAATTACGCCAGCAGCCGTGCCGCGTCCTTGGCGTAGTAAGTAAGAATAATGCTGGCTCCGGCGCGCCGGATCGAGACCAGCGACTCCATCATCACTCGGCCACGGTCGATCCAATTGTTTCTCGCGGCGGCTTCGATCATGGCGTACTCGCCTGAAACTTGATACGCAGCCAGGGGCAGGTCGAAACGTTCGCGCGCCACGGCGATCACGTCCAAGTAAGGCATCGCCGGCTTTACCATAATCATGTCCGCGCCTTCTTGGACATCGAGTTCGATCTCGCGCATAGCCTCGCGCAGGTTCGCTCCATCCATTTGATACGAACGGCGGTCCCCGAATTGCGGAGTCGAGTCAGCGGCCTCGCGAAACGGCCCATAGAAAGCCGAAGCAAACTTCGCCGCATAAGAAAGGATCGGCGTATTGGCTAAGCCGGCATGGTCGAGCGCGTTGCGGATGGCGCCAACGCGGCCGTCCATCATGTCAGAAGGAGCGATAATGTCGATGCCAGCGCGGGCCAGGGACACGCTGGTGCGGGCCAGCAGTTCGAGCGTCGCGTCGTTAACAATCTCATAATCCGCGGCGACCGCGGGAGGCGACGCAACCGCAGCTCCGAGCGACTGCGAACGGGCAGCGCGCACGATTCCGCAGTGCCCATGCGACATGTACTCGCAAAGGCACACATCGCCCATGATGAGCAGCTTGGGGACCTCCCGCTTGATAGCGCGGGCCGCCTGCTGCACGATCCCCTCGTCCGCCCAAGCGCCAGTCGCCAGTTCATCTTTCTTGTCCGGCAGACCAAACAAGATGATCGCGGGCACTCCCAGAGAGTGTGTCGCTTGCGCTTCCTTAACAGCTTCATCCACGGAAAGGTTGAAGACCCCTGGCATGGAGCCTACTTCCTTGCGCACACCTTCTCCCGCACAGACAAACATGGGGTAAACAAATGACGTCGGAGAAAGCCGGGTCTCGCGCACCATGGATCGCAGTTGTTCGCTCTGGCGAAGACGACGAAGGCGCGTGATCGGAAATGCCATGGCACCAAACCCGAACGGGCGAACGCCCGTCTCAAGCGATGATTCTAGCAGAGCAACGCCCTGCTTCTTGTAACATTGAATTCTGATGCCTCCCCACTTGCTCTCCCACCCCAGCGCCCGAGTGCTGGAATTCGATTCCCTCCGCGACTTGCTGAGTGGTTATGCTTCTTCGCCCCTGGGACACGGGCTGATCGCTGATCTCGCGCCTTCCACCGACCGCGAATGGATTGAGAATCAGCAACAGCTCACCACAGAGATTCGCGAGTTCCGGCGAGTAGGTGGCCGCTTCGATTTTTCCGGCCTGCTCGACGTCTCGACGCTGGTAGAGAAGTCTCGAATTGCCGGTGCTGCGCTTGAGACTACGGACATTCGCGACGTGGTGCTTGTAGTCGATCGTGCCGCCGAATGGCGTGAAATCGCACTCAGCCCGCCTGCCGCCATGAAGCTGGAGTGGAAGACAGTCGCGCAGCTTTCCTCGGGGATCACAGACTTCACCGAATTCCTGCGAGCTTTTCGTAACAAGATACTGCCCGATGGAACGCTCGACGACAAAGCCTCGCCGGAACTCGCCCGCATTCGCCGCGAAATTGAAAAACAGCGACGCTCGATTCAGGACTCTTTACGAGGCTATCTGCGACGGTTATCCGAAGGTGGCACGGTGCAGGACGAACTCGTCACAATTCGCGGCGAACGCTTTGTCATCCCGGTCAAGGTCGAGCAGAAACGACGCGTGCAAGGCGTGGTGCACGGCGCCAGTTCGAGCGGGCAGACGGTTTTCATCGAACCCCTCGAAACCATCGACCAGAACAACGAGTTGGTGCGATTGCTGGATGAGGAGCAAGCCGAGGTTCACCGCATTCTGGTAGAGATGACACGCCGCATCGGGGAAAATATAAGCCCAATTCTCGCGGCGGTCGATGTGCTCAGCGAACTCGAGTTGCAGTTTGCAAAAGCGCGTTTTGCGGAGGAATACAACTGCGTCCCAGTGGTTTTGTCCGCGCAAGACTCACATGGTGACGGCCGCCCCCAGCCGTCCACGTCGAGCAGAGCTCGACTCGTTCTCACTAGAGCTCGCCATCCTCTGCTCGAACGCAATCTTAAAGCAAAAGGCGATCACGTCATTCCAACCACGATTGAATTAGAAAGCGAAGCTCAGGAACTTGTCATCACTGGCCCGAATACTGGAGGGAAAACTGTCGTCCTGAAGACGGTTGGCTTGCTCGCGCTGATGGCGCAATCCGGGATTCCGGTTCCCGCCGACCGCGCCGAGCTGCCCGTCTTCGACGCGGTGCTGGCCGACATCGGCGACTATCAATCCATCGAGCAAAATCTTTCGACCTTCTCGGCCCACGTCACGAACATTGATTTCATCTCACGCATTGCGACCTCGCAATCGTTGGTGTTACTCGATGAGCTCGGTTCTGCGACCGATCCCGAAGAAGGCGCGGCCCTGGCGGTCGCCATTGCCGAGCACTTTCGCCGCATCGGATCCTGCACCATTATTTCCACGCATCACACATCGCTGAAGGTCTTTGGCGCAAACACGGCTGGAGTGATCAACGCTTCTGTGGGATTCGACGAAGCCACGTTGCAGCCGACATACGAGCTAAAGATCGGCGTGCCGGGAGCATCTGCCGGGATTAACATCGCGCAGCGGCTCGGGCTCAATCCCACAATTATTGAGGCAGCCCGTGCGCGACGGGGTTCGCAGGCGCGGGATGTCGGCGAGTTTCTGGATCGCCTGCATTCCCAATTGCGCGACGTGGAAACCGAACGGTTGCGTTTGCGCGTTCGCGAAGACGAAATCCAACGAGAGAAGGCTAGTCTTGCCGCGGAGGGCAAAAAAGATCAGCAAGCCAAAGTCAAAGAAATGGAAAAGAAATTGGACAGCTTGCTGCGAGATTTCGAGTACCACGCGCGCGAAATGGTTAGCGCCATTCAGGATCGGACCGCGGCGCAAAAACTGTCCAAAGATGCCGAGCGACGCATCTCCAAGCTGCGCCGCGAATTCCGCGAGCAGTTTGATTCAGCCGTGGTGGCCCACACAACAGGTGCTGACCGAGGCGATCCCCATGCCCAGCCGCAACTGGTAAAACATGTTTCCGAAGGCGATACGGTCAAGCTGAAATCCGTTGGCAGGCCCGCAGTAATATCACGTCGAATCGATGACAACCACTTCGAGGTCGAGATCGGCGCCATGAAGATGAAGATCGCTCGGGACGACATTGCGGACGTGCTGGTGCACGCGTCAGATTCTCCCATCAAAGCCGCCCGCGCTCGTGGAATCTCGGTTTCGCTCGATAGTGAGAATCAGAGTGTCCCGTCAGAGATTAATGTAATCGGACGGACTGTGGACGATGCTACGCGAGAAGTGGAGAAATTCGTAGACCGCGCTTTCCTGGCTGGACTGCCTCGCGTCCGTGTCGTTCACGGCAGCGGTATGGGCATCCTGCGTAAAGCGTTGCGCCAGTATTTGCAGAAGCATCCACACGTCGAATCCGTTACCGAGCCTCCGCAAAATGAAGGCGGAGGAGGCGCGACCGTCATCGAGCTGCGAGTGTAATCTGCCAAGCTACTCTATTAATCACCAGATTGTCATTCCGAGCGAAGCGAGGAATCTGCTGTCGCTTGTAGCCGCGAAAATGTTTGCAAACCACTCCCAAGAGAAATCCACAGCGTTTCAATGTCCAAACGTCACATTCAAGCCCACGAGAGTAGGCATAGGATGGCGTCTTTTGGGTAGTTTCGAGGACTTGCCGTTTGGCAGTGCTTGCTGTGCAACACGTGCGACGAATGCGAGGCGGAGCACAGGGGCATATGATGCGCTGCTCGGATGGAAACTTTTACGTGGTGAAGTTTCGCAACAATCCTCAACACCTGCGCGTGCTGGCGAATGAATTGTTGGCCACTCGACTCGCGGAGGCAGCCGGATTGCCAGTTCCGCCAACCGAGGTCGTCGAGGTCGGCGATTGGCTGGTGGAGAACTCATCTGATCTCAACATTCAGCTCTCCGGCAGCGTGATTCGCTGCCAGCCCGGACTTCACTTCGGGTCCCGTTACGTAGTCGATCCGTTGCAAGGTCAAATATTCGATTATTTTCCTGTGACCATGCTGGAACGAGTGCGAAACCTTGGAACGTTCGCCGGGATGCTGGTGCTCGATAAGTGGACCGCGAATTCAAATGGCAGGCAGGCAACATTCTGGCGAAAAATGCGAGAGAAAAAGTACACAGTGACCTTCATCGATCAGGGATATTGCTTCAATGCCGGCGAATGGACATTTCCCGATTATCCGCTGCGTGGTGTGTATGCCCAGAATGAAGTGTATTTGAGCGTACGCGGTTGGGATTCATTCCAGCCCTGGCTCTCGACGATCGAAGAGATGAGCGAAAACCTTATCTGGAACTGTGCCGCTGGAATTCCACCGGAATGGTATGCCAGCGACTGGGGCGCGCTCGAAGAGCTGGTTCGCTGCCTACTTGATCGAAGGACAAAGATACGTGAGCTGATCATAGCGTTTCGGATGTCCTCGAGACAGCCATTTCCCAATTGGAAGGAAGACGCATGAGTCGCTGCAGTGATGAATCACGATGGAGCACATCTTCAAAAATCGAGATCCTGAGTTGCAGGTTCGAACCCCGATGGCCGATCTGAAACAGCTCGAATTTTACGTGTTACGGTATGTCCCTTATGTGGTGAGAGGAGACTTCATAAGCATCGGAGTGTTGTTGGTTGAACCACGCCCTAACGGGTTCGGGTTTGCGGATGTCGCCATGACCAGCGATTGGCGCCGCGTGCAATGCCTGGACAGACAGGTCGACATCGAAGTTTTGCAAAGCCTTGAACCCTATATTCGGATGCAATTGCAGCATTCGCAGGATGTGGGCATGCTGTTGCACAAATTGGCAGACTCGTTTGCCAACATGATCCAAATGTCACCTAGAGAGGTGTGCCTTGCGGAGGACCCAGCCCGAGAGCTAAAAACGCTGTCCTCAATCTATTTGGAAGAACCGTCGTCGGACATAATGCCCGCCGCAGCCCACCCAAAGCGTGAGCACGCAATGATTCTTGCTGGAATAGAAGATGCCTTAACCCGAGCCGGAATATGGGGTTTGCGCATTGAGAAAGTCAAGGCAGTGGAATACACAAAAAAAACGGGTGACTCACTAGTTTTTGATTTTGGATATGTGGTCGGAAGCGAGGTCCGATTCTTTCAAGCTGTACCTCTAAAAACAAACGTCAATCAGTTGATAGCGGTCAATATCGCCCACCGCTTCCCTAAGGTTGCGGACTGCATCCATACCAAGAACGGTTCGCGCGCTCTGCTTACGGCGGTTGTCGCCGATGACCTTGATCGCACAAATCCCGACATCGAGTTTGCGCTGGACGCCTTAAAAGACAATAACGTGAAGGTGGCCACGGTAGCGGATATGCCGTCAATTGCGAATCAGACAAGGCAGGACCTGAACGCGTAGCGACGACATTCCCAGTTCGGGAGTATCCTCAGTCAGCCTGTGACCACCATCACCGCCGCCAATCTCCTGACTCTGTCATTCTGAGCGCAGCACGCCCTGCGCTTTTGCAGGGCGTGCGGAGTCGAAGAATCCCTACCCCTGCCCAACTTTGAATGGGCGACCGAAAAAGCTATTTCGTCTACATTCTGGGCAGCCTGTCGGGAACCCTATACATCGGCGTCACCAGCCGCCCGGAGAATCGCGTCTTCCAGCACAAAGAACACCTGTTGGCCGGTTTCACCAGCAAATACGACGTGGATCGCTTGCTCTATTGGGAGTCCTTCGACGACGTGCTGACCGCCATCGACCGCGAAAAGCAACTAAAGGGTTGGCGCAGAAGCAAGAAAATTGCCTTGATCGAATCGCTGAATCCACAATGGCTCGATTTGAGCCGAGGCTGGTATTCGCAGATAAAAGACGGCGCCACAAGTAGGGATGCTTCGACTCCTTCTGGCCGACTGCAAGCTGCCGGCCAGCCTACACTCAGCATGACATCTCATCGCGAAAAATAATCCCGGTGCCTCAGAGAGCGGTGCGAACTTCCTATCTCTGGCATTCTGAGCGCAGTATGCCCTGCGCTTTTTGCAGGGCATGCGGAGTCGAAGAATCCCTACCCAGCTTCGAAACTTGATTCCTCGCGAGCATTGCCACCGTTTTCCTCCGTCCTCAACGAAATAACCGCAACTTCCACAGCTTCTCCACAGGAATCCTGTTCGGATATAGTCATTCCTACAGTTCTTGCTTCACAATTCGTAGGGGACAGCTCTCACTCCACTCATGACCGACGCCGGCGACTTCAAGGAAATCGTTAAGCAGCAAGCGGACATCGTCCGTGTCGTCGGCGATTACGTCAAGCTGAAGAAGGCCGGAGCGCAGAACTATTCGGGCCTTTGTCCCTTCCACAACGAGAAAACGCCGTCGTTTTCCGTCCATGCCACACAGCAGTTTTTTTATTGTTTTGGTTGTGGCGCGAAGGGCGACGTGTTCACCTTCGTCCAGAAGATCGAAAATGTCACGTTCGTAGAAGCTGTGCGAGCCGTGGCGCAAAAGTTCGGGATCGCGCTTCCCAAGCTTACCTATAGCAGCCCCGTGGAAGCGGAAGAAGCCAAGCTGCGCACGGTGCTGCTAGAAGTCCACGAGCGTGCCGTTGCATTCTTCCAGGAATGCCTCCGGCGGCCCGAGGGTGCCCGTGCCCGCGAATATCTCGCAGGACGTGGCTTGACCCAGGACATCATCAAGGCTTTCCGCATCGGCTATGCTCCGGACTCAGGATTCGTCTTGAAAGACCGCCTCAAAGGAGAGTTCGACGAAGAAGTCCTGCGCGCGAGCGGCCTTTTTTCGTGGAAAGAAAGCTCTCAGCCATCAGCCGCCAGCCCTGAGCAAAACAAGTCCCTCGACTCGGCCGGAGAGCCTGCGGTTGGTTTGTCCGATTCCGTTCGGGACGACAAGCCAACGACCAACGACCAACGGCCAACGACGATTTATTCCAAGTTCCGCAACCGGGTCATGTTCCCCATCACCAACGAGACCGGCCGGGTCATAGCTTTTGCCGGGCGCACACTCTCCACCGACGACAAAGCGGGGCCAAAATATCTCAATTCGCCCGAGACCGCGATCTATTCCAAGTCCCGCGTGCTGTTCAATCTCGACCAGGCCAAAGAAGCCATTCGCAAGCTGGATTACGCCATCCTGGTCGAAGGCCAGATGGACTGTATTTCCGTCTACGCCGCCGGATTTCATAACGTGATTGCCAGTTCCGGAACTGCCTTCACCGAACTCCAGGCCCGGTTGCTGGGCCGCTTCAGCAAGAACGTAGTCGTGAATTTCGATCCCGATACGGCGGGTGCCAAGGCCACGGAACGGACTCTCGGCCTGCTGGTTGAGGAAGAATTCCAAATCAAAGTGTTGACTCTCGAGCCGGGATTCGACCCCGATCTCTTCATTCGGCGCAAAGGCAAAGACGCCTATGGCGAAGCCCTCAAGCACTCGCAGGGTTATTTCGCCTACCTGATCGAGCGCGCCCAGAGCCAGTTCCCGATTCGGAGCGCAGAAGGAAAAGTGAAGGCTCTGAATCACCTGCTGCCGCATATCCAGCGCGTGCCCAGCCGCATCGTACGCGACGAACTGGCCCGCGAGATCTCACAAAAACTCGGCATCGATTCTGCCGTCCTGCGGCAAGAACTCAAACACGCCGCCGCCAACCGATCGACCGCCAGCGTAAAAGCTCCCATCGAAGCCCAAGTCACCGACGCCGAGAAACTCTTGATCCGGGCTTTGACCTCGGCCAGCGAAATTCAAACTTCCGAAGAGCACTTCTCCGCCCGCGAAGGAGCCGAAGAAGAGTTCGATCCCGCCCGTCAGGCACATTTTGTGCTCACGAACGAGCGCCTGCACATCGGATTGGCCACCGAATCGCTGATCGAGATGTTGCTTAATTCCACGGCGGAATCTACCGATGTCATGGAATTGCCATTGCCAGATTCCGATCGCAACCTTCTGGCGACGATTTTGCTGAAAGAAGACGAGGAACTCACAGCCCAGAGGCTGGACGGGGCGGTGCGGGCGCTAAGGCGCATCAACCTCAGGCGTAAGTTGGAACAGGTACAGCGCCAGCTTCAGGCCACGCGGAATCAGGAACCGGGTCAACTGCAGGCTCTGCTGGAAGAAAAGTTACGGTTGAAGCGCGCCCTAATGGACCCTGCTTTGGCCGAAACCAGCGCCCCTCCGCCTGCGGCATAATTCGGAGGGACCTTGAAACTAAATGGGCTGTTTCGCCATCTAAGTTATTAACGGCGGGCAACATAGCGGCGGGTATGATCGGAGCGAAAGGTTTTCCTCTGGCGCGATGCGTTCTCTGTGCTATACTTTGGGGGTTTGTGTCGGCGCTAACCCCGCCACTTCACGTTCCCACCGCTATAAACGACGTTTCGACGTCCTTCCATGGGACGACTTAAGGACAATCTTTCTTGGCTCTTGACGACAAGTACGACGACATTAAAAAGCTGATCGATACAGGCAAGGAAAAGGGATATCTCACCTACGACCAGGTGAACGATTTGATCCCGCACGATGTGCACTCTCCTGAAGACCTGGACGATCTGCTCACGACGATTGGTACGCAAGGAATCGATGTGCTGGAGGGACCCAAGCTTCCCTCCTCTGCGCTCGACAAGAAGTTCGACGAAGACGAAGCTGGCGAGGACGTCGAACTCGATTTAACCCCCGGCGCTCTGGAAAAAACTAATGACCCCGTCCGCATGTATCTCCGCGAGATGGGTACAGTTCCACTGCTTACGCGTGAAGGCGAAGTTGAAATCGCCAAGCGCATTGAGCGTGGACAACTGCGCGTTCTGAAGGCGCTTTCGCGCTCTCCGATCGTCATCAATGAACTGCTGGCGATGGGCGAGGACCTCAAGAAAGGCGTCCGCTCCATCAAGGAAGTGGTCACCTTCGATGAGGAAGAGATCACCGACGAGATTCTGCAGAATCGGCTGAAGGAGTTCACCGGAAAAATCGACGACTTGGCCAAGGCATACAAAAAGGCCAATCAGCTTCTGGAGAAGTTTGCGGCAGTCTCGCAGAAGAAACGTCCCAAGGACTATCGCCGTTACCGCATCGCGCTGGCGCGCGCCATTGTCGATGTTTCTCTGTGCGTCCGTAAGCTTGGCTTCACCAACACCGAGCGCAAACGGCTCATCGACCGGGCCAACAAAACGGTCGACATGATGCGCTCGCTCGACCGCCAGTCTTCGAACCTGGAAAAAAAAGCAGACGCTACCCGCAGCGAAGAGCAGCGCAAGGAGTATCGGCGTCAGTCGCGTGCCATCCGCACCGAACTGGAGAAGCTCGAAGTCGAAGCGGGAGTGTCGTTCCAGGAGCTCAAGCGCACTCAGCGCGAGATCATCCAGGGTGACATGGATGCGGAGCAGGCCAAGCGCGAGCTGATCGAGGCCAACCTCCGACTCGTAGTTTCTATTGCGAAGAAGTACACCAACCGCGGCTTGCAGTTTCTCGATCTGATTCAGGAAGGCAACATCGGCCTGATGAAGGCGGTGGACAAATTCGAATACCGGCGCGGCTATAAGTTCTCCACGTACGCCACGTGGTGGATTCGGCAGGCAATTACTCGTGCAATTGCTGATCAGGCGCGTACGATTCGCATCCCGGTCCACATGATTGAAACCATCAACAAGCTGATCCGCACCTCGCGGCAACTGGTGCAGGAACTGGGACGCGAACCCACGTCGGAAGAAATCGCCAAGCGCATGGACATCCCGGTAGCCAAGGTGCGCAAGGTGCTGAAGATCGCACAGGAACCGATCTCCCTCGAAACCCCGATTGGCGAAGAGGAAGATTCGCATCTGGGTGACTTCATCGAGGACCGCGCCGTGGTCTCGCCAGCCGAGGCCGTAATCAACGTCAACTTGAAAGACCAAACTTCGCAGGTACTGCGCACGCTAACGCCACGCGAAGAAAAAGTAATCAAGATGCGCTTCGGTCTGGAAGACGGCAGCGAGCACACCCTGGAAGAAGTAGGCCAGTCGTTCGCAGTCACGCGCGAACGCATCCGCCAGATCGAAGCCAAAGCACTACGCAAGCTGCGTCATCCATCGCGCTCGCGAAAACTACGCGCATTCATGGACGGAGTAAGAGACTAACCGTTCGGATTTGTCATTCCGAGCGTGGCGAGGAATCTGCTTTTCGTTACCGCCTTCGGTTAGTTGACGGCCCGCCAGAATGGATTAGGATCGCTTTGAAATGGCACAAGACGATGTGTCCCGACTGCTTCCTTCCACAGGGGAAATTTTGCCATCCTGATCAAGGCTAACGACAATGCGGAAGAGGCTCGGCGGGTGCTCGGGCGGGGAGTGTCCTAGCGTGTTCGAACTGCCCAACCGAGCATCAGGAGACCGCTGGCTGCGATCCAGCTTCCGGCGACTCGCACTGCAATTCGAGTCCAGTGCGCACGTAGCCGAACTACGAACGCTGCAGCGAGGGCGATTAGGACAAACACGGCGAACACCAGTCCGAGAAGCGCTACAGCGGCAGTGTCGAACTGCCCCATGCCGGTTCCATTCAAGTATCCGTGATAGATGCCCAGTAGAGCGGCAAGGGCGGTAGTCACGCGTAATGAGACTTTAGCGTCGGCGGCCAGCAATCCTCCGAGCAAGAGAAACCAAGCTGACGCGACAAACGGATGGGGCTTCGTGGTCATCGCGCTGAGTCCGGCGAGACCGCCGAGCAACCATGCAACGGGAAGCGTGAACAACGCCCGCCGCCCGTAACTAGCGCCGCGCAGTCCAGCCAGTAGCGCCAGGGCGAGTACCGGAACGATATCCTCGGGGCTCATAAGGAAGTGAATCAGTCCGTCATAGAACGGCCCCATACCGGTGGAGTTCAGGTGGGCCTCGGCGGGGAGCGCGAACATGAGAAATATGAAGGCAACAAAGGCGCACAAGGGCAGACGAGATTGGGTCGCACCTCTCATGGGATCGCCTTCCACATGAAGAATGCACCACCCATAGCGACCAATCCTCCGGCGACCCGCAGCAACTTCTGTCCCCACGCCCATCGATGGACCGTGCCGATACCGATCCCCACCGCGTGCAAGCACCCAGTCGCAATAACGAAGCCCATGCTATAAAGCAGAGCGCTTTGGCCAGGCGGCAGTTCGGTTCCGTGCGCATGCCCGTGGAATATGGCGAAGACGCCAACCAGCGCCGCGGCAACTCCCAGGGGCGGGCGCACTTCGAACATTACGGCAGCACCAAGGAGGATTGCTGAGAGAGCGACTCCATATTCGATTCCCGGCAGCGGCACTCCCATCAGTCCCAGCATGCCGCCGACAGCCATCACCATCGGAAACGCGACCGGCAGAACCCAAATCGCCGGAGAACCGAGTTGCGCGCCCCACAGACCGACCGCAACCATCGCTAGCACGTGATCTAGTCCCGAGATCGGATGGCGAAAGCCTGTGAGGAATCCAACGGCTTCGCCTTTCTGCGGGTGAGCAAAGGCCGTCTGAGCACAGAGGAACACAAATACAGCCAGTGCCATTCCTCGGACCAAAGGATTGTGTCGCGGCGTGTTCATCGCGCGCCTCCGAAGAGCAGTGCCAGTCTTTGCACCGTCCAGAACGCACCAAGAGAGCCAACCGTGTATCCGGGGAGAGCCTGCGCCCATCGCGGCCAGTGGACTTCGAGTAT
>Ga0209275_10000065_pt1 | contig 31589 bp, 29 predicted proteins | sample HubBroMetageREF2_FD_188344 | JGI IMG/M metagenome (GOLD analysis project Ga0209275, IMG submission 188344) | Reference soil microbial communities from the Hubbard Brook experimental Forest, New Hampshire, USA - Hubbard Brook CCASE Soil... | ecosystem: Environmental > Terrestrial > Soil >... | reverse complement strand
CGCGGGCACGACTTGTTTCACCTGCCGCAAATTCTCCACGAACCAATCCTGCGCGGCGATCGGCCCCGGCTCCGAAGTCTCCCAGTGCTGATCGTAATTCATCAGAATGATGGCGTCTGTCTCGCGGCCAAAAAAACCGTAATCGTACGCGTCATCGCGCGCCGGCAACGCAATCATGACTTTCAATCCAACGGCATGGATCGCTGGCCCCAGTTGTCCAATGAATTTTCGAAAGCGCGGCTGGCTCTTCTCCGGAATCTCTTCGAAGTCCACCACGATCCCAACCTCATGTGATTGCACCGCGTACTGAACTACATCCGCGATCAATCGGTCGCATGACGCCTGATTCGCCAGCAGGTCAGCAAGTTCCTTTACCCGCCAAACTTTGCCATCGTAATTGTTCAGCAAGCCCATCATCGGCAGTTCAAGCGGTGGATTCAGCGAACGCATCCACTGGTGCAGTTTGTCCTGCTTGAGCCGCGAGATGATTTCTTCGGGAGAAGCTTTCAGGGTCTGGCCGCGCTCGTAGTCCACCACGGTAAGCGCGCCGTCGGGCGACACTGCGTGCAACTGCTCTGGCATCAGCAAGTCGATATCTTTGTAATGCTTTTTCAGCGAAGCCAAACTGTTTGGATCCCAGCTCACAAAAAACGCCGCGCGCAGCGGGTCGTACGTTTCCGGCACCTGCCCAATATGCGCGATGCGTGTGTGCCGCCCTTCGCGCAGCGTCACCGTCTTCAGAAATTTTTTCTTAATGGCGTGATAGGCAGGATGCGTGTCCGGAAGCAGCGAAGACGGTAGCTCCACGCTGCCCGCAATGGTCACGAAGAAATACACCAGTAGGAGTGTCAGCAGCACTCCGCTTATTTCCATCACACGACGCGTGCGTCTCCAGCGGACTTTCTCCGCGTCGTAAAATATTGGTTTACGTTCCTTCATTCAACCTGGTCGACCGCCGGTGCAGGATGGGACGCGCCGGGTGTCCTGATGCTTTCCGTCGAGTGGAAGCCAACCACACTATTGTAAGATGCAAGTCACAGATGAAGCGAATTTTCTCGTACGCACTTGCGGCACTCCTCGTGGGGGCTTGCCTCCGCTTATTTTTCGTCCTGAAGTTTCCGGCAAATTCCGGCGACACGGTCATCTACGAACAAATCGCCACCAATTGGCTTCGCCACCACCTCTTTGCCATGGACATCGCCGGCCAGCCTACGCCGGTCGACCTCCGCATGCCCGGCTATCCCGCCTTCCTGGCCATCCTCTACGCGCTGTCAGGCAAGGTGGGCGAACAGACGCGGTTCCTGCTGATGGTTGCTCAGGTCTGTGTCGACTTGCTGACGTGTCTGGTTGTGGGTGGCTTGGCCGCGTTGCTGGCCCTTATCTGCAATCAGCGCCTAAGCTGGCAGCGCGCCTTCATTGTCGGCGTTTGGCTGGCGGCCCTTTGCCCGTTCACGGCAAATTACGTGGCCGTGCCCCTCACCGAGATTTGGGCCACTTTCTTTACCGCCGTGGCGTTTTGTTTCCTATCCCTAGTCGCCGTTCAGGCCACTGGCGCCGCCCCCGACTGGTTGCCGCTGCCTCGTTGGGCCAAAAACGTGTGGGCGGTTGCTGCCCTAGCGGGTTTCACTGTTGGCCTCGGCACGCTGTTCCGCCCCGAGGCACCCCTACTCCTGCTGACCACTTCGGCCCTTCTTGCCTACTATCTGCTCCGCCGACGCCAAACAAAGCGTCTGGTTGCTCTGCTGTTCGTCTTAGGGATCTCGTGCATCGTCCCCGTCATTCCCTGGACCATTCGCAACGCGGTTACTCTCCACGAATTTCAGCCCCTGGCGCCAAAGGACACTAACCTGCCTGGCGAAGTCGACCCTAAAGGTTTCATGGCCTGGGAACGCACCTGGTTGTACCGTTTTCGCGACTGCTATCTCGTGCCCTGGAAACTCAACGACGAGGCCATCAATCTCGAAGACATTCCTGCTACTGCCTTTGATACTCCCGAAGAAAAACAGCGCGTCGCTACAGTGCTCGACATGTACAACGAGGAACTCACCTGGACGCCGCAGGAAGATCAAATCTTCGCGCAACTTGCCCACGAACGGACCGTTCGCCACCCGCTTCGTACCTATCTCTGGATTCCGCTTCGCCGTGCCATTCGTATCTGGTTTACCCCGCGAATTGAACTGATCCCCGTCTCCGGGCACGTTTTTCCTCTTCGCTATATGTGGGTCGAAGATCGTGTCGATCAGCGCGTAACCGTCTGCTACTTCTTTCTGAATATTCTCTACGTCGCGCTCGGCCTGCTGGGCGCATGGAAGTTGTGGAAGTGCCCATACGCCAAGCCGGCCGTAGCGATGATGTTGCTTTACATCCTCGCCCGCACCGCGTTTCTGACCACCCTGGAAACCCCGGAGCCACGTTACGTGCTTGTCTGCTTTCCCGCCCTCTTTGCCGTGGGCGCACAACTCTTTACGCGCGCTTCAGCTGCACTCTCGTCTCCAACTATGGTCTAAGTAATCGGACTATTGCGCTTCGGGAGGTTCGGGATGAATCGTCACCCGAAAAATCTGCGGGAAGTGTTCTTTCACTCGATCTTCCAACGCCGCGGTCACATCGTGAATTCGCGTAATAGGCAGCGCGCTTTTCATCGTGCAGTGGCATGACACTAAAATGTGCTGCTCTACCTGCCGCACTCGCACGTTATGACAATTAATCAACTCATCGTATTCGTTTAGCAGCCCATTCAGAAACATCTCGACGGTCATCTCCAACTGGCGCATTTCGCCTACGCGCGTGTCGGGGGTCGCAATGTGCCGGCCCAGTGGCTCGATGTGTATGTTCACATCCACATTCTTGGTGCCCGTCTTGGTCTTCAGCTCGCGGATGCCGTCTTCAAGTTCGGTCGCCTGGCGATGCGCTTCTCCCAGGCTTAGGTTTTCGTCAACCTCCAGGTGCAATTCCACGAACAACTGTCCATCTTGTTGAAACGCGGCTACGTCATGGATGGCCAGTCCCAATCTCTGCGCCACTGCTCGAATCGATTCGAACAAATGCTCGTTCCGCGGTGCGCGCGGCTCGGCATGCACGATCACATCTGCCGGCACGATCTCTCCAATACGCTCCTCGATAGCATCCGTCAACGTGTGAACCTGCTCCAGCGTTGCCGTGCGCGGCACAGAAACCGTCGCATCTACAAAATGCCGGTTACCTGCGCGCCGCACCCGAACGCGCTCTACGTCCAGAACTCCATTCATCCTACCCACCGCGCTGGTGATCTCCGTTTGCAAACCTTCCGGAGCTGCATCCAGCAACGCGTCCAGGGTACGCCGTCCGAGCTGCGAGCCGACCCACAGAATCACACCAGCCACACCAAGTCCGGCCAGCGCATCGGCATAATTCAGCCAAGGCAAGTTCCAGCGATTCCCGGCCCACACCAGTCCAATCCCGGCAATGACCACAATCGTGCTCCACACATCGGTAGAGAAATGCAGCGCATCCGCTTCCAAAGCCTCACTGGTATGTTTTTTGGCCACCTTATTCAATGCCCGGGCTCGCGTCATATCAATACCCAACGCAACAAACAGGATCACCATTGCGGTAACACTCGGCTCGATGTGCACCGAGCGAAAGAACAACCGCAAAAACGCCTCGTAAATGATGTAACACGCCGTGGCGACCAGCAGACCAGTCTCGATGAACGCCGAAAAATTTTCGAATTTCCCGTGGCCGTACGGGTGCCGCTCGTCAGCGGGTTGGTCTGAAACTCGCACCGACAGAAACGTGATCACCGCCGCCACCAGGTCCAAACCCGAATGCAGCGCTTCCGAGAGAACGCCAAGGCTGCCAGTCCGCACCACCAGAAATGTCTTCAGGCACAGCAGCAACACCGCCGAGCCAATGCTCAACAGCGCTGCCCTTTTCTTCTCCTGGACAATCTCGGTCAAAGGCCGGAACGTGACCATCCGTTAAGCCTACCTCAACTCACCAGAAGCTGCGGCATCATCCTGGCGCAGCAAGCCGCCGCGACAATAGCGCTGTGAAAAGTTCATTTTTAAGGGAATTGGTGTCAGAACCCTTAGCGGGCCACGAATCGTAGCGATGCCGAATTCATGCAATAACGCAATCCTGTCGGCTTCGGCCCATCCGTAAATACGTGCCCTAGATGCGCGTCACACATCCGGCAAGACACGGCATCGCGCGTCAGAAACAGGCTTGAATCCGTTGTCACGTAAACATTTTCTTCAGCAATCGGCCTCCAGAAACTGGGCCAGCCCGTTCCCGACTCGAATTTAGCATCCGAGCTAAACAGGGCATTGTCGCAACAAATGCAGCGATACAGCCCGTCTCGGTGATTCTGGAAGTATTCGTTGTGAAAGGCAGGTTCAGTTCCGGCGCGACGCGTCACCTGGAACTGTTCCTCGTTTAGCTGCTTCAGCCAATCGGCATCGCTCTTGACGACCTTGTCCAGCTTTACGGTTCCGCTTCTTTGCCCGTTGTCCTTAAACTGAACAACGGTAACCGGCCCCGGATTGGTCTCCGCTGCGCGTACTGGTGCTCCCATCAACGTGCGACGCATCGTCCAGAACAATCCGTAGCTACCCGCAGCGCTGGCTAGCCCCACAATCAACGCCCTCCGATTTACTTCCACGGTGGTAAAACCTCTACTATTTCGATGCTTTCGCGCTCATTGGCGGTTCAGGCAAGAGCGGCAGGCGTTTCGGTTCGCCGCGAGCGCCACGCACCTCGATCTCTTCGAAGAGCAGGGAAGGAGCCACCACCGACGCCGGCAGCCCGCTCTGCGCCGTACCAAAAGCGCCCAAGGCTGTGCCGGAAACTCCCGCCACCTGACTCTGCATATAGTTGTAGACGAAGTCGTCGTTGCCGATTCCCGCGATGTTCCGCAAGCTGCGTGGGCTAAATCCGGTAATCCGCGCTCCGCGCACCAATTCCTCGCGGCCATCTTTTGGATATACCTTATAAACAATCAGTGGAAGCCGGTCCGTTGCCGCGTTCCCGCCAAAGCTGGCCAGCAAATCCGTGAAGTCTTCCTGGTGCAGGATGCTCAGCGATGGATTGTCCATCTCCCTCACCACCATGCAGTACTCCAGCTTCTCTTCGCGGCACTCATCCAGGAATTTCTTCTTCAATTCTTCCGGCGACACAGTTTCCGAGGATGAAAAGATCAAATTGCTCATGGTCGGCTTGGCATCGCTCAAAAACGCGCTGCGCCCGTGTCCATTGGACTTGTCGGATTCCGGGCCTGGTCGCCGCGACATCAGCAGACTCTTCAGCTTCCCATTCTCAACAATGTCCACTTTTTGCCCCGGAACGCCCTCCTGATCCACCGCATAGCCGCCAATCAGCGGCGTTCCTTTGAAGTCCTTCGCCGTCGGGTCGTCCACCAGCGAAACGGTCGCCGGCAACACCCGGGAATCGAGCTTGCCGCTCCACTCGCTTCTCGCACCCAGACTGCTCATTAGTTGGTCGACCACCGGTTGAAACGCCACCGGCGGGCGCGCACCGCTGAGCGAGGGCCCCAGCACTTCCGCAATCAGCGGAGCTGCCGCTCGCGATTCGAACAGCACCGGTCCGGTATAATCTGGCGCCGGTGGCGCGGCGCGCATGGTCATCAACTCTGTGCCCGCCACATTCAATTCCTTACGAACCCGATCCACCGACGGCAGATCCGCTGGACGCGGGGCATACGTCGCGTAATAGTGATTCACCTGCATGCCGTCTTCAGCCAGCGTGTTCATGCCCGATTCAATCGCCGCAAAGTGATGATTAGCGCGAACCTCTGTACCTTCGCTGGTTAGTAAGTATTCCGTCATGTACACCAGATAATAGGTAACGCGCCCTTCGTAAATTTGCGGAAACGCGCGCAGCGCCGAAGACGTGTCGCGTGCCTCTTGCTCCCAGTTGCGATTGGTCCAGTCAGAAGCCTCGAGTGGTTCGATATGCTGCACCGGTTGCGACCGCGAGAAATCGTCAATGTCCGATTGCCGCGCCAGGCTGCTCAAATACGCCTGCTTGCGCGAGTATGTCTCTACGGCCTCCTTGAACGCCTGATCCGTGGCAATCCACAAATCCTGCCGCAGCGAATCGTAGTCGCGATCGATGCCCACCGTTCCCGTCGGCCCGATGAAGCCGCGGAATCCCTCGTCGCTAATGAAATTCGAACTGTCCAGCTTGTAATCGCCCACCCGCGCCGCGACATTCATCACCCGGCTGCGGTTGTGCGTCGAATCGATCAGCGCGCCATATTCCGCCACCACTTGGCGCACATCCAGGTCCAGCAACCGGTACTCGATGTAGTACGGTTTTACCGGCTTATCCATCTTCAATATCTGGATTTCCAGACGCGTTTTTGCCCGCGCCATCTCATCCCGCATGGCTTGCAATGTGTGATCGTTATCCGCAGGAGCCTGCTGCGCAAACACCACCGGTGCCGCGCTTACCGCCAGCAACAAAAAAGCAATTAACCGAAAATTCCGCATTACAGAAGGCCTCCCGCTTTCGCTACGCTGTCATGCGCCGGCGCCGGAAGGATGGGCGGTCGGTCCGTCGACGACTGTTTTTTCTGTACTTCCAATTCCGAAGTTAGAATCGCGGGCGATGCGGCCGATACCGGCACCGAGCCTGATTCCGCGCCGCAATATCCGTTGAATACTTCTGGCGTATCGCCGGTGGCCACGATCTTCGTCAATGCCGCCAATGGCGTCCCCACAATGTCCACGCCTCGCACCAATTCATCTGGCCGCCCGTCGGCAAATACCTTGTACACCACTAGTGGCTGTACCTGGAACGCTTGTGGTTGTCCACGCCCTGTAAACGTGAATCCGCCGGCGATGTCGTCGATCAGCAGCCCGTACGGCTTGCCCTGCTGCTTAATCAACTCGATCAACTTCACGCGAAGCTGCGCGTTGGTCACCGTCTTGTTGCTTTCCACAATCAAATTGCCCTGCCGCGAAACCGGGCTGGCGCCAATTTGCCGCCGTCCATGCCCATTGGAGGCCGGAAAATCCACCAATGGTGAGCGCGACATTTCGAAATTCTTCAGCACGCCATGGTCGACCAGCACCACCCGCTGCGCCTTCACGCCTTCATCGTCGTATTGGTAGTAGCCCAGCAAATCCTCATTCCCAAGTTTTTTCATCGTGGGGTCATCCACCACCGTTAGGAAATCCGGCAAGATCGGTTCGTTCACTTTCTTGGCGAACGTCTGCCCTTCGTTCACATCTTTTTGCCGGTGCCCTTCCGCGCGATGCCCAAAAACTTCGTGAAAGAAAACAGCCGCGGCGCGTCCGGTCAGCAACGCCGGCCCAACGATCGGATCATTCAGCGGAGAAGCCACCAACCCTTCCATCTCTTTGCGGAGCTGTGCCGCCGCCGCGAACACTTGCTTGTCGCTTGGCGCTTCCGCCGTGTTCACCCAATCAAAGTTGTAGTACCGGTCGATGTCCATTCCATCTGTAGCCTTACCCTGAATGAAAAGCTCCAGCCGGTAGCGCACTTGCCCGAATTGCAGTTGCGTCCCTTCTGAGCTCAATTGCAAAGTGTTTTCCGCTTGCGCCGTAAACGTAACAATCGAATTGATCACCGCATCCGATTCGCGAAAATAATGCGTATAGTCGCGCACCTTCTGTTCCCAAGGCTTGCGGTCCAGCGTGAACGAAACCCATGGTCCGGTAAATGTTTGCGGTTTTTCTTTGGAAAAGTCTGGCGCATTTCCTTCCTGCGTTTGCACTTTCACTTCTTTGCCGGTCTTGATCTTGATCAACGCTTCCGCCGCGGACCGGTACTGCTTATCCGTCTCCAGCCAAATCGCCCGCCGCAACACATCCGGATCATCATCCAGCGGGGCATTCGTTCCCGGTCCCGCCGTGGGCGGTTGCCGCCCATCTACCTTGTGCGTGCTGTCCAGGTTGTAGTTGCCGGTGCGCACCGCGACTTCCAGCCAACGATTTCGGACCTCATCGCTGCTCAGCAACGCTCCATTCGATCCGGAGACCGTTGCCCGCTGCGAGTCGGTCAGCGTATATCCGATGTAGTACGCTGGTGGATCTTGTGCGCCAAAGGTCTTCATCGACCTGTCGAGTTCCGTCTTCATCGCGTCCAGCAGTGGCGAGGGCTTAGCGCCCGAGTCCGCTGGCGTCGCCGGCTTGCCCGGAATCGCGATCAGCAACAGGCTCGCTATAAACACACTGCAACGCAGCAACCGGGGAACCCGGCGCGGGGATGCTTCCGTTCGATAATTCAAGGGGTGCCTCACTCTGGGTTTATAGGACAAGTGTCAAAACTTAAGTGTACGCCACGTATCTGCGGTCCGACAAACTGACCGCCTGCGCCATTGCTGCGCCTGTGGGGTCTTACCTTGTGTTGGATGGCTCGGCGCCAAATAGGGTTTCAAACACCGAAACTTCATCCGCAGGAGCCCACCTGTGTGGGCTTACATCCCGTTGTAACCGGCGTCGGCGTGGTTGTTCCGCTGTGGCTTACCACCACCGGAATCACGATGATTGGCACCACCGCAAGGATCCCCAGCGTGATCGCCGTTCCTTTGCCAATATGATGAACTTGCACTCCACCACTCGGCCCCTCGATCAGGGTGCTGTTTACCGCGTCCGTAAGCGTAGCTAATGTCGCTTGTTGTGCAGCCGGCGCTGACGCGTCATCTTTTCTCACCGTGGTCATTTGCCCAGCTTTTACTTCCACGCAAACTCCCGCCAGGTTACAAACGCGCACAATCCCTTCGTACACGATCACTGTCATCATGTTGTTCTCGTAGTCGACATAAAAATCTGTTCCGACTACGCCGGCTACTCCCGCGGGGGTATGCACTTCGAATTTTCCATTGGGCTGTGAAATTTTCTGCGCCTGTGCCCGTATCTTCCCAAATCCAATTTCCAGGTCGGTCTGCTGTGCTCCGGCATCGTGCTTCACCACTGTCAACGTAGACGCCGAACCGACGTTCAGCACCGAGCCGTCATCCAGAGACACGCGTGCCCGCCCGCTCGTTTCGGTCTTTACTACGTCCTGCCAATCCACCACCGTTTTCGCCGAGGCCGACATGTTTTTCGCGCCGCGTGCAATGCTCACTGCGGGAATCACGCGCGAAACTTCGCCTGCTCTGGTCCCGGCACCCGCATCCGGCGCCGCCACTGTTTCCACTGGTAATGAAATTGAAAGCGATAGCGCGCAGGCCAGCAGCAATGCATACGGGGACTTGGTATTCATCGAGGACTCCTCTTATCGACCTACTATGCCCTTCTTTGTTACTGGAGAACCTTGTAGCGGTCAATTGAAAAGGGTCGCCCGGTGCCCAGTTGTCCAAGGCGCATCGGCCGTTCGTTTACTCTGCATTTGCGAACTGGAAAACCGCGGCGGTCATGTCGTCCCAGTGGCGGCAGCCAAACGTGAAATCCCGAATCGCGGCGAACCCATGCCCCAGCAACTCCACCGCGTGCGCTCCACGATGTCGCTCGCAAACTTCGCGCACTCCATGCAGCTCGCACTCTTTCTCATACATGTTGCGCGCGTCGGTCAATCCATCCGTGCAGAACAACACCGTATCCCCGGGTTCCAGTCGCAGGGTGTACTCCTCATATTCGATGTTGGGGAAAAGTCCCGGCGGCATCCCGGCTAGTTGCATTGCACGACATTCACGGTCCCGCAGGAGAAACGGTCCTGGCATGCCCGCGCTCACAATCTTCATCTCCGCGCGTGCAGGATCAAACAACGCATACTGAATCGCGGTGTGCCGTCCAGGTATGCCTCGGAGCATCAATCTTTCATTCAGCACCGACAGCACTCGATTAGGCTCACGTCCGGTCTTGTGCACGCCCCGCAACGTTCCCACCGCCAAGGCCGCGTATAACGCCGCTGGTAGACCTTTGCCCGAAACGTCCCCGATATACAGCCCGATGGTCCCGTCAGATAACTAGAAGTAGTCCAGGTAATCTCCTCCAACTTCCGCCGCAGGCTGAAACTCGTGTGAAATCGTCACTGTGGGAGTTCGCAACGGCTGCGCCGGAAGCATTACTCCCAGGATGGTTTGCGCTTCTTCCAACTCTTGTTCGCGTAATTGTTCGATGGCGTGAATTTCAACGGGAGAAGTGGTGGTGGGCATTGCGCTCTCCAGGCGTAGAGTTCGCCGGGAGAGGATCGGCGTTGATCTCAGGATAACAAGCGCCCCCGCTGAATGGCGTTCAAGCCCATCGGACGTTGTCGCTAAAGATACTCTCGCCGCGGAATCGCTTGTTCTGGGCCACCAACGGCGGAAAATAGACTTATGCGCGCCCTTGTTGGTCTACTCGTTTCCGCCGCCGTGCTCTTTGGCATTTATCAGTATTACCTGCGTCAGATGCCGGTCACCGATGCGGGTACAACGCCCACCCAAGCCATCAGCCTCACCGGAGTGCGCAGCGATCTTCTACAGATTGCCCAAGCCGAACGCACCAATATCGCCACCACCAGCACTTGCTCCTCGATCGACTCCCTGATTTCTTCCGGCGCCCTCAATATGGCGCGCCGCGAACGCGATGGTTACAGCTACCAGGTCAACTGCTCTGGATCCGAGTTTCAAGTAGTTGCCCAGCACGCTGCCGCTCCCGAGGGTTCTCCAATTCGCTACCCCACCCTGGCCATTGATACCAATATGCAGGTCGGCGAAATCAGCCCTCGCTAGCCTTGCCTCGACGCAACTTTCCGCCCTCTTTGTAGGAACAATCCCAACTCTTCCTGCGTACCTTCTATTGAGACCGCATCGACAGTTCCGCGGTACAGATTCGTAGGAGGACTCAAATGACCGGCGAGTTTATCGGATTAGTGGCCGTAATCCTTACCTTGGGTATCCCTCTGGCCGCGCTCTACACCTATTACCGCGTACGCAAGCTTCGCACCGAAGAGCGCTTGGCTGCGCTTGCACGCGGTGCCGAAATTCCCATGGAGCCTGAACTCTCTCAGTACGCGAAGTCGCGCCGTGCTGGCATTCTCCTGGTCAGCGCTGGCATCGGTTTCATTCTGATGTTTGCTATGATCGCGCGCGCTGTGAATGAACCGGAAACCATGGCAGCTGCCGCCTTTGGCGTCTTGCCTCTCGCGGTTGGCATTGGCTACTTTCTCGATGCAATGCTCATTCGTCGCGATCTGAAAGCGTCTTAACTCCTTATTGCTTCTTTCCCGCTCTCCGTAAGCAGGGCGTGCAAGCCTCCGGCACGCCCTTGTTCGCGTCAGCCCCGCCCGCGTAGGATGGCCTCTCCGCATTCCAAATCTCTTACGCCGAATTCAAAGGGCCGCTCATCTCGTATGCTAGAATCAGCCCCATGCATCATGCCATTGGGCAACTTATGGAGCTGCAACGACTCGATCAATCGATCGCCGCGTTTCGCTCCGACCTTGATTCGCTACCTAAGAAAATGCGTGAAGCCGACGCCAAACTGACCGACGCGCGCAACGCTGTGGCTTCCGCCAAGGAAACACTCGCGCAGGCTCAGTCGCAACGAAAGAAACTTGAGCTCGACGTTGAACAGTGGAAGGATCGCTCCAAAAAGTACCGTGCCCAAAGCAGCTCCGTAAAAACCAACGAAGCCTACAAAGCCCTCCAACACGAAATTGCCAATGCCGACGCGGAGGCCTCCAAATCCGAAGATCTGGTTCTTGATCAGATGATGGGCATTGAAGAGGCCGAACGCCGGGTGAAGCGGGTCGAAGCGGAACTCAAGGAAGTCGAGCAGGTCATCGCCATCGAGAAGAAACACATCGAAGTGCAATACACCGACGAGAAGAAAAAGCTGGAAGCGGCGAATGCGGACCGGCTCCAAGTCACGGCGAAAGTACCGGAAGATCTCGTCGAGCTCTACAACCGTATTGCCAAGAAGCATCCCGGTTCCGCGCTAGCCGAAGTTCGCAACGATCAGTGCAAAGGTTGTGGCATGCGCGTCTTGCCACACACCATTCAGGTCCTGGCCACAGAAGCCAACGAAGAAGTCTTTCGCTGCGAAACTTGCGGCCGCATCCTTTATACTCTCGAACCCATCCCGCACGCCGCTCCTCCCAAAGCCGCCAACGGAGCCGCTACTTCGTGAACTCTAAACGTCCATCTCCAACTCGGCCGGGTGGCCTGTTTGGCGAAGCTGAGCCCGAACGCAAACCTCTTCCGGCGTATCAAGCCAACGTAGATGGTGGCTCGCGCGGTAATCCCGGCCCCGCCGCCTATGGCGTAGTCATACGCGACGGCAAAGGTGAAATCGTTGCTCGCCTGAAAAAATACATTGGGCAAAACACCAATAACGTCGCCGAATATTTTGGACTGATTGCCGCTCTCGACTATGCTCAAAATCATTCGATCCGCGCCCTTCGCGTCGAAAGCGATTCCGAACTGCTGGTTAAACAGATGCGCGGGCAATATAAGGTGAAGAGCGAAGATCTGCGGCCGCTCTTCGAACGTGCCAAGAAAATGTCGCAGAGTTTCGAATACTTCCGCATCGACCACATCTACCGCGAACAGAATCGCGATGCCGATGCCTTGGTCAACCAGGCCCTCGACGAAACTTCCCGCGGCAGCTCCAGTCTCAGCTCATCGGCCGTAGCTCCAGCCAAGCAGGCCGCGAAAGATCCAACCATGCGCGTGGTGGCTCGCTACAAAGACGGACAGTTGCAGCCTTATGAGCCGCTGGATTTGCCGGAAGGTACAGAAGTAGAGATTCTTCTTCGTCTGCGGAAATAGCCAGGCGCTTACGCTGCGGTCGGCTGTGCGGCTGGCGCTGGTTTCCAAATATACGAACGATATAGCGTGTCGCGTTGCGCTGGTGTGAATCCAGCTTCCGAAATGATGCGCCGCAATTCTGCTTCGTTGGTCCGGTTTCTTACCCCCGCGGCGTACACCACATTTTCCTCAATCAAAATGCTCCCCACATCGTCCGCGCCAAACTGCAGCCCCACTTGGCAAACCTTGATTCCCGGCGTTAGCCAGCTCGATTGAATGTGATCAATATTGTCGAGATACAGCCGGCTCACTGCCAGCGTCTTCAAGTAATCCACCGCCGTCGTTTCCTGCACTCTTTTTCCCAACGCCGTGTTCTCTGCCGCAAAAATCCACGGAATAAATGCTGTGAATCCGCCGGTGTCTTCTTGAATACGCCGAACCCGTTCCAGGTGATTCACCCGGTGCCGCAATTCTTCTCCACAACCAAACATCATCGTGGCCGTGGTTCGCAGTCCAAGCGCATGCGCCGTGCGATGCACCTCTTCCCAATCGTCGCTGGTGCACTTTAGCCTCGCGATCTTCCCGCGTACCTCATCATCCAGAATTTCCGCGCCTCCGCCCGGTATCGACTGCAATCCTGCATCCATCAATCGCTGTATCGTGTCCCGCAAACTCAATTCGCTTACTTCCGCGATGCACAAAATCTCCGGAGCAGAAAAGCAGTGCAAATGCACTTGCGGGTACCGAGCCTTCAACGAGCGCAGCAAATTCTCGTAGTATCCGATTTGCAGGTCCGGATGTAGCCCGCCCTGCAGCAACACCCCGGTTCCGCCGAGCTCCAGCATTTCGTCAATTTTTTCGTAAATCGTCTCGAACGGCAGGATGTATCCGTCTTTCGCTCCAATTGGGCGGTAAAACGCGCAAAACGAACAATACTCCGTGCAAAAATTGGTGTAATTGATGTTGCGATCAATCTGATAGGTCACTACGCGCGGATCGTTCTTCTTCAGCCGCATCTGGTGCGCGGCCATCCCGATGTCGATCAGGTCCGGCGATTCCAGCATCTCCATCGCTTGCTGCTTTGTGATTGCCACGTTCGCGTCCCTTCCTGAATTCTACGGCTGCCGCACCGATGCCAGTTCTGTTGCCGCGCCAGCCGACGCGCTACCTTCCGCAAACTCGATCTCGCGCGCTTGCGGAATCAATCCAAGTTCCGCCGACAAATTGAAATACCTTCGTAGCCCGTCCAGATTCTCCGCATCCAGACCGTAATCGATATTCTCCACCAGGTAACGCCGCAGCTTCGTCGACGACAGTCCCATTTCCTTCGAAGCCTCACCGCAAATTTCGTCCAGATGCTGCATCCCGAACGCCAGCGATTCCCGAAAGTCCTGCGCGATCTCCGCTGTCACCACGCCACGCCGCGCCGCCCACGCCGCCAACACTGCCGGCAAACTGGTCATCGCCCGCCACTTCTCCACAATGTCGTACACAAACAGATTCGCTAGCTTCTCCAGCCCCACGCTCGTACCCGCACACGCCAAGTCACCCGAAGCGTTCCGCCGCGCCGATGTTTCCATCGCCAGCGAAACGCGTAGTGCCGGATCGCCAATCAGCAACGCCGCGTCCGCCTCTTCCAGCATTGCCGCAAGATTTGGTTCAGCCTCGAAAAACTCCGGTGTAATGTTCCACCGTTTTGCGCAAAGAATCCGCGTCAAAGACTGGGTGCTCCGCGAACTCTTGTCCAGCGCAATCCGCCCCACTTCGCGAATCGGCTTCTTCGAAATCAGCAGCAAACTGCGCACCGATTTCTTCGACGCAATCGCCAGTCCGGGCAGCAACACCAAATCGTCGATCCGCTGATATTCAATGGCCGGGATGATCGCGATGTCCACGGCTCCGGATCGCAGCGCCTCCGCGCATTGCGAGGGCACCGTAAACGAAAGTTCGTACTTGCCCTTCTGTGGTCCGTGCGTAAACCCGCGCACCAGCGGCGCCGTATTCAGGTATTCAACGATGGAAATTCGCAAAGACACGCGCTTAGGCCCTCATTCGAGTCCACAGTATACCAAACGCTTTTGCGTCTTCGTCTTGAAACCCCGCAAAAATCCGCTTTGTATCCTTCGAAACCACCGAAATCCGTGAAATTCATTCACCGCATTTTCTCGCAACTCGCTTTGCGTTTTGCGTCTCTTCTGCTAATATTAAGGCTTCTGTTTTCTATCCTTTGAATCGCAGGAAGTGTGAAGTCATGGCATTGAAGTGTTCAATTTGCGGCAAGGGCCCGCATTATGGAAACGTGGTTAGCCACGCGAATAATACCCGGCGTCGGCGCTGGAATCCCAATCTGAAGAACGTCCGCGCAGTGGTCAATGGCGCTCGCAAACAGGTTCGTGTTTGCACGGCTTGTATTCGGCTTGGTCGTGTGAAAAAGGCTGCCTGAGCGAAAACCTTGAATTTTCCTCATCGTCCCCTGATCAAAACACGAAGCTATAGCGGCTTTCACCGCACCGTTAGTCTATTTCCCCTCGCTGCTTTGTTCCTCGGCCTTCTCGCCGGTTGCAAGCAGCAGGAACGCCATGCTGCCGACGTGTGGGCAGTCGTCAACGGCACCGAAATCAAGCGCGACGAAGTCGAAAAGTATTACCACTCCCAAGCTCAGGCCAATCCTGAGTCCCAGGAGCCGTCTCAGGAAGAAGCTCTTTCGCTTAAGCTCAACGTGGTCGAGCAGCTTATCAACAACGAAATCCTTCTCGAGCGCGCCAAGAAGTTGAATCTCGAGGCCAGCGACGGCGAGGTCGAAGATAAGTTCACCGAGCTTAAGAGCCCCTTCACGGAAGAAGAATTCCAGAAGCAGCTCAAGGCTCGCGGTATGGTCGTCGACGATCTCAAGCGCGACATCCGCCGGCAATTATCCATTCAGAAGCTGCTGAATCGCGAAGTGGCCGCCAAAGTCAGCATCTCCGATCAAGACGTCACCGATTTTTACAACACCAATCGCAACCAGTTTAATGTTGCCGAAGCGCAGTTTCGTATCTCCCAGATCGTCATCACGCCTCGCAAAGAGCCGCAAGTTCGCAATCGCAAGAATGACGACGCCACCAACGAAGCGGAAGCGCAGCGCAAAGCCAAGATGCTCATGGACAAGCTGAACAGTGGCGCCGATTTTTCTCAGTTGGCTATGGACTACTCGGAAGATCCGAACACCGCGGCTTCTGGCGGTGATCTTGGCTACATTCCGGAATCTTCTTTGAACGCCGCGCAGACTGATCCGATGCTCAAGAAAGCGGTGTTGTCGCTGAAGCCCGGCCAAGTCAGCCAGCCGGTGCAGCTCCGCGATAGCATTCGAATCTTGAAACTCGTCGCCCGGGAAGCTGCCGGCCTTCGTGGCGTCAACGACCCGCAAGTGCAGCAGACCATTCGCGACACGTTGCGTAACCGGAAAGAGCAGCTTTTGCGCAATGCCTATCTCGCCGTTGCTCGCGACGAAGCTCACGTAACCAATTATCTCGCGCAGCAAGTGGTCGAAACCGCGGGAAAACTCCCCGACGCGGCGAAGTCCACGATTCCTAATACCAAGCCGGCGCCTTCACCGGCAGCCACGCAGTAGTAGGCGCGTTTCCCTTACATTGTTTACTGTCTACGGCGAAGGGCGATTGCCGTCCGTAACTTAATCTTTATTCCACCCAGGCGAGAGCTTCTCCGGCGTTTACATTCTGTCCTTCGCTCACCAGTACCCGTTCCACTTTTCCCTTCTTCGGCGAACGAATCTCGTTCTGCATCTTCATCGCTTCCACCACCACCAACCCTTGCCCGGCTTCCACTTCATCGCCTGCGTTGACCAGCAGCCGAATCACTTTGCCCGGCATCGGAGACATCACCTGCTGGCGTCCCTCCACCTCCTGCGCTCCGTGCTTGCGTCCTCGCCAAGCGCGGGGATCCTGAACTTCTGCCGTAAACTCTTCCGGCCCCGTTTGCAGCTTGAATTTTCCATCAATCGTCGGTGTGACATGAATTTCGTACGACTTTCCATCCAGCAGGATCGAAATCGTATTTGCCGCGACCTGCACCACGTCCGCGTCAATCAGTTTCCCATCCAGCGTGACGCGGTAGCCGCTCTCCTGCTTCTCGAAGTCCACCACATGCGCCTTCGTGCCACCCGTTCCCGTCAAATGAACTTCAAATTTCATGGCGTGCGATCCAGTTGTTCCCGGCGCCCTTCTAACTTCCAGCGCGAAGCGGCTGTTTGTGGCCCGCTTTCTTCACTACTCTTCGTTTGTGTCGCCTCCCAGAACGCCGCCGCAATGGCCGACGCCTCTTCGATCCCTGATTCCGGCGACGTTGCAGCCGGGCTAGGCCTCGCCAGCAAATCGTCCAGCCACTTGGTGTGAATCTCTGACCGCAAAAACTCCGGCTCGGTTAAAATTCGCCGAAACAAACTTACATTCGTCCGTATTCCCGTTATCGTGTATTCATCCAGTGCCCGCCGCAGCCGCGCAATCGTTTCCTCGCGGCTGTTTCCCCAGGCGATCAGCTTGCTCAGCAGCGGATCGTATTCCATCGGCACCGTCCAACCTTCATACACGCCTTCGTCCAGCCGAATCCCAGGTCCTGTTGGTGCATGTCGCGCCACAATCCTACCCGGGCAGGGAAAAAAGTTATTGTCCGGATCCTCCGCATACAGTCGCACTTCCATCGCATGCCCGCGCGGTGTAATCGTCTCCCACGCAAACGGCAGCCGGTGCCCCGCTGCGATCGCGATTTGCAGTTTTACCAAATCCAGGCCCGTGACCTGTTCGGTCACGGGATGTTCCACCTGCAAACGCGTGTTTACTTCCAAAAAATAAAAGTTCAACTGCGCGTCGACCAGGAACTCCACCGTGCCCGCGTTCACATATCCGCCAGCCCGCGCCAGTCGCACTGCCGCGTCGCCCATTTTCCGTCTCAAATCAGGTGTAACCACCGGCGAAGGCGCTTCTTCCACTACTTTTTGGTGACGACGCTGCACCGAACATTCCCGTTCGCCCAGCGAAACCACGCGCCCATGCGCGTCCGCAAAAATCTGAATCTCGATGTGCCGCGGCGCCACCAGATACTTCTCCAGGAACACCCGCGCATCACCAAATGCATTTAGCGCTTCCGACGCCGCATCTCGCCAAGCCCCGGTAAAAGCCGCATCGTTCGCCACCACCCGCATTCCTTTTCCACCGCCGCCCGCCACTGCCTTCAAAACCACCGGGTAGCCCATGCTTTGCGCCAGTGCCTGCACTTCTTCCGGATTTTCTATAGCGATGTCGGTACCCGGCACCGTTGGTACGTCCGCTCGCCGTGCCAATTGCTTGCCCGCCGTCTTCGAGCCCATCGCCTCCATTGCCTCGACCGATGGCCCGATGAACGTAATTCCCGCGTCCACACACGCGCGCGGCAACTCCGCATTCTCCGCTAGAAATCCGTAGCCAGGATGAATTGCGTCGCAACCCGCTCGACGCGCCACGTCCATGATCTTGTCGATTCGCAAGTAACTCTCGCGCGAGGGAGCAGGCCCGATCGGATACGCCTCATTCGCCAGGCGCACGTGCAGCGAATTGCGATCTACGTCGCTGAACACCGCCACCGTCTTTATTCCCAATTCGTGGCATGCGCGCTCGATGCGCACAGCAATCTCGCCACGATTAGCAATCAGGATTTTCTTGAACATAGAGTTTGTAGTCAGCAGGAGTTTAGCATGCGCCTGGAAAGCACCTGCGCGTGGAATCCGATGAAGTGTCTAATCGGGCGCTTCACAATCGAGTGCGCAATCGGATGTTCAGAATGCAAAACGCCGCTAAAGTGGAATATTGCCGTGCTTCCTCTTAGGATTTACGTCGCGCTTATTTTCAAGCGCCCGCAGGGAAGTGATGATTCTCGCCCGCGTTTCCGCAGGCTCAATTACCGAATCCAAATAGCCCCGTTCCGCCGCCACAAATGGATTTGCAAACCGGTCGCGGAACTCCGCCACTTTTTCTTTCCTCAGCTTGGCCCGTTCTGACTCTGGCGCATTGCTCAGTTCGCGCTTGTACACGATATCCACAGCGCCTTCCGGCCCCATCACCGCAATCTCTGCCGTAGGCCACGCAAAGTTCGCATCCGTACGAATATGCTTCGACGCCATCACGCAATAAGCCCCGCCATACGCCTTGCGCGTAATCACCGTAATCTTTGGCACCGTCGCTTCCGCAAACGCAAACAGCAGCTTCGCTCCATGCTTGATGATGCCGCCATATTCCTGCTGCGTTCCCGGCAGAAATCCCGGCACATCTTCAAACGTAATCAGCGGAATGTTGAACGCATCGCAAAATCGCACAAAGCGCGCGCCCTTCACCGACGCGTTGATGTCCAACGTTCCCGCCAGAAACGCCGGTTGATTCGCCACGATTCCCACTGGCCGCCCATCCAGCCGCGCGAATCCCACCACAATGTTTTTCGCAAAGTGTTCATGCACCTCGAAAAAGTAATTGTCATCCACTATCAGGTGGATCACATCCTTGATGTCATATGGTTTCTGCGGATCTTCCGGAACAATATTATTCAGCGATTCTTCCCGCCGGTCGGCAGGATCGTGCGCCACCGCCCGCGGCGGATCTTCCATGTTGTTCGACGGCAAGAAACTAAATAGCTCCCGCAGCATCGCGCAGCAATCCGCATCATCCCGCGAAATAAAATGAGCCACCCCGCTGGTGGCGTTGTGGGTCATCGCCCCGCCCAACTCCTGCTTGCTCACTTCTTCATGCGTTACCGTCTTGATCACATCCGGCCCGGTCACAAACATGTACGACGTTTCCTGCGTCATGAAAATAAAATCGGTAATTGCCGGTGAATACACCGCTCCCCCGGCACACGGTCCCATAATCGCGCTCAACTGCGGTATCACTCCACTGGCCAGCGTGTTGCGCAGAAAAATATCCGCGTACCCTGCCAGCGATGCCACTCCCTCCTGAATCCGCGCTCCTCCCGAATCATTTAGCCCAATCACCGGCGCGCCATTGCGCATCGCCAAATCCATAATTTTGCAAATCTTCAGCGCGTTGGTCTCCGAGAGCGATCCGCCAAACACCGTGAAGTCTTGCGCGAATACATACACCAATCGCCCGCCAATCCGTCCAAATCCGGTTACGAATCCATCTCCAGTCGGCCGCATCTCCTCCGAAGCAAAATCCACGCAGCGATGCCGCACAAACTTGTCCAGTTCCTCGAACGTACTTTCATCCAGCAACAAATCGATACGTTCACGCGCCGAGAGCTTCCCCGCCTTGTGTTCTCGCTCCCTGCGCTCCGCGCCGCCGCCCGCTTCCGCTTCCGCAGACATCTTGCGCAACTGCTCCACACGATCGGCCTTCGCCGAGGATTGCCACGTCACATTAGTCTTCTCAGCCAAGCGGTCCTCCGTTGGTTGGTTCATCCTTTGGCGCAAAAATCAGCACGGCCAGGTGCGTTGCCAGCCATACCGTGCCCAGCAGCAGCACGACTCCCAGCACTACTTCTGCAGCGATCGCTCCGGCTCGTTCCACCGGCGATTTAATCGCCGTCACATACAGCGTTGCACGCACCAGGATTGCCATGGCGCTCAGGGTCATCGCCACAATCATGATCGTCGTTAGAATGGAAGCCAGGAATTGTTTCATGACAACGCGCTACTTCTTAACCGAAACACGCATCTGCTGCGTTTTCAGCCAAGCATAACGCATTCAGTTGGAGTGGGCCAGCTTTCGCCAGCCCCTAATTAGGCTATTCAACGGCCTTCTAGCGAAGGCCAGACCAGTCGTCCGCCACCAGTATCGAATCGCTGGGATTCGATGGATCGTACTTCACGCTCGCTGGCTGTCCCGCTACCAGCCTTTCAAAACGGACCTGGCTCTCCAGCCCGGTAATATCCTGCGCCGTTTGATACGTCACCCCGGAAATCGCGTAGCTATAAGACACCAGGTGCCGTGGCCTCATGTCCACCAGCGGATGCGCTTTGCTTCCCAGCAGCCCGCGCTTCACTTCCGCAGGTTCTGGCGGATGCTCCGCCAGCTCCACTACTTGGCCCTCGGCAATCCGGCCAATGTGATTCAGGTGCAGCCGCCGCTTCCGTTCCGATTCCTCCGGATTCACCTTTGGTCGCACGAACGCATACAAAATCATCGCGATTGCAGCGATTCCTCCTCCAGCCACCGCCGCCACCGTTTTCCAATCGCCAACTAAATCTTTCAACGTTCTACCTCTCCCCCGGTAAACTTTGCATGCCGCTGTTTGGAAACGGGCGCTACTTGAGCGCAGCGCGCCTTCTCTGGACAGTTCCATTCACAGCCCAAATCATTCTACCGAAGCGCAGTCTTTCTGCGTAGTTACGCCTGCGGCGGATGCACCGGATTACGCAACACCCCGATTCCGGCTACCGACACTTCCACTTTATCCCCGCCCACCAGTGGACCCACCCCCGATGGCGTTCCCGTAGCGATTATGTCCCCCGGCAGCAGCGTCATCATCCGCGAAATCCAGCGAATCAAATACACCACCGAAAAAATCATCAGCGTTGTACTTCCCGATTGCCGCCGTCCTCCATTTACATACGTTTCTACCAGCACATCCTTAGGATCCAATTCCGTTTCGATGTGCGGGCCGATCGGGCAGAATGTATCGAAGCCCTTCGCTCTGGCAAATTGCACATCGCTCTTCTGAATATCGCGCGCCGTTACGTCGTTAACGCAGGTGTAACCCAGCACATACTTCAGTGGATCTTCTTCGTCGCTCAAATGCGCGCACGTTTTTCCGATCACCACGCCCAGCTCGCCTTCGTGCTCCACCTTTTGCGAATATTTCGTCAGAACAATCGCTTCTTCCGCTCCGATGATTGATGAGGGCGGCTTCAGGAAAATCAGCGGCTCCTTGGGAGGCTCGCCGCCCATTTCGGCCGCGTGTGCCGCATAATTCCTCCCCACACAAACAATCTTGCTTGGATCCACCGGCGCGATTAGCCGGCATTCCTTCACCGCAAAACTCTTTTCTCCGTGCGACCACTGCCCCCACGGAACTCCTTTGATGTCCCGAATCGTCTCGCCTTCTAATATTCCGTAACTTCCAGACGCACCCGGCACTTTTCCTGAAGCTCCCTGCAGGAATCGGTAAAATTTCATTTTTGGCTCGCTTTAATGATTTGTATGAGAAATATGAGACGCGCGTGCTCTCCGTATGATGGTACCAATCCACGCCAGAGTCGCAACTATCAAATAGCAGACGCTGCCGATCACGAAGATTTGGAAGGTGCTATAGCTCTCATCCAGAAGGTCAAACTTGATGCACAGAATTCGAAAGGTTAAGGTCAGCAGCGACCAGCCCAACAATCCCGAACTCAACAGTTCGCCGGGGCTGCTGTAAAACCGCATTACCGGCACGCACGCCGCGATGACCATCAACCCCGCCGCGCCCACGTTGCGCGCGAACGCCAGCTGCTCCAGCTCCGGCACACGATTTGCCACCAACACCCACGTGGCAAAACACACCGACAAAAATACACCGGTATAAATACCGGTTCGCACCGGGGCACTGCGTAAAATTCCGATTCTATGATCGCCGCTGGACGTGCTCAGCGCTGACATGGGTGCTGGCTCCCAATCCAAATTACCAAAGCTTTTTAACCCAGACTTACGAAGAAGGTTGCTGTGTTTCTACAACCTGCTGAGCGCTCGGCGCACTCTCGTTCCCGGCGCGGTCCACCGCCGCCACCGTATACCAGTACCGCTTGCCGCTTGGCACTCCGGTATCCCGATAAGCGGGCGTTGCCAACAGTTCCGGCGTTAACAGCTGACCCCTAACCCCTTCTTGCTCGCTCCGATACACTCGGTAGCCCGCCAAGTCAGGCTCGGTCCCAATTGCCCACGACAGGTCCACCGTTGCTGTTCCGTTCTCTCGAGGTAAGACTGCAGCCACCAGACCCTGCGGCGCCGCCGGCGGAAATGTGTCCTTGGGCGTCACCACCGCAACCGCCGAATCCCCTGATTCCAGCAGGTTTCCGCCCGCGCTCACCACGCTTCTCACCGCGTATCCGTAAGTCTTGCCGTAGTCTATATTGCCGTCCAGATACTCCGATTCCCGCATTTTGCCAATTGGCGCCAGCGGCACTTTCCATTTGGCATCCCGCGTCTCTCTGGCTGCGCTCTCTGTGGAAGCCGGGCCAAGTTCTCCTCGATACACCCGGTATTCGAACACTTTCGCCAGGGGTTCGCCGCCAGATGTTCGCGTCGGCGCCGCCCATTTGAGCTGCACGCCGTTTTCCGTAACCGTCACGATTATGGACGCAATACGTTCCGGCACCGGGTACAGGTTCATCGTCACATCATTCGAACTTGCTGAAGTTTTCTTGTCGGAAACTCGCGCGCGCACTTCATATACCACGCTTTTTCCCGGGTCCGCCCGAATCAGGTCTGGAGCAATCGCATCCTCAAAAACCACCTTATTTTTTTGCAGGTAACTGGCCAACAGCGATCCCGGAATCGTATCCACCACGCGAAACGATTTAGGATCTACCATTCCGTCCGGTTTCAATCCGCCTCGCAAAACTTCCATGGTTGGCGGCTCTTTAAGCCGTTCGCCCCGCGTGCTCTTACTCGGCGCGCTGAACGACAGTTGCACCGCGTCACCCGCCTGGTGCGCACTCAAGTCGGTAATCGCTTCAGGAATTTGTGGCGAAGGTGGAGTCGGCTCGCCTGGTGCTCCGCATCCCGCAACCGCGAAGCACAGCCATACCACCCACGCCGAAAAAATGAATAGCCAGCATGGTGGTTGGCTTAGGCGTGGTGCGCCGGTAGCTCCCGGCCTGCGCGTTTGCATTGAAGTTGTGAGAATCTCAGAGAATGTAACGGCTCAGGTCTTGGTTCTTCACGATGTCGGCAAGTTGTTTGGTCACGTACGCCGCATCTATTTTCACCGACTTCTTCTTCAGGTCCGGCGCCTCAAACGACAATTCGTCCAGCACCTTCTCCAGAATGGTGTGTAGCCGCCGCGCGCCAATATTTTCTGTTTGCTCGTTCACGCTGGTCGCAAACCGCGCAATTGCCTGCACCGCATCCTCGGTGAACAGCAGCTTTACGCCTTCCGTTTCCAGCAGTGCTATGTACTGCTTCAGCAGCGCATTCTTCGGCTCGGTCAAAATCCGCACGAAGTCTTCTTCCTTCAGCGACTGCATCTCCACGCGAATCGGCAGGCGTCCTTGCAACTCCGGGATTAGGTCTGAAGGCTTGGTCACGTGAAACGCGCCCGCCGCCACGAACAAAATATGGTCGGTGCGAATCATGCCGTACCGCGTGTTTACCGTCGTTCCTTCGATAATCGGTAAAATGTCTCGCTGCACGCCTTCGCGCGACACATCCGGTCCATGCCCGGCTTCGCGCCCGGCCACCTTATCGATTTCGTCGATGAAAATAATTCCCATCTGCTCGGCGCGTTCCACCGCGATGCGTGTCACCTGCTCCATATCCAGCAGCTTGTTTTCTTCTTCTTGAATCAGATATTCAAACGCGTCCGCAATCGACATCTTGCGCTTCTTTTTCTGTTGCCCGAAGAACCCACTCAGCATGTCCTTCAAATTTACGTCCATCTCTTCGATGCCCTGATTCGAAATAATTTCGAATGATGGCATGGCTCGCTCGCGCACTTCCAAATCCACCATGCGCTGGTCCAACTTGCCTTCCCGCAATTGCGCTCGCAGTTTTTCCCGCGTCCGTTGCGTCTGCTCGCGTTGTGCCGCCAAGTCCGCTTCCGACGTCCCCGGTGCTGCTGGTGGGGGCGCCGGCAACAACAAATCCAGCACACGTTCTTCCGCCGCTTGCTCGGCGCGATCCGCCACTTCATCCAGCTTCTCTTCGCGCACCATGTCGATGGCCGTTTCCACCAAATCGCGCACCATCGATTCCACGTCGCGTCCGACATAGCCGACTTCCGTATACTTCGAAGCCTCGACCTTCACAAACGGGCAGCCTGCCAAACGCGCCAGGCGCCGCGCAATTTCCGTTTTGCCCACGCCCGTGGGCCCAATCATCAAAATATTCTTCGGCAGCACATCCTCGGCAATTTCCGGTGGAAGCTTCTGCCTTCGTACGCGATTCCGCAACGCTACCGCTACCGCGCGTTTCGCCGCAGCTTGGCCCACGATGTATTTGTCCAGTTCCGCCACAATTTCTCGTGGCGTCATGTCATCCAACGCCGGTAGCGCCGTTTCCGGGTCGTCTTGCCGGCCAGCCCCATTGTTGCCGGGCACCAGCGTGATCTCTTTTTCACTCTTTGTTGGCATTTAGATTCGCTTCCTTGCCTGTGCCAAAGCCACTCCGCCCTGGCGCCCCTCTTAGATTTCTTCCACCGTAAAGTTCGCGTTCGTATAAATACAAATCTCGCTGGCGATCCGCATCGCTTCCATCGCCAATTCTTTCGTGCTCAGCTTCGAATGCTTGATCATCGCGCGTGCCGCTGCCAGCGCATACGTGCCGCCTGATCCAATCGCGCAGAGCCCGTCATCCGGCTCGATCACGTCGCCATTTCCCGACAGCATAAACGTGGCCTTGGCATCCGCCACAATCAGCAATGCTTCCAAATGGCGCAGCGCACGATCCTTGCGCCACTCCTTGGCCAGCTCCACCGACGCCTTCTGTAGATTTCCGGAATGTTCCTGAAGTTTTCCCTCGAAGCGTTCAAAGAGCGAAATCGCGTCTGCCGTCGATCCCGCAAATCCCGCCACCACTTTGTCGTTGTACAGCCGCCGCGTTTTCCGCGCCGTATGCTTCATCACGTGGTCGCCCATCGTCACCTGACCATCCGCGATCAGCACCACCTTATTTTCTTTCCGCACGCACAAGACCGTCGTCCCATGCATCTCCGCAGCTCGAGCCCCATGTCCCATCCCACAAGTATACCGCCTCTCCCCTCTCCGGTCATCGAAACGAAATTTAGATTTGTCAGCTTTATTTACAGCACGAGGGGACTTCACCGCACCAACTGTACCAATCTCGAATCCTTAATTCGTAGGAATCTCGCGGAACGACAATACTTTGTAGGTCGTCGGTTGTTGCGCTACCTTCAACCAGCAACTGCTGAAGTTGATTCCGTAGCCGCTTGGATTTCCTCCCGTTTGGCTGAACGAAGCGGGACCAAACGCGGTTGGCGGATTGCCAGTCACCGTGTTTGCGATGAGCATGGCTCCGTTAATTTCATGTGATCCAGGTTTAGTCGAAACGAAATTCCCCTTGCCTATCACCAGAACAATCCCGTTCCAGGTTGCATCCGGGTCGTAGGTTAGAGTTCCCGTCACTAGCAACAGGCCGTAGCCGATACCGTGCCAGTTTGTTAGATCTAAATCGCCATTAACCGCGATGGTCATAGGGTTCGTTATTGACATCGCTGATGGCAAACTAGCGCCAGGTACGCTTGTCGCAGGTGCAACCGGAGACAGCGAAACGTCTGCATTCTGGATAATGTTTTGAACAACAGAGTTAATTCCTGAAAGCGTCTGAAAACTCGCCGGCAATTGAGCTGAGACGTCCGCTACGCTCGGAACTGTTGAACTTCCAGCCGTGCCCTCGTAGTTGCCCGCCGGGGCGGCAGTGATCCCCGAAGCGTCGCTCCCATTGGCATAACCTATTGCGTAGACCGGTACAGATCCCGGCGCGCAGCTGCCAACTGTGAATTGGTCATTCCCATTTACAAGGAACGAAGAAGTGCCCGGTCCAGTGAACTGCACATTATTCCCTGATGATCCAATTAGCGTCAATGCAGCCGGGAAAGGAAGGCTAAGCGTGACCGGCGTGACTACGTATTGCAGTAACCGAGTACCTCCACTTGGCAACACCGCCAGGGCCGTAACCTCCAAGGCTTGCGCCCCAGAATAAGTTCGATTCAACCCGAATCCGTCGTAATACAAAGGATTCAGTCCATCGCTGGCGTGCTGATTATCAACATCTAATTGCAGCGCCTGCTCCGTAACTGCGTTAATTCGTACCCACTTATACGCTGGCCCTGGATTACCGTTTATCGGCCACACCGATTGAACGTACGGCAGCACGGTTGCCCCACTCAAGTGCCACGACGTAAATTCAGTATCGTATTCCTTGTCCGCATACGCGCTCGTCGAATCAGTCGGATTTACCGTCTCACTGTTCGCTGGATTAACGATATAAAGCACCGTATGTACATCCAACGGGGTCCCCTGCGTCGGAACGAAATTGTTCACCGTTTTCCCGATGAAATTTGGATTACGCCCGAGCAATCTTCCTCGGCCCTCTTCGAGGCCTGCAAGTGCTGCGTAGTATGCTGACGTTGATGTTCTGTAGTTTCCTGCCAGGGCACTATCGGTTCCCTGCGATACTACCAGGGCGATCGCCACAACACTGATCAGCATGAGAGCAAAGATGGCAATTAACAGCGCCGCGCCGCTTTCTCGGTGCCGATTGGTCAGCTTATGTATGCTGTTGCTCATCTCTCGTCTTTAATTCGAAGGATTCAACCGATGGGCCCTGCCATTCAGTTCTATGATCTGCACTTGGCCTGTCTGCGCGTCAACTGATTGGGTCTTCACCATGAGCGTTACTTCCACGTCTCGAATGTTTGTGGTTGCATTGTAATTGCTTGGGGCGCTGGGACATGGGGTGACCCCGGTAGGCGGCGGCGTGTCGCAAGCGTACTTGAAGATCGGAACTCCTGAGCTTTGATTCATTACATTCAGCAAAAATGGCACCATGACGCTTCCCGTTAACAACGTGTCGGGGTTCGTACCATTTTTCGCCACCGAACCCCGCATGAGAGTAGTCCCAATCAGCTGGTAGCGGATGTAACTTACCGTTCCACCTATCGTGGTCTCCAAAATCAGGTCGAAATCTCCTGGAGTCGTGCACGTAGCTCCGATCGAACAGGGCGTGCCAGGATAATTCGGAGACCATGCGATCGGACCCGCCGCATAGGACGTGGTCGGAATCAACGCTCCCGAGGCAAACATTCCACGTGATGGATAGCCCGCATCGTTCACATCCCTCACTATCTGATCCATGGCCAGCCGAGCTTCTTGAAACGTACCGGAAAGTTGCGTCTCGCTGGAATAGCGCTGTTGCGATAGCTGAAGCAAGCTGAACATCGCAGCGCAAATGATCAGAAACACCCCCATCGCCAGCAACAATTCAATCAGGGTGAACCCGCGAGATTTATTCGTAAGCTTCAACTCTACTTCTCCACCATCGTATCCAGAGTAATCGGCAACGTCGGCGTTCTCATGCCCCGTCGAAAAACTCCCAAGATAATGCGCCGTCCAGTGACCATGCCACTGAGCGGATTCGTAAAGCTAATCACCGCCCATCTCACGTCATAACTTGCCCCGTAAGGATCGTTGGGATCGATATACGTAAAGTAGTAGCCGTCGACCAGCGTCGCAGAATCAGAAAAATCAATGAGTGGCGTATCACCCCAGACCACTCCGCTTCCTATAACCTGTCCCGGCTGCGTCGGATCTCCCAAACTACAACTCGCTGTGCAACCAGTTGCCACGGCCAAGGGGTTAATAAAGACTGGAGCCGGAGCTACGGCGCCCAACGGCTGTTCCCGCATAAACTCCAATTCCTTCTGGGCGAACACCAGCGCCGTTCCGTCATTCCGATTGCTCGCGTTCAAATACGCAGAAGCCGGCACCAGTTGCGCCACCGCCACCAATCCCACCAGCACCACGATGGTGGCAATCAACATCTCCACCAGCGTGAAGCCTCGTTCCTTCTTGCGTGACTCTCGTCCGGACATGAGCGCGTGTCCTACTCCATTCATTTCAGACTTCCAGTTCTTCGACGATGAACAATCAGCGAATCTCTTGCCAATTTCCTGTAGCATCCGACGTCCAAATCTGTATCGACCCGGCCGGAAGCAATATCACCGCCCGATACCCCGGGTCCGTCGTATCCGTATTTGCCAAATACGCCACCGTCAATTGCCCTGTGGGCACTACGGCTCCTCGCGCATCAAATTTCACATTTCCAGTCGTTCCAACGGGGGTTAGCGTACCTGTATTTGCCGCGGTTTGGAGTCCCCCCGGCATGCTGCTGGCAATGATGTTTCCCGAACTCTGCAACAGTATTACTTTCTGCCCCGCAGCGGGCTGACTATCAGTGCTCACCGGATCAGCCCACATATAGGTCATCGCACCCGTTGGCTGAATCACGCAGTACATTGGCTTATTCAGCCGGATCGCCTCATACCTCGTCAGCCGCAAAATATCCGCCACCTGCTGCGCCGCATTGGTCAGCTGATACGTGTGGTACGCCTGCAAAAACGACGGCAACCCGATTCCCGCCAGAATCAGGGCTATCGCCAGCGCCACCACCAGTTCCGTCAGGCTGAACGCGGCTTCCCGTTTACACACACTTCTCGAGTTAGGGCTGGGCTTCGTACGCAATCTATATCCGTAAACCGCGCCGGCACGCGGCCTTTCTGCACCCCCGAGGACGGGGATAGACACGTTAGCAGGCTTCACGCCGCTCACATAGCCGGTTGTTTCCAATGTATGTTACCCTTGCGTAATTACACTTACTTAAAGCCGCGAAGCCAGCATCCCCGCGTTCCGATGTGCTATCGCTTCAATCGAAATCATCGGGTTCACCCCGGAAGCACTCGGGAAGCTCGCCGCATCCATCACATACAAGCCCTTCGCCTCCCACGTCTCTCCATCCGGGTTAGTCGCCGATTCCTTCGGCGAACGCCCCAGTCGCGCCGTCCCCATAATGTGAAACGAGAATAGCGCCAGACGCCCGTTGTCCCAGCCCGCCGCATCCATCTGCCTCGTAAACGAATCAAGCGACGAGCCGCCACGCCCCGGCTCAAAGCTGCACCACTTCGCATGCGGCGAGTAAATCAGCTTCGCCCCGGCCGCTTCTAGAATCCGCGCCGCCCCCACAAAGCCATGCCGCAAATTCGCACGATCAAACGCCGACAACGAATACCGCGCCACCGGATGACCTCGCCCATCCACCCCGACGCGTCCCCCATCTCGATCTCGCAGCAACACGCCAATCGCCGTTGTTTGCCTCAGTCGCTCCAACAAAGACCGGCAATGCGCCGCATCGCGCCACGGCATCGCCGCCACGGCAATCACCGGCTGCAGCGAAGTCGTCTCATACTTCACTCCATAATTCCCATTCATCTGCCGGTGCTGGTCCGAATAAATCGCCTGCATCGTTCCTTCCCACGGCCGAATCTCTTCTTCAAACACGCCACTCACATTCGAAGCCGGATGCAAATGCAGGTGTTGCCCGATATGCGGGTTGCGCAAGCCAGACCGCAGCAGCAAGGCCGGCGTATCAATCGACCCGCAGGCGACCACCACGGCTTTGCACTTCACCCGCACCCGGTGCCCGAAACGTGTTCGCGCCTCAACACTCGTTGCAACGCCGGCCTCCACATTCACCCGTTCTGCTCGCGTCCTTACCATCAGTCGCGCGCCGTGCTGTTCCGCATCCGCCAGCCACGTCTTTGCCGTCGATTGCTTAGCTCCTACTGCACAGCCATACCCGCAATACCCGCAAACCTTTTCTGCATCGCAATGCGTCACATTCCGCGGCATGCGATCTACGTGCCACCCCAGCGCCCGCAGCCCGCGCTCGATTACTTGCTCGCGACGAGACACCTGGTTGTGTTCCTGATTCACCGACAGCCGCGCGCACACCGCATCCAAACTCTTCGTATATTCCGGTCCTGCGATCCACGGCACACCCGCTTTGGCCCACTCCGCCCGCACGTCATCCGGGGTTCGAAACGACGTGCAGTAATTCACCACCGTCCCGCCGCCCAGGCATTCACCCGCCAGCAGGCCCACACTGTGATCGACAGTGGCCAAAAATCCCGCTTCCGCGTACAGCCTCTTAAATCCTCCTAGCTCCGCTCCATCAAAATCCGCATCGTCGTAGTAGCCGCCCGCCTCCAAGACCACCACATCTTTTCCCGCCGCAGCCAGTACCCCGGCCGCCGTTCCGCCGCCAGCCCCTGATCCAATCACGCACACATCGCACGCAATCTCCAAATCACCGTCAGGTTCAACCGCCCGCAGCGCCCTAAGACTGTTCGGCCGCTGCACTCCAATCGGGCCCGGGTATCCCAACTTCTTCCAGACCGCACTCGCTTCTCCTCCCGCACCCGGCAACATCACGTACAAAAATCCCATCGCCTTCCTCAACGCCTGAAACGCGCCACGCCTTTTTCCCAGCGCGCTTTCCGCCCAGTCCAACAGCACCCGGTTCCGCGCCTCCAAGGGCAGGGAACTGAAGTTCGTTGCGCGCCCCGCGGTAAGCAAACAGTGCAGCGACGAGTCCCAGATATCCAGCAGTTGCAAAAATTCCCTGGGATCCCGCTTCCGCGGATTGAACTCCATTGCCTCCACCAACGCTTCCGGCACACCCATCTCGCTGGCAGATGGCCATCCGCCCTGCGCCGGCGCAAACGTATCGCAAATTAAACGCAGCGCCTTTTCTTGCCTGGTGGAGAGTTTCATCCGCTTATATCTATGAAGAGTGCCGAGCTAGCGAAGGTTCGCTCGAATTATAGAGGGCGCATTGCTGAGATAAAAGTCGAATCTAGTGTGGTGTCCCGTAAATACCCACCAGGTGCCGCAGGCGTGATTGCACTGACGCTGCACGACTTCGGGCTCAGAAGTTATCAAACAAATTCCTGGGACATCACACTAGTCGACGCTGGGCTTCTCTGCGTCTTTGCTGTTCTTAAAGCTCTTAGCCGCTTTTCCGCCAACTTCCTTGAATCGTTTCTCCAATGCGGCCTTGGTAAAAAAATCCGCCGGCAAATCCGGATTCACGTGGCAATTGTCATAAAACGTCTGCGCCACCCGTCGCCCATCTTTCTC
>Ga0209275_10000064_pt1 | contig 31635 bp, 35 predicted proteins | sample HubBroMetageREF2_FD_188344 | JGI IMG/M metagenome (GOLD analysis project Ga0209275, IMG submission 188344) | Reference soil microbial communities from the Hubbard Brook experimental Forest, New Hampshire, USA - Hubbard Brook CCASE Soil... | ecosystem: Environmental > Terrestrial > Soil >... | reverse complement strand
CTCTACGCTAATGAGCGGCCTGCCGTTGCCGTCAATGGCAGCGCGCACCAGCTTGAGCGTACCGTCGTTCATAACCCAACAGCATTTCGGAGCTGCGCGGTAAATTCGGTTCACGGAAAAGTAAATGGAAACAATGTCCGTGTAGCTAATCGCGTTGTGAGCCGCAGTCGTATAGCCGCTATTTGAAGCGCCGGTGAGTAATCCTCCAGGTTCGCCGCTGCCGGTCCCGTTGACCAGGGGTCCTGGCCAATCGTGGGCCAAGCCAACTCCGTGGGCACGGGCGATCGTCGCAACCGTGCTTTCAAAGTCGTCTTGCTCAATTTCAAACGAAGCGTACGTTGCCAGCTTGTACCCGTAGCCGTTTAGCGTCTCCGCAGATGAAGAAGGAAATGCGTCCGCACCGGGGTTGCTGTTCTCAACTACGCGCACTGCCGCAATCTGCGTCAGGTCGTAGCCGGGCAGCGTTTTGGGCCGCATGGCGTAGCTCGGCTCGGTAATCAGGTTCACGTACTTGTCGCTCAACAACGGGTCAGTCTGTGCCATTGCCGTTGTCACCGCATCGTAGAAACGGAACGGAACCAAGAAACCGCCCTCTGCGCCTTCCGTGTACGTAATGCTCTGCGTGCCAGCTTGCATACTGCCGGCTCGTTCCTCAACTTCCTCCAAAATGTGCCTTCGGTGCTGTGGGCTGCGGGACAGCAAGTAACGTTGGAAGAAATTTTCGTGTTCGGCCCTGCGGTGCGCCGCTGTCGCGCCGACGCGCTCGCACAACGCTTCGGTGTACTGCGCCCGCATTTCGTCCGTGGACAAACCGCAGGCACGGATGTTCGCCACCTTCGCCATCAGGACGTCGGCGGTCTTGCGGTCGCCTGCTGTGCCGTTAGCCAAACGCTTCGCCTCAGATGTAAGGTCGTGGATCTCAAGGACTGCTGATTTGCTGAGAGTACTCATTGACGTTGTTTCCAGTTGCCCGACAAACGGGCGTGATTTTTACAACATTATTTCTGCGTTCGTCTTGCCGCTTGAACGCTAGCTTGTTACTCCTTGTTGCATTGCGTCGGTGCAGGGATGCTGGTGGTGTTGTCCTTCATAATTTCCCCACCAGTGTTTCCCTTGCTCGTGTTGGCAGCCGCCTTGGGCGGAACGCTCTTTGCGACGTTTCCTGCCGGTACTGTTTCCCAATTGGAAGCCATCGTTGTGCTCCTTCTTTTTTATTTATGAAGCGAACTACTTATTGCAAGAGCTTCGCAGCCTGTTGCTCTGCTCGGGCTTCAATTAGCCCCGGAACACGGCTCGGGTGCTTCGGCGCACCATCATTGGTAGGGATGCCTTCACCGACTGCTTCGCCAGCGTTGACAACTTCCTTGACAGATTTGGAAACGCCAGCCGCATCCGCAGCCGCGACTAGCTTGTTCGTGTCGTGATCGTTTGCGTAGGCAATTAAAGCTTCTTTCAAACTCATGGGGGTACTCCTTTCCTTCATTTTTACTGCCTGCTGCTTAGAAACTGTTCGCAGCAATCTTTGCGTCAAGATCGGACGCGTGACCAACCGGTGCCGCTGCCGGTTCTTTACGAATAGCAGCGAGGGCGGGACCGAGCTGGCGCGCGCGCTTTTCAATCTGGCGGCCAACGACTATTTCCGCGTCCCGCTGCTCACAACTGTGGGCTTCCATAAACTCCGGCACCGTTAACAGCTTCGGCATCCGAAGTTCCGGGTGCGACGCGTGGATAAACCTCAATTCAGCTTCAGTAAAATTCATGTGTGTCTCCTTCACCACCATTTTTACTTCTGTTTGTACGTCTTCAGCGCGGCGTAAATAAACTCGCCAGTCTTCCGCGCCCCGGCCATGTCCTGCTGAACTAGCCGTTCAATAAATTCCGCATTCTGGCCAGCCGTCTGTTCCGTGTTCGGGCTCGGGTCCCGCGCTGCAATCACCGTGCCCGGCTCCGGGGGCAAACCCGGCTGCGCCACGACACCACCGTCGCGACCAGCGTTCGGCTCAACGCGCAGCGCCAGCAGGTGCGCAGTGTGCTGCCGGTCCTGCGGATATGCCGGAGCGTTCTTGCAGCACCTCGCCACGGGCGCAACCCCGGTGCCGCCAAGATCAAAATGCGTCACCGCCCGGCACGTGCAATGCAGCGCCGCGTACGGCCTTGTCTCCATGTCAAAACCAATCACCCAATGCGCCTCAATCGGCTTCGGCGGGTTGGCCACGGGCGCGCCGCGCTCAATCAGGTCGGCAGACAGTCGTACGTTGCGGTAGTCATCCGGCTTGCGTTTACTCTGCGGCTCCTGAATTACCGCGCCTTGATCCCCACTCCATGTGTCTATGAAAGTCATTTTCGTTTCCCCCTTTTGGTTGCAACAGCCAACACCTGAACAGCCCGCATTCGCTCGGCTGCAATCTCTTTGTGTAGGCACCCGCAACTCCGGACGTGCCCGCTGCGTAAATCAACTCCGGCAACCTCAACGCGCTCGCCGCAGTCGCACAGGGCCAGCCACATGGCGTGTCCGCTGTCTGAGGTACCGGCGTCTGCGATAACTAACAGCCGCGCGTATCGGCGGCCCAATTCGTTCTTGCGCTCTTTCATCCCCATTGAGGGCCTCATCCACCTGCATTTCAGAAATCATTACGCGGACCCACAGCCGCTATCGCCAAATTTCGCGGACATTGCCAGCGAAGGGGCGCTCGGTTGCTGCTCTAAAAGGGTTATGTTTTCTCGCCCCGTTATCCCCTCTTGGGCTAGAGCTGATTGAACTTAAACGTTATCTGGTTGGTTACTGCATCGGGTGCACCATATTTCTCGCTTGGTAATTGCCCTGTGTTTAGCCCCCATGCGCACTACCGGCTTGTTTGCCTGTTTAGACCCGCCTTGCCCCATACGACTGCTGCCATTGCCCTACTGTGGGGTCGATTGCCTGTGGTTTAACTAGCCTAGCGGCGCTGGTAGGCTACCTTGCGAGCGTTGAGGGTTAGCTGGCAGCCTTGGCTTGCTGATACTGCGAAACCACCCGATCAATTTCCGGCTGCGGCACCTTGTGCATCAACAGAGCGTTTTGGATTATGTCAACGCGCACATGCGGATTGCGGACAAGCTCTTGCATTAGGCTCGTGAAACGGTCAGGGCCGGTAAGTACTGCGGCCATTTCACCGAGTAATATCAGGGGCGTTCTTACAACCGTAAATCCGCTCATGTGTATTGCTCCTTTTTGATTGCCGCGCGGCGCTCCGCGTTTTCGTAGTGATATTGGTCCTTCGCGTCCAACGACCTGCGGTACTGCCTGCCGTGTTCTGCGTGAATTTGGTCCGCCGACGGACTTACGTGCAGCAGGTTGGTTGCGAGCCGCAGCAATGGCTCTTGGGCCGCCAACTTGCGCCCGGCCTCTTTCCAAATCGTTTGGTTCTGCTGCTGCGCTACCGTTTGCGGCGCGTTGCCTGCCGCATACGTGCTCCCACACCCGTACCTGAAAGTTATGGGCATCGCTTTAACCTGCCTGTCGTTGGAGATTTTTAGATTGTATTCGCCGCGATGCTTATGTCGAGCGAGGCTGTGTCCGTGCTAGCGGGAACGCTTGGGCCTTTGCAATATGCATCAAACGCTTTGCAGTAGGCGTTATAGAAAGGACCAACAACTCTGTCCCACTTGTCACAGTCTTCAACGCCGCTTGCGTGATACTGCTTAGACGCTTCTTGGTAGGCTTTGTGGGCCGCGTCAAGTTTGTCTTTTAATTCTTGGGCATCTCGCATTGTGGTTACCGCCTTACAGAATTTTTACCTCCTGGTCTTAACTGCGACCTTAGTCGGCGGCTGAGCTGACGTACCCGCACCCGGACCACCGGGGACTAGCGGAATTATTTCGGCCACGTTCACTACGACGCTGCCGCTTTTCAGATTTACAATCCGGGGACCCTCGTGCAGGTTTACGATTTTCATAGATATTGCTCCTTGCTGTGATTTTTGTACGCCGGTTCCGCTAAAGTCGTTTGCATTTGTCGCCGAACAGTTCCGGATACCTTTTCGGAATAGCCGTGTCCTCAGGTCTCTTGGGCATCGGCAAATTAAGCGGATAGGTGTTGTTGGGCACGCGCCACGGCTCCGTGAACTCTTGTGGTAGCGCGGTCAGTGATGGCATCTGCTTCGCAGCGGGAGCCTGCTGCTGCTTTAGGTGGACGTGACCGTGCGGCATTCGTTGCAGTTCGCTACTGCTTGCCGTCGGCGCTTCCGACACTCCGCCTTGCGCCGCAATCTGCGGATCCAATGGTTTCGTCGTCATCGTGCCTCCGTTTACTTGAGTGCCGGTGGTGCCGACACGCTATAGCTCGGCTCGGCTAAATTGACGCCGGGCAGCATGTAAGTTGTGAACTTCGCAGGTGCGAACTTCACGCCGACCGGGTCGCCGGATGTGTGGCCGTGGTGGCGGTCGCACAGCGCGCACAAGTTCTTCGGCTCCAAGAACAAGTCTGGCCGTTCCTTCGCCGCGATGCGGTGGTGCACCAACGCAGCCGGTTGGTGGCACTGCACACCATCGGCCTCAATGAACTGGCAGATCGGGTTCTGTTGTTTGAATGCCCTACTCAATCTCTTCCAATCCGGCCTTTGATACATTTCGTGGAGCGGATCGTATATTCCACGGTTCTTGTACTCGTCTTTGCCCCACTGCTCCGCGCACTTCGGGCACCGGCCACGTTTCATTTGCTCGGGCGGGCACGCGCGGTGGCACTTCAGACATTCCTTATCGAGTCGTTGCGGCATTTCTGGCCTCCACTGAGCAGGCTCCGCCCTCTTGGATGGTTCTGAGGGTTTGCCTTGCGAATTGCTCCCGCGAGATTACTGCTGTCTGACCAACTTGATAAATGCGGGCAACTCTTCCAACATGCGGCGCGCGGGGTCTTTTAGTCCGCTGAAACCGGCTTCGCGGCGACTGCACCAACGTTCCAACGCGGCCTCGACCACAGGCTGCGGTATGTTGGCAACCATAGCCTCAATTTCTTGCTTGACCTTCTTACTTGCTGGCATGGCCCGCTCTTCCAACCAGACAAATTTTTCAATTATCCAGTCGGCCCTTGGGGTTGCCGTGCCTGCGACTTGCGGTGACAGACCCACCCGTGCCCCCGCCAGCCCCGGTGTTGGGACCGTGGCGGTAGGGGTGTCGGTCCTGGTGTCGGTAAACCGTGGCGGTTGTGGGCCAAAATCGGCGGGTTTTGGCCCAACAGGAATTGTATTTGGCCCAACGGGTGTGCTATTTGGCCCAACAGGTCTTGTATCTGGCCCAACAGGGCGCGCTCCCATCCATACCGGTCTGCCCGCTTTGTCAAACGTGCAACTCATGCCCGGCACGAACTCCAACCGGCCAACGTTTTTCCCATCGGGCAAAATCTCCCAAGCGGTGCTGCCGGGTGCTGGCAGCGCCCCCGGTGCGACGAGCCTTTCCGTGGTGCCGCGCGGCCCGTGCAGTTTGAGCTTTCCGTCTGGTCCAACTGCTTCCGTGACACAGCCAAGCTCGTTAAGGTCGGCTATCAATCTCTTTGTGGTGCGCTCAGAAAAGCCACATTCGCGCGCTAGCTTCTTGACACCCGGAAATGCCCGCGTGCCGTCGCCATCCGCGTAGAGGGCAAACTGTATGAACAGCGCGCGGCGCTGCCCGCACACGTGCACAGCTTTGCGGCCGTCCGTTGGCAGGCTAAAGCATTCTGGCGGATACGCCATTGCGTCCCGCGCACATTTGACTGACTTAGCTAGTTGCTTTGGCATGGTTGACAACCCTATCCTTTTGTTCAGATAGCAATACAACAGCTATCTTCTTCCTCGCTTCAAACGACAGCGTCGGGAACCTTGATTTAATTTTCGCAGCTATTCGTTCAATTTCAACACGGTCTGTTTGTGTCATTTCTTAAACCTGCGCGCCCGATACTTCCCACCCTCCGCGTCAAAGACGTTGGTTGTGGGGTCGTCGTCTGACTTCATCACAATTTGAAATGGCTTCCGCTCGGCCAGCCGGTAAGAGCGTGATAGCGCAGCATCAAACGCTCGTATCGCGGGCAGCAGGCAACGGTGGAACAAATCCAGCGTAGGCGTATCCGGCGCGTAGAGCGGAGGCGGATCCTGCATATCCAATTCCCGCAGCTCCACAATTCCGTCCACACCCGCCGTAAGTGTGACCAGCGGCCCGGCCCGCTTTACCAAGCGAGTGGTCGTGTCCGTTATGCATTTGGCCATTGTAGTACCTCTCCATGTAAGCATGTGGATTGGGGGTATTTTTTGTGTACTAGGTGCACTGGCGAACGTAACTTAATGATAACAGTACTAATAAAAGATTAAAAATAGTGGCTTGTTTCCAAAAACGAAGGTCAATTATGGGGCACGGTTAATCGCGGCACGCACCCTTGGCTGGCGGTCGCGCCCGCGTTGCCCACGTTTCAATGTATGCACAGCACCATCGCGACAGGCGCGCCCCCGGCTGGCACGGCGAATGTTTCTAACAAGGCTGTGCGCCGCGTCGAAACTGATACGGAGCTTTGAGGCCAGCCCATGCAGGCTGCACCCGCGAAGGAAATAGTGGTAGATCGCGCTGCGCCAGCGTCGTAAGCCCTCATACTGCACCGGGTCAGATCGCCAATTCGGCCACGTACGGTTGAGCAGGTCCCGCCGCCTAGGCGCATGGTCGAAGAGGTATCGGTCTGTGTGGTTCTTGCGCATGGGGCATAGTACTACGAGACACTAGTACTATGCAAGGTCATTCCCTTTAACCACTTAGAGGTTGCTTTTGCCTGCGCCCGGTGCTAGGATGGGTTCGCTGGCAGATTTTTGCGGGTGACCCGAGATTTTGTACCAAAATTGTACCCCGCCATGCAGCGCCCCACCCCCTAAGGCTTTTGTTTCTCGCGGTACTGTAACCACAAACGGTTTCAAATCCCACCCTCTCCGCCATCAATCATTGGCCGTTCGCAATACACTCCGCAATCGCCTGTTCAAATTGCGCCTTCAGCAGCCCCGCTTGCTCCTCCGTGCGGACCCTCACCCACGCGCTTGAAACCATGGGCTGCTCGACGGAAGCAATTGGCCCTCGTTTTCGATTGAAGACGATATTTTGGTCTACCACGTTCACCGTGTTCTTGCCACGCGTGGATTGCAGTCGAACCACGTAGTAATCCCCTGCTTCGATGCCGGGACGTTCACCCTGCCCCGCGCGGACCGGCTCTACACTAACCAGCTTCGCGTCCATGCTCGCCAGCGGAACCTCAAATCGGCGCGTCTCGATGTAAATCAGTTGACCGGCTGTGGTCCCTTCCTGCATCTGGTTCCAAACAATAGAGCAGCCGTCAAAGTTGACTGGCGCCACGGAGATCGTCGTGGTCACGTCACCAAACTGCGGAACGGAATGCTTCCAGCGCGCAGTATGGTCAATCGAGAACTCCTGTGCCAGCTTCCTCAGAAATCGAAACTTTTCCGACGGCGCCGTGGATTGCGACAACGCCGCCACAGGTGAGGGGTAGGACAAAAGCGGGAAGCAGCTGACCCCGGCCAACAAAAGTACAAAAAACAGTCCAACCTCGAACCGACTCTCTCGCTCGTGCATTGCTCCGCCTCCCCCTTCGTGCAACGTCGCCGATTGCGCCGAACATTACACCATCGCAAGTTATCACCGTTCTGGCGCCATCAGAACCTCTCGTTGAAACCGGGAGCCATCGATTTGCAACGGACCTCGCAAAGCTCAGGACGGTGCGGCCGGCACAGTATGCAGGTCACCAGCATCGAATTGAGTGCGGGATAAATTGCACCCTGAGCGTCCGCAGGCCACACAAAATACAGCGCCATTGATTTTTTTTCGCCCGCAATCTCCGCCTTCCCTACCTCCACCCAAGCGCCGTACTGGTACCTCTAGTGTTCGGGTACCGCATTAATAGGTACTTGGCTGGATACCCCGATTGCGAGTACGCTGCACCCGGTATCCGAGCAGCAAGCGCCTGGCACCAAGCGCAAGAAGTCCCAGGGTCCGGTAGGTTTTTTCCTGAATTCCTTCTTGCGCGGAGCGTTTCTCTGTAGCAGGATTTGGGCCTGATCGCTCCACCGGGACCGGTCCTTTCCCCGCAGGATCGGACGGTTGCTCGCTTCGGCGAGAGTGCTCGACTGCAGAAAAGTTTTCGAGCAGAGGGAAGTGGAGGGCCATATGCAAAACACCATTCGATTTTTCGCTATCATCGCGGGCGTTTCTGTTTTTGCGAGCGCCGCTTCGGCCAATACCGCCACCGTCCGCTGTGTCGCGCAACAGGATCAAATCTCCGTTTACGATTCGCTGCGCACCCGCGGCGTCGAAGCAAAACTGAAGTGTGGCGAAGAAGTCGAAATCATCGGGCGCGTGAATAACTATGTGAAAATTCGCGCGCAAAATGGCGTCGAGGGCTACGTGCCCGACAATTTCTTCGCCGGCCTTCCCGCTGCGGAAAATCACCAGGATCCGGTCGCAAGCTCTGCCTCGATCGCTGCAACTCCTGCGCAAAACACCGCTGCGAAAAAACAGACCGCCAGCGAGCCGATCGCGCCGTCTGCCACCTACGCGGAAATGAATCCGGCGACGGCTCCCCCGCTCGCAGACACTTCCGCCAAAGCGCCTTTCGCTGCGCCTGCAAGCCAGCCGGCAGTTGCAAACGCGCCATCTTCACCGGCCACGCCCGCCGCGTCTTCCGACGACGCTCCCGCTCCTCAGCCGGAGAATGACAGCGCCGACCCTGCCTGCCAAAATTATTTTTCCGCTTACGGCCTCGCCCCCAGCCAGCTGAAATGGATCGCGCAAAATCGCAAGAAACTCTTCTCCAACATTTGTCCTGCGCCCGACATTACCAGAGTTGATTTCGTGATGATTTTCACTCACGACGTGGATTTCTTCAACGTCACCATGCCCACGCCAGTTCACAAAATCGAAGGCTTCTCCGACTTCCGCGCACTCACGCCCATTGACGCGGGCCTCATCTCCGCGTCCGACCCCGACAAGGCCCACCGACAATACGTCTGGATCTTCCGCATCGCCCCAGGCACGTTCGATCCGGAAAAGTTTTCTCCGCGCCGCCGCTATCAATTCTCCCAAGTCGAATCGAGCGCCCTAGGCGCCAAAGCCAGCCAGAAGGCAGTCGAGGACGCCTTCCGCTTCGTCTCCACCGCCAGCCACTGAACTCAAACTGCTAAGATGTCGGCTCTTCTGTGCTATGTCGTGACGCAGATGTCGCGTCGTACGGTGAATGTACGCACAAATGTACTGACTTCCTGGTTTTCCGGATGTAAGCTGTCTTTGTGGCAACCTGCCATGCGCTTTGAATGGGATGAAAACAAGAATGCGCAAAATCTACCCAAGCACGGCCTGCGTTTCGAAACTGCCCTTCTCGTTTTCCAAGATCCATACGCGCTCACCCAGCCGGACAGCAGCTTTGACGATGAAGAACGCTGGATCACGGTGGGAGCCATAGGTCCGGGCGCGATTCTCCTGGTCGTCCATACGTTCCTACGAGAGCCGCAAACAAGAAGTTATTCGCATCATCTCAGCCCGCGCCGCCGAGTCGCACGAAAGGAAAGCTTATGCGGAATCTCACAAAAAAGCAGAAACGCGACGTTCGCGCCATCGCCGCAAAAAAAGATGAGGACATTGACTTTTCCGATGCGCTGCCCGTTCTGGACTGGAGCGCAGCCGCCATCGGCAAGTTCTATCGGCCCGAGAAAAAGCCGGTGACCATGCGCCTGGATTCCGATGTAATCGCGTGGCTCAAGGCCGAGGGGCGCGGCTACCAGACAAAAGCCAATTGGCTTCTGCGCCACGCAATGCTGCACTTCACCACAGCGAAGAGCCACAGCAACCGCAATTTCACGCGACAGCGCAGTAAGACCAAACTCCAAAAACGAAAGCCCTAACTCCTCGCCAGCCCGCGCATAATTCCCGGCGCGAACCGACCCGACGATGACCGGTATTACTGCAACGGCATCGCACTCTTGCGGAACACCATCGCCACCACCACCTTCGCCACAACCGGCGCGCTACCATAAACCGCGGCCGCAAACTTCCAGGTCTTCAACGCGCCCAACGCAGCCGCCGTCAACAAAGGTACGGCACGGATCACCGTGACTTTGCCAATCCCGCCTCCACCGCTCAAGTACGCGTCCAGCACCACCGCGCCTTCCACAGTGGCATCGGGAGGATACGGCGAGTACGTCGCGGCCAGCAACTGCGGCGGAGCAAAAGGCGTCGCCTTTGGGTCGGGCGCTTGAAACGCCGCCGCCGGCGCCAGCGGAATATTTTTCAGCTGCAGGTACGCCGGATCGAACACCACATTTACCAGCAGCGTGGACGGAATGTGCTTGCCGTCCAAACTGGCCGCGGCGTACGTCCAACCGTGCACAGCCACCAGCGCCGCGCTCGTCAATTCTGGAATGTCCCGCAGCACTTGCACATTAATAATATTGCCGCCGTCGTCCAGGTTCACCGCCAGCGTCACCACTCCCGCCGCGCCCGTTGCAGCGGAATATGGAATATCGCTCGCGTAAACCACGTCAGCAGGAACGAAACCTCGCGGCCGTTGTGCGTCGTTGGGGGCCGCGACCGACAAAACGAAGAGCGAAAGAAGCCATAGCCCGGTGGTGATTCTCAGGACTCTTTTCATAAATCGCCCTAGCCTCGCAACGAACCCGCCCGCGAAATCAGCTGTCCCGCGGTCGCGCGCCACATCGCGCCGCCGTTCCAATGTTTCACGAGCTCTTCTTCGCCGCCGGTTTTCCTGATGCCACCGGCCCGCCGATCTTGTTCAGCGTATCCATCGCGCGCGCCTTATAAGGACTGTTCAACCCAATCACTTCCGTCAGCACCACGCGCGCCTCGGGAATCCGTTGCATTTTCGCCAGCGTGAATCCCATGCGGTACTGATTCTGCGCGTAACTGAACGTATCGGATTTCAGCAGCGGCGCAGCCTGTTTGAACGCGTCAATCGCTTGCGGGTTGCGCCCCTTGTTCACGTTCACTTCGCCCAGCGACGAATAGGCCAGGCCCTTCTGAATCGCCACCTGCTTCTGCCACTGCTCGTCGTCCACGTTGTCCGGCTTCTTGGCCTGCGCCAGCAAATCCAGCGCGTGTTGCGCGTACGCCGCAGCCTTATCGAGGTGCGCTGGATCGTTGCACCAGGTGTCCGCCAGCAAAATCAGCATGGAAACATCGTCCGGATTGGAAGTCAGCAAACTCTGCGCCGCGGCCACCATTTTGGGCGCGTTTTGCGCTTGCTGATAGGCAATCGCGGTCTGCTCGCGCGCGCTCAACGTGTAAGTAGAATCCGGAAACGTAGTGGCATAGCGCTCCAGCAGCGCCGCGCGCGCCGCCGCATCCGTAGTCTTGTAAGCAGCGTTCAGCAGCGCGTATTGCACGTAGCCCACATCGCCTTCCACGGTTTTCAGCACACCTTGCCGCTGCGCCGCCCACGTATCAGCGGGAGTGCCTTCGGGAGCCGGCGCCGCCTTGTAACGCGTCACGATCGCGGCGACTTTCTGGCCCGCATCGAAAAGTTTCGCGGTGTCGCCCTGTTCCTCCGCGGCGTGCACCATGATCACCGCCGTGGAAAAATTCTCCGGGTCGAGCGTCAGTACCTTGTCGCCATACTCGTACACCTTCGCGTAATTCTTCTGCGCCAGATACGTTTGCACGTACAGCTGATCCCCCAGCAACTCCATGTCCCCCTTGCCATAATCCGCCATGAATTTATCCAGCAGTGCGACCTTGTCCGGCCCATCGGTCGCCGCATAAATGTCCGTCAGCGCCTTATCTTCCGGCGTGCCCGCTGCCACCGAAACACTTTTGCCAATCTGCGCCGTGGCGTTCCCCGTAGCACAGATAACTATGACCACGCACGTAGCCGCGCACACCATGAATCGTCGCATTGCGCACCTCCCAAGAATTTCGTCGCGCCCGCAGAACTCAACGGCCAGGCGCCAACCGCCCCAAGCGACTAACGCGCGCATCTTAGTCGAACCGCGCCTCGCGCCACAATCTTTTCGTTTCGCCATCCAGCCGTCCAGCCATTGACGATTCCATCGTTTCGGTAGACGATTCCTTGTCGCGCAATTCACAGGAAGAGGTGCCGCATGCCCGCAGCCACATCCTTCGAAAAAGTAGAGCACGAAAAACTCAACGCGCAAATTTCTCGCCAGATGATGAGCGGCGAAGACGCCACGCTCGCCCGCATTTTCATAGCGAAGGGCGGCATCGTGCCGCGCCACTCCCACCGCAGCGAGCAGTTTTCGTTGATCATATCCGGCGCGCTAAAATTTTTCTTCGACGACGGCGAAACCACCGTGGTGCACGCCGGCGAAATCATCCTGATTCCCGCCCACGTTCCGCACAAAGCCGAAGCCCTGGAAGAGACCGTGGACATTGATTTCTTCGCCCCCCGCCGCGAGGACTGGATCAACAAGACGGACTCCTACCTGCGCACCGGCGAGGCACAAAAAAAGGACTGACTTCATGGACCTCGGACTAAAAGGACGCGTCGCCATCGTCGCGGCGGCCAGCAAAGGACTGGGCCGCGCCATCGCCGCCGAACTGGCCAAAGAAGGCTGCGAAGTCGCCATCTGCGCGCGCACCTCCGCCGACGTGGAACGCACTGCGCAGGAAATCGGCGCCGCAAACGGCCGCGAAATCTTCTGGCGCGCGCTCGACGTCACCAACGCCGAAGGCGTGCGCGACTTCGTAGCCGACGTGGAAAAGAAATTCGGCCGCATGGACATCTGCGTCACCAACACCGGCGGCCCTCCCTCGAAAAAATTCATGGAAATCACGCTCGAGGAATGGCGCACCGCCGTAAATCTCGTCCTCCTCAGCAGCGTCTACTTCGCGCGCGAAGTTCTCCCGCGCATGCAGCGCCGGCACTGGGGCCGCCTGCTCACCATCACCTCAATCTCCGTGAAGCAACCGATTGACGGTCTGATGCTATCTAATTCTTTGCGTGCCGGCGTCACGGGAATGGCCAAGACGCTCGCAAACGAGTTCGGCGCCGACGGCATTACCGTCAACAACGTTTGCCCCGGCTACACGCTCACCGATCGCCTCACCGAACTTTTCGAAAAGCGCGCGCAAGATGCAGGCGTCGCCTACGACGAGATCCTGAAGCAATCCACCGCGAACGTCCCCATCGGCCGCTTCGCGCGTCCGGAAGAATTGGCCGCGCTGGTCGCCTTTCTCGCGTCTGAGCGCGCTAGTTCCATAAATGGCACCACCATCGCCGTGGACGGCGGCAGCACGAAGGGACTTCTTTGATTGGAGCTTCAGCAGAAATACGAAATGCGAAAGTGCCGCTCTGCGTTCTATACCGTCCGGCCTTGTCGCCACCTTGGCATCCTCTACAGGAGATACGAATGACTCAGATTTTCGGACGCTGTCGTCCGCTTGTGCCCGCGCTCTTGTGCGCCGTATTTTTGTTGCTCGCGTTCCTGCTGGCCGGCCTTGCCAGCGCCGATGAGCCCTACGCCCGCAGCCGTGATTACGATTTGCAAAATGTGAAAACGCATCTCTGGTTCGATATCGAACAGCGCAAAGTGGCCGGCGAAGTCACGCACACCCTCGCCATGTTGCGTGACGACGTCGCCCAAATCCAATTCGATTCCGTGGACCTGAAGATCGCGGCCGTAACCCTCGATGGCAAGGACGCGAAATTTTCCACCACCCCCACAGCGCTAATCGTCTCGCTCGCCGCCCCCTCCCGCCGGGGTGAACATCACGAAGTGTTCATCCGCTACGATGGCCAGCCGAAAAAAGGCCTCTACTTCGTCCTCCCCGATCAAAATTATCCCAATCGCCCAAAAGAAGTCTGGACCCAGGGCGAAGCCGAAGACACGCGCTACTACATCCCTATCTACGATTACCCGAACGATCGCACTACTTCCGAAATGATTCTCACCGTCCCTGCCACATGGCTCACTATTTCTAATGGCAGCCTTGTCAGCGTGAAAGATGAATCCGACGGCACCAAAACCTGGGACTGGAAACAGACCGAACCGCTTTCCACCTATCTGATCACTGCCGTAGCCGGTGAATTCGTCGAAAAGAAAGACACCTGGCGTGGCATCCCCGTGCGCTACGTCGTCCCGCGCGGCCAGGAAGACACCATCGACTCCACATTTTCGCGCACCCGCCAAATGCTCGATCTTTTTTCAGACAAACTCGGCGTGCAATATCCCTGGGCTCAATACGCGCAATCTTCCGTCAACGATTTCGTCGAAGGCGGCATGGAAAATACCAGCGCCACTACGCTCACTACGCGCGGCCTCGTCGCTCCCGGCCTCGCGCCCGAACTTCGCCGCGGTTCCGACGATCTCGACTCGCACGAACTCGCGCACCAATGGTTCGGCGATCTGGTCACCTGCCGCGATTGGGCCAACATCTGGCTCAACGAAGGGTTCGCAACTTATTTCGAACATTATTGGGCCGAGCAGCGTTACGGAGCCGATGAAGCCGCCTACGAATTCTGGCGCGATCAAGCCGGATGGTTCCGCCAGAAGCGCCTCTATCCCGTACCCATCGTCACGCGCAATTTCGAAGACAGCATCGAATACGCCGGCAACGTTTATGACAAAGGCGGCTGGGTTCTGAAGATGCTGCGCACGAAACTTGGCGACGAAGATTTTTTCCGCGGTCTGCACTACTACCTCGAAACCTATCGCGGACAGAACGTCGTCACCGGCGACCTCGAAAAAGCGATTGACCACTCCACCGCGACCAACGTTGACCATTTCTTCCACCAGTGGATTTGGCGGGCCGGCGCGCCGAAATATGAAGTCAGCTATACCTACGACGATGCTGCGCACCAGGTGAAACTAAACATCAAGCAAACGCAGAAAGTCGAAGGCATGGTGGATCTGTTCGACATGCCCGTCGAAGTCGAAATCTCGACCGTCGCCGGACGGAAGACCTCCACGATCAACGTGAGCAAAGCCGAAGAGACTTTCACGCTGCCCGCCGATAGCGCGCCGCAAATGGTGCTCTTCGATAAGGGCGGCAACATTCTGAAAACTCTCGAATTCAAAAAAGACCCCGCCGCTCTGATCTATCAACTAAAGAACGCCGAGACCGTGCCCGACCGCGCCGACGCCGCCGTCGCGCTCGGCTCGATCAAAGACAATTCCGATGTCGTCGCCGCCCTCGGTAACGCCGCGCAGCACGATCCTTTCTGGGGCATCCGCTCCGAATCGCTGAAAGCTCTCGGCAAAATCGGCGGCACCGCTGCAGAAAAGCGAATTCTCAACGCCGTGAACGATCCCAAGCCCTGGGTTCGCCAGGTCGCCGTGCAAGAACTCGGCGGCTTCACCGAAGACGCGTCGCTCGGCCCGCAACTCACCACAATTGCCACAGACGATAAGGCCTATCGCGTCCGCGCTGCCGCATTGAACGCGCTCGGCGACATCAAAGCGCCCAATGCCTACGACGTCCTTAGCGCCGCCGTGAAGCTCGATTCGCCCGACGACACTCTGCGCAACGGCGCTCTGGAAGGCCTCGGCTCTCTCTCCGACGATCGCTCCGTCCCCCTGCTGCTCGAATGGTCCGCTACCGGCAAGCCGTTCGACACGCGCAGCGCCGCCATCGGCGCAGTCGCCGGCCTCGATACGAAAAACAAGGCCATCACCAAAACTCTGATTTCGTATTTGCAGGAACCCTATATTGACATCAAGTACGCCACGCTCTTCGCACTGAGCAAACGCGGCGACCCCGACGCCATTGCCCCTCTGGAAGCCATGCTCAAATCCGGCGATCTAAATCTAGGCGCCGCCCCTTACATCCAAATGCAAATCGACACCCTCAAATCCAAAACTGGAGGAAACCACGCAAGCGGCCCGGGAACGGGAGCTGGCGCAGGCGTTGGTTCAGGCACAGGTGCTAACGCTGGTAGTGGGACCGGCGCGGGAACCGGCTCCGCCGCTGGCACAAGCGCAGCTTTGAGCCCGCAGCCAGCCTCGGCCGCAGCCAGCTCCGACAACACTCTAGACGCTCTGAAAAAACTCCAGCAACAAATGGACGAAGTAAACGCACTCCTAGCAAAAATCGAATCGCAAATAAGCTCAACGAAGCAGAAGTAAACGCAGAGACAACTTATCGGGAGTGCGGCGGCTTGCCGCCGCCTTCACTCAGCGAGGCTCGCCTCGCGAACCAAACTCACACGCCAGCGACCGCTGTCGCCATTGAATTTGTAGCGGCCGCCTTCAGGCGGGTGTTGTTGAATTTCGCTTGGCCTTTGTGGTCGCGCAAGCCACGCGCACCCCCTCACTCCGCCAGCAAAATCCTCAAATCGCGCAAATTATTCCCCGTAGGCCCGGTAACAATGGCGTCATCGATCCGTGCAAAAAATCCATGAGCATCACAGCGCCGCAAAAATTCCCCAGCATCCAACCCCATCGCCTGCGCGCGTGAAAACGTCTTACCGTCCGCCACCGCGCCAGCCGCGGGACTGTTCCCATCCACCCCATCCGTTCCCGCGCTCAAAACCGCGATCCTCTTCCCCGCGATTTTCGGCACGCACACCAATACAAACGCCGAATTGCGCCCGCCAATCCCGTCGCCAGTCACCGGGCTGCTAACCTCTCCCCCAGCAAAAATCGCCACACGTCGCCGCGGATTTTCCTTCTTCAATATTTCCAGCTGCGCCAGCAAATGTTCCGCCGCCTTCTCCAGCGGCCAATTATCCGTCTCCGTATCTACCAGACACGTAAATCCCTCCGCCTCGCAACAATGATGCGCGGCATGAAGCAATTCGCGCTCCCCCAGCAAAATTTCAAATCGCGCGCGCGCAAACGCCGCGTTGCCATCCTTGGGTGTTTCACCGATCGACCGTCGTTCGATCATTCCGCGCAAAGAAGCCGGCAATTTCGCCAGCAATCCATATTTCCGCACGATTCGCTCGGTATCATCCATCGTACTCGGATCCGGCACAGTAGGCCCGGAAGCCAGCGCCGATTCCTCCCCTTCCGGCACGTCACTGATCGCGAAAGTTATTTTTGTCGAAAGTGGCGCAGCCGCTGCTAGCCTGCCGCCCTTGGTAGCAGAAAGATGTTTGCGCACCACGTTAATCTCCTCAATCGGCGCGCCGCAAGTAATCAACGCAGAATTCAGCTGCTGAAAATCCTCCAGCGTCACCCCAGGCCCCAGCGGCTGCTCCACCAACGAAGATCCGCCCCCGGAAATCAGAAAAAATACTAGCGTCCGTTCATCGCAGCGCGCCAAACGCTCCAGAATCGCCTTGCCCGCCGCAAAGCTTTCCGCCGTCGGCAAAGGGTGCCCGCCCACAAATGTTTTCCATCCGGGCAAAGGCTGCGACCGAGGAACTGGCACCACCAGGACTCCGTCAGGAGGAAATTCAGGGGTCAGGATTTCGGTCAAGCCCAGAGCCATCGCGTTCACAGCTTTCCCAAACGCAATCGCCACAATCTCGCGAAATTCACGCAGGTCAACATCAGTGCCACCGGCAGAAATCAGCGAGCCGCGCCGATCTATCCTTCGCGCAAGCGCCGACGGAATATCAATCGCCGCCAGAGTATGCCGAAAAACGTGCTCAGCCGTTTTCTTCACAGCGCTATTTTAATCCTAAAGCATCCGCGTTCAACGCATTCGGTGGCCGCCGCCCTGCGAATAGCGCTACCACATTCTCCGCCGCCATCACCGCCATCTTCGTGCGCGTATCCAGCGACGCGCTCGCAATGTGCGGCGCCAAAATCACATCACGCCGCGGCAAAAGCGCCGGATGCACCAGCGGCTCGCGCTCATAAACATCCAGCGCCGCCCCCGCGATTGTTTTATTCTCCAGCGCCTCCGCCAAAGCCTCCTCGTCCACCACCGGTCCCCGCGAAGTATTCACCAGATACGCCGTGCGTTTCATTTTTCCGAGGTTCTCGCGCGAAATCAGGTGTCGCGTCTCGGGCAGCAGCGGCACATGCAGGCTGATAAAATCAGATTCGCGGAACAACGTATCGCGATCCACAAATTCCGCATGCAACTCGCGCTCCACGAGTTCGTGCGCGCGCACCGCGTCGCTATAAATCACGCGCATGTTAAATCCCAACGCCCGCCGCGCCACCCCGCGCCCAATCCGCCCAAATCCCAACACGCCCAAAGTTTTTCCCCACACGTCGCCGCCCACCAGCTGATCCAGGTCCCAACCCGGCCACGTCCCGCTGCGCATCCAAGCGTCGCCTTCCAGCAGGCGCCGCCCAATCGCCATCAGCAAAGTCCAAGCAAAATCCGCGGTCGTATCATCCAGCACACCCGGCGTATGCGTCGCCGCCACCTTACGCCGCGTGCACGCCTCTACATCTATATTGTCGTAACCGACGGACACCGTCGCCGCAATCCGCAATTTCGGCGCGCGCGCCAGCAGTTCCTCGTTCACTTTCTCGGTGAGCAGGCACACCAGCCCGTCCTTATCCGCGACGCGCTTCAACAGCTCCTCGCGCGTGATGCGTTCCGGCGGAGCCCAATACTCCACCTCGAAATGTTGCTCCAGCACAGCCCGCGCCGCGGGAAAAAGCGGCCGCGTCGAGAGTATTTTCGGTTTGGTCAACGCCCACCTCGCAAAAATCCCATGCGCAGAATTTGTAACATATACTGCCTAATTAGTGAATCGCGCCACAGCGCGATTCATCCTGAGATCCCACAGAGCGGGATCGAAGGGCTGCTTACAAAGCAGCGCGATGAAGCATCATATTAATGTTGGAGGAGAAAACCTCATGACGCATCTACGAAGAGCCATCGTACTTCTATTCTTCAGCTGCTGCATCGCCCCGCTAGCCATGGCCCAGCTCACGCTGAAAGTAAAAATTCAATCCACGCCGATGGAGCGCCAACTGCTCTTCGCCAAGCTCAACGAGCGCGCCGCAACGCACCACATCCAGTTCGTCCTGGTCGAATCCGGATTCGACTACCGCGTAGCCTACGGCGTCGCCGGCCCGGTCATGACTCCCTACGGCCCAGCAGCCGCCAGCGCCTCGGTAACGAAAGTCTTCGACCCCAGCGGCGCCGAACTCTTCACCTTCGCCCGCGACGGCCGCTGGACCCCCGACGCCGCCGCCAACGCCACCGCCAAAGAAATCATCAAACGCATAAGAAGGCTGCGCGGCCTCTAAACGCGGCCCTCGCGAGCAACGCCGGTTCTGCTCTTAAATCTGAGAGCAAGCCGACCTCGTAGTATCATCAGAAGACCGTGCCATGGCCCCTGGCCCCTACCAGCCGCTGGCCGCACGATGCAGGATGAATGAAAACTATGACCTCGAGGGTCGCGTCCATAAACTAGAGCAGCGAAGGCCAATCACCTCTGGCCTGGAAAGCTTACCTGACCACGATAGCTTCGACGTAGAGTTCTCCCCCTCCGGGCAAGCCATCCATTTCACGCAATACACATTTGCGGGTCAAGTATTCCGCTCCGAGACTTACAACTATGACGATCTGGGGAGATTGGTCCGGACTCTTGAATTTGACGGCGCCGATACCGAAGCGAGCAAGACAGACTACGAATGCGACAGTGGCGGGAAACGCGTCGGTTGGACCCGTCGAGATAAGTCCGGAGCTGTAACGGTCCGCAGCGCCCAGGAATACCTTGGAAGGCTTGTCGCGTCTCTTGTGTCATTCCGCGCCAACGGCCTGGTAATGCGACGAAAGACGTTCGATTACTCGGAAGATAAGCTCGCGCAGTCCGTTTCCACGTACTACAACCCGACTGGTGACGTTACAGAGCAGTGCATTTCGCGCTACAACGCGGAGGAGCGAATCGCAGAGACATTTGGACTGAGATCGGACGGCAAACCGCTCGGCGACGGGAGGTACGAATACGAATACGACCTGGAAGGCCGCGAATCCAGAGTGTTGAGCTTCAATGATTCCGCCGACGGCAACGAACCCAATCACATCAAGCATTTTGCCTACAAGTTCGACAAGCACGGCAATTGGATCGAGCGCTGCGAATACAGTCGCTTCACTCGCGATTCGGATTGGCAGAAATCGGTCACCACACGGAAGCTCATATACTACTTACCGCGCACCTAGCCCCTCTCGTTGACGCCCATCGCCGCACACGGCTATAGTGACCGTGAGAGCGCGGGCAATTCCTTTCGCACGACGCAGCCGCCGCTCCACATGCGCATGGATTCGCAACTACTGCAAGCCTTGAAAACGACCCTCGGCTCCGAAGCCGTCCTCCATCGCCCCGAGGAGTTGATGCTCTACGAATACGACGGCTCCGTCGAAGTCGCGCGCCCGAATTGCGTCGTCTTCCCCCGCACCACCGCCGATGTACTAGCCATTGTAAAGCTAGCGAACCAATATCAAACGCCGCTCGTCGGTCGCGGCGCCGGCACCGGCCTCTCCGGCGGCGCGCTAGCCCGCAAAGGCGGCATCCTCACAGTGTTTTCGCGCATGAACCGCATCCTCGAAATTGATATCGAAAATCAGCGCGCCACGGTGCAGCCCGGCGTAGTGAATTCCGATCTCAGCGCCGCCGTAGCCCACGCTGCACTGCACTTCGCGCCCGATCCTTCCAGCCAGAAAGCCTGCACCATCGGCGGCAACGTCTCGGAAAACTCCGGCGGCCCGCACACACTCGCCTACGGCGTCACCACCAATCATGTTCTCGCGCTCGAAGCCGTGCTCCCCACCGGCGAACTCATTCGCATCGGCGGCTCCGCGCTCGATTCGCCGGGCTACGATCTTCTCGGCCTGTTCGTCGGCTCCGAAGGCACGCTCGCCCTGATCACAGAAATCACCGTCAAGCTCACGCGCCTGCCCGAAGCCGTGAAAACTCTTCTCGCGATTTTCGAATCTCTCGACGACGCCACTGAAACGGTAGTTGAGATCACCGCACGCGGCATCACTCCCGCCGCCTGCGAAATGCTCGACGGCTGGACGCTCCGCGCTGTCGAAGCCTACGTCCATGCCGGATTTCCTCTCGATTGCGCCGCCGTGCTGCTGCTCGAAGTGGACGGCGTCGCCGAAGCCGTGCAACAACACGCGGAAGAAGTTGCCGACATTTGCCGCGCCCATCACGCCCGCGAAGTCCGCGTGGCCCGCGACGCCCACGAACGCGACCTGCTCTGGAAAGGCCGCAAAAACGCCTTCGGCGCCGTCGGACGCCTTTCGCCCACCTATTACGTCCAAGATGGCGTGATTCCCCGCACCAAACTTCCCGCCACTCTGCGCCGCATCAATGAAATCGGCCTGAAGTACGGCTTCCAAATCGGCAATATTTTCCACGCAGGCGATGGCAACCTGCACCCACTAATCCTTTTCGACGCGCGCGACGAAGCGCAGTTCCGTGGCGTCGTCGCCGCCGCCGACGAAATCATCCAGTTCTGCATCGAAATGGGCGGCTCCATCACCGGCGAGCACGGCGTCGGCATGGAAAAAGATCGCCTGATGCCGCTGCTCTTCAGCGAAGCGGATCTCGACGTCATGCGCGACGTGCGCGACATCTTCAACCCGCAAGGCCTGCTGAACCCCGAGAAAATTTTCCCCACGAAAAAAGGCTGCGGCGAAATTCACATCCGCCCGCTGCCCCTAGCCGGCACGCCCAGCGCACCCAGTGCATAAGATAAGATGACCTCCTCCGCCATCAGCCCGAGCGTCACCTCACGACTCGCCGAAATCGTCGGCGCCGCGAATGTCGCGAGCGATTTCGCGCAGCTCGCCACCTTCGAAATTGATCGCAAGCTGCCAGCCGCCGCAGTTCGCCCTGGCACGAGCGAGGAAGTAGCCGAAATCGTGAAATTTGCCGCGTCAGAAAAATTGGCGCTGGTCCCCACCGGCGCGCGCACAAAATTGGGAATCGGCTACGCGCCCAGCCGCTACGATCTCGCGCTCGACATGACGCGCCTCAACAAAGTGATCGCCTACGATCCCGGCGACCTCACCCTCAGCGTCGAAGCCGGCGTGCCGCTGGCAAAACTCGTGCAAGTCCTCGCCGAACATCGCCAATTTCTGCCGCTGCCGGTGCCGTTCGTGAATCGCACGACGATTGGCGGCCTGATCGCCTCCGGCGTGGATTCCCCGCTGCGCCAATTTTATGGCACCGCGCGCGATTTCCTGCTCGGCATGGAATACGTCACCGGCGAAGGCGTCGCCACGAAAAGCGGCGGACGCGTGGTAAAAAATGTCACCGGCTACGACATCCACAAGTTAATGATCGGCGCGCTAGGCACCCTCGGCGTCATCACCCGCGTAAATTTCAAAACTTTTCCCATGCCGCTCGCCACCCGCGGCTTCATCGCGCGCTTCGCCACTGCCGAAAACGCTCTGGACATGCGCCAGCGCATCGCACAATCCGCCCTCACGCCGCTAACCGTGGAAATCCTCAGCCCCCGCGTAGCCGAGCTTTTCGCGAGCGACGCCGCAACGCGCTACGAACGCGCCGCCATGCCAGCCAACGTAATTTCCAACACAGAATGGGCGCTCACCACAGGCTACGCAGGAAACGAGGCAGTCCTCGAGCGCTACGCGAAAGATTTGCAACGCATCGCCCGAGAATCCGGCGCCACAGGAGTCTCGATCCTCGCCGAAAACCTGTCCCCCGCCTGGGCCCGCAAGCGCGAATTCATCCCTATCGCGCTAGCATCCTCACCCGCAACCACCATCGTGAAAATGAGCGTCCTGCCAATGCGCATGACAGACACCCTGGCCTCCGCACAAAAAACAGCCGAACGCAACAACCTCCTCTGGGCTGCCATGGCGCGCGGCCTAGGCATAATTTATTTCGCAATCCTCCCCAGCGATCACACGGAAGAATGCCGCCAGCGCGTAGCGACCGCCACCAGCACCATCCAAGAAGCCTGCGCCAAACTAGCAGGCCACGCCACAATCCCCTGGGCCCCCGCCGAATGGAAAACTACGCTGCAAATCTGGGGCCCCCCGCGCCCCGATTTCGCGCAAATGCAAAAGGTAAAATCGGTCTTCGATCCGCAAAAAATCCTAAGCCCCGGCCGCTTCTCCGAAGATTTGTAGCGCCGCTCCCGCAAAGGGCGACCGCCGTCGCTCCGCGATTCCCCAGCGTTCGCATCCGCCGTGCCGCGCGCCGCAGCAGCGTCTTTCTCTCCAGCACTTTCCGCCGGCGTTTTTTCTCTTCTCATCGATGACCCGTCCACAAAGAGTTATCAGTAAGCTTCCGTCGATACTTAACTGGACGGCGCAGGTCTTTCGCCGTTACCCTAGCGCCCATGGCGGCGCCCGGTTATCTCAGGTCTCGTGGTTGGAAGGATTTCATTTTCTTATGCGTGGTAGCCACGCTCGGGATCGCCGTGAAGCATTACGTAACCCCACTCAGCGACTACGCAAAATGGAAAGCCAGGGTCAAGGCCGCACCGGGGCCTTCAATCTCACAGGAACCAGGACAGAGTGGTCTTCCACCCTGTTTTTTCATCGTGCCGCAAAAAGCCACCCACCAAACAGTGGCTTCCGGCTCCGTAAATGACTGCCTAGCATTGTTGCCGAATGGTGAAAGGCTGGATCTATTCGCAATTGGCTTGGGCGGAGGTTTCTCTCCCATCAAGACGGACTTGCACGTGCCCGACATCATTCCTCTGGCCTTCACTCGAACCTACGTTCCGCTGAATGACTGGTCCGAACGATTTCAGGTCTATCTTCCCCATGTTTACGACCCATATCTCACGGGAAGCCGCTTTCCTTATACCTTTGCCAATTGGCAATTGCCGGACGGTCAACCCATTCACTATGAACGGATTTCAGCAGGAACCGGTTTTGCCGATGCAATTTTCGGGGCTGTTTCTTCCGATCGAATCTTTGCGAATTCTCGTGTCAACTGGAACGGCTTCGGCTGGGATTGGACGCTCGCGGATGGCACCACATATCTTTCTCCGGAAGCCTACAACGCCACGCGACCTCAGCAAGGTTCGCTCGTCGGAATTTTCGATAGCAACGGGAACGAAGTTCGGTTGACACGTACCGTAAGCGGCGACCTCACTGAAATTGTGTCGCCGCAGGGGCGCTGGATTCGATTTGAGTATAGCCAGTCGCAAATGATTCGAGCCCGCGACAGTTTGGGCAATGTCGTCGATTACGAGTACGACGGCCGCAGCCGACTCACCACGGTGAAATATCCCGATGGCCATTCCACCAAGTATTCCTACGATACGGCGAATCGAATCATCGCAGTGGAAGACGCCTCCGAAGATGTCGCGATGGAAATCAAATACGATTCAAACGGGGCGGTTGCAGAGATAACCGCGGATCGCGAGCACACCTACCATTTCAGATATGTATTCGACCAAGCTCTTAAGACTGCCATCGCATTTGTGCTTGAGCCAAGCGGTAAGGTCATCCAGGTCACTACTCGCATTCAAGGAAACGTGGTCTCGTATTCGATTCAGAAATAGCTCTGGGCAATCTTGTCTCGCACTGCCATCCATGGACAAGTGCTGACAAATTTGCCGTTCATCGCATCTTAATACACGGACCAAACCCCCGGCGTCGCCAGTTCGACCAAGTGCCGGTCAGGGTCTCTGAAGTAAAGGCTCCAGCCTCCCAGCTCCCACTGCTTTTTTTCTTCCACTGCGATTCCTCTGGTCTGCAGCCACGATTCCCAGTTGGTCAGTTCGTCCGCAGGAATCGCGAACGCGATGTGCAATTCGCCTTCTCCGTCGTGCGGAGATTGGATCGTCCGCGACCCTCCCTTCTCAAACAGCAGCAGCACCTGGCGTGCGCCGACGTGCATCGCACAACCACGCTTGCCGAACTCCTTGATGACGCGGAACCCGAAAGTCTGCTCGTAGAAGCGGACGGAGCGCGCCACATCGCTCACGTACAATGAAAATTCAAGAACGCCAACGCTTTTCGGCGGCATCGGTCCCTCCCGGCCAACCATCTGAACGTAGCATAAGACACGAGGCCACCGAACGGAGGCCGGAATCGGAGTCTGGATCAGTCCTTAGATTCAGCGCGGCTCCTCACCGCGAATAACGTAAGATACTGCCTGGATGCGAATCCCGTGAGGCGCTCAGCGCAATGGCTTCCGAAACACAACCGCCAAGTTCCACCCAAGCCGCCGCGCCGCCGCAATCGCACGACGCCGCGCAGCGCGAATTCCAGCTCACCCTCAGCGGCTTCTCCGCCGTCGACAAGCCCGAGTACGAAGACTACTCCCGCTGCGTGCACTGCGGCCTCTGCGCCAATAATTGCCCCACCTATCGCCTCTGGGGACGCGAAGCCGATTCCCCGCGCGGACGCATCAAGCAAATGGCCCTGGTGGATCAGGGCCGCCTGGAACTCGGCGAGTCCTTCGTCCTGCACATTGACCGCTGCCTGAATTGCCGCAACTGCGAAACCGTTTGCCCTTCCGGCGTCGAATACGGAAAAATTCTCGAACTCGCCCGCGCGCAGATCGAACAAAAATATAGGCGCCCGCTCGTCTCGCGCCTCGCGCGCGATTTCGTCTATCGCCGCCTGCTTCCCTACCCCGGCAGGATCGCCGCCGCCGCCCGCGCCCTAAAAATATACCAGCGCTCGGGACTCGCAGCCGTAGCCCGCACCACCGGAATCCTTCGCCTGCTCGGCCTACAAAGCCGCGAAAAACTCCTCCCGCGCATTGACTCCGATTTTTTCTTCAGCGAGCTGGGCAAGACGTTCCCTGCAAAAAGCGAGCGTCGCGCCCGCGTCGCATTCTTCGCCGGATGCGTCGCGCAAGTCACGTTCAGCGAGCTGAATCGCGCCACCATCCGCGTCCTGCAAGCCAATGGCTGCGAAGTAGTCGTCCCCGCCGCGCAAACTTGCTGCGGCGCGCTGGCAGCACACGCAGGAATACGCGACACCGCACGCGATCTCGCGCACAAGAATATCGATGCGTTCCTCTCGGATGATTTCGACGCCATCATCACCAACGCGGCCGGCTGCGGCTCCACTCTGAAGGAATACCCGCATCTCTTCAACGAGGACAACACCTCGCACTCCCGCGCGCAACTTTTCTCAGCGAAAATGCGCGACATCAGCGAGTTCCTGATGGATCTCGGCCTCACCGCAACGCTGCGCCCGTTTCCCGTCCGCGTCACCTATCAGGATTCCTGCCACCTGGTCCACGGCCAGAAAATCCGCGAAGCTCCGCGCCAGTTGCTACGCTCCATCCCCGGCCTCGATTTCGTCGAGATGTCGCTAGCCGACCAATGCTGCGGCTCCGCCGGGGTGTACAACGTAACCGAAACCGAAACCGCCCTAGAACTCCTCGAGCGCAAGATGGATTCCGTGCAACAAACCAAAGCCCAAATAATCGCCACCGCCAATCCCGGCTGCATCCTGCAACTCCGCGCCGGCGCCGCCATTCGCCGCACCAACCAGGAAGTCCTGCACGTAGTCGAACTCCTTGACCGCGCCCTAGCCTACCGTCATATGGAATGCGGCGGCCCGCCGCCGCTTTAATCGAGTCTCAACGCCCGGCAACAAAACCACCCGGGCGAGGGTTGCCTCGCCCGCTTAGGCTTCGGCACCGCAACCAATCCTGCACAATCTAAAATCGCTAGAATTATCAAAAGGAGGGGTTTGCGGGCGGAGCGTGGGGGAGATTATCCGCCCGCAATTTGAGGCTGAGCTACTGGGGCCGCGCAATCTTAATCTTCGACAACGTCCCGCTTACTCTTCCGGCGCCGCTGGAGGCCCCCCCGGCCCACCGTGACGAAACGCGCCGCGCGGTTCCGCCTTCGCCACCGCATAATCCGCCGGCACCTGGAACAAGGTTGCCGCCGGTTCCGCACGCGCAATGCTGGTCATCTGAAATACAGTGTCGCCCGATCGCGGATCGCTGCGCTTGGTCATCACCACCATCTGCAGATCCGGCGAGTACCAGCGCTCGGTCACCACCACAATCGGCTTCGCGTTCCCAATTTGTCCCACGGGAATCGTGCGCGTGTACCGCGTGCCTTCCGCCGACACGCCGCCAATCGTTTGCGTGCCCAACGAAGTGGTCACTGTTTCCTTCTCCGCCGCCGCTGCTCCCGCTCCCGGCCCGCCGCGGTGCGCTCCCTTTGTGAACTCAGATTTGTCCGGAGGCGGCGGCATCTGCCGCGCCGTCTTCGTATCGGCTTCCAGAATGTAACGCGTGCCCGCCACCGGATCGTTCACAAACGTCACGTGCGGCGGCGCAGCCTGCCCCGCCACCGCCCCGAACGCCGGCAAAGTCATGTCGCGCCGCGTGCGTCCTTGGCTGTCGCGCGCAATCGTTCCAGTCGAAGTGTGCTTGATCTGGTTTCCGTCGGCCAAAGTCTCCAAGGACTCGGTCGAAAAACTCGCGCTGAACGGCGCACCCGTCACAGTCTTATCGCCCAGCCCGGCTTCAAAACCCAAAAACCGGATCTCGTCCCGCCCCGGCCCGTGTCCGAATCCGTGACCAGCAGGTGGCGGCGGAGGTGGCGCTGACGCCGCATCCTGCGCCTGCATCCCGGCGCCGACGAGCAGCAGAATCATCGCCACCCCCGCCATCGCAAAAAACTTTCCGCTCTTGCTCATCTTAAGCTCCTCCGAAAAAATCAATGGTCGTTCTAAAAATCCGTATCCGTATCAGAATTCGCATTGGCCCGCGCCACCAGCCGTATCGCTTGCGGTGTGCCGTCCTGGCTCAGCACCAAATCCGCCGTCACGTTGTCCCCTACGCCCATTCCTTCCACCGGCAAGCCGTAAGAAACCAACGCCGCGCGCGGCAGCAACACGCGCACCACCGCGCCGCCTTCCAATTCCGATGGATCGTACGCGTAAGGCAGCGGCATATAAGCAGTAGCGTATTCCGCGTCGTCAGTCGCAGCCGTCTGCACTGAACTCGCGTTCCCCTGCGCGTTGCCATCCGGCGCAGTCCTAGCAGATGTCGTCGCCGCGGAATTATCCGGAACCGGCGCAGCAGTCTGCCCGACGGTCAGTGCAGCAGTAGTTTGCGCAAAATTCACATCACCCGGCGTCACCAGATGTTGCCGGTGCAGCGAAAGCCCCAGCGCCAACAAAACCGCCGCAGCCACGGCAAACGCCGCCAGCTGCCAGCGCACTCCGCGCGAAGCTGTCGCCGATTTCTCCCGCCGAAATTCCTGCAACAACAATGTTTCCAGACGCGGCGGCGCCTGCAATTCCGCAGATTCTGTAGCCACCTGCCGCAACGCAAAATCCAAAGACTCAACTTCCGTCATCAGCGCCGCGCAATCGCTGCAATACTCCGCGTGAGCCAGCGCGCGCTCGCACAGCGCATCACCCTCCGTCCCCGGCCGGTCCAATTCGTGCAGCACTTCCTGGAATTGCGCGCAGTCCATGCGATCCATCCTCTTCACTTCCGCAAAATGTTCATTGCCGTAATCCGGTTTCATTCGCCCACCGCCGACGCGCGCCGCACCGGTTGCGTTTCGCGCAATTTCTCCACCAAAATCGCCCGCGCGCGATGCAGCCGCGAACGCACCGTCCCCACCGGACAATCTAGCGCCGCCGCCGCGTCCTCATAACTCAGTTCATCCAGCTCGCACAACACCACCACTTCGCGGTAATTTTCCGGCAGGGTAGCAATGGCCTGGCGCACGCGAGTCACGTTTTCCAGCGAAGCAAAATCGTCGCGGTGCAGCATGTAAGCGCTCACTCCGGCGACGTTGCCGTTTCCGTTTCCGTTCGAATGCCCGTTCCCATTTCCATTTCCGTAACTAGAACTTCCGTTCTTCCCGCTCAGCTTGCTCCGCGCCATGATCGCATCCAGCTCATCCGCCGATTCCGGCAGCGGCACCGAATTCCGTTCCTGTTCCCAGCGCCGCCGCAAATGATTCCGCGCGATGCCGAACAAGAACCCGCCCAGCGTCCCACGCGCAGGATCAAACCGCTTGGCGTCGCGAATCAAAGTCATGAAAACCTCTTGCGTCACATCTTCCGCCAGAGCGGCGTTCCCGCTCATGTGCAGCGCAAACCGGTATATCGCCGGATGCTTCCGCCGGTAAAGCAGCGTAAACGCAGCCTCATCCCCGGCCACCATCCGCCGGAGCAGCAGCCCCTCATCTATGGTTTCCATGCCCCTGTTCATCTCAGACGATTGGACGGCCCGGCGTAACTCTCGTTACATATTCCGCCGACGCCCCCGGAAAGTTCCAAGAAAATCCAGCTCTGGACTCAGATATTGACTCTGTAGCGGCCAGCTTTGGCTGGGCGCCTTTGAGGTTGCCTAAGCAGCGGCGCACCTCAGTGCGCCATCGGTGTTACGGCTATGCTTGATGCCTGGCTAACTCGACCGCCGCGCGCCCTTCCCACCGCCCGAATCCCCTTCTTGACCAAACCCCTCCCGTTCAATAACGTAGGGGCGGGCAAACGGCTGCCATCGCCCAGCACCGCCGCGAACGAACCACGGAGGAACTGCCATCATGCAGGAATTCGATCCGCATGTCTTAGAAGAAAAGCCCATCCCGCCGCCCGAAGAATTCAGCAAAAAAGCTCGCGTGAGTTCGCTCGAAGACTACCGCGAAATGTACGCCGCCGCGGCTGCCGATCCCGAAGCCTTCTGGGGCAAACAGGCCAAACTCCTCCACTGGTTCGAAGCCCCCAAAAAAGTTCTCGAATGGAATCCGCCCCACGCCAAATGGTTCGTCGGCGGCAAGCTCAACGTCTCCTACAACTGCGTGGACCGCCATCTGGAAAAAAACGCCAATAAACCCGCGCTGATGTGGGAAGGCGAAGACGGCTCCACCATTCAATACACCTTCGCCGAACTCCACGAACGCGTCTGCAAATTTGCCAACGTGCTGTCCTCGCTCGGTGTCAAACCCGGTGATTGCATCGCCATCTACATGCCCATGGTGCCGGAACTGCCTATCGCCATGCTTGGCTGCGCCCGCGTCGGCGCCGTGCATTCCGTGATCTTTGGCGGTTTCAGCGCTACCGCCATCGCCGACCGCGTCGCCGATTGCAAAGCCAAAATCCTCATCACCGCCGATGGCGGCTTCCGCCGCGGAAAAATTGTCCCCCTGAAAGAAACTGCCGACGCCGCCATGAAGAATTGCCCCACCATCGAAAAATGCATCGTCGTGCAACGCACCAAGGAAGAAGTCGGCTGGAAACAGGGCCGCGATCTCTGGTGGCACGAAGAGGAAGATAAAGCTCAGAAGGATAATATCGCCGCGCCCTTCGATTCCGAACATCCGCTCTACATCCTCTACACCAGCGGCACCACCGGAAAACCGAAAGGCGTCCTGCACACCTCCGGCGGCTACTTGCTGCAATGTACCTGGAGCACTCAGCTCGTCTTCGACCTGCAAGAAGACGACATCTACTGGTGTACCGCCGACATCGGCTGGGTCACCGGCCACAGCTACGTTGTCTATGGCCCGTTATCGAATGGCGCCAGCATCGTGATGTACGAAGGCGCGCCCGACTTCCCGCAGAAAGATCGCTTCTGGGAAATTATCGACCGCTACAAAGTCACCATCTTTTACAGTTCCGCCACCGCCGTCCGTGCCTTCATGGCCTGGGGCATGGACTGGATTACTCCACACAAACTCACCAGCCTGCGCCTGCTCGGCACCGTCGGCGAACCGATAAATCCCGCCGCGTGGAAATGGTATTTTGAAGCGATTGGAAAAAATCGCTGCCCCATCGTGGATACCTGGTGGCAAACAGAAACCGGCTCGATCCTGATTTCACCCCTTCCCGGCGCCACGCCCACAAAACCCGGCTCGGCCACGTTGCCGCTGCCAGGAGTGATCGCGAAAGTCGTCAACATGAAAGGTGAACCAGTCGGTCCCGGCGAAACCGGCTACCTGACGATCCAGAAACCCTGGCCCTCCATGCTCCGCACCATCTATGGCGACGACGAACGCTACGCCCGCGAATACTGGACGCGCATCCCCGGCGTTTATTTCGCAGGCGACGCCGCGCAATGCGATAAAGACGGCTACATCTGGGTCCTGGGCCGCGTCGACGACGTCATCAAAGTCGCCGGCCACCGCCTAAGCTCCATGGAAATCGAAAGCGTCCTCGTAAGCCACCCGGCAGTAGCAGAAGCAGCTGTAGTCGCGCGCCCCGACGAAATCAAAGGCGAAGCCATCGTCTGCTTCGTAGCCCTGCGCGTCGGACACCAACCCAGCCCAGAACTGCGCAAGGAATTGATGGACTACGTAGCCAACACCATCGGCTCCATCGCGCGCCCCTCCGACGTTCGCTTCACTCCCCTGCTCCCCAAAACGCGCAGCGGCAAGATCATGCGCCGCCTCCTCCGCGAATTGGCCACTAAAGGCGCAGTGACAGGCGACACCACAACCCTGGAAGACATGGCCGTAATCGAGCGCCTGCTAAAAGCCCAAGCCGACGACGAGGAATAACCCGCTCTCGCGTAAATTTCGACTGTGTCTTTGAATAACTTGGTCACGGGGGGAATTGTCGCCAGTCGACGCCGTTACAGGGCGTGTCTTCCCGGCTCGTCGAATTCAAGCAGGATCTTGAACCCGATTACATCCGCTCCAAAACGTATCTTGAGTTCCTTAATGCCAAACGCAAAATTTTTCGGCGGTGAGCCGGCCGACGCCGCTTGCGGATCTTCGGGCAGTCTCCACGGAAAATTACAATGCGGGCAAGCAGCGGGAATATCCCGAATGTCGTCCGGCGAAACCGTAAGCCGGGACTTGCATTGATGGCATTCGA
>Ga0209275_10000063_pt1 | contig 31725 bp, 23 predicted proteins | sample HubBroMetageREF2_FD_188344 | JGI IMG/M metagenome (GOLD analysis project Ga0209275, IMG submission 188344) | Reference soil microbial communities from the Hubbard Brook experimental Forest, New Hampshire, USA - Hubbard Brook CCASE Soil... | ecosystem: Environmental > Terrestrial > Soil >... | reverse complement strand
CTTCATGCAGGCGGAAGCGGTGCAGATCGTCCAGGTCGACTGCACGCGCGTTGCTGGAATTTCAGAGTTTCTCGCGGTGAGCTTGCTGGCGCGAAAGTTCGGATTGAAGGTAGTTCCACACGTCGGCGATATGGGGCAGATTCATCAGCACCTGGTCTTGTTCAATCACATCGCAATGGGACATGAAGCGGTATTCCTGGAGTGTATCCCTCACTTGCAGGCTCACTTCGTGAATCCAGCCCGCATTGAAAATGGCGTTTATGTAACGCCGCAAGAACCGGGCTGTTCTTCGGACCTGAAAGCGGCACGCCCGGGAACGTAATCGCTTTTATCCGGTGATTTCTTGCGGACGGACGGCACGCTTTTCAATCATGGAACGGTACTGTGCGAACACAATTTGCAATGTGCGCAAGTTGTCTCGTCCGCTGGTCTCTGGTTCGGAACCATCTTCGATCGCACACATCAATGAGGCCATCGGGCCGACGAATGCATCAGGAATCCACATGCTGTCCAGGCGAGCAGTGAACCAGTAGTTGGGGCTTCGTTTGGACATAAACTCCAGTGTGTCAGGCCGGCCAGTTGGATAGTTGTACATGAGACCGATGGTGCCCCTGATTACGCCTTCCGTGCCCTCGAAACGAAAGATCGCATAAGGGTCGTCCTGCCAGGTCGTGTGGCACACGTCGATGAGCACCTGAAGGCCGGATGTGTACTCCCAGACTGTGAGCGTCTTGGTTTCAGCACTTGTTGTTTCGTCCGGCGCTCGGCTGCCGCTGGTGAAAACGTGGGTGGGTTCTCCCAGCAAATAACGAAGTGAGTCGATGTAATGAATGCTGTGGAACATAATCTCGACGTGTTTTCCCTGATAAATCCACGGCCAAAGACTCCAATCAGTTTTGCAGTGAACCTGAATGGTGGCGTAGGTAGGGGTTCCGAGCCAGCCATCCTCGATCAGCAAACGAGAGCAACGGATCCCTGCGTCCCAGCGCATTTGCTGGTTGACAGCAAGTTTGATGTTGGCACGTTCCGCAAACTCCACGCTTCGAGCCGCTTTGACGTATTCGTCAGATAAGGGTTTCTGACACAGCACATGTTTGCCAGCGGCCGCTGACTGTTCGACGATGGCAAACTGTTCTGCTGGGTATACGGCGATGTCGACTATTTCGACATCGGTGTCGCGCAGAAGGTCATCAACGCCGCCATAGGCCTTAGCGATTCCGTGTTGCTTGGCAGTTCGCTCCGCCTGTTCACGATTTCTGTCAGTGATGCCCACAACTTTGAATCCGGCCTTTTTGTAAGCGGGCAGATGTGCGTAATTGACAATCCCTCCGGCACCGACAATGCCGATGCCGTGGTCCATGCGCTGCGGCAACTGTGGTTTGTAGTCGAGTTGTGGGAAAACATCAGATACTTCTGAGGCTCTTTTCATAACTATTTAGGGGCGAATGCTCTCGCGCAATCGCACTCTAGCAGTAACTGTGGACTCAGACCAAATTAATCTTTCGCGAGAAACATTTCGAGCCATTTTGTGGCGGCAATGCGTTTTAATCCTTGAAACGAGTGTTGGTTTTCTAAAATCTTCACATCCCGGACTTGCGAAGTTGAATCTGTTGATTTAGCATTGCCCCTTTTTTCGGGGTGTTGCCCATCGAGCACGCGGCGTCGCCGCATGCCGATCAAAAATGGAATCTACCTGATGAAGCTGATCCGATTTGGCGAGCCGGGTGATGAGAGCCCGGGACTTATCATGGAGGACGCGTTGCGCTTAGATGCTTCGGCCTTCACGCGAGACTATGACGAAGCGTTTTTTGCAGATGATGGCCTCTCCCGCCTGAACCATTGGCTGAGGGAGAACGCTGTCTCCGCGCCGCGAGTTGCGCAATCTGTCCGCTTGGGATCACCGATCTCCCGTCCCAGCAAGATTGTCTGCATTGGGTTGAACTTCCGGGATCACGCGCGAGAAAGCAAGATGGAGATTCCAGAAGAGCCTGTCATATTTTTCAAGGCTAGTAGCTCTCTCGTCGGTCCGAATGATGATCTGGTAATGCCGAAGAATGCGAGAAAGGTGGATTGGGAGGTGGAGCTGGCTGTCGTGATGGGGAAGAAGTGCAACTACGTCGATCCGGGACTAGCCCTCGAATATGTGGCAGGCTATGTACTGCACAATGATTATTCCGAGCGCGTGTTCCAGCTTGAGCGTGGCGGACAGTGGGTCAAAGGAAAGAGTGCAGACACGTTTGCGCCACTTGGGCCTTTTCTCGCCACTCGTGACGAGATTCCGGATACGAGCAAGCTAGGGATGTGGCTGAAGGTTAACGGTGAGTTTCGGCAAAAAAGCTGCACTGCTGAGATGATTTTTGACGTACCTACCCTTGTCAGTTACGTCAGCCAGTTCATGACTCTGCTGCCTGGCGATATCATCAGCACCGGAACACCAGCCGGTGTCGGGCTAGGGATGAAACCTCAGCAGTACTTGCAAGAGGGGGATATTGTTGAACTGGGAATCGATCAACTCGGCGTGTCAAGGCAAAACGTAGTTGCGTGGAAACCAACGAGCTAACACAATTGCAACTTTCATCACACGATGAGGCGGCGCAATCTCTCCGCGATTCTGCTTTATGATGGTTCTCGGCGAACCAGATGCAAAGCTCTCGTGCTCTCCTGTTCTTTGTCGGTTCTCTTGCATTGACTGCTTGGCTTGTCGCACAAGCGGTGAAACCAACGCGACCATCTGAAAGGATCAAACCCGGCCCTGTCCACTTCGAGGACATTTCCCAGCAGGCGGGATTGACTACTTCCAACGTCTACGGGGGCGACACTCATAAAGAATTCATCATCGAGACCACAGGGAACGGCGCCATCATCTTCGATTATGACAACGACGGCTGGCCTGACATTTTTCTTCCCAACGGTTCGACGGTCGAGGGATTCCCCAAAGATCAAGCTCCAACCGGGTATCTCTACCACAACAATCACGACGGCACGTTCACTGATGTAACTTCCCGCGCGGGGTTGGCTCGCTCCGGTTGGGGACAAGGAGGCTGCGTCGGCGATTACGACAACGATGGCTACCTCGATTTGTTCGTCACTTATTGGGGACAGAATGTTCTTTATCACAACAACGGTGACGGGACATTTAGCGATGTGACGGCTAAGGCCGGCCTCAGCACTTCCCGGGACGAATGGAGTACCGGTTGCAGCTTCGTTGACTACGACCGCGACGGCAAAGCGGACCTTTTTGTCGTGCGCTACGTGAACTTCGCTTACGATTCCGTGCCCCGGCCAGGCGAGGGGCGATTTTGCCAGTGGAAGGGGGTCAACGTAATGTGCGGCCCGCGTGGATTGAAGCCGGGGGTGAATGCGCTTTATCACAATAACGGTGATGGTACGTTCAGCGATGTCACGCAAAAGTCAGGAGTTCTTAATGCATCCGGATGTTATGGGTTTACATCGCTGACGGCAGATTTCGACCACGAAGGGTGGCCGGATATTTATGTGGCTTGCGACTCCACTCCCAGCCTTTTATTTCACAATAATCATGACGGCACGTTCGCGGAAATTGGCAGGAAAGCCGGCGTGGCGTACAACGAGGACGGATCCGAACAGGCAGGCATGGGTCTTTCCGCAGACGACTTCACGCACGCCGGGTATCAGGATATTGTCAAAACCAATTTCAGCGATGACACTCCCACTCTCTACCTCAACCGCGGCGACAACAACTTTGACGATGTCACCTACAGCGCCGGATTGGGCAAGATCAAGACGTGGCTGGGGTGGGGAGTGAAATTCTATGACTTTGATAACAGCGGGTGGCCGGGAATCCTAATCGTGAACGGACATGTGTATCCGGAGGTCGAGGGCAAAGCATTGGGAACCAGTTATCGCGAACCGAAGGTTGCATACTACAACCTGCGCGACGGGACGTTCGCCAACATTACTGCAGGTGCGGGTTCGGCTCTGAGCCAGCCACACTCTGGTCGCGGCATGGCGCTTGGCGATCTGTTCAACGATGGACACCAGGAGGCTCTAGTGAACAACATGAACGAGAGACCTTCGCTTTACTACAACACCGCGACGATTGGGAACTGGATCAGCTTGCAACTGGTTGGCGTGAAATCGAATCGCGCAGCGTTGGGCGCCGCGGTCACCTTGAAACAGGGTGGTGATAAATACGAGAAGGAAGTGCGCAGCGGAGACGGCTACATCTCAGAGAGTGATCTGCCGCTGCATTTCGGCTTAGGTGGCGCGTCCAAGGCAGAGAAGATCGTGATTCGCTGGCCAAGCGGGCTGGTCGAAACCCTCTCCGATCTTCCCTCGAACCAGTACTACACTGTGCGGGAAGGCAGCGGCATCGACAAGAGCAAGACTCATGGGGTTAGCCAGGTGCGAATTCAAGTTTCGGCCGCAAGTGCCAAGTAGCTCACTCAGCCCGCATTCCCGGCGGAAATAACCGCGATCGCGAGTAGCAGGACTCCGACTCCGGTCCAGTTGTAGACCAGAGCCCGACGACTCGCACCCTTCCATTCGCCCGACACAGCTCCCCAGAACAGAGCAGCGATGATATCGATGGTCATAAAGATGGGCCACCCCACGATGTTGCCTAGGGAACCCAGGGAAGCTGCGCCCATCCCATAAAACACAATTCCGCCGAACCACAGCAAGCCCGCCAAGATGCCAAGCAGCCAATAGGCCCGGTTTCCTCCGCGGAACACAGCCCACGTCCGGTTCTTGTTCAGCAGATACGCGCAATAAACGAAGTTAGCAACAAAGCCGCCAGTTACCGTGAGCGCCCAAATTGGATTCGCTGCCATTGCGCTGCTCGCTCCCGACTGGAGAGCACGTACCCTGAGTTCCTCGCCGAAAACGAAACTGAAGTTCATCATCGAGGAGAAAATTCCAGAAAAGATACAGATCACCAGTCCGACCGTGAAACCAGAACGCACACCGTTGCCAGTTCGAAGATCCTGCTCGCGAGCGCGCCCGGCAAGTGCGAGAAAGACGAGCCCCACGACCATGACGGCAGTGCCGGCGATTAGAGCCAGCCCGCGTTTTGCCACCAGTTGCTCAGGATGAAGCATCGCCAGCGGGAACAACGAGCCAAAGGAAGCTGTAATGCCCAAGATCAGCGCGAACCCGAGCGCCATTCCCACGCGACTGATCCCGAGACCAAATAAAGTCGCGCCTACGCCCCATAGCAATCCGAATACAAACACCTTGATGAGAGTGGACAGAGTCGCCCCTGAATAAACACTGGTGACGTTCGGCACGGTCGCAAAGTTGATAATCCAGGGAAATACGATCAGTCCAGACAGCGCGAAGAGCAACCAGCTGTTTTTCCCATTGCCACCCGGACATCCGCTTCATGGGAGCGGCAAAGCTTCCCTGCAGAATACCTGCCAACGTGACGACCCCGATTCCCCACAGCAACGCCGGGTTCATTCAACCTCCAAGGTAAAGGCTGCAGAATGGACCACACCGCCCCTGGTCGTCAAGCAGGGGCATCGGCAAAAGTCTGGTTGCGTTCAGAACGATGTTTGGACTAGAGTGCGCTGAATGTTGAAGTGGGTGCTTCTGATCGGGATTTTTATTCGTACTTTGATGCCTGCGGCGGCTCAGGACATCGATGCAAATATCACTTCTCAGAACCGCAGGCCGTTAACGGTGGCCGATCAGATTTCGGACCCGGCCGAACGATCGGGCTTTCTGGCGCTGTTCCAGCCGACACAACCTGAGCAGATGTTGGAGCAAGCCAAGTCGTTCCTCATGCGATTTCCCCAATCCGCTTTTCTCTTTCAAGCTTACGACGTGGCAGCCCGCGCCAGTTTTGATCTGCAGGATTACAACTCGGGGCTACTCTTCAGCCGGGAGTCTTTGACGCTCTTACCCGAGAATCCGCTACTTCTCGTCGCGACCGCCGACGTCGAAGCGCGGGAGCACCATAACGATGCGGCCATCTCTGACGCTCAGGATGCACTCGAGGATCTCGATCGGTTCTCGGCGCCTAGCAGCGTTGCACCGGAGAACTGGCCGGATCTCAAACGCAAACTGAAAGCGACTGCAAATTTCGCCAAAGGCCGCGCGCTTCTGGGGCAGGCCCTCGAGGCGCCGATGGGCGAACCACGTACCGCTCTGCTGAAAGACTGCGAGTCTTCCCTGGCGGCAGCGCAAAAGCTAAATTCCTCCGATACCGAAACAACGTATTTGCTTGGGTTGGCCCAGTTCTCAGCCGCAGAATTGCGACCGGCGGCTGACAGTTTTTTCTCAGTCTACGAAGCCAAGGACAGTCTTGCACCCAGGGCACTAGAGAACCTGCGAGCCATTTACAAACAGCTCAAGCTGGATTCCGCCGTGACTTTTGAAAAGTTTGTGCAGCAGGTGGAAGGTGACAGAAAAAACTTGTCATACGATCGCAGCGTACAAACTTCTCCGAGCGAGGATCGGCAATGGCGTCCCTTGCCAGAGTATGCGGGATCCGAGGCCTGCCGAGGCTGCCACGGTAGTAGTTACCGTGCATGGTCTGAAACCGGGATGTCGAAAATGCTGCGTCCCTATTCTCCGCAAAACGTTATCGGTGATTTTCAGAGCAACAATCAGTTCTACTTAGGTGATGACGCCGAATATTTTAACGGCAAGTTAAATGTTACCCGGGGCCGGAATCGCACTCGATTTGCTCGCATGGTGATACGCGATGGGCGGCACTATTTCGACATCGAGCAGTCTGACGGCAAGTGGCACGCGTACCCTGTGGACTACACAATCGGATCAAAATTTCAACAGGCTTACGCGACCAAGCTGCCCAACGGAGAAATCCATGTTTTTCCCATCCAGTACAGCAGGCTGACCCAGCAGTGGATCAACTACTGGAACATTATTGACGCCCCGGGGAGCGAACGAGCCGATCTGCGAGCTTGGGAGAAGTTTGGCGCCGCTACAAGTTATCAAGCCATTTGCGCCGTGTGCCACACCAGCCAGTTACGAAATGTGAAGGGCGGTGGCTTCGACGTTACTAATGTAGAGTTCAGAGAGCCTGGAATTGACTGCGAAATGTGCCATGGTCCTTCTGCGCAGCATGTCGCAGAGCTGACTGCGAATGAGCCTTATCCGAAAGAGCCGCTTGATCCGCCGGTGAATTTCCGTGATCTAGGAAACCGGGACTTTGTGCGCATCTGTGGGCAATGCCATATGCAATCGGCCATCCGCACGCCTGGTCCGTCCGGCGAATTGAACTACTCGCGCTCGGGTGGGTTTTATATTCGCAACCCAAGCATCCCGTTCGGCGAGTTCTCTCGAATCGGTTTCTACAAGGACGGCCGCTTCCGGCAAACAACATTTATTGTAGAGGCGCTGGAACGATCGCGGTGCTTCAAGAAGGGTCAGATAACCTGCGGAACCTGTCACGATCCGCATGGACACGATGCTGATTCCAATCTGACTTCCGTAAAGTTTCGTGATCAGCCGGACTTGATGTGCACAGGATGCCACTCGCAGTTCCAGAACAGCGCAGCCTTGGCGGCACACACTCATCACCTCATCGAATCTGAAGCGAGCCGCTGCGTCTCCTGTCACATGCCGCGCATCATGGATGCCGTTCTTTTTCGCGCCCGCACGCACCAGATCGACGATATTCCGAATGCTGACATGACGCAACGATTCGGGCAGGACAAAAGTCCCAATGCCTGTTTGTCTTGCCACTCTGAAAAAAGCGCAGGTTGGGTCAAGCAGGAGTTGCAGACATGGAAGTCCGCGTTTCGGTAATGAAGTCTTCGAGTGGCACCAGAGAAAGGCCAATGCGAGCGATCGCAGCCAGTGCGGCGTCGATCGCCGCAGCTCTGCTGCTTCTTATGACCTGCGCCGGCTTGCAAGGCAAGTTGCCAGGAACAACTGCATCGGCAGATCAGATCTCCCTGCACGGCGCCGGTTATATCGGTTCAGGAGCCTGCTTCAAATGTCACCCGAGCATCTATGAATCCTTCTTGCGCACCGACATGGGTCGATCCATGTCGGAGATAACCCCGTTGCTCTTGGAAAAGATGCCGACGTTGGCCAGCATCTTTAATCCCAGGCTCAATCGCCATTTCGAGATCGCGGCACGCGACGGAAAGCTCTATCAGAGCGAGTACGAGACGGCCACCGATGGAAAGGAAATTTTCCGCGAGACCCACGAGGTCGGTTGGATCATTGGCTCGGGTGCGAACGGCAGTGGAGCTGTTGTGCGGCACGACGATTACCTCTTCGAGGCCCCGCTTTCCTTTTACGCGAAGACCCGTAGTTGGGATCTTTCTCCCGGATATGAATTTGGAGATTACGGTTTCAATCGGCCGATTCTGCCTGGTTGCATTGTGTGTCACAGCGGCCAGCCTGAACCCCTTCTCGCTGAAAACGGGCGCTTTCGAGACCCGCCTTTCATGGAACTGGCCATCGGTTGTGAGAACTGCCACGGTCCGGGTCAGTCGCACGTGGCCGCTGCGCAGATGGGCTCTCCGCTCGGCTCGATTACAAACCCGGCCAAACTTTCGCCTTGGCTGGCGGACAACATCTGTATGTCTTGCCATCAAACTGGGGACGCACGTGTCCTGCAGGCCGGAAAGACATACCGCGATTTTCGCCCGGGCACTGAACTGGACGACACGCTCAGCATTTTCCTGGTTCCATTCACTCGCGAGTCTGCGCCCAAAGATGATCTGTTGGAGCACTACCTCTCCATGCGCCTCAGCAAATGTTATCTGAAGAGCGGCGGACGGCTGGGTTGCAGCAGCTGTCACGATCCTCACGTGCAACCTTCGCAGCAGGAGGCTCCGGCGTACTTTCGCACCAAGTGCCTCGCCTGTCACACTGAGAAAAGTTGCGCAGCGCCTTTGTCTCTGAGGCAGCACAAGACGCCTCCCGATGATTGTGCTGGCTGCCATATGCCCAAGCGGGACGTGGCGGTGATCTCGCATTCCGTACTCACTAACCATCGCATTGTGGCAGAAGCCGAAGAACCATTCCCCGACATCGCGTTCCACATGACGACTCCGCAGCTTCCTGACTTGGTTCATCTCAGCGCCAATCCTGCAAAGCAGGAAACTCCGCCGCCGTTGACCCTGCTGCAGGCTTACAGCCAAGTCATACTGGCTCATCCGGAATATCGAGCGCGATATTGGGCCGTGGCAAAGCAACTCGAGGTCACTCAGCCAGAAAACGTCTACGTCCTGGAGGCGCAAGCTGATGAAGCCCTGCAAGAGAAAAATTGCAAGGGCGCTTCGGGTGCGATTCGATATCTCGAGGACGCAATCGAGCGTGGCGCGACGAACCCAGCCGACTTCGAAGAACTGGGAAAGTTGCTAGTTGCGGCCGATCGACAATCTGAGGCCCCCAACGTCTTGCGAAAAGGGATGCAAGTAGCTCCCTATGACGCCGAACTCTATCGTCTTAGCGTCAAAATATACTTCGCGCTTAACAAAATGCAGGAAGCTTGCCAAGTTGCTGCCGAAGGAAGGCAGAAATTTCCGCAAGACGACGCCATCAAGGATCTTTCAAACCGGTGTAACAGTGTTCCGGCGGGAGCGAAGAATTGAATTCCGGCTTGATTTGCTCGCAGGTCAGGTTCGAGCCGAAGGGGTCCTCTCCGCGCGGCGGAGAGTTGCCGTTTCGGGTTCGTGCTGCGAGAATCCCATCGCCACGGAAATGGCGCGCGCCGCAGAGCTGACTGCTCCGGCTAACGCAGCAACCTGGTTGGGGCTGACCCTGGTTACGGGTCCAGACACACTTACAGCGGCGATAGGTTCACGGTCCGCGTTAAGAATTGGAGCGCTCACGCAACGCGCACCCTGCACGGCTTCTTCGTCGTCCACTGCATACCCTTGCCGCCGGATCTTCTCGAGTTCCTGACGGAAGTGCACCAGGTTCATAATCGTTTTCGGCGTTGACGGTTGGAACTTGATCGTGCTCAAGATACTTGCTCGTAATTCTGCGGGCAGAAACGCCGCCAACGCTTTGCCCAGCGCAGTGACGTGCAACGAACGGCGCGTGCCCACGCGTGATGAAAGCCGGAACTCGTGCGGGCTCTCGATCACATCGACGTAAAGCACAGTCCCCTGGTCGAGAACCGCCAGGTTGACGGTTTCCTGGGTTGACTTCCACAACTCCCAGAGTATCGGCCGGGCAACTGCTTGCAGCGTCGCTCCCTGGCTGCCGCGCGTCGACATCTGCGACAGGCGCGGACCGATCAGATAAGCTCCCGCCTCCGTGCGAACCAGATAGCCTTCGCGCTCCAAATGTTTGAGAAAACGGTGAGCTGTGCTTTTGTGAATGCCTGTCAGATCGCAGATAGCCTTCAGTCCTAACCCGGCAGAAGAGCCCTGGAGGGCCTCGAGAATCCGCAAAACTTTCGAGATCACGCCGACTGGCGCTGCACCTGGACTGGATTTTGCGACTCGCGGCATAGCTAACCCTCGTAACAGGTCTCAATGCACGACTTAAAGGACCGACTTGATGGCCCTTTGTATGAGAGATTCTGTTTCAACATGCAGAACACTAACATGACTTGTTAACAAAAAGCGAGTGAGTTGTTTCACTGAATGAAACTACATTCATCACAATGAAATTTTTTGATTGACAACATTCGAAAAGCAGTGCTAGAAGCTTGTACGGTGTGGGGTTTTTAGGGCTGCGGTTGGGAGCCCAGCAATCCGTCGAGAAGAAAAGCGTCTGGAAGTTACGGAACCGTGTCGCAGAGGTCAAAACGACCGTGCGAGGAGGATCTACGATGACACGCCGGGTTTTCTCGAATATGCATGCGCGGTGGATTGTGATGTTGAAATTGATTTTCGCGGCAGTATTTGTGTTCGCGCTCTCCGCATTGCCCGCTAGGGGGCAAGCTACCGCAACCGTCAATGGAACGGTTCGTGATTCGGGTGGTGCGGTCGTAACCGAAGCCACGGTCCTGCTGCACAACCGGGACACGGATCTAAATCGCACGGCGGTCACAAATGGCGTGGGAGATTATGTCATGCCGAACGTACAGCCGGGGAACTACGACTTGAAGGTGACAAAGAGCGGCTTCGGCCCAGCCATTAACTCAGGAATCACCCTGGTGGTAAACCAAACCGCAACTTATGATTTCAAGCTCAAGGCCGGCGCGGTGAATGAAGTCATCAATGTGCAAGCCAACCCGGTCGCTCTCGAGACCTCGACTGCCGAGTTGGGCGTCGCCGTGGTAAAGGAGCAGGTCAACGATCTGCCCTTGAACGGGCGAAATTTCACTCAATTGCTCAATCTCACCCCGGGCGTCAGCACAGTCAACGTGTCACAGAACGCCACAACTAGCGGCGGTATCTGGTCGAATCCAATCGGTACGTTTTCCTACCCGTCGGTGAACGGTCAGTCCAACCGCAGCAACTTATTCCTGCTGGACGGTGTAAACGACCAAGGCTCATTCGGCAGCACCTACGCCATTCCCCCCATTGTCGACGACATTCAGGAGTTCAAAGTTCAATCGCACAATGACGACGCATCGTTTGGCGGTGTGATGGGCGGAGTCGTCAACGTCGTAACCAAGTCAGGAACCGCGCAGTTCCATGGATCTGCCTGGGAATTTTTGAGAAACAAAGATCTTGATGCCCTCAATCCCCTGATCCAGCCCAACCTGCAACCCCAGTTCCAGCAGAATCAGTTTGGCGGAACCTTCGGCGGTCCGATTCCCATTCCTGGCGAACATCAAAGGAAGACATTTTTTTTCCTCAGCTATGAGGGCTTTCGAAATCACACCGGAGCGTCCAATCTCTACACCACGCCAACTGCAGCGCAACTGGCCGGCGACCTCACGGGTATTGCCGGACAGATTTATAACCCCTACAGTGGTCAGCCCTTCAAGTGCGCGGCGAACGGAAGCCCACTCCCAGCGCCTGGCAATATTCAGGGTTCGGGTACGCCGTGCAACAAGATTCCCTCCAGCATGATCGACCAGGACATGGTCAATTACGCGACGACGTTGTTTCCCGCGCCAAATCTTGTCGGCAACCCGCAGTTCAATGGTCTCGACACGACCAAAACGATTACCCGCCAGGACGAGGGCAGCGGACGCCTTGACCACCAGTTCGGTCCACGTGATAGCGCGTGGGCCCGTTATACCAGCTTCCGGCAACCGGTCACCGGATCGGGTGGTTTTACGGGACTGCTGCACGACCAGGTAACCGACGGCTACAACATAGCGGTTGACTACACCCACTTGTTTTCCGGGACCATGCTGGCCGACTTCCACTTCGGACGCACTAGCATGAATATCGATCAAAACACAAACTTTGCGAATGCCAGTCCGAGCTTCGGTACGCAAGTGGGATTTTCTCCGAACTTTGCTGGAGGTTTTCGGGGTGGCGTATCAATGATCCCGAATGTTGTGATCCAAGGTTACATCGGGAATCCCAATCAGAGTGCACACAATGCCGCGCAGGTTGATGACACCCATGTCTCGAACATCTGGGAATTTGGTGGTGACCTGACAAAAACGATTGGGCGCCACACTATCAAAGCGGGAGCAAATTTCGCTAGCAATAACGCCAACGCATTGTATCTGAACTCAAACGTTCAGTTTAGCGCCGCGAACACGGCAAGTCCTGTGGACCTGTCAGGCGGAAACGCCATAGCATCGTTTCTTCTGGGCACTCCGAACAGCGCTGGACGCCGCAACGTGATTGAAACGGAACACGGTGGCTGGGTTGATGGATTCTATGCCATGGATCAATGGAAAGTCACCAACAAGCTCGACATCAATTTCGGTTTACGGTACGACATCACGTTTATGCCCATTTATGGGGATAATGCGAACGCAAACAATTATGTAGGCGACATGGATTTCCGCAATGGAACTTACATCTTGGCCCGTAACGCTCCCTCATGCATCCAAACAAATGCCGCTCCCTGCATACCCGGTGGCACCCTCCCCGCGCACGTAGTGGTCACTCCCCTGGGCGGCACAGCGATATTCCACACCGACTACAACGACATACAACCGCGAATCGGCATCGCCTATCAACTGTGGCCGACTACCGTACTGCGCGCCGGTTACGGTAGATTCTTCGATAACTGGGCAGCGATCACTCAAACCGCGCAAAACTACGAAGGCACCTGGCCGAGCCTGGACCAACTCGGAGCCAGCAACATCAACCCGGTCACCGCCGGCGCCCCGACTGTGACCGCACAAAATCCTCTGAGCCAGGGCAGCGGACCTCCGGTCACGACGGGTACTCCGTTCACCCAATCGACATGGTTTGCTGATCCCTACTTGAAGAGGCCTTATGCCGATCAGTGGAACGTCGGGGTGCAACAACAGGTAACTTCCAGCTCCTTGCTAACCGTCAACTACGTGGGTTCGGTTGGTCGGCGTCTCGACATTGGAGGAGCGTACAACGTGGCCATGGCCGCCGGCGGAAACGCGAACTGTCCGACCTACGCCACAAATCCGAACAACTTCAACTGCGGGGCGCCCTTCCCTTATATCGGCGCGACCGCCTATGACCGAAACCAGGGAAGGAGCAACTATAACGCATTGCAGGTTTCGTTGAATGGCAGGCAGCAACACGGCCTGACGTATCTGGTCTCGTACACTTGGTCGAAGAGCCTGGATCTCGGTTGTTCCGGGTGGTACGGAGTAGAAGGTTGCTCCATTCAAAATCCGTACAACCTGGCAGCTGACTATGGTCCTTCCGCGACCGACCTTCCGCAAATCTTCTCCGCTGCCTGGGTCTATGCTTTGCCGTTCGGCAAGGGCAAAATGTCGTCGAGCAGCCGGGTTGTAAACGCGCTGATCGGAGGCTGGAACCTGAATGGCGTTCTGTCATTCAATTCTGGAACAGCTTTCGATCTAGGAAGCGGTAAAGATATTGCACAGACGGGCAATTACAACTACGGCAACGGATATGGCTACGAGCGAGCCAATATAGTTGGCAACCCATATCCTGCCAATAAAGGCCCCGCCGAGTGGATTAACGTGGCCGCTTTTCAGACACCCGCTTTGGATACGTTTGGGGACTTAGGCCGAAATTCCCTTCGGTCCGATTGGAACAAGAATCTGGATCTTTCGATCTTCCGCCAATTCCCGATTACAGAACGATTTCGACTGGAATTCCGCTTCGAGACGTTTAATTTGACGAATACCCCGGTTTGGGCGATTCCCGTGACCAGCCTGGAGGCTCCAAATTTCGGGGCCGTGACACAGACTGCGAACGTTCCTCGGCAGCTACAGTTCGGACTAAAGCTTTACTTTTGAGCGCTGCGAAAGCACAGCGTTATAACGATGTTGTATGGCGGCGGGCGTGCCCAACTGAGAAGGCGAGTGCGCCCGCCCGTCTTTTATTACGGGAATTGGGTGCGTGCGCAAGTTTGTTAATCTGACCGGCAGGAGGAACTCTTCCAGCGCTACACTTTGAGTAAGCTTGCTTCGCCGAGGACGATTAGACCGCAGATGTTGACGGCAGCAAGACGAGCAAACCTGAAATCTTTAGGATGTACGGAGTGGTGATACAAACCGCCAGACTTTCGCTGTCGAAGTTGAGTGTCCTGATGACCTTGACGGGCGCAATTTGCCTAGCTGCACAGAACTCGCCGCCGGCCCGTGGTCCAACTGCCGGAGCCGCAGCGACGTTACCGAAGTCGTGCCTGGTTCGAGCCGGCGGTTCCGAAAAGATATCGGCTCTTCTGGAGAGCGTTCAGGATCGTCCCACAGCAGGCGCCTATAACACGCTGGGAGTTCTGTACGCCCAGGCCGAGCATCTCTCGTGCGCCATCCGGGCTTTCGAAGCTTCGCTGAAGTTGGAGAATCAGAACTGGGAAGCTCACTACAACCTTGCGCTTGCGCTTCTAAGCCGGGGGGATCGAGCCGGAGCCGAGAGGGAGCTGCGGACTACCATTCAGCAGAAACCGGATGCAGTCAGTTCCCATTTCGCGCTCGGAACTCTGCTTGAAACCGAAAGGAAATTAGGACAGGCGGAAGAAGAATTTCATCTGGCTGTGAAGATTGATACGCATTTCACATCCGGCGCAATCAAGCTTAGTCAAGTCTTGCTGAAAGAAGGCAAGCCACAAGCGGCAGTCGGGTGCCTGGAAGATGCGGTCAGGCAGGCGGCGCCCGACCAGCTTGAGTCGGTGCAGGCGGCACTGGGAATGGCGTACGCCGAAAACGGCGAGATAGAACGGGCGATAACGACGCTCAAGAATCTCGTCGCCTCTCAACCCGATTCCGCCGATGCCCATTTCAATCTAGGGTCGCTCTATGCCAGGGACGGCCAGTCAAAAAACGAAGAAGCTGCGGTGCCAGAATTTCGCGAAGCGCTTCGACTTGACGCAGGTATGGATGCCGCGAGATTTGCGCTGGGGCGAGTGCTGATGTCCGCACACAAGTATTCCGACGCTGCTCCCGTTCTTTTGGAGTACACCAATCGCCAACCGAAGGATGCTCAAGGCCTCTATGCCCTGGCGTTGGCATACCAGGGGCTGAACCAAACCGACGCGGCCGTCAATGCTCTGCAGCGCGCTTCTGTCCTTGATCCAAAAGACCCGGCAATCCGTTTCCAACTCGGAATGTTATTGACGAACACCGGAAAAACAGATGCAGCCATCAAGCAGTTTGAAGCTGCGGAGCGCATCAATCCTTCTGATCCCCAGATTCACCAGCAACTTGCGTTGTTGTTGGGGGAAAAGGGCGAAAAGGAACGCGCTCGTGTCGAAAGGGCTAAGCTGGCTGCCCTGAAATCTGATAGTGACAATGAAAATGCAATCGCCAGATTCAATGAGGAGGCGAACCACTATCTCGCGGCAGGAAACGCGAAGGCGGCTGAGGAAAGTTATCGGAAGGCCCTGCAGCTCAATCCTCGTGACGCCAAACTCCGGTACAACCTGTCGCTCGCTTTGGACAAGCTGGGAGAGTTTGCTTCCGAGCAGAAAGAACTGGAGAAAACCGTCGAGCTGGATCCAAATCTTGCGGTTGCGCAAAATCAGCTGGGCTTGCTTGCTTTGTGGACTGGCCAACAGGAAGAAGCGGAGCGACGATTCAAGAAGGCGTTGGCGATTGATCCCACGTTCTCCGAAGCGCAGAGCAACCTCGGAGTGCTTTACAGCCAGCAAGGCAAGAATGCAGAAGCTGTGTTGCTGTTTCAGCAGGCCATAAAGAATGATGCCAACTACGCCAAGGCTTACGTCAACTATGGTTTGCTCATGGCGCAACAAGGAGCGTTCGCGGAGGCCGAGCAGCAATTTCGCGTGGCCATAGGAATCGATTCAAATTATGCGGACGCTTACGCTGCATTGGGAATGCTCCAGGCCAAAAGTGGGCGCGGAGCCGAGGCCGTCAAGAATTTCCAGAAGGCAGTGATGCTCGAACCCGGCTCCGCGCAGGCCCACCTTAACTTGGGGATTGCGCTCGTAGATCAGTTTGACCGACCCGCCGGGTTTAAAGAGTTTTCCGAAGCCGCCCGACTGGATCCCAAGCTCGCTGCTGCTCATTACAATCTGGGCCGCTTCTTCTTCGAGACAGGCAAATATGAAGACGCGGACGCGCAACTGAAAAGCGCTATTGGTTTACAGCCGGACTATGCGAATGCGCTCTATTTCCTCGCGCTTACGGCAAAGCAGGAAAACCAACCAGAACGGTCAACCGAACTTTTGCAAAGAGTCGTCGCGCTGCAGCCGGATAACGCGGATGCGCAATATCTCCTCGGTCAGAATCTGGAGCATTCGGGTGACAACTCTGCGGCCATTCAGCATTGGAAAGCGGCGGTTCAGGTCGATCCGAATCATTCGCAAGCCCTATACAACCTGGCCAAGGCTTTAAACAGAATCCATGATCCCGACGCGAAACAGTATCAGGATCGCTTCGATGCCTTGCAGAAGAGTCAGCAGACTGTCGACAGGGTTTCGGAGCTCGGGAACTTCGCGTTGGAAGCAGCCAACGCCCAGAATTGGCCTCAGGCCATGGAGCAAATGAATGAGGCCATTCAGCTTTGTGGCAACTGTTCGCAAAGCGCTCACCTGCACAAGAATCTGGGTTTGTTCTACGGACGAACGGGAAACATCGGCGAGGCTGAGAAGGAATTGCGCACTGCCCTGCAGTTGGCGCCCAACGACGCCGATGCACAAAACGCGTTAGCAATGCTTGAGCGCGCGCATGAAGGGCACGTTAAGTAGATTTGAGACTTTATTCGAAACGGGGAGGTCTGTTCTGAAGGGTAATTCAAATACTTTTCGCCTCGACGGCAAACTTGCCGTAGTTACGGGAGGAGCCAGCGGCATCGGGCGCGCGGTTGCGCAAAGATTCGCGAGTAGTGGCGCTTGCGTCCGCGTGCTGGACATCGACGAGAACGCCGCCCAGACCGTAGTCGACGAAATCGGCGCGGCCGGGGGCAACGCGAAGGCCTATAGCTGCGACGTGTCTCAACGGGACAACGTCGAGGTTGTGTTCAACAAAATATCTGAGGAAACACACATCCACATCCTGGTAAACAACGCTGGAATCTCTCATGTCGGCAGCCTGGAAGCCACTTCGGAAGAAGAGTTTGACAAAGTTTTCTCTGTCAATGTGAAGGGCATGTACAACTGCATGTATGCTTCGGTGGCTTACATGAAGGCCAACGGAGGCGGCATCATTTTGAACATGGCATCCATAGCCGGCACCTCGGGCCTCGTGGACCGGTTTGCTTACTCCATGAGCAAGGGCGCTGTGGTCGCCATGACATACTCGGTGGCCAAGGATTACCTGGCCCATAACATTCGCTGCAATTGCATTTCGCCAGCGAGAGTGCATACACCTTTTGTCGATAATTTTCTGCATCGTAACTATCCCGGCAAAGAACAAGAGATGTTCGAGAAGTTGGAAAAATCGCAGCCCATTGGGCGAATGGCTCAGCCCGAGGAGATCGCCGCCCTTGCTCTTTTTCTTTGCTCGGACGAAGCGTCGTTCATCACGGGCTCGGACTACCCGATCGACGGGGGTTTCCTGAATCTTCGTGGCTAGGGTTTCAATTATGGCTGCGTGAGGAACGGCAGAGTTCAGGTTTGGACCGCTCTTCACCAGGACCGCAAGTCGTGGATCAGTAACTCACGAATCCGGAACCCATGGATCTGCAGCTCAAAGATAAAGTCGTGCTGGTGACCGGCGGCGCGAAAGGCATCGGCGCGGCCATCACCAAAATCTGTGCTCAGGAAGGCGCCATTGCAGTTGTCGTTGATCGCGACGTGCCGGCCTGTCAGCAGTTGCATACTGAACTCACTGCCCAAGGTGTGCAGACCAGTTTCATTGCCATAGATCTTTCATCCGCCGAAAACTGTGAGGCAGTTGTTCGGCAAGTGATTGCGACCGTCGACCACATCGACGCGCTGGTGAACAACGCAGGAATAAACGACAAAGTCGGCCTCGAGAGCGGCAGTCCTCAGGAGTTTCTCTGTTCCTTGGAGCGCAATCTTCTGCATTACTACAACATGGCGCACTACGCCCTCCCACATCTGAAGCGGACTCGCGGCTCGATTGTCAACATCAGTTCGAAAACGGCTGTCACCGGCCAGGGCGGCACATCCGGATACGTTGCCTCCAAGGGCGCGATCTTAGGTCTGACCCGCGAATGGGCGGCCGAGTTGCTGCCGTACGGTATCCGAGTGAATGCGGTTATCCCTGCCGAAGTAATGACCCCTCTCTATCAACAATGGCTGGGCGGCTTTCCCGATCCTCAGGAAAAACTGAGGAGTGTGGTTGCCAAAATTCCTCTCGACAGACGGATGACGACCCCTGACGAGGTTGCTGCAATGGTCGCCTTTCTCATTTCACAAAAGGCTGGACATATCACAGGACAGCATTCGTTCGTCGATGGGGGTTACGTGCACCTGGACCGCGCTTTGACCTGACAAGAGGGATATGACGAAACCATCTGTACCAATTACGGAGCGCCGCTACGTGGTGCCGTTGATCCTGGTCACCAGTCTGTTTTTTCTCTGGGCATTCGGCGTAAATTTGAACGATATTCTGATTCCGCACCTGAAGAAGGCATTCCACCTTACGGACTTTCGGTCCTCATTGATCCAAACGGCGTTTTTCGGAGGATATTTTCTTGCGGCTCTGCCCGCGGGCTGGCTGATGGAGAAGATAGGCTACAAGCGAGGAATCCTAATCGGCTTGCTGACCTGTGCCGCAGGGGCTCTCTTGTTCATTCCGGCGGCGTCGGCGAGAGTGTACCTTTTTTTCTTATTTGCCCTGTTTGTGATGGCGTGCGGCCAGGGAGTTCTGGAAGTTGCGGCCAATCCGTATGTGACGATCCTGGGCCCTCCGGAGAGCTCAGAGCGTCGATTGAACCTGGCCCAGTCCTTCAATTCCGTCGGCGCCGTCGTCACTCCGATTTTTGGCGCTGCTTTCATCCTCTCCGGAGTGGAGTATTCCCGCGCGCAGTTGTCCGCAATGACTCCCGCCCAACTGCAAGCGTACCAGGCAGCCGAAGCCGCCACGGTCAAAGGGCCATATCTGGTGATCGCGGGACTCTTCCTGGCGGTTGCAACGCTCATTTTCTTTTCGCAATTGCCAGAAGTCGGTGAAGATGATGACGGCGAGGAAATATCGGTCGCAGCCACAGGTCTTCGGGGATTGTGGCCGTACAAACATTTGCTGAAAGGGGTTCTTGCGCAGTTCTTCTATGTGGGCGCACAGGTCGGTGTGGCAAGTTTTGTAATCCGTTTTGCGCAATACAGCATGACGGGGCTGCCGGAGAAACATGCCGCGAACTATCTGAAGTTGCACCTGCTGGGATTCATGCTTGGCAGATTTGCCGGCTCCGCGATCATGAAGCACGTCGCGGCTTCCCGCCTCCTTTCATTGTTCGGAATATCAGCATTGACTTGCCTCGCAGTCGTGTTACTCGGAACCGGGGTAGCTCCTATCTGGGCGTTGGTCCTGCTCGGGTTCTTTCACTCCATCATGTTCCCGACTATCTTCGCCCTCAGCCTCAAGCATCTCGGCCCACACACCAAGCTGGGATCTTCCTTATTAGTGATGTCCATCATTGGCGGCGCCGTTTTCCCGGCCGCGATGGGCTACATCTCGGATATGAGCAACATCCGTTATGCATTTCTAGTTCCATTCTTCTGCCATCTCTATGTACTCTATTTCGCAGCGCGAGGCTACCGTCCGGCTCTAGATTTTCCGAAGGCGCCGGAGCTGCGGAGCATTCCTGCCCAGAACTAAAGATCAAGATCGAGGACAAAATATGCGTGTGAAAATACTGCTGAGCAGTTGTGTAGCTGGAGCAGTTCTTGGGTCTGGCGCGGGCACGCTGCGGGCGCAGTCCGCGCAACCTTCGACTGGAACCGCAACTCCCAGGACTACAGAGCAGGTTTACAAAAATATTCAGGTGCTTAAAGGATTTCCATCCGACCAACTCGTTCCCGCCATGCAATTTGTCGCGGCATCCCTGGGAGTGCAATGCGATTTTTGTCATCTGGAAAACGCGTTTGAAAAGGATGACAAGGAAACTAAGCAGACAGCGCGCAAGATGATGCGCATGATGTTGGCGATCAATAAAGACAACTTTGATGGTCAGCAGAAAGTGACTTGCTACGCTTGTCACCGGGGCGCCCACAAACCGGTGATAACGCCAATCGTCAGCGAGGAAGAAGGCGAGTTCGTTGCTGAAGAAAAGATGCCCCACGACAAGCCGAATGCTGCCACCCCGCCGAGCGCCGATCAAATCCTTGGAAGGTATCTGCAGACGGTTGGGGGCGTCGACGCTGCGGCCGGAGTTTCAACTCGCATCCAGAAAGGGAGGTTAACTGTAGGCTCAGAGCACTTTCCTATCGAAGTCGTCGCCAAAATGCCGGATAAACGAGTGACCACCGTGCACTTCCCCGGAGGTGACAGCATCACGGGCGTTAACGGCGATGAGGGCTGGCTGAGCACGCCCGGTCGCGCAGTGCACGATATGAGTCCCTCCGAGGTGGATGCTGCCAGAATGGACGCGGAGCTGTTTTTCCCCGCCAGCCTGAAGCAGCTTTTTAAAGAATTCCGGGTAGAACCGCAAGAACAAATCAGCGGCCGAGAAGCCTATGTTCTCACAGGAACAAGGGACAATTTACCGCCTGTGCAGCTTTATTTTGATCAGCAGTCAGGGCTTCTGGTGCGTGTCTTGCGTTTTGTCGAAACGCCGCTAGGCCGCAATCCCACGCAGATTGATTATGGAGACTATTGTGACCAGGGTGGCGTGAAGACCCCGTTCCGCTGGACCATCGCCCGCCCCAACGGGCGCTTCACCATTGAAATCGAACAGATGCAGCAAAACGTTCCCATCAAAGACGACAGATTTGCAAAGCCGTCAGCTCCGGCGTCATCGCAGGAGCCAGGCGAGATGTGAACACCTTCTCCCGACCGGGCAATGCAGTACGCAATTGCGGTGGTAAAGGTGGCGTGTTTTGGCCACAGCACGCGACATAGAAACGGGCGTCGAGAACCAGTTTGCGGTTGTTGATGAACGCGCAACCTTCGTTCCCTTCGCAAAAATGCAACAATCTAAAGAGATTGTTACATTTTTGCCAGCTCGTGCGGTTTCGCCTCATCGCCCGGTGTGCATTTCTTCTAGAAACTGAGGGGCGTTCTCAGGGCGTGCGGGCGCGGAAAGGCGTCACGGGTTTCAGGACAACGCTAAGAAAAGGCCCGAGGGGAGACGCATTACAGCTAGATTTTTTTGAGTTAGCACACGGGACGCACCCATGGGACTTTCGCAACGTAAACACCTATAGCATTTTCGATTGACCGACAGTCAGTCAGTTGAAGGGGAAGTGGATTGACCGATCGCTCACAGACCGCAGCTAGACGATGGCCCGGCTAAGAACGTCGCACATGCAACCTCCGCCTTCGAACATTTGGCTTCGCTGTTTTCAGGAATGCTCCTCCAACCATGCACGAAGATCCTCAGACAAAGTTAGACCGATGCAGAAAACCATTCTGGCCAGCAGCTTCTTTACGCGAACAAGCGGAGGATGGCTCGCCTCCTCGGAAAAAGCTTTCTGGGTATAAGTAGCTGAGGTTCTGAACCGAACAGATTCCGTCGATGTGGCTTCCTGCCAGTAGCGCGTGAAGAATGGCGCCACAAACTTCGTGCGAATCGAGGGGCTGATCTTGAAGACCTGTTCCAGATTCCGCGCCAAGCCAATCTGACTCACGAGAGATTGCGCCAGGGACGCATCCAAAATTGACGCCAAGGACGCGAGGATTCCCAGCGCCACTCGATTGCTTGCATAAAGGGGGGCAATTTCATCGTGCCATTGTCGCCACGTCTTGGTTTTCGCGCCGGAGAACATATTTCGGAGGAACTGCGCCGCCTCTTTCCACGGGTTGTTGGGTTCCGACGATACCTGGTCGAGAACGGAAGTGACGGCCGCGAGTTCGCTGGCGATGTCTTGGTCGAAGCGAAGCGTGGCCAAACGAAGTGCAATTGGGACGAGGCAAAATAGGAGTGCACGGTCGAGAATTCTGGGCTCCGTGTAGATTTCCTCGACGCGTTTTCGGTCCTGCTCATTCAGCTCAAACGTTTTGATCGAAGCCTCATCAGGTCGCTTCCGTTTGGAAAATGCGTAGGCAGATTGAATCGCTTTATCGTAGGCCCCCGTCTCTACGAAGTGCGGAATGGGGAGCCATCCGAAGGCGTCCAGAAGCCCAGTCCCGGATTGCCGGTGCGCCTCCGTGAAAGCCCGAGTGGCCCACTTTGCCGACGCCGCAGCATCGCCGATGCCTTCAGCGAACATCGCGGTGCGAAGCAAGAGCAGTCCGTCCTGAATCGGCTGGTATTTATCCGCCTCCATGTTGTCCACGGCCAAGAAGTGCCCGGGCTTCGGAATAGCGAAATTCGCGTCGCTGACTTCTCCCCAGAGCGACATCCCGCTGATCGGCGAATTCACTGCCGTGTTGTTGCAGGTCGAAGGATTGGAAACGCCGTTTCCGTTATAGCAAGTGATTGTCGTGCTCAACGTGTTGGAACCATCTTTCACTACCCGCTGGGTTTCATAGAAATTGTTGGTGGAATTGGTCGTGGAGCTATCTTTTTCAAAATTAACAATGGTTTCGTTTGTTAGGGGATCGGTGACGGTAGTCGTCCAGGTCGGATCTGAACCCGAGCGGACGTAAGTCCACGGGGTGGAGCTATCCGGGGTGGAGCGGGTCAGGCCAAGCGTGCTCCCATCCGCGCAGACAATTCCGCCATTCGCGCCCGTGTATGTGTAAGAGATCGTGCCCCCGGTCGGCAGCTTTACGGAGGCCAGGCGACCCGTGATGTAACCAGAATGACTTGTGTTCTGCTCATAAGTAAAAGTGTACTGTGTACCGTCCGGCAGACTAATGTTGCTTACCATCGAGACATTAGTCATTTGGTATTCCCCAATCCCACACCCGAAACTTGTCCAGACGTTCTGAGGACTGTAATTTAGCGAGTAAGCCTTATTTCCCGAAGGGCTCGTGTAGGTGAATGTGTGCGGAGAGGTCCCCGCAACCGTCAACACGGGTGTTGTGCCAGAAAGCGTATCGTAGAACTTGCCGCTACCGTCCGTCGTGATCTGGTTTCCATTCGCGTCTGTGGCTGTGCCAGAACCCGTTGGCGCTCCAAAGGGAGGATTGATGACGCTGCCGCTCCGCGAGGTCACTCGGTCTGTCCCACTGCCATCCACATAATAATAAATTGCGTAATCGGAGCCGTCCCGAGCCGTACTTCCAAGGTTGTATTTCGTGTTTTGACATTGGTCGATCTCAGCAGCCACTGACCGCATGTGAAGTGCCGAATGGGTCGTGGTACACGAAATTGAACCACCTGAAAATACCTTTTGGTGGGATTCGTTGGCAGGTAGTCTCGGAGGTGTCGTAGCTCACGTATCCCGTGGCAATTTCAGTATCGCCCCTCCAACCCCAATTCGCCGTGGGGAACCAACTCGTCACGCCATTATTTGTAACCTGGGTCCAGATGGATGAGTCGTAGCTGAGCAAGTAGGTGAAAGGCATTCCGCGCCCTGCCTTGCTCACGATGGGAATACTAAAATGAACATTCAAATTCCCCAGATTCACGGTGTCGAATGGACCTCCACCAAAACTGCCGAGCGGCGGGGTGCCTGTGGTCACTTGGCCGAACGCACTGGCTGCAACAAAGTCACTGCCACGAGAGAGTGTGCGAGTCCGCGGTGAAATCCAAAAGCAAGTTGCCGTTGAAGATTTCTTGGATGTGATAGGGAATCTGTACGCCGTTCTGATTCCCAAAACTTGAAAACAAAATCTGAACCGCAATGTTTGTATTGGGATCGGTGTCCGGATGTGCGTTGAAGTCTGTCGCGACCGGTAATAACGTCGTAGCATCGAGATAAAAATCCATACTCCTGAGTTGCTGACCGGACCACACAGAGTGCAGGTGTTGAACCGAACTCCCATTGAGCGTTTCTAACCCGATGTAGGAGAGAGTTTGGTTTGGGTCGTTCGCAGATGCTAGCGAAGAGAAGGTGGGGTAGAACCAGACCGCATCGGTAAGACAATTCTGTTGAGCAAACAGGTGTGAATTACCGTCCGAGCCGATCCATTCTGCTAGGGGACCACTTGTCGAATTTCGTATTTCCGTCCGTTGGCCGTTATCGAGGTTCAAGTCAACTCGGCTCTCGTATCGGCCCTTCGCCGAGAGAGTTGCCGTGGCTGACCCGACATTTGACGTCTTCCTGCTGATCTCTTGGGCCTGGACGGGCGGTTTTCTGGTTGGATCAGTGTCACGCCGCACTCTCTGGGTGAGTGCTGCTTTATCCGTGGCCGCCTGTCTTTTTTGTATGCCCATGTTCCGAGTTGAGTCGCTCTTGAGGTTTTGCCTGTTTCTGTTCTTGTTGCCTGCGGCCTGGGGCGTACGCCAAGGTTTGCGAGTCGTTCGGTTCAGTCTCGCTAAAGCGTTGGCCCTAGCCATTACTGTAACTTTCCTGATGATCCTGGCATGGAGCAGCAAGGCCCTGTGGATTCTCAACTGGACTCTGGTGTGGCCAGTCTGGTATCTCGTTGCGACGGCGCGAAGATCCCCTAGTAAGCCGGAAAGCCCCGCGACCTGATCTGGATCGTGGTTGTTTAGCGACTATCGTGTCAACTTCCGTCAATGGGAGTACTAGCTAACATCCTTTGGCCGGCAACGGGCTCAAGGGACCGTAAGCGTTGAGCTCTGCATTTTTCCGTTTTCGTTTAGTCCGCCGCTGGTCCACACTGGGTGGGCTAGACCGGTCTTCCCATTCGGTCCAGCCCCGTTGCCGGAGTAGTCTCCAATGAAATCCCCGCTGCTCGCGGTGATCTGTTTCGCGTTCGCCCGCGCATTCGGGGCGAAACTGCTGCCGTTGTTCCGCGTAAAGGTGGCAAAGATGTCCAAGAGATCCGGATTCGTTGGACTCCTGCGGGTGTCAAACCAGCTCATATGAACCACACCATTGCTGTCCGCTGCAACCGCCGGCATCAGTCGTTGACCTTTGCTGGAGTCGTTGACTTTCACCGGCGCGGTAAAGGTCAGCCCTCCAGCCGTGGTGGACCGCACAAACTCCGCGGTCGAGTTTGCTCCAGGCTGGTCGGTGTAGACGTCGTAGATAAAACCAGTCTTCGGGTTCACGGCAAGAGCAGGAAAGCTATTGCAGCGATAGTCGACACAGAAGGTCAAATTGTTAAACAATGGTGTTTGCGCCGCGGGAGTGCCGAAGGAAACCCCACCATTGGTTGACTTGGCGATCATGTGCTGGCCCTGATTTCCCGTAAAGAAAACCTCATACGACACATAAACTTCACCCTTCGAACCCACCGCCACTTGCGAGCCCTGAATGGCGCCGTTCTGTGCTGCGGGGTTGATTTGGATGGGCTTGGACCAGTGCACGCCGTGATCGACCGAGCGTGAAAAAAGAATCATGCTGGTAGTGTTGTCTACAAAATGCGTCCAGGAGGCGTAAACATTCCCCGATAACTTGGACGTGCTGTTGTCCGCGGCGATCCATTCCTTGTCTTCAAGCAGGGTGCTTTGCGAGGTTTCCGATTTGACTGGGCGGCAACCCGACCGCTTGAACTTGGGTCCCGAAGACAGCTTGGCAACGCACACGTAGTAGCCGTCGTTGGTGATGTTCCCACCGCTGACCGCAATATATAGGTTCGCGAGATATACATTGCCCAGTTTGTCGATGGCAACTACCGGGTCGCTATTGGCTTGCCAAACCTGGCCATCGCCAGTGGCAGGCATCCCGCCAGAAAGCGGTACGAAGCCCTCTTTCCAGCTCCCGCCGTTGTTCTTGGACACCGAGAACTTGCTGGTGTTGAATCCTCCGTTCAGCGAAAAGTCGCTGATCATCCCGATCACATTCTTGAAATTGTTGGGGTCCACCGCGATGTGTTCTTCCGCCTCCGGAACGGTGGTGGTAAGGGTCTTGGTTGGCCCTACCTTGTAAGGTGGGCCTGAAAAACTGCCTCGAAGCGTCCGGGTTTGCTTGGACGCAGCCGCTGGGCTGCTTTGAAAGGCGACGGCGTTACGGTGGGGAACCATTGTCTTAATTGGGGCCGAACGATCCACTGCGGGTTCATTCGCGGACTGCGCAGTCGCACCGAGTCCGACGCCCAGGATTAGCAGAAAGGTCAGAAGACCTCGTGTAAGGCGAGTCATGGTATTAGAGTCTCCTTTATGGTTTGGCTGGAATTGCGCCTCGGCATACAACTGTCAGGCTTGAGCGTGTTCCGTTAGAAAACCTGCCTTCAGGATGAAGCAATTCACACACCTTGGGAAACGAAATCGAAGAGTGGGCGCGCCCGCATCGAAGCGCTCTCCATCGGGACACTAGAACGAGGGCAACTTACCACGGAGGAGCCTCAGAATTGTCGCCGGAACGTAAAATTCTCGTAATCTTTTTCCGCGCACACCCACAAACAATTCAACGGCCAAAGCGGAGGCATTGTTTCTCAAACCTTTAGGGACCATGGGGGCATCTGCCTACGCAAATGGCCCTGCAACCGCCGACGATGGGAGTCTAAGGTGGACATGCGGAAGGCCCTTCGACTACGAATGACAGAAGGACCACAATTACGCAGCTATTGAGACGACTCTTTAACGGTCCGCCGGGCGTTAGAGCAACGTGCGGCGTTTCTTATTAGGAAGACCCAGTGCTTTCTTCGGGAAAAAAGACCCTGTCAAATGAAAAGAGTCTTTTTCTGGCATTTACTCCGCCCTTCAGTTATAAAGTTACTCCAACTGGACAAGCCGGATCGCCTACCCTGCTTGCCTTTCAAGAGACCCATGACCCAAGGAGTACTATGCCCAGGTTCAAGCCCATGTCCCAAAGACTATTGTTAGCCTTCTTGCTTGCTGCCGCGCTTTCCATCGCCGGTCAGGCACAAACCTATCTCTACAACCGCGCCGACTTCTCAACCGGCGTGCTGCCCGTGGCCGTCGTTTCCGGCGATTTCAACGGAGACCATCTGCCCGACCTGGCCGTCGCCAACGGCATTGACAACACCGTCTCGATTTTGCTGGGCAGACCCGATGGGACCTTCGCACCCCAGGTGAGCTACGCGACCGGACACGGACCGGGGTTCATCGCGGTCGGGGACCTCAACAACGACGGACATCTGGACCTTGCCGTTACCAATCAGCCGGACAGTACAGTTTCCATTCTGCTTGGCCGGGGCGACGGGACCTTCCAAGCGCACGTGGACTATCCCACCGACAGCAATCCGCGGGGCGTATGGATTGGTGATCTCAACCACGACGGCAAAGCCGACGTTGTGGTTGTGGACGAGATCTGCGGCCCTAAGGCTTGCAATTCTGGCTTCATCTCGGTCCTCATGGGCAACGGGGACGGCACGCTGCAAAGCCAGAAAGAATACGCCACCGACGCCAGCCCACTGAACCTCGCCGTTGCCGACCTCAATGGCGACGGCAAGCTGGACGTGGTGACCACCAATTTCTACCCCCTGAACATCGGCAATGACGTGTCCATTCTTCTGGGAAACGGTGACGGCACTTTCCAGGCCGCGGTGAACTATCCCACCGCTCTCGGTCCCGAATCCGTGGCCATCGCGGATGTCAATGGTGACGGCAAGCCCGACATCGCCGTGGCCGCCGGCGCCGCCAACTCTGTGTCGATATTGTTGGGCAATGGCAATGGCACATTTCAACCTCACCAGGACTACGCCACTGGCTCCAGCCCCTTCCGGATCGTCGTGGCCGACTTCGACCGCAGCGGCAAGCCGGACCTCGTCACCGCCGACAATGGCAGCAACTCCTTTTCCGTCCTGCTGGGCAAGGGAGACGGCACATTTCTCAATCACGTGGAGTATGCCGCCGGCCTCGCCGTTGATGATTTGATTGTCGGCGATTTCAATGGAGACCGCAGACTCGACGTGGTGGCAACCAACGGGAGCGGCAACACGGTCAGCGTTGTGTTAGGAAACGGGGACGGGACGTTCAGCCCGCGCGCCGATTTCGCGACGGGCACAAATCCGTTTTCCGTGGTTGCGGCCGACCTCAACCACGATGGCAAACTTGACCTGGCCACGGCCAACAGCGCAGCGAATTCCGTCTCTGTGCTGCTCAATGAGGGAAATGGACGTTTTGCTTCCCACTATGACCTGGCCTCTGGCGCGGGCCCGGAATCGGTCGCCGCGGGTGATTTCAACCAGGATGGGAACCTGGACTTGGTGTCCGCCAATATCTCCGCCAATACCGTGTCCGTCTGGCTGGGCAACGGGGACGGGACTTTCCAACCCAGGAAGAGTTTCGCGACCGCCAGTTCGCCAATTTTTGTTACTACCGGGGACTTCAACAACGATGGCAAACTCGATCTCGCCGTGGCAGCCGGCAGCAATACCGTTTCTGTCTTGCTGGGCAACGGCGACGGAACTTTCCAGCGCCACACCGACTTTGTCACCGGAAGTTCTCCTGTCTGCGTGATTGCCCGCGACCTCAACGGCGACGGGAATCTGGACCTGGTCACTGCTAACGCGGGCTCAGATTCCGTTTCTGTTTTGTTAGGCAAAGGCAACGGCAAGTTTGGACCACACACGGATTTCTCGACTGGGAGTCAGCCCAATTCCGTCGCCGCTGGCGATTTCAATGGAGACGGCAAGCTGGACCTGGCCACCGCCAATTTCAACAACGACAACGTCTCGGTCTTGATCGGAAAAGGCGATGGCACCTTCCAGCCGCACGTGGATTACCGGACGTCAAACTCGCCTGACTTCATCGCCATCGGCGATTTCAATGGAGACCACAAGGATGACGTGCTGGCCACCAGTGCCTTTGCCAGCCAGGTGTCTTTGTTGCGCGGAAATGGCGACGGCACCCTGCAACCCCATGTGGAGTACGCTGTCGGCAGTAACGCAGCCGCTATCGCCGTGGGCGACTTCAACGGCATCGGCGCATTAGGGTTCGCAATAGCCAATTTTGCCAGCAATTCGGTCTCGGTTTATCCCAGCCTGCCTAACGTTGCCGTGGCCCCGAACCAGCGCAGCTTTGGCATGCAAAAGGTGGGCACCAGCAGTAAGCCACGGGTCGTTCGGTTGAGCAATCCAGGAAGCGTGCCCCTCACGGTTTCGACACCGGTCATCGCAGGAGACTACACACAAACCAACAACTGCCCAAAGAAGCTCGGCGTGGGACGGAGTTGCACCTTTGAGGTAATTTTCAGCCCCACAGAGACGGGCATCCGGCTCGGCCATCTCACGATCAAGGACAACGCATCTGCAAACCCCCAGATCATCGAACTCAGGGGAGTAGGCACATCGCAGTAGGGGCACCGCTTGAGAGCGAGTGGCAATTCCTGATGAATGCCAGCAGGCATTACGCGATGGAGGCATCGACGCATTTCCAGCGCGGGCTGCGCCAGTGCGGCAGGGGCAGGCAGCTGATCGGGCGCATTCCATGGTTGTTAAGGATGCCGTGGTTTCAGTCGCCGCGATGCGGCAGGACGTTCAATCGCCAGCCTCGAATTCGCGGGGGAGGCTTTGCTCACAAACGTAGGAAATCTGTGCTAGTTTCGGCGTCTACACTAGCAGCAAGCTGTGGTCAGGGCATGATCGATGCTTGCGCTGAGCTTCAGGTTCAGACTTCAGGTTGGGAAAAACCTGCGTGAAGCGACTCGCTTTAATTGTGGGACCATTGATGTTCCTTCTGATCACACCGTGCACGTGGGCGTGTTGTGCCGTGGCTGATTTCCCCTCTCGCACGCGAGCTCGTTGTTGGACTCTTTCGGTTTTCAACTGATTGCGAAATGGAACGGGCATAGCTCGCGCTGCGCCCGGCTCACTTGGGGCGTCTTGGGTTGGGGGTCGCGCCCAGTTTTGGCGGCACCGGCGATTGCCGCGAGAGACCGCAAGTAGGCGACATTGTGCACCTCTTGGGAAGAGAATCGAAATCGCTTCGACTGCTCTTGTGCACGCGGATCGTGGAGCGCACGACACTGCATCTGTCGCATGTGATGCCGATGTGGATCGGCATGGCGGTGATTATTACATTTAGTGCTCTGCCTGCACCCAAGAGTAAAATGACTCCGTGATCATTGGTGTGGTTACGGAGAGTTATCCGGGGGAGCGGCGCGTTGCGCTCGTCCCCCATGGTGATCCCGAATCTCAGCAAGGCGGGATTCGAAGTGGTGGTCGAGACCGGTGCAGGGACGAAAGCGGGCTACCCGGATGCCCTTTATGTCGAAAAAGGCGCCAACATCCTTCCCGATCGCGCTACCGTCTTCAGCAGCGCTGACATTATTGGCCAGGTGCTTTGCTACGGCTCGAATGATGTCACAGGAAAAGCAGACCTTCCCCTGCTGCGGCGCGAGCAAGTACTCGTCGGCTTTTTGCGTTCGCTCGGCTCAATGGACGCAATCCAGCAAATTGCGCGGACGGGAGTCACCCCCTTTGCTGTGGAGTTGATCCCGCGTACCACGCGGGCGCAAAGCATGGATGCGCTGTCCTCCATAGCTACGATCTGTGGCTACAAGGCGGTTCTTATCTCGGCCAATCGACTGCCCAAGATCTTCCCCATGCTGACGACCGCGGCCGGCGCTATTACACCGGCCCGCATCCTGGTGATCGGTGCTTGAGTGGCTGGGCTACAGGCCATTGCCACGGCGCACCGTCTGGGGGCGATCGCTTCTGCATACGATCTGCGGCCGGCGGCCAAAGAACAGGTGCAGAGCCTGGGTGGCCGATTCGTCGAGTTTCCGCTTGAAGCCAAGAACGCGCAGGATGCGCGCGGATAGGGCACTGCGAAGGATGAGAGCTTCTACGCACAACAGCGCGAACCTCTGAGTCGCGTGGTCAGGGAGAGCGATGTGGTTATAGCCACCGCCGTGGTACCTGGGAAAAAGGCCCCGGTGCTGGTGACCAGGGAGACTAGTTCACCGATCCAACCATTCCAAGCGGCTTTGTTCCGTTTAACATTCAGGACATTAACGGCCGGCTCTGCATCGCGTATGCGCTACGAATACGAATCAATGAACCGTAGCCCGGTTATTTTGGCAAGACTAGAATCTTGTGCATCATGCCAAGATCCTCGTGAAGCAGGATATGGCAGTGGAACACAAAAGTACCTGCGATCGTTGGATCGCGGAAATCGAAACGAGCCTTGAAGCTGTGGTAGGGATGACCCGGGCCCTCCCAGAACGGAACCTCAATCGTGTCGCGCAGGTCCTGATCGGTAACGGGCTTTCCATCCACTTCCAACACTTTGAAATGGATCTGGTGGATGTGGAAGGCATGGG
>Ga0209275_10000061_pt1 | contig 32453 bp, 22 predicted proteins | sample HubBroMetageREF2_FD_188344 | JGI IMG/M metagenome (GOLD analysis project Ga0209275, IMG submission 188344) | Reference soil microbial communities from the Hubbard Brook experimental Forest, New Hampshire, USA - Hubbard Brook CCASE Soil... | ecosystem: Environmental > Terrestrial > Soil >... | reverse complement strand
CCTTTGCGAAGTTACAAACGACTCCGCAGGTGATCCAGCAGAATCTCGGAATTGCGCCCGACGATTTCGATAAACAGTATCTCGCCTGGATCGGCCAAAAATACGGGACGCAGGCTGCACACTTCGACGAATGGCGGCAAAAGCTTAAGGCGCTCTTTGCGGCGGCTCAACAAAACCAGTATGACGTCGTGTTGGAGCAAGGCCCTGCAATCCTGGCGATGTATCCCGAATATGTGGACGAAGCAAACGTCTACATCCTAATGGCCGATGCGGATAAAGCAAACGGGGATAACAAATCTGAGGCGGCCATTCTCACGGCGTATGAACATCAAGGCGGACAGATGCCGGCGGCGCTGAAGCGTCTGGCAACGTTGGAAGAAGCCGCGGGAAAACCGGCCGAAGCGGCGGCGACACTTGCTCGCGTGAATTACATTTACCCGGTCAAGGATGAGGATTTGCATCGGAGGCTAGGCGATCTACTGTTTGCGGAAAAACAGTATGACGGAGCGATCCGTGAATATGACGCACGCGTCGCGTCGAATCCCGTGGACAAGGCTGGCGCGGAGTTCAATCTGGCACAAGCGTATTTTGCCGCTGGACAGAAGGACAAAGCACAGGAAAGTGTGTTGGCCGCGCTCGAAACCGCACCCGGTTACCGGCCGGCGCAAAAACTACTGCTGGAGTTGCAACGGCCGCCCGCAAAATCAAACTGAAAAGGAACGAATCGATGGCTTCCATTGCCGGACTGAATCAAGACGCAGCTGCTCTCCAGAAACGTATCGAGCGTTTCCACGCCGTGCGTGAAGCAATCCTGAAGCAGGTGCGCGAAGTCATCGTGGGCCAGCAGGAGGTCCTCGACCAGATATTGATCGGGATCTTCATGGGCGGACACTGCCTCTTGACGGGCATGCCCGGAACCGCCAAGACGCTGATGGTGCGGACGATCGCCGAAGCGCTGGGATTGCAGTTCCGGCGTATCCAGTTCACGCCGGATTTGATGCCATCCGATATCACCGGCACGGACATCATCGAGGAAGATCTCACGACCGGCCATCGCAAGTGGACCTTCGTCGAAGGACCGATCTTCGGCAACATCCTTTTGGCCGACGAAATCAACCGCACCCCGCCGAAGACCCAGTCCGCTCTTCTCGAGGCGATGCAGGAGCATTCGTGCACCGTACGCGGGCACATCTATAAGTTACCAGCGCCATTCTTTGTACTGGCCACCCAGAATCCTATCGAATTGGAAGGAACATACCCTCTACCCGAAGCGCAATTGGACAGATTCCTATTCAATGCAATCCTGGAGGACCTCAGTGCGGAAGACGAGTTGAAGGTGATCGACCTGACGACGGCAACGCGAGTTACGAAGATCGAAGCCGTAGCTTCGGCCGAAGATTTACTCGACTTTCAGCAACTGGTACGCATGGTGCCCATCGCGGAAACACTTTCGCGATACGTCGTGAGCCTGATTCGCTCCACGCGGCCGAAAAGCGAGAACGCGCCCGAATTCGTAAAAAAATATGTAAATTACGGAGCCAGTGTGCGCGCAGCGCAATTTGTGGTGCTAGCCGCAAAGGCGCGGGCGCTCTGCCACAAACGCTATCACGTGGCTTACGAAGACATCACGTCTCTGGTGGTGCCGGTGTTGCGGCATCGCATTCTGCTGAACTTCCACGCCGAATCCGACCGCATCGACGCGGACGAAATCCTTAAAAGACTTATCGCGTACGTGCCCCGGCCAAAGGAGAGTTGATGCAGCGGTTCCTCGATCCCCAAGTTCTCGCGGGCATCTCTTCGCTGGACCTGGTGGCGAAGACCGTAGTGGATGGCTTTGTGGCTGGCCTTCATCGCTCGCCGGACTTTGGCTTCAGTCAGGAATTCGCGGAGTATCGGGCCTATACGGCTGGAGACGACCTGCGCCACGTGGACTGGAACCTGTTCGCGCGCACGGAACGTTGTTACCTGAAGCGCTATCGTGGAGAAACCAATAGCCAGCTCACCGTGCTGCTGGACGCCAGCAACTCAATGCAGTACACCTCCGGACCGCCCAGAAAGATGGACTACGCATGCTACATCGCCGCATCCCTATTTTATCTGGCCATCCACAATCAGCGGGATGCGGCAGGCTTGATCGTTTTTGACGACGAGGTGCGCGAAGATATCAGGCCTTCCACACGTCCGGGACAACTTGCCCGGCTCTTCGCCGGATTGGAGCAAGCCGAGCCGCGTGCGTTGACAAATTTTGCCAAACCGCTCAAACACCTTGAGAGTTTTCGGCACCGTCGCGGCATTGCGATGGTGATCTCGGATTTCTACGAGGACCCTGAAACCATAATCCATACCATTGCTCCGATGCGCTTTCGAGGGAATGATGTGGTGCTGTTTCATATTCTCGACCCGCAAGAGGTTCGGCCGGTGCTCAACGGATCGGCGATTCTCGTTGATCTCGAAACCGATCATAGGATCGAAGTCATTCCGGAATATACGAAGACCACATATCGCGCGAAGATCGACGCGCATGTCGACCGACTTCGCTCGCTGGCGCGCGGGGCGGGCATGGATTACCACTTGCTTGTTACCGACCAGCCTCTCGATCGGGCGCTGCGCGAGTATCTTTCGCTGCGGCAGGCAGGTAACTAATGGGCTTCCACGCGCCATGGTTTCTGGGTGGGCTGGCGGCACTGGGGGTGCCGGTCTTTTTGCACCTGCTTCGACACCACCGGGCCACGCCGCGGCCTGTCGGCTCGCTGATGTTTTTCGAGCGAGGCACGCAGAGTTCGACGCGGTACCGGCGGCTCAAACATCTGGTTTTGTTCGCGCTGCGATTTGCGCTGGTGCTGCTGGTGGTACTTGCATTTGCCAATCCGTTTGTGCGGCATGCGGCGGCGGACGCAAATGGGCGGCTGCTTTTAATCGTATTGGATAACTCGTTCAGCATGCGCGCCGGTACGCGGTTGGCGGACGCGAAACAGCAGGCATTGGCCGTTCTGGCGGCGAAACCGCGTACGCAGAAAGCGCAGATCATGACACTGGGCGGCGAGTTCCGCGTGTTGACGCAAGCAATCGCTGAGGAGACACAACTTCAAGCGGCTCTCGAGAGCGTTCAGCCGGGAGACGGGCGGGCGAATTTTGGCGAACTGGGCCGCGCCATTCGGCAACTGTCAGAGACGGTGCGCGGGCCGATCGATCTTCACCTGTTCAGCGATATGCAACGCACGGCGATGCCCGCAAACTTCGCCGACATGGTGCTACCGAACAACGTGACGCTAGTGTTGCAACCTGTCGCGAAGGGTGCAGCATCGCCGAACTGGGCCGTCGAGAGCGTGCAAGCTCCAGCGGTTTTATCCGATCCGAAAGATCCCAAGCGTTCTCGAGTAAAAGCAGTGGTTGCGGGGTTCGGCACTCCGGAAGTTTCGAAGACGGTCTCGCTGGTCGTAAACAGCAGAGTCATTGCCACGCGCAAGGTGAATGTGCCGGCGAACGGTCGCGCGACCGTCGAGTTTGCATCACTCGATGTGGGATACGGATTTAGCCGCTGCGAGGTGCGGATCGAGGACGGAGATGCTTTCCCGGCCGATGATGCGAGCGTGTTTGCCGTGCGCCGCTCGGACCCGGAGCGCGTTCTGTTCGTTCACGTTGGTGGTGAGAGGCGCTCGGCGCTCTACTTTGGGTCTGCGTTGGAAGCAGCGGCGCAGGGCGCGTTTGTATTGCAATCCGTGGCTGCTGAGCAGGCCACTGACCTCGATCCATCGAAGTACGCCTTCGTGGTGCTATCGGATGCTGTCGTGCTTCCGTCAATCTTCGAACACGCGCTCGCACAGTACGTAGCAAAGGGCGGCAGCGTGCTGATTTCGCTGGGCACCGCTGCAGCGCACAATGCGCGGATCCCACTCTGGGATGGCGCTGTGAAAGACGTGCGCGAGTATGCGCGTACCGGCAATCCGGCTAGCGTTGGCCAGGTGGATTTCAGCTATCCCGCGCTTGCGCAAGAGCAACCAGGGCACGATAACGGTGGATGGGCGGACGTGAAAGTCTTTTACGCCGCCGTGTTGGACACAGGGCAGTCTCGCGTGGCGGCACGGCTCGCGGATAGCACACCTTTTCTGCTCGACAAGCAATTGGGCGAAGGGCACGTCGTGCTGCTCACGTCGGGCCTCGAGAATCTGACCAATGACCTGCCTCTTCATCCAGTGTTTGTTGCTTTCGTGGACCGCACGGCGCGATACCTGTCGAGCAGCGAACGGCTGAGTGGATCGAGGCTGGTGGATTCGTTCGTGCAACTGCGTTCTGGCGGTGAACTGGTTGGCGCAGCAACGAGCATCGAAGTAATTGATCCTGATGGTCGAAGGCCGCTTTCGTTGACCGAGGCGCGAACGGCGCAATCGTTACGCCTGGAACGCGCGGGATTTTATCAGATTCGTTTTGCGAACGGGCGCGACGCGGTCATCGCCGTCAATCCTGACCGGCGCGAATCAGATCTCGAACCATTGGCCGAAGATGTCCAGCAACTTTGGAGTGGAAGTTCCCAAAGCGCGAGATCGCAGACGGCCTCCACAGCGCCAGTGGAAGCGACATATCAGGCCATCAGCCTATGGTGGTACGTAATGCTGCTTGCGTTGCTGGTCGCGATAGCAGAGGTGGTTTTTGCCAGCGGCTACATGGGCACGCCGCGGGAGGAAGTATGAGCTACCACAGCGAGCTCAGTTCATATATTGCGAAACTGCAGAAAAGGTTGCGGCTGGGCGCGTGGCTGCGCGGCGCAGCTATCTTTGCCGGAACCGCGCTCGTTGTCACGGTCTTGCTGGTGCTGCTGCTCAACCGTTTTGCTTTTCCGGCGCATGGCGTCACAGCGGCACGACTGACCATCTTCGTTGCACTTGCCGCGGTCGCGGTGTTCGGCATCGCCGTCCCATTAGTTCGGGTGACCACAGGGTGGGCGGTGCGCAACGCCGAAGCCGCGAATCCTGCCCTGGAGCAGCGGCTGACGACGTTTCAAGAGCGCGCCAGCAAGACTGACGATCCATTCCTGGAACTGTTAGCGGCCGATACGCTGGTGCGCACACGCGACACACAAGCATCTTCACTGGTTCCGGATAACCGGCTCTTCGCTCTCGGCGGAGCAGGGTTATCTTGTCTTGCCGTGCTGGTGTGGATGATCGCCGCTGGCCCGGGCTATCTGGGGTATGGAGCTTCCCTGCTTTGGACGAAGGCGAACGCGGCTCCGCTATATGCAATCTCAGTTACTCCGGGTGACGTCACCGTGCGGCGGAACAGCGATCAGCTGATAACGGCGCACGTCACGCGCTTACGGCCGGGCAAGGCGCAAGTCTTCGCGCGTTATCAGAGTTCCAAGATTTGGGAACCCGCTACAATGCAGGTCGCACCCGACTCCGGCGGCGGCGCGAACTACCAGTTCGTTTTCGCGGGATTGCCGGAAAACGTCGAATATTACGTAGCTGCCGGCCCGCTCGTCTCTTCGCACTTCAAAGTACGCGTGGTGGATCTTCCATCCGTTAAGGACATCCGCGTCACCTACCACTATCCGGTGTGGACTCGGATGAAACCCAAGACCGAGGAAAATTCCGGCGATTTGCGCGCAATCGAAGGGACGGATGCCGCAATTGAAGTAAAGATGGATCGCCCGTTAAAGGATGGCCAATTCACCTTGGACAACGGCCAGGCCATTCCTCTTACGGGCGGCGCGGGCAACACGTATAAGGGGTCGATCCATTTGGAGAAGGACGGTGCGTACCATTTAGCGGAGACGGACGAAGGACAGCAGGTGCGGCTCTCGGAAGACTACTTCATCGCAACAGACAAGGCTTTGCCACCGGAGATTTCGATCGACCGTCCTGGCGGCGACTACCGGGCCAGCCCCATCGAGGAGGTCACGGTGGGCGTGAAGGCCGCCGACCAGTTCGGCCTGCATGAAGTTCACCTCCACTATTCCGTGAACGGTGGGCCGAACCGCGATGTGGACTTGCTCAAAACGTCTGGTGCAAAAAGCGCCGACGGCTCCTATACGCTTCCGCTGGAGGACTACAAGTTGGTGCCCGGTGATTTGGTCAGCCTCTATGCCACTGCCAGGGATGGGCACAGTGAAGCGCGCACCGACATTGCGTTCATTCAAGTCGAGCCTTTTGAACGCGAGTTTTCGCAATCGCAGCAAAACGGCGGCGGTGCCGGTGGAGGCGGGCAAGCGAACAACCAGACGGAAATTTCGAAGCGCGAAAAGGAACTGATTGCCGCTACCTGGAAGCAGCAAAACGACAAGAGCGGCACTCCCAAAGATGCGGCGGCAGCCGGACAGTTCCTGTCTGACGCGCAGGAGAAGCTCCGCAATCAGGTCGCGGCACTCTCGATCCGCATGCAGAGCCGCGATATCTCCGAGGCCAACCAGGAATTCACCGATTTCGATAAAGACATGCAGGATGCCGCGGCGGCCATGGCGCCTTCGGCCGAAAAGTTGAAGGACATGAAGTGGAAGGATGCGATTCCACTGGAGCAGAAAGCGCTACAGGCGTTGCTCCGAGCCGAGGCGACTTTCCGGAAAATCGAGGTGGCCTTTGGTCAACAGGGAGGCGCTGGAGGAAGCGGCGGAAATGCGGGCCGCGACTTGGCGAGTCTCTTCGACCTGGAATTGGACACGGAAAAAAATCAGTACGAGACGGCACAAAGCGCTTCTCCAGCCCAGCAGCATGAGAAAGATGTAGAAGACGCGCTCGAAAAACTCGATGCGCTGGCCAAGCGCCAGGAAGATTTGGCCAACCAGCAACACAACTCTCAGCAGAGCTACCAGGAGCGCTGGCAACAGGAAATGCTGCGGCGCGAAGCAGAACAGTTGCAGCGTCAACTGGAACAATTGGCGCGAAACGGCCAGCAGGGCTCTAACAGATCAGAGCAGGATTCGCAGCAGCAAAGTTCCTCTTCGCAGAATGGTGCGCAATCATCGCGCCAACAGCCCGGTAGCCAATCTTCCCGATCGTCGGCAAGCGCCAGCGGCGATCGGCGCATCGAGCAAGCGCTCAAACGTTTGCAACAATCCACCGACGATATGAAGCGCAACGGCAATCCGCAACAGAGCGCTGCCGGGAAGCAGGCCGCGGACGAGTTGCGCAAAGCATCGAGTCTGATGGCCGGCACGCAACAGCAGCTCGCCTCTGGCAAGGTAGGCGATCTTTCTCGTGAGGCCGACCGTTTGACGCAGGAGGAGCGGGCGCAAGCGGACCGGATCAACAACTTTGCTGGCCAACAGCCCGATCTCAATGGGACGAATCTTGACGGTATGTTGGGACGCGTTCACGATCGCGATGGGCTGGCGAAGGACCGGCAGCAACTCTCCGATGACCTGTCAAAGTTGCAGAGAAACGTCCGCGAAGCTGCACGCGAAATGGCGTCGGCTCAACCAGGCGTTGCGCAGAAGCTGCGCGACGCGCTGACGCAAATGGACGAGTCCGATCTAGACAATCGCGTGCAAAGAACCGCGGACTGGTTGCGAAGGGGGATCAATCCGAATGCAAACGGCACGGAAGGCGAAATCGCGCAAGGTCTCGCGAAACTAAACCAGCAACTCCAGCAGGCACAGCAAAAGCTGGATCAGGGCGACCCGGCACAGCGGGGCATAGACAAGGAAGGCGAAACAACTGCGCTCGATCAGGTTGAAGGCTTGCGTAAACAGCTGGAAGCCATGGCTCCGTCGCAAAACGGCCGAGGCGGCGAACAGCAGGGACAGAATCGCGCCGGCCAGAGCGGAGATGCCCGTAACGGCGGCGGCCACAATTCGGATGGCACCGCGTGGAACAACATCAACACCGGCAACAATCGCTATGACCAACCGGGTCAGCCAACTGCTTCCCCGGACAGCTCCGGCAATCCCGCCGACACCGAACGCACTTTTCGGCAGAGCATGCGCGCGTTGAATCAGCTCCGGCAGATGGTCCGGGATAATCCGGAAGTTGCGAAAGAAGTGGCGGAACTAGCGCGCCAGATGCAGTTGCTTGATCCGAGCCGGTTTCCGGGCAATCCAGCGATGCTGCTGCAAATGCGCAGTGAAGTGCTGAGCTCCGTCGACAGGCTGGAACTCCAGTTACAACGCGATGCTGCCTCCACTCAGTCCCGCACAGGAAAGTCTTCCTCAGTTCCGTCGGGCTATCAGGAATCCGTCGCCGAATATTACAAACGCCTCAGTAAGAATCCGTAGAGAGAGGCCATGAAACACTTTCACCGAGGCCTAATCAAACTCGCTTTGCCGCTCTGTTGCAGCCTCGGCCTCGTGGTTGCCCTATTTGCCCAACGCCCGTTCCGCCAATATCCATCGGTGGAATATGGTGAATCGACGCCGCTGCCCTCAGACTTTCAGCGCCCGGGTGAGTGGACTTTCGCGCGGCTTATGTACCCGCCTGGTCCTAATGATGGTTATCGTGGCCGTTTCGACGGCGATTGGCGGCAAGGAATGTCATTGTGGACGCAAGATGGGCCTCCGGCCGATCGTGCAATGGCCGCTGCTGTGCGCCGCCTCACACGCATCGACGCGCGATCCGTTGAACAGGACGTGAATCTCGATGATGGCGACGAGGTCTACAATTGGCCGTGGCTTTACGCCGTCCAGGTGGGCGAATGGGGAATCACGCAACACCAGGCGGATGTTTTGCGAGATTATCTGTTGCGCGGCGGCTTCCTGATGGCCGACGATTTTCACGGCGCCTACGAGTGGCAGATGTTTCTCGAGCGCATGCGCATGGTTTTTCCCGATCGTCCGATCGTCGACATCCCGGACAACGATCCTATATTTCACACTCTTTTCGATCTCGACGACCGTTATCAGATTCCTGGCCAGGCGCACGTGCGGCGCGGCTACAAAGAGCCGGACTATCCCCAAGGCCCCAATGATGGAAAGGGAGCCCACTGGCGGGCCATCTATGACGACAAAGGCCGCATCATGGTGGCCATCTCCTTTAATTCAGACCTTGGCGATTCGTGGGAATGGTCCGATCGCCCATCCTACCCGGAGCGCTTCTCCGCCCTCGGCATTCGTGTCGGTGTGAACTATGTCGTCTACGCCATGACTCACTGACCGACTGCAGTCAAAGCGGCGTGCCGGTTTCGACGTCCAACGCCACCACGCCTGTCTGAAGTGAGACTTCCCCTGCCACCGCATCTTGGTGGGCGTAGCGGGGATCCTCTCAATACTGCGGCCCTGCTTACTTACGAGATTTCTTAGGAAATGTTTTAGGAAGGAGTCCAATCCACTGAAAACAAACAACCGGCGGAGTGGGGGATTGTAGCCTCCGTTGGTGAGAGGGGGGTGACGGGTGGGTGAGCGTTGGTATGTCTCTTGTTTTCAACACCCGTTTCTGATTTGCCCTATTCGCGAGTCTTCCCTCGGCCTTCAAGTGACGCCAAATAACCTCAAAGTAGTAGCAAAGTAGAGGCAAGAGACGGCGGCCGCTTTGGCGTCGAATGGGCCCTAATTGCGGAGACCTGAGGGGAGCGGGAATCCTTGAGACTCATAACGGTGTAGGGACCTTAGAACGGGAACAAGATTCCTTTATCCTTCAGTTTTTCGAAGCGTGCGGCAGCAAACCGAAACAGTTGTGCTGGCTTCCGCCCGGTCCGTTGCCACTCTCGTAGCGGCTTTAAGATCCCCAATAGCGCGAGCTTGCGGCGGAAGTTGCGCTTATCTAACGGCCTACCAAGGATCGCTTCATAGACCGACTGCAGCTGACCCAGCGTGAACTTTTCCGGAAGAAGCTGAAACCCAACGGTCGTGTATTCCAATTTGTTGCGAAGGCGTTCGAGAGCGTAGTCCAGAATGGATTTGTGGTCGAAGGCCAAAGGCGGAACACCGCTGGCTGGAAACCATTGCGCTTCAGCCGCGTCCGCGCCAGCAACCAGCGACAATTTGTCCGAGGCGATCAATGCGTAATAAGCGACTGTAATGACTCGACCCCTTGGGTCTCGCTTGGGGTCGCCGAACGTGTACAGTTGTTCGAGAAACACGTTTCTCACACCTGTTTCCTCGTGGAGTTCGCGAAGCGCTGCCTCTTCGAGTGATTCATCTCCGCGGATAAAGCCCCCCGGGATGGCATATTGACCTTCAAACGGAGGAACCCCACGTTTGACCAAGAGCACCTGAAGCGAACACTCTCTCAGAGTGAAGATCACAATGTCTACGGTCACACGCAAACTTTCCACGTCTCACCCCACGACAAGTTGGGCGGTCTCCGCTGCCGCCCTCAAGATTACGCTGGAGCCCGAATTGAATTGCAGGAAGTCCGCCTCAACGCCATCGCTGAAGATGACGCCACCTGATGGCATCAGCGAGTCTAGCTCCAAGGTTTGTTGGTGTTCGACGATCCCGGCAACGATACCTGCCTTGGAATGACGACTGATGAAGGGCTCGCGAACTACAAATAGCAGACGCCGGTCCTCCCAATCCAGCCGCATCGGTTTCACGGTATGGCCCCCAGCCAAGGCGGCAACCCCGGATGCCATATTGAATACCGACGAAACCCAGCCTGTGCTGCCCGCGCCAGTTGAGACGAGAACGCCACTGGATGATTGGGGTTCCTCGGCTTTGGCCCACCGAATCCGGTATCGCGCCGAAACGTGAGTCTGGGCCCCAAGGAAGAGATCGTTGAACGCCAGCAGCCTCTGGCCATCACTTAGGCGTGCTTCCGCCAAGGTAACGGATCGAATGCGGTACTTTCCAGAGATCACTTCCTCAAGCGCGCCCCCTGTTTGACCGGGAAGGAAGGGAAGGAGGATGCCATCGAATCTTTCTGGGTCCGGATTTACAGCGACAAGGGGCTGCTTGCCGACATATTTCGCGGTGTTGGCAACAAGACCGTCCTGTCCTAACGTGACCACCAGATCTTCCGGCAGAAACGTATACGTTGGCACCAGTCCTCGATCGATTTCCTGCACTTTCAGCCCAAGCTCAATCGCCCGGCGGACAACGTCAGCGGATTGTCTGTACGCTTCATCCTCCAGTTGGTATTCCTGGAAATTCCCTCCTGCATGTTCGATGTAAAACTTGGCTTGTGCCAAAGTGTTGAATCGTTCGATCAATTCGGCCAGCCGAGTCTTGCGAGTCACCAGGACGACCTTCTCAAACCCAGCCTGTCGTTTTGCACCGTGCACGAATTCACGCATGACTACTTCCCTTTTTGCTGCGTTGGAATGGCTGTGTTCGTGATAGTGGGTGCAAGCAGGCTCCGCAGCAGGTCCGGCGAGATATTCAGCTCACCGATCTTTTGCGCGTTAGACGCCATTTCCTGGAAAGCCAGGGTGATCATCATCTTGGGATCACCGCCGTGCGGGGAAAGTGTCATCAAGGTTCTCCAGTCAATGTCGCGCACGTGCTTGAGTGTCGCCTCCAGTGCGTATGCACGGCTATCCGCCTCTTTGCGATCGTTTTCGATGCGCTTTTCCGTCAGAGCTGCACGTTGCTGCTCAATGGCTATGTCCGCAGCCATTTGTGTTTCGCGAATCTGTCGCCGTTTCTCCTCGACAGCAATTTCCGTGTTGAATTCACTCTCCTTGATTCGTCGCTCCTGCTCGACAGCGTTGTTTCGCCGAGCATAGATGGCTTCATCAGAACGGCGTTGCAGCGCCTCGCGAGCTTCAGCTTCTAAGGCCTTCGCCATTTCCGGCGTCGGACGAATCGAAAGTAAGGAAAGATTTAGAATTTCTACACCGAGCTGAGCCACGCCTTCAGTTGATTTCAGACCAGCTAGAACCGAAGCGCTCAACGATCCGCTTTTCGTCAATGCCTCTCCTAGCGAGAGTTTTTGCGTCTCTGCCCGCATGAGCGTTTGCGTCGCGTGAACCAGTCGATCTGGAAGCTTGCGATAATCCTCGGAGCGAAACACGCCCGACGGGCTGATGCTCAAATCCAGCAGCGAGGAGAGTTTCTTGGGGTCCGACACGCGGTAGGTAAGTTGCCCTTGTATGGAGACGGACTGAAAATCCGCCGTGCTCTCTTGGAAAGCAAATGGAACATCGGCGCTCTCCAAAGGCACGGTGACGATCGTTGATGTGGGAGCGTAATAAAAGAAGGAGAGCCCCAGCCCTTCCCGGCGTACCTGGCCGTTTTTGAACTGCAAGACGTACGTCGTGGGAGCGGCTTTCATGAATCGGATAGTAAGCATTGGATGTCTCCGTTAGTGTCTGGCAGACACTGATATAAGTGTTCCATAGACACTTTGTCAAGCAATTTTTCTTGCGCTGGCGAACCGCCAAAGACCGCGAAAAGGGTGTTCCATATTTATGGCATTCGTGGGAGAATCGGTGTATGAAAGAGCAAGCTATCCGGACGACCGTCGATATCCCCGCGTCCCTTTACCGCAAGCTTAAGGAGCAAGCTGCCGCGCAAGGGCGTTCGATCCGCGAATTGATCCTTTTGGGCGTGAGGGTCACTCTAATCGAGGGCAAGCGTCCTCGTTCCAAGAAGGTCAAATTTCCCCTCATCGCGACAGATGGGCCGAAAGTCGATTTGACCAACGAACAGATCTATGAACACATTGAATTTCCTTGACGCCAATGTTTGGCTGGCATTGGTGTGGGGCCGACATATTCATTCCGAAAGGGCACGCGAGTGGCTTGAGAAGTTCCCAGAAGAAAAGTTCTTTTTCTGTCGATTCACGCAGTTGACAGTACTTCGCCTTCTCACATCAACAGCTGTGATGGGAAACGACGTGAGAAAAATGCCCGAGGCCTGGGAACTATGGGACAAGGTTTGCGCCGACGACAGGGTCGCATACCTTTCCGAACCCGAGGCAATAGAGCCTGAATTCCGCCGGCAGTCTAGACTCGGTACTTCTTCGCCGAAAGTGTGGGCGGATTCCTATCTGCTGGCATTCGCAACCACGGCGGGGTTGAAGCTTGTCACATTTGACCGAGCGCTTCGTTCACGAGGCTCCGAAGTGCTCGTTCTTTAGGTCATGAAGTTCGGCGTCGGGCACGCCCGAATTTTGAAGGCCATCGAAAATAACTGAGTTGGTAATTTAAATAAATGGTATGTCTGGAAAAGTAGTAGCACAGTACAAATCGCCGCATTTTTATTGGCGAAATGAGCTGTGGCGGAGAGGGGGGGATTCGAACCCCCGTTAGGGTGTTTATTCCCTAAAACGGTTTAGCAAACCGCCGCCTTCAGCCTCTCGGCCACCTCTCCGTTTATAACCGTCAACTTCATAATAGCTTACAACGCGTTTAGTGACAATTGCGAAGTCGACTGCTGCATTTTGGTGCAAACCCTATACCGGTGGCACAAGGGTTGAACCGTCGGGTAGATCTCCCCCAGTTGAGAGGCGAGTTTCGCCCTCACAGCTGACCGGACGTGCGCAATGAGCGAAACAGCGTCGCACTGGACAAGGCGGAGATCGCTGTCCCAAGCCACAAGGCTGCTGAGATCGAGTAACGTATGATGACCGCACCCGACGACGCACGCAAAGACATTGCGACGACCGACTCAACCCTTCTCGCCAATTTAGGGTTGTTGCCGTTCGCGAAGAAAGAGTCTGCGCCGATGCCCGTGATTGTTAGTGTCAGGACTGTTGGTCGATTCGCGCAGATGCTCTAGAATTTGTAACCAGCCCACAGGGCCCAGTAATTCAGGTTGCGGCCTGGCTGACTTTCTTTGACAAATTTGCCTGCACAAAAAATCCCGTAGTCGGCTTGAAACCATAGATGCTGGTTCGCCTGCCAGCGCACCTCAACGCCCGGACGGTTTCCAACGAAACGCGCGTTGCTCTTCCCCGCAGGGATAATTAGAAATCCAGGGACGGAATAGACCCCGTCTCGCAAACTTTCCCGCCACTGAAAGATCCAATCGACAGAAACAGTCACGCTGTGCGGCAGCGTCGCTTCAACACGAGGGTGTACGTCACTAAAGTTGATGGGGCCGGGGCCAGCGGTGGCGAGAACGCCAAAATAATTGCCCTTCGGGAATAGCGGATTGAATGTTCCGAGTGTGCTTGTCCTCGGATCGTCGCCGCTCGAGATATCCGCCTTAACGCTAAATCGGGGTTTCAGCGCAACGTTCGGAAAACGGTAACCGGTTTCCGAAGCCACTGTCCAGGCGCTTATGTTTGCGGAGCCGAGGGTTCCGAATTGCCAAAGCGCTTCATCGTCGAAATCCCAACCGGGCTTCATCTCGGCGACGGGACGAGAAAGACGCGCACCGATACTGTGCCGCACTTCGTGGCCTACACCCCGGTTGAATGTAGCTGTTTTTCGATCAAGGCCAAGGTAGTAAGCGTCCAGTGTGATGGTCTTCGTCAAAGGTCGGACGGCGTATACGCCCCAAAATCCGATAGCGTGATTGGGTGCATTGTCAAAAAATCCTGGCTTGTCCTGGTCTGGGCGCACGGCGAAGCCGTCAATCTGCCAGGAATCGACACCGGCCTTCACGTGGAACCCGTCAAAGCTCAAGCGCACGTTGGGGCCCTCGCGAACATCGATCAGGCGCCCGGAGCCATATTCCAGCTCGTGTCTCCCGGCTCTGGCCTTGATCCATTTGCGTTCATCTCCCGTTCCAACTTCGAGAAATGCTGCTTGGAAATCGAGTTTTTTTTCGTCGATCGGTCTCGGACCACCGATGCGGTAAGAGTTCAAGCCGCTTTTGAACTCGACGAACGAGCGAACGTGCTTGCCGTAATGAACGTCGAAATAAAGCATGTACCGTTCATTGAGATAGGCGTTCATGAAAGGCTGTTGGCCCCAGTTGTCGTTTCCGATCTGTTCCCAAACCTCGCGAGCTTCGCCACCTATGGACAGAAACCAGTCATTCCGACCTGGCCGAAGACGAATATATTTGATGGGGTCCCAAAAATCCTGCCGCTCAGTCGGGTCGGCGAGAAAACTCCAGTCATCGTCCTCGCGAAGCAAATGATAGACCCGTGCCGGCGCAGGGGAATCAGCGGTAGGAATCGATTGGCCTCGCGAAAGTGACGGAATCGCGAAAGAAATGACCATTAAAATCGTCAACGTTCGCATGTATCTCTTGGTTCTAATCCCGAGTGCGGCGCTGCTTTTCGCCTGCATCGTGGGAAGGTGTTTGCGCGTCCTATTTCTTTCCTACGGAGTGGATTTCCGCGATATATCCTCCGGGAAACTGGACGACAACGGCGTCTCGTTCGTCGGTCGTATACGGAGGTACGAGCACGTCGACGCCGCTGGCTTTTGCCTTAGTGAGCGTGTCCGTCAGATTCGTCACTTCATATCCGGTGGTCTCGCGGCCATACGGATAGGGGAGGTGACCGTCGGTAACCAGCGCGGTCAACTTGCCGAACTTGGATTCGATCCTCACTCGCCGATAGGTTTCTGCAGGTCTTCCGATTTCTACACCTGGCGCCTGCGGTTCATCAGAGACGACACTCCCGTGGGAAAACGCGAGAAAGCTGGACACAAATGCATCCACTCGGTCGGGTGATACATAGACTCGATTCTCGGGAATAGTTTGGAGCGGAGCATAGGATGACGCGGTGGTGTGCCAGTACAGTTGCGTGTTCACGCCACCCGGCCATTGAATGATCGCGTCTTGACCGATCGGATCATTGAAGGCAGCGACCGAGACGTCTGCGCCAGTTGCCTTGGCGGCGCGGATCGCCTCGTCCATATCAGTGACCAGATAGCCTGTGCGCTCCAAGCCGAATGGATACGGAACCGGCGTCTTGAATCCGAATACTGATATGGTGCCGACAGGAGTCAGCACCAATTGCGACATGGTGCTGCTTGGTGTCGGGGTTACTGTGAAGACGCCCTGCTTGGTCGTTGTGCCCCCAAATGTAGCAATCAGGCTCGCAACAAAACGGTTAAAGTCCTGTGGAGCAACGTAGACATGCGTCGTGTCGTACTGCGGGCCGACGGCTACGCCCGGCGTTCCGGCTGTCTGCGCACTCTGGGCGAATGTTTTGAAGTGTTGCGATTCGCACGTGAAGCCAATCGTCAGAAAGATCGCAACAGACGTTCCAAGGATTTTTTTCAAGTGCATTCCATTTCTCCTAAGTCGCCAATTGCCTCATCGCTATGAAACTGGTTCTTGTGTCTGTCAGCTCTCAAAAAAAGGTTTAATCGCTATGCACATCTCTCGTGTCTACTTCGCCGGTCGTGGCAATGTGTTCTGCAAAGATGGAACTTGAGTCGTAATGCGTCTCGCGTGATGGAGGATTGTAAAGCTGACGGTCATAACGTTCACCGACAAGGCATACGGAAGCGGCACGCGAAACGTCGAGCTTCTTCGTCTGAATCCAAGTCCCGAACTGTTCGCCAAGCACCATCCCCAAGAGGCCGAGTAAAGCGACAATCGGCGGTGCCGGGCTCTTCACTCGGATAAGTCCGTAGAGGACACCGACTCCGAGACCAACGACGAAAGACAAAAACGGTACCTTCATTTCGATCCCTCCAGCCACGCGTGAATCAGAACGCAAAGCAATCGCAACCCAGCCCCCATAGGCCAAATTCACCCAGCACTTGGAGTTGCGAGTGCGTCCTGCCATCTGCCGATGCCGTGACGTGCGAACACGCAGCGGGGTGAGATACATCAAGAGTGTGGTCCAGGGGCTTCGCGTATCCTCCGTATTGTTTGACGGGAGACCAGCGTGGGCTCACTGGCAGCGCGGGCGGCGCGAATTTTGAGAATACATCGCTAGCATAGACGACCTTCCCACCCATGATCGTAAGTACCGATTCGAGATGCTTGATCTCCTCCTCGGGTATAGAAAAATAATCGCCAGAGAGAACAGCCAAGTCGGCCAGCTGGCCTAGAGCGAGAGCTCCCTTTTTTCCGTCTTCCGTAGAAAACCAACTGCTGCCCATGGTGTAGAGCTTAAGTGCTTCCTCCCGGTCCAATCGGTTCTCTTGCGGATAAAGACTGAGACCCCCAATGGTCTTGCCGGTGATAAGCCAGTAAAGGGAAAGGTAAGGGTTGTAGCTCGAAACGCGGGTTGCGTCGGTGCCTGCTCCCACCGGAACACCCATTTCCAGCATGCGTCGGATCGGTGGCGTGCGCTTGGCTTGCTTTGAACCGTAACGCTCGACGAAATACTCGCCTTGAAAAGCCATGCGGTTCTGTACAGCGATACCGCCGCCGAGCGCCTTGACGCGCTCAATGTTGCGGTCGGAGATTGTTTCGCAGTGATCGAAGAACCAATGCAGACCGTCGAAGGGAATCTCCCGGTTCACCTCTTCATAGACATTCAGTGCCCGCTCGATGGTCTCGTTGTAGGTCGTATGTATGCGAAACGGCCAGCGATTCTCCACGAGATGGCGAATCACCGCTTTCAGCTCGCTTTCCATGACAGGGAGCATGTCCGGGCGCGGCACGAGAATGTCTTCGAAGTCCGCGGCGGAGAAAACCAGCATCTCTCCAGCGCCGTTGACACGATAGAAGTCGTCACCGTCGCCGGGCTTGGTCATTTTCGTCCAGTTCTGAAAGTCAGCCAGTTCCTGCTTGGGCCTCTGCGTAAAGAGGTTGTAGGCGAGGCGAATCGACAGCTCGCCATTGCGGTGCAGTTCGTTCACCACGCCATAGTCGTCGGGATAGTTCTGGAATCCGCCACCAGCGTCGATCGCGCTGGTAATGCCGAAGCGGTTGAGCTCTCGGAAAAACAGACGTGAAGAGTTGAGCTGATCTTCGCGGGAGAGCTTGGGGCCCTTGGCGAGGGTGGAATAGAGAATGTTGGCGTTAGGGTTGGCGATGAGAAGACCCGTGGGATTTCCGTGGCGATCACGCTGAACCTCTCCAGCCGGGAAATCCGGAGCGTTCTTGTCATAGCCCACCGCACGCAACGCCGCTGCATTCAATAATGCGCGGTCATACAAATGCATCACAAACACAGGTGTGTCTGGAGAAACTGCGTTGATCTCATCGAGCGTAGGCATGCGGCGTTCGGCGAATTGGAATTCGGTCCAGCCTCCGATCACCCGTACCCACTGCGGCGCGGGAGTTCGTGCAGCTTGTTCTTTCAGCATCCGCAATGCATCGGCGAGAGAAGGGACGCCGTCCCAGCGCAATTCCAAGTTGTAGTTGAGTCCGCCCCGGATCGGATGCATGTGTGAATCGTTAAGACCAGGGATGACGGTTCGTCGTCGACCGTCAATTACGCGCGTTTGCGGGCCTCGCAGGCGCAGAATTTCTTCATCCTTGCCCACCGCGGCTATCTTTCCGGCCGTTATGGCGATGGCTTCAACAAACGAGGGCACCCCGTTCGTGGCGATCTTGGCGTTGTGCAATATGAGTTCAGCAGACACGGTAATCTCCCTTTCAGGTTTTCGAAATGGATTAAGAAGGGCGGAGGAGGCTCCGCCCGTTGAGTTTTACTTGTGAGCTCCAGCCAGCTCAGGAACGGCGTACTCCGGAAATTTCGTGGCCGGCGCGCCGTGCACCATCGTGTACACGTACTCGACGCCGATCCCGTAGGCTCCGTAGTGGTTCTTCACGATGTCCATCACGGCATCGTAAGTTTCTTTGTGAGCCCAGTCGCGCTGCCACTCGAGCAGGACCGATAGGGAGGTGACCGGCTTTGCGCCGGCTTGCACGACGCGCTTCATAGCGTTGTCGTGAGCAAGCTGGCTCACGTCGCCGCAGCAGTCTTCCACGACGTAGATTTCGTAACCGTCATGAAGCGCCTGCACGGTCGGCAGGGCAACACAGGTCTCCGTCCAAAGACCGGCAATGAGAATCTTCTTGCGTCCGCTTTTTTCGATTGCGGCGACAAAGTTTTTGTCGTCCCAAGAGTTCATGGACGAACGCTCGATGGGTTCCTGCCCCGGGAATACGGCTCGCAGCTGCGGCCACATATTCCCGCTGAAGGACTTGGTCTCGACCGTTGTCAGAATTACAGGTACATCGAACACCCTTGCAGCTTTTCCGAAGGCCACGGTGTTGTTGATGATTCCCTGGCGGTCGAAATTGCTTGTTCCAAACAGCATTTGGCCCTGATGGTCGATCAGCGCCACGACGCAATTGTCCGGAGTTAAGAGTCCCTTTTCACTCAGTTTTGGACGATTGCCGTTTGATGATTGTTGAGCCATACGATTCAGATTCCCCTTTCAATTGACTGCCTCGAAACTGACGCAATGAGGGAAGGCAACTATGTGTCCAAAGCCGAAGATTCGCGTGAGAATCGGCAATCTGCCTTTGCTTTCAATAGAAAGGGAGACACGCGCGGCGCTAGGTCCAGATTGATGGATTTCTTTTGCAGCTATTTCACGTCAGGGATTTAACGATAACGTCGAGGTCGTGACTTGTTGCGAGCGCGCGTCGCCTGACGATGCGGCGTGCCCTTACAAACCCTAGCTTCGGTTCGTCGAAGAACGAAACGGGATATCGGTGTCCCAAACGGTCTGCTGAATGAACTGAATTTTTGAGTGCTGACACGTCTGGAGCAAAGGCGAAGACCTCAGAAAGTTGGTCAGTGAAAAGCGTCAAACCGTGGAGATTTCAATGGTTAGCCAGTGGAACAGGCATGGCAGGCCTTCTGTTTGAAACGACCGAATCGTTGTCCCGCGCGGATTTGTCCTGGGTGTATCATCCTCGCTATGGTTTCAGCGGGAAGGAATCCGAATCGAAAGGCCTGGCCTTTTCATCGAATCGATTCCTACGCTCGTCTACAAGGGTAAGAGGGAGGCAAATGAACCCAGTCGGTCAGCTGCGTGCCGACCCTTCCATCGTGGATGTGTCACACGAGGAGCGCATTGAGTTGGTTGCTGACGGCGCGAGCGAAAGCTTCCAACCCGAAGCGATAGACGATTCCTGGCGAAGATGTCTGCTCGATTTTCATGTCGACGCACGGAGCAGCTCAGTACCCCAGTTGCTCACAGAGCGTGAGCTCAGGATTTCTCGCGGACCTCTGCGAAGTTTTTTACTCCAAGCCCAAGAAGAGATAGACCGCCTCTATGCCATTGTTCGCCCGCAGTCTTATGTAGTTCTCTTGTGCAACAGCGATGGAGTCGCCATCCACCATCGTGGTGACGAAAGCAAGGACCACGAGTTCAAGCAGTGGGGTATATGGCTCGGCGGCGTCTGGTCGGAGCGGGTCGAAGGCACAAACGGTATCGGCACCTGCATCACGGATCGACGGCCTGTTCTCGTGCATTGTGCCGAGCATTTTCGCAGCCGTCACACTCGGTTGAGTTGCGCGGGCGCGCCGATCTTCGATCCCCACGGAGGTTTACTGGGGGTGCTAGACGTTTCCAAAGTGCATCAGCAATCTGACGATCAGCCATTTCCCCTGCTGCTCCAGACGGTGGTCGTCTCTGCGCGAGCCATTGAGGAACGTATCTTTCGTGAGCACTTTCAGTATCGCTGGATCTTGGCGGCCGCACCTTCAGACGATTTTGGATCATCCCTGCTTCTTGCGATCGACGACCATCAAACTATTATTGGCGGCGACCAAGCCGCTCGAAAGTTGTTCGCTCTGAGCGACGAAAGCCTTGGGGACGGAATTCCCTTGTCTGCCGCCTTCGCGTTTGACCAGTCACTCTTCCGACGCACGGCCGACCGGGACATTCCGGTACGCCTAATGAGTGCCCGTGGTGACGGACGCTGGTGGACAGCATTGCTTACGCCGCCTCTGAGCAGGTCTAAGGTCGCGCGCAGCCCGGCGGAAGCAGTGGTTCACTCGCGGGCAAGAATTAGTACTTTAGGGAGTTTGCTGTTGGACACGGCGCCGGAACCCAGCCGTGGCGGGTTGTCACCAGCTGTGACACGCCGCGTCCGCGACTATATTGAAGGGCATCTCGATGAAAAGATCCGTCTCGATGGACTGGCCGCTCTGGCAGGGCTTTCGACCGAGCATTTTGCCCGGGCATTCCAGCAGTCAGTGGGGGTGCCGCCGCACACGTATCTGTTGCGTCGGCGCTTGGAACACGTCGAACATATGCTGCGGGAGACACATGCTCCGTTGTCGGAAATAGCCCTGGCGACTGGTTTTTCTGACCAAAGCCATCTCGCGCGGCACTTCCGGCGGTGGGCTGGAATGTCCCCGCGCCAGCTCCGTTGGACGGAAGGGAGCCCATCCGCACCAGGTACCCCTATGCGAAGAAATAGCTTAGCGACGTAGGGTCGCTGAGCAAGGAAATGTCTCTCCGGAACCTCCTTCAATCGCACCGCGCCTGAGACGCATCCAATCGTGGCCCAAGTCACAATTCAATTGTGACCCAGTCACAATTCGTCGGAAACATTCCAAACACACCAAGTTTGTTCAAGACGACAGGACTCCGGCAGCGCCACAATCGGCCCAGATCATCGAAAGGGGGGCAAGCCAATGAAGAACGCCGAGGCCATTCACGTTCAACCAAACACAGGTAGAACAATGGGGTCGGCCGCTGCGTGCAGCTTCTCTGGGTGTATCATGCCCGACATGGCCTCCTCAGGACAGGGATCCGAGCGGTTGAATGCCCAACTTCTTGTTGACTCGATTCCTTCGCTGATTCACACCGCCAGGCCCGACGGGTACCTCGATTACTTCAATAAACCTTGGCTGGAATACCTGGGCGTCACTTTGGACAAAATGACCGGCTGGAATTGGACGGCTTTCATTCACCCTGAAGACCTTGATGGGATTGTGGGCAAATGGCGAGCGTGCCTCGCGACTGGAGAAATCTTCGAGTACGAAACTCGCGTCCGCAGGGCGAATGGAGAATACCGCTGGATGTTCCACCGCAAAGTGCCCCTTCGCGATGAAAACGGCAACATCGTCAAGTGGTATGGATCGAGCCTGGATATTGATGAGCGCAAAACGGCGGAAGAACAGCTCCGCCGGAACGCCCAAGAGCTGCAAAGAAGCGAGTTTTATCTTGCCGAAGGGCAGCGCCTTGCCCACATGGGAAGCTGGGCCTTTGATCCCGACGGCTTTTACTATTGGTCTCCCGAAATATTTCGAATGCACGGACTCGATCCGGCAAGCAAACCGCCGAGTGTTCAGGAATACCTGGATCGTGTCCACCCACAGGATCGCGAGTCCATGGCGAACCTGATCAAGGGAATCTTGGCGGAAGCTTCGCCCTTCGATGCTACAAAGCGCATCGTGCGTCCCAACGGGGAAGTCCGGTACATTCGCTGTGTCGGTGCTCCTGTTGTCGAAAACCGGATCCTGAAAAGGTACGTAGGTAGCGCGATAGACGTCACGGAGCACGCACTGCTGACGCAGGACCTCCGGCGACGTGAAGCGTACCTATCCGACGCTCAAAGGCTCAGTCACACGGGCAGTTGGGCCTGGAACTTGCGTACCGGCACACAATTCTGGTCGGAAGAAATTTATCGCATTTATGGCTATAACCCGCAAGAAGTCGCTCCCACTTGGGAGCAATTCCTGGAAAGGGTTCATCCTGAGGATCGGCCTCAGATTGAGCAACGAGCAAAAATGGAAGCGACCGGGAGGGAGTGGACAAACTCGCACGGCGATTTCCGAATCGTTCTTCCAGACGGAACGATTAAGTATCTCCATTCTGTTGCGCATCCTGTTAGGGACGGGTCGGGTGAAACCGCGGAAATCATCGGCACCGTCATGGACGTTACGGAGCACGAGCTCCTAACTCAGGAACTGCGGCGCCGCGAAGCCTACCTGGCCGAAGCGCAAAGGCTCAGTCACACGGGCAGCTTCGGTTGGAAACCTGACACAGGCGAGATTATTTGGTCGGATGAAACCTACCGGATCTTCGAGTACGACCGCTCTGTCAATCCGACAATAGATTCAGTGGCGCAGCGCGTCCATCCGCAGGACCGGGCCGGCTTTCAGAAAGTCACCGACGGTGCCTCTCAGGGGGCGACAGATTTCGAGCATTCCTATCGCTTGCTGCTGCTTGATGGGCGAGTCAAGCACGTCCACGCGATAGCTCACGTTTTACAGGATGCATCTGGCAATCGCGAATTTGTTGGGGCGGTGACCGACATCACCGAGCGCAAGGCTGCCGAGGAAGCCCGCCGGAGCAGCGAAGCGTACTTGGCGGAAGCGCAGAGGCTGAGCCACACCGGCAGTTGGGCCTGGAACGCTGCGACCGGTGAACCCGGTTACTGGTCGGAGGAGTGCTATCGCGTGCTGGGTTATGACCCCGCTGAGCCACTGCCACTACTCGAAGCATTTTTTCAGCGAATCCTCTCGGACGAGCGGGCGGCAATCCGGGAGCAGTTCGACAAAGCCATCCGCGACAAGGCGGATTTCGAAGTGGACTTGAGTTTCGTTCACCCGACGACAGGAATCAGGAACATCCACTCCGTAAGTCATGCGGTCCTCGACCAACGCGGCGACCTGCGTGAAATAGTGGGGACCGTGATCGACATCACTGAGCGCAAGCGGGCGGAGGAGGATCTGCGCGCCAGTGAGCGCAAGTATCGCCATCTGGTAGATACAACTCCGGCGTTCATTCACACCGCTTTGCCTGATGGCTCTCTCGACTTCCTGAGCCGGGGCTGGCTGGAATATGGTGGACTCCCTCAAACAGATTTTCTGGACTGGCGCTGGACCGCCGCAATTCATCCCGAAGACGTCAAAGGGTTCGTGGACAAGTGGCGCGCTGCACTTGCGTCCGGAGAAGCCTTCGTGGCCGAATCGCGAGTGAGGCGCGCTGACGGTGAATACCACTGGTTCCTACAGCGCAATGTACCACTGCGCGACGAAACAGGAAAAATCGTCAAGTGGTACGGCACAGGTACTGACATCGAAGAGCGCAAGCGCGCCGAGGAGTCCCTCCGAAGGAGTGAATCGTACCTGGCGGAAGCGCAGAAGCTGAGCCACACCGGCAGTTGGGCCTGGAGTCCCGACACCGACGTCAGGCATTGGTCGGAGGAATGCTACCGGGTTCTGGGTTTTGATCCACGGGATGGTTTGCCCCGAACCGAAGAACTCATCCAGCGAATTCATCCCGACGATCAACCGGCGTTCCGGGAATCTACCAAGAGGGCCAAGTATGAAAAGTTAGATGAAGAGGTGGATTATCGCATTGTGCATCCGGGTGGCGCCGTCAGGGACATTCACAGCACTGGTCATCCTGTTTTCAGCCCCTCTGGTGATCTCATCGAATTCACAGGAACTGTAATCGACGTTACTGAGCGTAAACGAGCAGAGGAGGAACTGCGCAGAAGTGAAATGGAGCTCCGGCAGATGCTGGACTTCACGCCTCAACTTGTGGCGGTATTCGGTCCCAACCGCGAACGTCTTTATGTCAATCGCATCACGCTCGATTACCTCGGCATGACTCTGGATGAGTGGCGGCAAGGAAGTACTGGTGATGGAGTTCACCCTGAAGATTCGGAACGACTCAAGGCTTATGTGGATCGTGCTTCGTCGAGCGGCAGGGGTTTCGAGCTGGAGTTGCGCGTGCGCAAAGGGGACGGAAGTTATCGTTGGTTCCTGGCTAGGTACAACCCGGTGCGCGACAACAAAGGGCAGGTGATGCGATGGTATGTTGCCTGTACCGACATTGAGGATCGTAAGCAAGCAGAGGACACTCTTCGCCGAGAAAACGTCGCTCTGCGTGAAGAAATCGACAAAACTTCGATGTTCGAAGAGATTGTCGGAGCGTCTTCCGCTTTGCAACCCGTACTCTCGCACATCTCCAAGGTTGCACCGAGTGATTCGACAGTGCTGATCACGGGAGAAACGGGAACAGGCAAAGAGCTCGTTGCACGCGCTATTCACCGGAGATCTGCTCGTTCGTCGCGGCCTTTCGTCAGCGTCAACTGCGCAGCGATACCCCGCGACCTAGTTGCCTCGGAACTATTCGGTCACGAAAAGGGCGCCTTTACGGGCGCGACTCAGCAACGCCTGGGTCGATTTGAATTAGCAAGCGGAGGCACGATCTTCCTGGATGAGGTCGGAGAACTTCCAGCCGAAACCCAGATTTCCCTTTTGCGTGTATTGCAGGAACGCGAGTTTGAGCGAGTCGGCGGCAATCGTCGAATCCGCGCTGACGTTAGGGTGATCGCGGCCACCAACCGTGACTTGCAGACCACCATCAGCGCTGGGTCCTTTCGCAGTGATTTGTTTTATCGGCTGAATGTCTTCCCGATCGAGATGCCTTCTCTTCGAGAGCGACGAACTGACATTCCCCTGCTCGTCGAATACTTTATCGATCGCTATGCACGAAAAGCTGGCAAGAATATAAAACATGTCAACAAGAAGACGCTCGATTTGCTCCAGGCGTATTCCTGGCCGGGAAACATTCGCGAACTGCAGAACGTCATCGAGCGTTCGGTGATACTCTGCGAAACAGAGATTTTCTCGATCGACGAAAACTGGATACCGCAGCCGTCGCCTCGGACACCAGAGTCGGAACAGCAAGCTGAGCTTCCTCGGAGACTGCTCGTGCAAGCGAAGGACATGATCGAGGCTGCACTGAAAGATACCGGTGGCCGGGTGTCTGGACCAACGGGCGCTGCGGTCAAATTGGGGATACCGCGGTCCACGCTGGAATCGAAGATTCGGTTGCTAAAGATCGACAAGAATCGCTTCAAGGATTGAGGAGTTTGAGAGGTCGCGTCTGAGCTGGGCGATCTGGTACGTCATGCTTGCATGGTATTTCGCACCGCGGCGTCCGACTCCGTCCAGTCTAATGCAATTCATGTTCGGATCTTGGCGTACTCGGCTTTGGCTTGTTGATAGATGGGAACATCGGGATCGGCGTCTTTCCAGATAGTCAAAAACTCTTCATACCACCTGCGGGCCGTGGCTTGGTCACCCATGATCGCGTACGCCCTGCCAAGCTGCAAACGCGCTAGCGCGCCGATCACATCTCTTCCAACGAGTCCCGGGTGATCAACCAACTTCTGGAACTCCACTGCCGCCATGCGCCCCTGGTGCAGGTGAAGGTATGCCAGTCCCCGAATATAGGCTGGATGAAGATCCTCAAGGCAATCCGTGTTTGACAAATCGTACTTCGCGACGGAACGCAAGATTTCGACGGCTGCGGCGGGGTCGTGCTGATCAAGTTTTATAGCAGCCGGGATTGTGGGCAGACAATAATTCTGGACAAGGGTAGCCAACGGAGCACTTTGGCCGACGGTGTCTGCCAGTCTCCGCGCCTGCTCAACGTCTCCCGCGCGCGCGAAGACAAACGCCAGGACTAATTGCCCATCGCGGTTCGGCCCTCTCTTAAGAGCATCCGTCGCTCCCCTTCGAGCCGGAATGGTGTTGCCAACTTCAACTTCTGAGAGAAGGTCATACTCAGCGGCCAGCGGCGGAGAACCACCATGCGCGGCAGCTTGCTCTTGCATACTACGTGACTCGCGGAAGCGTCCGTAATATGCCTCTACCTTCGATCTCTCGTAGAGCATTAAGGGCGCGGCATGCGGCCTGGCAGCGGCCCAGTCCAATTGCTCCTGCATCGCATGCTGGTCATTCTTTAAGAATGCAAGCAGGAACCGCTGGCTGCGCAACTCGGTACCATCGAATTTGCGTTTGTCCGCCTCGTTGAAGATTGCCGCGGCTTCATCGAAGCGGTCGGCCAGAATACTGCGCTGTATCCAGTTCCAATAGCTGAGCGCACTCGGAAGCAGACGAGCCGCTTCGCGTGACTCTGCGAGAGCCTGGTCGGGCTGGCCTAAATATTCCGAACAAAGGGCAAAGTTAGTGTGGGCAATGAAGTCTTGAGGGAAAGTCTGCACCCACTCCCATGCGACAGAGCACTCCTTGTCCACTTCTCCGGTCGCGATATCGTAGTAGAGATTCTCGGCATGAAAGCGAGTGGCCTCCGTCATGCGGTTCCGAAGCTCGAACGTTTTCTTCTCCGCCGCTGCCGCGGAAGCGAGATCTCCCGAACTCTTATAAGCAAGTCCAAGAGCTGCGTAGGCGAGCGCGAATTCGGGATCCGCGTCAGTCGCGCGCTTGTAATACGGCAGAGCCTCGATGGGGTTCCCTGCCAAATGGCGCCGATATCCCTCGGTCAAAAGCTGCAACGCTTCGGGCGAGGAACTTGTGGCTTCCTCAAGCGGCTTATTGAATCGTGCTATTGAAGCTCGGGGTTCACCCAGTGCAGCTCGCAGTCGCACCACGGAGAGACCCAGCATGCGGACGATTTCATTTCTGCTGACGGCGTCCTCCTGGACTCGCGTGACGGTTGCGCCCGACTGGCAATCAATCCCTGCTATCTCGATACGAAAACCGTTACCTGCGTCGGCGATTGAACTCGCCACCACCATCCTGCTGTTTGTCGAAAGACACACTTGGCGTGCAATCTCGGACGACAACTTCGCGTCAGGTGGGAGGTTGAGACTCTGCATGGCGCCGCGAACTTTGTGATCCGCGAGCACATTCAGATAGGGCGTCTGCTCCAATCCAACACGCAACGCAGTGTACATGGCATCGTCGAAAACGGGATCGCCAGTCCGATTTGTGACAACAAGGATCACAGTGTCAGCAGCAGAAAACGCAACGTTGCCGTGGACGCGCGAATAGATCCAGATTCCTGAAGCCGCGATCAGAATCAACGCGGCTGCGGCCGTCCAGGTCAGAGGGCGGCGACTCTCTTTGGTTGGAAACTCCATGAGTCGCGCACCGGCTTTTGAGGTTTGGGTCGCAGCGGCATGAAGCGTGGCATGTTTTGCGATTTCTGCTGCCTCCGCGACAGCGACACGCGCCGTGAACTGGTATCCCTTTCGAGCAATGGTGACGATCAAGCGAGTGTCTTCCGAATTGTCACCCAACGCCTTGCGCAAATGGGAAATGTATTGCGTCAGGTTCCCCTCTTCCACGAAGGTGTCGCCCCACACGGCTTGCAGCAATTCCTCCTTGGTGACCAAGCGGTTGGGATTTTGCACCAGGAAGAGCAGAACGTCGAAGGCTTTAGGGGTGAGAGAGACTGGTGAATCGGCGCGAGACAGCGTGCGCTTCCGGGAATCCAGCGCGAACTGGCCGAAACGGTATAAGTCACTGTCGGCTAGGCTCGACTCTCTTTCCTTAGTGAGATCGTCTAAGGCGAGAGCCAATCCGAATGCTCTCTCACTGGAAGTTTCCATCTTGAGGCTCTCAATTGCGGGTACACTGCTTCCCGCGACTAATAACCAGCGCCGGGAGCATCGCTGAGTCGCAGCTTCGCTTGCGTACATGCTGCCCGAACCTCAAAAGTGAAGGGTCACAGCGAAGAAGACATCACGAAATCGATGGCTTTTTGAGTACCACGAATTGGGGGTGGATCGGTACCACCCTGCTCTATCGCTGTAGTTCTAGGAAGCCGAACTTCGTTAACGTGAATGATTTTGAGTTTTTCATACTTTTTCAGAGTTGCCTGAAGGACTTCCCAAGGCCTCTGTTTGAGAATACGGCCCAGTGAGGTACAGATTCACCTCAAAAGAGGCCGTTCAGCAAAGGAGCTCGGATTTATGGCAACACAATCGGTAGCTTTCCGAGATGGGGATCAGGGGGTCGGTGACCTCGATGTAGTTCGCCAGCGTTTTAACACACATGACAACTCGGGCGGACTGTCGCGAGGCAACAAGCTCTGGACAAACTCACCGAGTGAATCTGTCCATGACGCCGAAAGTGTCATGGGCATTCGCGCCGCCATGAAGATAGTTTTGGATTTCATCCGAGCGCTCAAGCTCAGGGATTTGACACCCCAGTTCTGGGACGGGGCTGAACATCTTGAAAAAAAGGCGGCTCTAGAATCCGCGGTCGAGGAATTAGAGCTCTTATGGGAACAGCTCGACAAGGAAAACCTGGCTCTGCGAGATGAAGTGGATCGGGTCTCCATGTTTGAAGAGATTGTGGGAACGTCGCCGGCCTTGCAGGCGGTGCTTTCGCGGGCGACTAAGGTAGCTACTGCAGATTCGACCGTTCTGCTCACCGGTGAAACGGGAACGGGCAAAGAACTTGTTGCACGCGCCATCCACCGACGATCAAATCGCAGCTCGCGCGCATTCGTTAGCGTGAACTGCGCTGCTATCCCGCGTGAACTAATCGCTTCGGAGTTGTTCGGGCACGAGAAGGGCGCCTTCACGGGCGCGACTCAGCAACGCTTGGGTAGGTTTGAATTAGCGGATGCCGGTACACTCTTCCTGGACGAAGTCGGAGAACTTCCAGCCGAGACCCAAATTGCCCTTCTGCGTGTTTTGCAGGAGCATGAGTTTGAACGTGTCGGCGGGACGCGCCCGATACGCGCCGACGTCCGGGTGATCGCAGCCACGAACCGTGACCTACAGGCCGCCATCAGCGCTGGATCGTTCCGTAGCGATTTGTTTTACCGCCTGCACGTTTTCCCAATTGAAATTCCTTCTCTTCGAGAACGAAAAGAGGACATTCCCTTGCTGGTCGAATACTTTATCGATCGCTATGCACGAAAAGCGGGAAAGAACATAAGAAATGTCAACAAGAAGACGCTCGATTTGCTTCAGGCCTATCTCTGGCCTGGAAATATCCGCGAACTGCAGAATGTCATCGAGCGTGCCGTAATCCTTTGCGACTCAGAAACTTTTTCAATCGACGAAAGCTGGCTAACCAAGCAGCCGTTTCTCACAGAACTGAGGAAAGAGACTCAGCTGCCCGGCAGACTGCTGGCAGAAGAAAAGGAGATGATCGAGGCTGCACTCACAGCAAGCCAGGGCCGCGTATACGGACTCGAAGGAGCGGCCGCCAAGTTGGGCATACCGCGGTCGACGCTGGAATCGAAGATTCGGTCACTAAAAATCGACAAGAATCGCTTCAAGGAGTCGCCCGGGAACTTGAGCAAATAGACAAAGAGGAAGGCACTAAAATACCTGCTCGTTCGCCCCACTGCGACGGTCCGTCACGAATTCCTTCCTCCGCTGATTCCTGTATTCAGACCAACTGCCTACGGAAACGAGGTTGTCACACGCTTAGCGCTATCGCCGGTCGATTGACACCGGTGGCGGACGGTCGACACCGGATTCGTCGAGATCGTCGTCATGCGCGTTTCGTGTAAGGCGCAGAAACGACGAAGTGCCTTTTTGCACAAGGGGTTCGCTGGCGTCTTTTTCTTCCCTGATGCGAGTCAAAAAAATCCCTTGAATGGAAGCTGGAATGCAGCGAAGTCCTGCGAAAGATGCTCGAAGGGTGCCGGAGACTCGCGTGAGTCCAGGCACGAGCGGGTTGTAAACATGTCTACAGGCGCTACCCATTCGGAAGCTCTTGCCATTGCGGCGTTTCCCCCGGGACTCGACGCGTATTGGGAAACGGTAAATCAAACAGTGTGGAACGAACGCGAGAACACTAGTGAGAAATGCGAGTTGGTTTACGAGGTCAGCTGGATTTCGGAACTCGGGACGTGGCGGCGATTTCTGCGTTCGCAAAGAAAACTCAGGGGCTGAAAGCAGCGCCAACAGGTCTTTGCCAGCCGGGTGGGCCGAGCGGTGATTTAGGGAGTCTATCCCTAATATATGGGGTTGGGGGGACGCCCTGGCTTCGTCTTTGGGCCAGCGTTGTCAGATACTTGACCAGCCGGGAGCGGTTTTCTCCTTTTTGACGGCGATGCACTCTCTTTGGCAAAAAGATTCAATCGTTGTCAGCGAACGTGAACCACCATCAGCGAAATGTCATCGGTCGGAGGCCCGTGGCGCCAAGCAGTTACGCCATCGAGAATGGCCTGTTTCATTTCATGGGCAGGCAGGGAGGACGATTGACGGACAATTTCCTGAACGCCTGGAACGCCCAGCATTTCTCCCCTGGAATCAAACGCTTCGGAAATCCCGTCGGTATAAACGACGATCCGATCATCGGGCTCGATCTGCACCTCCAGACTGGTTGTGACATCGACGGCTTCGGGCAGCGCGCCAAGAATCATGCTGCGAGACTCGATCAGAATAGGCTCTTGGCCACGACGCGCGAGCATTGCCGGCGGGTGGCCCGCCCCGGCAAAAACCATGCTGCGTCGATGCGGATCGATCCGAGCTGCTGCGACGGTCACAAACATTCCTGACCCGGGGATGTCTTCGATGAGAAAGCGGTTCAGCTCCCCGAACATATCGGTGAAGGGTTCTCCACTGCGAAGATGGGCCGTGGTCTTCGAGTAAATTCGATTGGCGAGGAGAGCCGCACCGATACCGTGACCAGAAACATCACAAACGAGCAAGCTGAGTTGGCTTTGGTCGGTCGTGTTCAAAAGAGCGAAGTCCCCACCGATCGAGTGCACCGGATGATAGAAGACATCGACGCTCAGGGCGTCCGAGACCATGGATCGCGGTGTAAGGCTTTTCTGGACCCGGGCTGCGAGTCGCAGGTCTTCTTCGATTTCCGACTGGCGCTCCCGGAGCTCCTCGTTGGCAGACCGGAGTTCCTTCTCGGCGCGAACCTGTTCTGAGATATCGGTGAATGTGACGATCCCAAATCGGCGGCCGGAATTTTGGAACGTGCGGGAGCTGATGATCACGGGCATACGGCCGCCGCCGTTTCGAGGGAGGGAAAAAACATAGCGGTTGTCCCCGGCACGGAACGCAACGTCTATCTGCTCCTTCAGGAAATCCCGTTCTTGCGAAGAATAGAAACGTGAAGGGTCAAATATGCCAAGCTCTTGCCGGCCAATTCCGGTCATTTTGAGAAAGCGTGAATTCGCAAAGAGCATTCGATGATGTTCATCTGCGATGATGACTCCCTCATTCAGAACCTCCAGTACGGTTTCCATTTGTGTGAGCCATTGGGGCTTTTCCATGTCGATCGAGTCGTTCTGGGGTGCGATCATCTGGCGCCTTGGGAAGCAAGGACGGATTGGATCGGTTTCGTCATGAAAAACGGTCTTTCGCCGGACAAGGTCTCGGCTAGAGCTGTCGGGAAAGTTTGAATCTCATCGTTTGCAGGAAAACATGAGGAATGTGTCGCCTCGTCGCGGCCAGAGGCGATTGGGGAACGATTGACCTGGTTGATCAAATGTTGCCGGGCACGAAAGAGTCGCGCTTTAAAGGTTGAGGTCTTGATTCCCAGTTGGGCGGCAGCTTCGACGCATGACATTTCCTTGTAGTAGACCATGGTGAGGGCTTGTCGAAGCGTAGGACTCATTTTCTCGACAAGCGCGTGAACGAGCCGAAACCTTTGTGCTCGAAGGTAAACCGTTTCCGGGTCGGGTTCGAAGGCTGGAATCCTTTCGATCCAGGAAGTGTCATCGTTCGTGGTGGAGTCTGGACCCGAGTCGAGCCGGGAGTTTCTCTGCTTTCGGCGGATCATCAGCGACGCGTTGAACACGATGCGCGTGAACCAAGTCGTAAATGCGGAGCGGCCCTCGAACGTGCGCAGGTAGCGATACGCGGAGAGAAAGGCATCCTGAACGGCGTCCTCGGCGTCTTCCTGATTTCGCAAGATCGCGTAGGCCTGGCGGATGAATCTCGGACGTCCGGTCAAAAACATGTCGTGAACTACTTCCCAATCCTTATCTTTCGATCCCGATTGGACGTGCCTGCCTGACAGGATGTTCGCGCTGTACTTTTTTGGCCGTGCTTTCTTTGGCGCTTCGGAAAAGTGAGAGTAACCGTCTGTCGCCCTGTTGCTGGTGCGGCGAATGGGGTTAGC
>Ga0209275_10000058_pt1 | contig 32899 bp, 30 predicted proteins | sample HubBroMetageREF2_FD_188344 | JGI IMG/M metagenome (GOLD analysis project Ga0209275, IMG submission 188344) | Reference soil microbial communities from the Hubbard Brook experimental Forest, New Hampshire, USA - Hubbard Brook CCASE Soil... | ecosystem: Environmental > Terrestrial > Soil >... | reverse complement strand
CCGCTGGGCCTGCCGCCAGGCATCGCCGCCCCCTCATCGCCGACCGCTCGTTTCGCCGAGGGCGCCATATTGGAGCTTTCTACACTGATTGTAACTAATTTCAATAGGTTGGGCCACCCACTGCACAGCATTGCCGCAGGCCGAAAATGAATCGGCGGTGCCGGGCCTGACGGCGACAATGACCAGGTGACCACCCCGGGGCCGCCACCAGTAACCGTGATCAGGGCCTTTAACGGGTCGCCGGGCAGCCTGGTGCGGCTCCCCGGCGGCCAGGGCGAGTCGTGGCGGGCCGGCGGCGTGGTGCTCAAGCGGGCCGAGCTGGACAGTGCGGCGGCGTGGCTCGGGCCTGCGCTGCAGAGCATGCCCAGCGATCCCGCGTTCCGGCTGGCCCGGCCGCTGGCGTCGCACCGCGGAACCTGGACGGTTCAGGGCTGGGAGGCCACCGAGTGGCTGGCCGGACGGCATGAGCCGGGGCGGTGGCGGGACGCGATCGCGGTGTCCGAGGCCTTCCACCGCGCCGTCCGCGAGCACGTCGCGGAACGCCCGGCCGCGATCGCCAGCAGCAGCGCATGGGGCGTCGGCGACCGGGTCGCCTGGCGCGAGGAGGATCCCGGTCCGGTGCACCGGCTGGTCGCGGTGACCCTGGCCCGGCTCGGTCCGTTGCTTGACGAGCCGTGGACCGGACCCGGGGCCCAGCTGATCCACGGCGACCTCGGGGTCGGGAACATTCTGTTCGCCGACGAGCAGGGCCTCCCGCCCGCTGTGCTGGACGTCTCCCCGTACTGGAGGCCCGCGGGCTTCGCCCTTGCCGTGCTGGTCGCGGACGCCCTTGCCTGGGAGGGTGCTCCGCTCGCGCTCGGCCGGGAATTCCTCGCCCGGTCAGGCCAGCAGCGCCAGCTGCTCGCCCGGGCCGTCGCGTACCGGGCCGTTGCCTCGGCCCGCCTGTCCACGAGCGACCCGGACCGCGCCGCCGCGGAGATCGACGGCTACCGCCCCGTTCTCACGCTGCTCGGCATTACCGGTTTGACCTAGAGCGCACTCCAGCATCCAGACTCGTGCGCATGAAGTACGCCGCGATTGGCACGGACCCGAAGACCCGCCGCGACGTGAGCGTGCTCAGCCTGGGCACGATGCATTTCGGCACGGCGACCGACGAGGCGACCTCGTTCGCGATCCTGGACCGCTACGTAGAGGCCGGCGGCACGTTCATCGACACCGCCGACAACTACGCCTTCTGGTTCAACGGCGGCCAGGGCGGCGAGAGCGAGGAACTGCTCGGCCGCTGGCGGCGCAGCCGCGGCGTCGGCGACGAGATCGTGATCGCGACCAAGCTCGGCGGCCGGCCGCTTGCCCCAGGCACCAGCTTCGTCGACAACCCTGAGGGGCTGTCCGCCCCGGTGATCCGGGAGTCCGCGCAGCGCAGCCGGGACCGGCTCGGCATGCCCCGGCTGGACCTGCTGTACGCGCACATCGACGATCCGTCGGTGCCGATGACCGAGACCGTGGAGGCCTTCGCGGAACTCGTAGCCGACGGCACCGTGGGCCTGCTGGGGGTGAGCAACCACTGGGCGTGGCAGGTGGAGCGGGCCCGTAATCTGGCTGCCGCGGCGGGGCTGCCCGGCTATGAGGTGCTGCAGTACCAGTACAGCTACCTGCGGCCGCGCACCGACCTGCCGGGCCAGCGGTCCCCGGACGGCCTGCAGGGCATGCTGGGCGGCGACCTGCTCAGCTACCTTCGGGCGGACCCGGAGCTCACGGCCGTCGCCTACTCACCGCTGCTCAAGGGCGGCTATGTCCGCCAGGACAAGCTGAACGGCGCCGAGTTCGCCGAATTCGAGCATCCCGGCACGCCCGCCCGGCTGGCGGCGCTGCGGGACGTGGCCAAGGACGCCGGCGCGACCGTCAACCAGGTGGTCCTGGCCTGGCTCATCGGCGCCGAGGTCCCGGTGATCCCGCTGGTCGGCGCCTCCTCCGTCGCCCAGCTGAACGAGAGCCTGGCCGCCGCCGACCTGGACCTGACGGCAGACCAGCGCGCCAGACTCGACGCTGCTGGGTGACCCCCGCCTCGTGCGACTCGGCCCACTCGTGACCTCAATATGGCATTACCCTGGCGCACATGGCGGGCGCTGAGGACGGCGGCGATGACGGGCTCACCACACCCCGCGAGCCGCTTGGACGTCCGGGATTCGGTGAGGTGCTGCGCGGTCATCGGCGCGCGGCGCGGCTGACGCTGGAGCAGCTGGCCGAGGTGTCGGGGGTCAGCGCAAGGACCTTGTCGGATATGGAGCGCGGGCGAAGCAAGGGGCCTCAGCACCGGACTGTCGCTGCTCTGGCAGACGCGCTTGCCCTGGAAGGGGATGCCCGAAAGCAGCTCGTCGAGCTAGCGCGTGACGGCAGGCTGCGGGACCACTGGACGCGCCCAGCCGGCCTGTGTGAACTGCCCCGGCTGGTTGACGACTTCACCGGCCGTGCCGCGGAGCTGGCCTGGGTGACCGAGCTGCTCTGCGCCGAGAGAGCACCGGGCGCGGGTGTGGCGGGGCTCATCACCGGCTCGGGGGGCATGGGGAAGACGACGCTCGCCATCCGGGCGGCCCACGTCCTGCGGCCGAGCTTCCCCGGCGGGGTGTTCTTCCTTGACCTGTTCGGCATGTCCGGGCGGCCGGCGGCCGCCGCCGACGCGTTGCGGCTGCTGCTTCGTGCGCTCGGTGTAGCGGAGGAGCAGATCCCGGGGGATGTCCCGGGGCGCGCTTCGGTGTACCGGTCGCTGCTGCGGGACAGGCATGCGCTGGTCGTCCTGGACAATGCCGGGTCGGAGGAGCAGGTGCGCCCGCTGCTGCCGGGAGACGGGGCGAGCCGGGCGCTGATCACGGCCAAGCGGCTGCTGGCTGGCCTGGAGGGTGTACGCCGGCTCGCCCTCGGACCCCTTCCGCTGCCGGAGGCCACGGAGCTGCTGACCGGGATTCTGGGCCAGCGTGCTGCCTCGGACGAGGAATCGGCACTCCGCCAGCTTGCCGTGTTGTGCGAGGGCATGCCGCTGGCGGTGCGGATCATCGGCAACCGGCTGGTCAGCAGGCCCGGCTGGGATGCCGCCGAACTCGCGGCCCGGCTGGCGGACGAAGAGCACCGCCTGGATCAGTTCAAGGCCGGTGACCTGAAGATCGCAACGGCGTTCTGGATGTCGTACGACCAGCTCGCAGACGCCGCCCGGCGGGTATTCCGGCGGCTGGCCGTGGTACCGGGCCGCGACTTCGATGCCGGCCTCGCCGCGGTCGTGGGCGAGGTGCCGGTGGAGGTCGCCTGGGATGCTCTGGACGAACTCGTCGACCTCGGCCTGCTGCATGACAGCGCCGCGGGACGATACCGGTTCCACGATCTGGTGCGCCTGTTCGCCCGCACGCGGCTCGAGGAGGAGGAATCCCCAGCCGAACGCGAGGCGCTGACGGCGAGGGTCACGCGTGCGGCACAGGTGCACGACGCGACCGGCGACGCCGAGGCGAGCAGCCGCCATCACGCCGCGGTGACCCCGGCACTCTGACCCCGGCGGATCCGCGTCCCCTGCACAGTTCTTGCGCAGGTACTTCTGCGTGCTGTTCTGCGTGGTGCCGCCGATTCCCCGCTAGTTGACTTTGAGCGCACCGGGGCCGGCATCAGAGCCTGTCCCGCCAAGGCCAGGAGCGACCATGGCAATCAAGAACATCGTGCTCGTGCACGGCAACTTCGTGGACGGATCAGGCTGGCAGGGCGTCTACGATCACCTGACCGCCGACGGTTACCGGGTGGCCGTCGTGCAGAACCCCACCCTCACCCTCGGCGGCGACGTCGCCGCCACCCATCAGGTTCTCGACGGCCTCGACGGCCCAGCCGTGCTCGTCGGCCATTCCTACGGTGGAGTCGTCATCACCGAGGCCGGCAACCACCCCAATGCCGCCGCGCTCGCTTACATCACGGCGTTCGCGCCCGATACGGGAGAGTCGGTCAGCTCGCTGATCGCCGACCCGCCGCCCGGCGCGCCGGTACCGCCGATCCTGCCGCCGGTCAATGGGTTCCTGTTCCTGGACCGGGACAAGTTCGCCGCGTCCTTCGCCGCCGATGTGCCCGAGAAACTGGCCGCGTTCATGGCCGACTCCCAGGTCCCGACGGCTGTGGAGGCGCTGAGCGGCGCGGTCACCGAGCCTGCCTGGCGCAGCAAGCCGTCCTGGTACCTGGTCGCCACGGACGACCACATGATCCCGCCTGCCGCCCAGCGCGCCATGTCCGAGCGGGCCAAGGCGACCGTCACCGAGACCCCCGGCAGCCACGCCGTGTACGTCTCTCGCCCAGCCGTCGTAGCCGCCGTGATCAGCCAGGCTGCCCAGGGCATCAACGACCAGCCCTAGACGCCGGTGCGGCCGTGGGACAGGGCTATCTCGCAGTCGGCGAACCGCTCCCTGAGCCAGTCCCGGTCGGCCCGCCGGCCCTCTTCTGAGCCCGTGCCGCCATGGCGGTGGGTCACGACCGGTCCGCTGGGGACGCCCCGGATTGTCGTAGGGTCTCGGCATACTTGGCGGGCCGTCCGGCGACGCCGCGGCCTGACTTGAGGAGACCCATGGCTGTCCGATACCAGCTCGTCATCAATTGCGTCGGCCACCCGGAGCCGCTGGCCCGCTTCTGGGCCGAGGCCCTGGGCTACGTGCTGGAGCCGCCGCCCGCCGGCTTCGCCACCTGGGACGACTGGCGGCGCGACGTCGGGCTGCCCGAGTCCTGGCTCGGCCGGGGGACGGACTGCATCATCGATCCGGATGGCGCCGCACCCCGCATCTGGATCCAGGTCGTGCCCGACCGCAAGACCACTAGCAATCGGCTCCACATCGACATCCACGCCAGCGGCGGGCGGGACCTCCCGATCGAGACCCGCAAGAAGCGCGTGGACGCCGAGGCCCTGCGGCTGCGTGATCTCGGCGCCACGCTGCTCAGCGACCTGAGCGAGGAACTCGAGGAGGGCGTGGACCACTACGCGGTCGCGCTGAAGGACCCCGAGGGCAACGAGTTCGACATCAACTAGCCAAGGCTGTCAGCGGGCCGGGTCCCTTCCGCCGCTGCCCTGATGACGGCATGAACCTTTCCTTCTGGGAAGAACACGGTGAGATTCCTCGCCGCGGCCAGAGCCCGGTCGCGGGCCTCGCCGCCGAGCTGGCGAGTGGCCCGCACGGCATACGTGGCCGCCCGGCGCCGGACCCCAGCGCGGTATTGCCCGATGTCCATGCTGATCCTCACGCCGTGAGCGTCGGCCAGCTCCAGCGCCTCGGCTGTGATCTTTTTGCCCTTGGCCGAGTTGCACTCCTGGTGCAGGAGCTGCAGATTCCAGCGGCGATGCGGCCCCCCGTAAACCCTGGGGACGATGTGATCGATCGCGGTGCCGCGCGGAGAGTCAGGCAAGTAATCCCCGCACCACGGGCAGCGCCAGTGCTGCAGCTCCACCAGCTCGGTCATGAACGCCAGGCTGTGCGATGCCCACGGCACAACCTCGTCGTCGTACTGCCCATCACCCGCCCGGCCGCCAAACGGCCAGCGGCAGAACCTCTCACCGGCAGGCACCGGCAACCCGCACACACCGCACCAGCCAGGCTCCGCAGACATGAGGCCAAGGTAACTGGACGGTCGGACATCGCGGCACTTGCTCGTGCGGGGCGAGGAGACTGTGCGGCGGTCCACTCGCAGCCCGATCTGCCGCTGCCGATAACTGTGCATGCAGGTGACGCTCAACCTGGCGATGTCGGCTGTCGCAGATACGCTCGTCCCGCCGCCGCTTCGGGGTCGTGCAGCCAAACGCACCCCACCTGCATTCCGGGCGGCTCAGCCCTCGGCGCGCCAGCGCGCGACAATCTTCATCCTCAACAAGGTTCGCGCTTTCACGCAAAGCGCCGGCAAGTCACTCTTGGTCGTCCTGAACTACACGGCACGAACAGATCATTTCCGTGGCTCAGTTGTCACGTGGAACGGCATCCGACGCGGCCAGGAGATCGTCGATGACCTTTCCGCCAGCGGCGTTCCCCTCTTCGACATGAACGCTGTTCACCAGCGCGAGTACGAGCAGACCGGCGGGTCGTACCACGAGTACATAAGCCGCAATATGTTGGCGGCGACGGTCATTACAACCCGCACGGGAACCACTTCTTCGCCTACGCGATCAAAGACAGGTTGAGCTGCTCGACCCCAAGCCGCTGCCCTACCAGGAGGCGCCGGCGACGGCGGTGACGTAGACGCGGGGCGACTGGCGCTCGTGCGGCAGGGGGCCGCGGCGGTGGACCTGTACGCAGCGGAAGCCGGTGTCGGCCAGCGCGAGCTCCAGCTCCTCGCCGGTGTACAGGGTGCCCTTGATGTCCGGGTGCCCCTCCGCGGCGAATTCCCCGGTGCCTTCGTGCGTGGCCACCAGCAGCACCGCGCCCGCCGCGAGGACCCGGCCGAACTCGGTCAGCACGGCTCGCATGTCGCTGCGGGGCAGGTGATGCATCGCATAGAACGACGCGGCGCCTGCGCAGCTCCCGTCCGATAACGGCAGCTCGCGCATGTCGGCGCGGGCCGCAAGCAGGCCCAGGCTGCCGTAGCCCTCCAGGGCCGCAGCGGCCATCCCGGCGGACAGGTCTAAGCCGAGCACCCGCGTCCCGCCGACGGCCAGGTAGCCGCCGGCCTGGGCCGGGCCGCAGCCGAGGTCGAGCACGAGACCGTCGGCGGCGGTGGCGGCGACGAAGTCGAGCAGCGCGCGGTCCAGGTCAAGCTGGTCCAGGTCGCCGCCGAACTTCGCGGCGTACTGCGGTGCGATGGCGTCATAGGCATCGCGCAGAACCGCGGGATCGAATCCGTCTGACGCCATGACGCCTCCTCTAGATCATCCGGAACCGGGTTCTGGCGGGCGCGCCAGGTTGACGAGGTCGTCGAGGATCTCGCCGAGCCTGCTGAACAGCGAGAGATGGCCCTCGCCGGGCCGGAACCGGGCCCGGGCCAGCGGTATGTTCGCGGCCAGCCAGGCACCGTGCGTCTCCGGCACCATGCGGTCCTGGTCGCCCTGCCAGATCGCGACCGGCGTGGCGTGGCCGAGCGCGTCCAGGCTGAGCCCCCAGTCACGCGTGAAGGCCAGGTCGTCGTCGCGCCATCCGTCGATGCCCGGGGTCACGGCCGCCCGGAACGCGGCGGCCAGGTAGTCGGCGAACTCGCCGGTGAGCGCCGCCTTGTCGGTCTCCGAGACCAGCCCGCCGAGGCCGTCGGCCACCTCGGCGGCGCCGATCTCGCGCAGCGGGCCGGCCGCTGCGCCCAGGAAGGTGGTGAGGTCCGCCTCCCCGGCCAGCGCAGCGCGGAACTCCTCGTGGTTCTCCTCGGCCATGCCGGCCATCCAGTCCAGGCCCGGGCTGTCGTACGGCGCGACGCCGGCGATCGTGGCCGCCGCCAGGCACCGGACCGGCAGCAGGGCCGCGCAGGCCAGCGCGTGCGGGCCGCCGCCGGACCAGCCTGCGGTGACGAATTCGTCGGCACCGATGCGTTCCAGGATCTTCTCCACGTCGGCGGCCGCGTCCGCGACCAGCCGGCCGGGCTGCGGGGTGGAACCGCCGTAACCGGGCCGTGCGTACAGGACGGTGCGCAGCCCGCGCGCTGCGGCCGCGTCGGCCAGCGGCGCGTTCCACACCAGCCCGCTCGGCGTGCCGGTGTGGAACACCAGCGGCAGCGCATCGTCGGGTCCGGCCACCAGCGCCTCAAGCACCCGGCCCTCGTCGGCCGGGACCGTGATCCGCTGCTCATTCGCCATCGGTCAGCTGCTCCTGATCCAGGTGTTGTGGAAGGCTCCTCCGGCCGCGCCGAGCGCGCTGGTGGAATCCTTGGCCAGCCCTCCGCCGTCGATCATGACGATCTTAATCGGGTGCAGCTTCCTCAGCACTTTCCCGTTGACCCTGGCGGCCGTGAAGCGGACGGCGCCGAAGTCGGCCAGCGGCAGCACGCCGCTGGCGGACGACGGTGCCTCCGTGATCACTTCCGCTGAGGCCCGGTCCAGGCCGGTCTGATGCTGGGTGACCGTGTGACTCCAGCCGCGGGTGCTGTCCTTGAGCACCAGCCTGTACGTGCTTGTGCCGTGGAACGTGACCGACGCGGTGAGGTGGTCACCTGGCCTGACCTTGGTCCGGAAGTAGACCGGCTTCGCCGGGTATATCTCATACCATCCGCTGTACGCCGCGGTCCTGCCGGAGCAGTTGGCGTCGGTTCCGGCCTGCTCCACCGAGCGGGAATGGCTGCCGTAGCCGTCCAGGCCCACCCAGAACGATGCGTTCCGGGCCCCGGACGAACACGTGACGGCTGGCATGGTCCAGCTTGCGGACACGCTGCGGTACGCGCCATTGCTGCCGGCCACCGCGTAGCCGGACCAGTTCGTGCTGCCGATCTCTTTGCCGGCGGCGCGGCGCGCGCCCGGCACGGCGAGGCCGCCGGGCCTGACCATCGGGTGCCCCGGGCTCACCGCGGGAGCCGAGAAGGCCAGAGATAAGAACGGCGAGGCGGAGGCGACGTCCGCGGCGGCCGCTGCCGTGCCGATCATGACGGCCAGCGCCATGCCGACGACGCACCATTGGCGGACCATTCCGCTCCTTACATCCTTGAACGCAGCATGCCGGAAGATGATCCTATGTCTGGCCCCGGTGCCGACACGCAGAAAACGGGGGCATGTCGCGGCGCTTCCCGTCTGTCCGGACACTGGCGTACGGTGAAATTCCGGGTCGTCCCCCCGGGCGAGCACTGAGGAGACGCCGTGCCGCTTCCCGCCGCCCAAAGCACTCCAGCCTCCGCGGAGCGCAACCGCTTCGCACAGAACCTGTTCACTCCGCTCCCCCAGCGCTACGACCGCCTCGCCGAACTCCTGTCGTTCGGTCAGAACGGCCGCTGGCGCCGCGCCATGATCGGCCGGATCGAGCCTGCTCCCGGCCTGTCGGTGCTCGACGTGGCGTCGGGCACCGCCGGCGTCGCGCTAGGGCTGGCCCGGGCGGGCGCCACCGTGGTCGGGGTCGACCTGACCGAGCAGATGCTCAGACAGGGCCAGCGCAACGTCGCCGACGCGCGGATGGGCGACCGCATCCGGCTGGTGGCCGGCCGCGCCGAGCAACTGCCGTTCGACGACGCCGCCTTCGACGCGCTGACGTTCACATACCTGTTCCGGTACGTGACCGACCCGGAGGCCACGCTGCGCGAGCTGGCCCGCGTGGTCAAGCCGGGCGCCCGGGTCGCCAGCCTCGAGTTCATGCTGCCGCCGTCGCGGTTCTGGCGGTTCTGGTGGTTCCTCTACACAAGGCTGCTGCTGCCGGCCGGGGGGCTGCTCACCGGTGGCCGGGAGTGGTACGAGGTCGGCCGGTTCCTCGGCCCGAGCATCTCCGGGCACTACCGCCGCTACCCGCTGCCGTGGACGGTCGAGGCGTGGCGCAGGGCCGGGTTCACCGACGTCGGCGCCCGGGTCATGAGCCTGGGCGGCGGGCTCGTGATGTGGGGAACGCGCGAAGGTGGCTGATGGAGCCCAGGCCGGAGCGCGGCCCGCCTACTACGCCGCGAGCCCGGGCGGATGGCGTGACTGGTGGACCCTGCTGCACCCCCCGTACACGGCGTGGCACCTGTCCTACGTCGTCATCGGGGCCTGCCTGGCACCCCAGGTCAGCCTGGCGCCGCTGCTGGCGACGCTGGTCGCGTTCTTCCTCGCGGTCGGGCTGGCGGCGCACGCGCTCGACGAGCTGAACGGCCGGCCGCTGCAGACCCGCATCCCGGCGCCCACGCTGGTGGCCGTCACGGTCGCCGGGCTGGCCGGGGCGGTCGCGTTCGGCGTGGCCGGGGTGGCCAGGGTCGGCTGGGTGCTGCTGCCGTTCATGATCGTGGGCCCGGCGCTCGTCGTCGCCTACAACGCGGAGCTGTTCGGCGGCATCATCCACACCGACCTCGGCTTCGCGGCGGCGTGGGGCGCGTTTCCGGTGCTCACCGCGTATACGGCGGAGACCGGGCGGGTCGCCGTGGCCCCGGTCCTCGCGGCGCTCGCCGCGCTGGCGATGTCGGCTGCGCAGCGCAGGCTGAGCACCCCGGCACGGACCCTGCGGCGCCGCTCGGTCCAGGTAGAGGGCAACGTAACGCTGGCCGACGGCCAGGTGGTCGCGCTCGACCAGGTCGCGCTGCTGGCCCCGCTGGAAGGCGCGCTGCGCGCGATGTCCTGGGGGCTCGTGCTGTTCGCCGCCGGCCTGGCCCTGGCCAGGCTCACCTAGCTCAGAGCACGTCGCGGCGCTGCAGGAAACCAAGGGCGGCCCAGCCAACGGGCACCGGGAGCCAGAAGGTAACGGCGCGGAAAAGCAGGACCGCACTGAACGCGGCGGCCCCGTGCATTCCGGCGGCGGTCAGGCCGGCCGCGAGTGCCGCTTCCACGGCGCCGATCCCGCCCGGCGTGGGGACGGCCGAGCCGATCGCGCTACCGGTCAGGTAGACCACGGCGACGGCCACGAACGACAGCGAGCCGCCGAACGCACGGACGGACACGTCCAGGCAGCAGATGTATGCCGCGGTCACCAGCAGCGCCCCGCCGATGCCCTCGGCAAGCTTGGCGGGCTGCTGCGCGATGTCGAGCAGCCGGGGGATCACCTGCCCAAGGGTGGTGATCAGGCGGGACAGCAGCAGCTTGCGGCCGGCCGGCACCGCGAGCACGGCCAGGATCACCGCGACCAGGACGGCGAGCGCGATGTACGTCCATCCCGGGGGCTTGAGCTCGGTGTTCTTCGCCGTGCCCGCCAGCGCGGCGAAGATCACCAGCAGGGTGAGGTGCAGCGCGAGCGCTATGACCTGTGAGACGCCCACGCTGGCCACCGCGTCCGCGGCCGCGACCTTGGACCGGCGCAGGTAGCGGACGTTGAGCGCCGCCCCGCCCACGGCGGCGGGTGTGACCAGGGTCACGAACGAGCAGGCGACCTGCGTCAGCAGGGTCCGGCCGAACCTCAGCCGCTCGAGCACGAAGCCGGACAGCTCCATCGCCGCCCCGACGTAGGTGAGCGCGGACAGCCCGAGCGCGACGATGGTCCAGTGCCAGTTCGCGTGCCGGAAAAGGTCGCCGAAGCTGGTCCGGGCGAGCTCGCCGGCCAGGATGTAGGCGGCGAACACCGCGGCAACGAGGGTGACCAGCGTCCGCAGCCGGAACCGCTCCACCTGGACCGGCGATTCCTCGGAGCCGGCCGCAGTAGGCCGGAGCTGCCTGCGGAGCGCGGGCAGCACGTCAGCGCGCCGGCGCAGCGCGTTCCTGGTCGAGCGGTGCAGCACGACCGGCTGGATCAGCGGCGCCACGGCGTCCAGTTCCGTACTGCTGATCTTGCGGCGCGCACTGCTCACCGCCCGTTCGGGCCCGACCAGGAGCGCCAGCTCGGCCAGGAGCTGGGCCAGGTCGAGACGCAGCTGCAGGTCGCTGGCTGCCACGTCGCCGTTGCCCGGCTCGAGCAGCATGACCTCGCCGTCCTCGCGCGCCCGGCCCACGTCGATGTGGTGCAGCCCGAGGCCGCGGTGGCCGTCGGTGCCGTGCACCTCGCTGGTCAGCACGATGCGGTCCGCGGTGAGCGCGCGGTGCGTGACCCGGCGGCTGTGCAGCAGCAGGACGGCATCCCAGACCCGCTCGATCTGCGCGTCCGTGGGCGGGGCCGGCAGGTTGGCCAGGCTGGTCCCGTCGTGGCCGTCGTTCACGAGCACCGCGGCCTCCGGGCCGACCCGGATCAGCGCGCGCAGCCGCGGGGTGAGCACGCCAGCGGCTTCGGCAGCGTAGGTCAGCAGGGCTCGCCGCTCGACGGCCCGCTCCACGGTCAGCGGGGCGCTGCGCGACACCTGCGTCTGCAGCCGCAGCCTGCGGTACAGGCGGTAGAACACGTCGGCCGCCTGCTGGTCGCGGTCGAAGACCGTGACGTCGAGCCGGTCGCCGTCGCGCATGGTCGCGGCGTACTTGCGGGTCTCCGTGCTGGCGTCGTTGATCCGGCGCATGCTGACAACCGGCGTGCCGACATCACCGAGCGCCTCGGCGATGTCCAGGGCCGAAGGGCGCTCGGTCATCGACCCGAGGAGGTAACGCAGCCCGGCGCCGGACGCGATGCCCACCAGCACGGTGATCAGCAGCGAGAACACGGTTGTCTGCTTGTTCACCAGACTGGCCAGACCGTAGAAGGCAATGGCCAGCCAGAACACGGCCCGCCACCGCGGGCGCCCGGCCAGGCCGATGACCGAGACGTAGGCGGTGAGCCCGGACAGGTACCAGTCAAGGGCGGGGACCCGGCTGCCGGCCGTGTGATACGAGGTGAGCACGTCGTAGAGGCCAGCGGCGGCGTGGATCCGGAGCAGCTGATTCGCGGCCAGCACCAGGCCCACGGTGATACCGCCCGCTGCCACCGCCTCGGCGAGGCGGCGCGGCTGGCGGCGGAACAGCATCCGGATCGCGAGGGCGACGGGCAGCAGCAGCAGCGCCAGGTGTGCGGCGAATCCGAGGATCGGCAGCAGTGCCTTCAGGTACCGGCTGGCCAGGACGATGTCGGTCTCGGCGCCATTCGCGGTCGCACGGGCGAGCAGGGCCAGCGCGGCCAGCAGGGCGATCTCGATCAGCGCGATGACGCAGCGCAGCAGATCGGCCGGGATCCGGACCCGCGACGGCAGCTGGTCCTCAATGTGGATCGCCGTCGCAGAGTTTTGGGCAGCCGGGGAGGCGGGCGCGGCACGCACCGGCGCCACCGGAACCGGGCCAGCGGCGCCGGCCGGCGGGTCCTCCCTGGGCAAGGTCACGTAATGATGGTTTCACCTGGTTCTCATTACGCACAGGGGGCCTCCCGCTCAGACCCGCCCAGACCCGCGCACATCGCCCGGGTTCGCCCGCCTCCCGCCTGGTCAGGGGTGGGCTCGCGCCCACGCGGGCTGCGCCCGGCCGCCGTCGGTGAGCTGCTGGTATAGCGCGGCCGTGTCGGGATGCGGCTCGCCGTCGGCGGAAATGTCCGTCATGGCATCCAGGCAGCGGCTCCACGCCTCCCGGACCCCGGCGAGGCTGCCCGCCGCGTGCTCGGCGCGCATCAGCGCCCGCCACAGCTGCTCGGCGGATACGTCGGCGGCCAGCCCGGTCCGCGCGGCGCGGGCCGACGCCGACGGGTCGCCGCCGCGCAGCTCGAGCTCGGCGAGCAGCTCCGCGGCGTCGACGATCTGAGCCCGCACGGTCTCGGTGAAAGCCACGTCCAGCCACCAGTGATAGCAGCCGGTGAACGGCTTGCCGCGGATCAGCGTCATGGCTTCGCGCAGGCACCCGATCTCTCGCCCCGCGATCCCGCGCTCGCTGAGATCCTCGAAGTCGGCCCAGTCGAACCGGGCATCGGGGTGCAGGGCGTACTGCCCGGCTCCGAGGTGCTCGATCCACACCCGCCCGTCGGCGGCCCGGCCGAGCTGGCGGCGGGTGCGCACGATCAGCTGGCGCAGCGAGTCACTCGGCTTCGGGTGATCCGGGTCGGCGCCGAGCAGGTAGCACAGCTGGGCGTTGGAGAGCCCGTCCCGCCCGTTCAGGGCGAGGGCCAGGATCAGCTGGCTCTGCGCGGGCTGCAGCGCGGCCGGCGCGCCGTTGACCGTGAACGTCCCCAGGACGCCGATCCGCAGTCCTGTTTCCTCGCCGGCATCATCGGACCCGGGCGGCGCGGACTCGTTCGCCAGGATGCCGCTCGGCTCGCCGGGCTGCCGTGGCTCGCCGGCTGGCGCCGGCCCCTCGTCCGCCGGTGGCTCGTCGTCCGGCGGTGGTTCCTCGAGGCCGATCAGCCCCGGCGCCGGCGGCCACGACGAGCCGTCGTAGGGCGGCGCGTCCGGCGCGACATCGTTCAGGTCCGCAGCGACCTGGAACAGGCTGGTCAGAGCCTCGTAGTCGTCCTTGGTGAGCGGCTGTGGCCAGACATCCAGGTGCAGCGGCGCGACATGCCCGGCGATGCCGCCTGGCCGTGCCGGATCCGGCTCGAGCCGGAAGCTGGCCGGCGCCGGATGACCATCGGGAGGCTCGGCGCCGCCGGGAACCAGCGCCGCGATTCCGCCGGGATCGCTGGCCAGGTCCGCCAGCATGGCCATCTGCTCCAGCGTGGGCGCGGTCCGGCTGACCAGCAGCGTCAGCGCCCAGTCTTCGTCGCCAGGGTCGATGAGCCGGCGACGGCGGATGTCGGCCCGGTCGGCATCGCCCAGGCTGTCCAGCCTGCGCCGCATGCCCACGGCCTTCGAGGCGAGCAGGTCGAGGGCCTCGGCCAGGCTGGCGCAGCTGGTCGCCCGGCCGTCGACCGGTGCCAGTTCCGGGAACCCGGCGAGGATCAGGTCGTACCAGCCGGCCAGCTGGCTGGTGGTCAGCTCCGCTGCCGCGGTCGACAACACCAGGTCTGCCAGGTCGGCAGGGCCGTCGACGGTGGTCACCCGCAAGTGCTCCAGGTCGATCAGCGCATACCCGCCGTCGGCGGCGATGCCGGCGGTCAGCAGGCCGGGCAGCAGGTCGCCGGTCTGCGCGGGCCCGTACGGCTCGGACGGCACGTGCCGCGGCAGTTCCAGTCGCCACGCCATGCCCTGCCGCCCCCCGGGCACGCCGAACGGCACCGGCGGCGGCTCGCTGGACGGGCTGGCCAGCAGCAGCTCGAGACCCGACCGGTACACGCAGACCCCGGTGATGTCCGGAATCGGCTGTCCGGCGGCCACCAGGCCGGAGCCCAGCGCGCTCAGCGCCGCGCGCAGCGCGGTGGGCGGCTGTGCCAGCCGACCGGGCCGGTCTGGCGCGTCCGGATACGGCTCCGCGCTGACGCCGTCGTACAGGAACGATCCCGAGCCGGTCTCGTCGCCGGAGTCGAACAGCGTGCCCCCGTCCGGGTACAGCAGCCCGCTGGCCGGGTTGAACAGCGGCTCCGGTTCCGGCCCGGCGTATCGCGGATCCGGCCCGGGCCGGGCGGCATACGACTGTTCGGCGGCGCGCAGCCGCTGCTCTGCCGCGATCACTGGAGCGCTCGCCGGCACCGGGATCCGCCTGCCGAAGCGCCGGGCCTGGCGCTGGCGGCGGCGCATCCGCGCGAGCGCCACGCTCACACCGCCGACCAGCACTCCCGCACCGAACACGGCGAACGGTGAGATCTGGGCCAGTTCGGCTGGGCGCGCGAAGCCCGCTTCCTGGCGCGAGGGCGCTGCCGCGTGCGCGGGCGCGGGCGATGCGGCTGGCGCGGGCGAGGCAGCGGGCGGGTCGGCCGCTGGCGTGGCAGCGGCACCGGCTGGATTGGAGGCGGGCACGGTGGCCGCCGGATGCGGATGGCTGAAGCCCGGGTCGCGCGAGTGATGCCCGGCGTGGCCTCCCGCTGCCGGCGCTCCCGTCGCGGGTGAGTCGGCCGACGACAGCCCGGTGGGGCTCCCGGGCAGCTGCAGCACCCATCCCGCCCAGATCACTGAAGGATCGGTGAACCTCTGGCCGCCGCCCATGTCGTGCCCGAGGTTGAGCTTGACGATCTCCAGATAGAGATCACCGTTGCCGAGGTAGCGCTGGGCGATCGACCAGAGGCAATCGCCGCTGCGGACAGTGACCATCTGGGAGAAGCCCATGCTCATCACCTGGGGAGCCGCCGGATCCGCTGTGCTTGCCTCGGTGCGGTAGTCCGCGAGCAGATCCGCCGGGTGGGCCGGCTGATCCGCGAGGGGTGCGTGCCGCACCGCCGAGACCGAGACGACCGAGGGCGCGGCGCTGGCCATTACCGCAGCCGGCTGGCTGCCGAACGCGAGCATGATGAGCGCGACGAGCCAGCCTGCCGAGTTCTGCAGGCCACCGAGCCGCAGCCGCGGGGCACGCCGCCCGCGCAGCGCAGCCTGCGCCTCGGTGACCACCGCGATGGTGAACGCGGCCCACGCTATCCAGCTGATGTCCCGGACCGCACCGAGAAAGACCGCGCCGTTGTCCCGGTGCAGCAGCAGCGTCGTGACGTGGCTCCAGGCCGGAACGTGCTGCGGCAGCGGGTCCCCGCCGAGCTTGTACAGGACCACCGGCAGGCCGACGACTGCAGCGATCAGCGTCACCAGCGCGGTGCCCCCGCGCAGGAACGTGGCCAGGCTGCGTGGCCCGCGCATCCGGGCGGCGTGCCGGGTCATCGCTGGGGCCCCGTCACGCCGGTAACCAGCGAGGCAGTGGCCGAGCCGGTCGAGGTCATCGAGTCGATGCCGATGATCGACAGCACCTTGGTCGGCCCGGTCACGATGACGGTCACCTGGATCGACTCGGCCCCGACCGGTGTGACGCTGCCGTGATACCCGGCGCTGGACAGGTACTGCTGCGCGGCCGCGATGGCCTGGGCCTGATCCACCGTGAACGACCCGGTGGACAGCGCCTGCCCCTGGTTCACCATGCCCGCGCCCGCCCTGGCAGCTTCCTGCGCGATCGCGGTGGCGTTCTCCGCCTGGTTCAGCTTGGCGCCGCCGTCGATCACGATCCCGGCCATGGCGATCAGCGCCACGAACAGCACCGCCAGCATCAGCGTGATCGATCCGCTATCGCGCGCGCTCCGCCAGCGCGGTAATGTCATCCGGCGCTCCTTGCCTTTCCGGTCTCGCAGCTGAGCTTGCACCCGCGGTGTGATAGTCACTGTGACCTCACCGTCCCCGGAATGGGTCGAGCGGCGACGTGAACGTCGCCGTGAGCGTCCTGCTGCCCGGCATGCCGGGGACCAGCAGGTTGGACAGGGAAACCCGGCAGATGACCGTGGCCCGGACGCTGGCCGGCTCGCCGACCGGCACCCCGAACCCGGACACGTTGACCCGGACGACCGGGTCGCAGTTGAGGCCGTCCTGGCCAAGGGCGGCCTGCGCGCTGGACAGCGCCGCCGTCTGGGCTGCCGCCGGGGTGAGCGAGATCGAGGCTTGCCGGGCCGCGTCCCGCGCGGCCGCCGCGACCGAGCCCTGCGCCACCGAGGTCCGCCCGGCGGCGATCACGAGGCCGAGCAGGAAGAGGATCACCGGCGCCAGGATGACCAGTTCGAGCGAGGCGTTGCCCGCGTCGCCGCGGAGGCTTGGGTGGATTCGCACGGCTTGGCTCTCCTCAGGGCGCCGTGAACTTCTCGACTGGTGCCTGGGCCGTCTCGGTGACGGTGACCACCAGGCCGGGCACGATCGTCGGCACGTGGCCGGAGACGATGATCTGGACCGTCGAGGCGGTGCTGCCTGCCCCGTTCGCCGACGGGCTGAGCAGGTAGCCGGATGCGGACGACCGGGCGAAGGTCAGCGCCGCGCTGGCCCCGGCGCCCGCCGGGGCGCCGCTCACCCGCGCCGCGTTGGCGCCCTGACGTGCGGCAGCCAGAGCCGCCTGCCTGGCCAGGAACCAGAGCGAGGCCTGGGCGATGACCATCACGGCCAGCAGGAACACCGGAACGATGATCACGTAGCTGAGGGTCAGCGCCCCGGCGTCGGAGCCGCGTCTGCCGCGGCAGCCAGCGGGCCGCATCGTCTACGGGATCTTGCTCTCGTACTGCTTGATCTTGCCGACGAAGAACACGCCTGCGGCCACGGCCGCCGCGACCAGGATTCCGGCGATCACGATCCACTCCAGCGTGATCGCGCCGGATTGGGGATCGCCGGCCCGGGCCGCGCGGGCGCGCCGCCGGGCCTGGTCGAGCAGGTAACTGATTGCGAACCAGAGCGGGTTCATCATGGGGCCTCCGTTTCTCCGGGACGCGGTCTAGCCGACGCCGAACGTACGGTCGAGGACGGGGAAGATCAGTAGCACCAGGAAGCCGACACCGAGCAGCGCGATCGGGATCACCATCGTGGTGCTGCGCGCGCCGGCCTTGGCGCGCTCCGCGGCCTGCGCCTGGCCCCGCATGGAGGCGGCCCGGGCCGCGAGGGTGTCCAGAATCTTGGCGCCTTCGTGCCCGGCGACCTCAGCGATGTCGGCCAGGTCGCCGAGTTCGCTGACCCCGGTCTCGCGGGCCAGGCGGGCCAGGGCCGTCCACGGCGCGTCCCCGGCCCGGCGCGCGGCGTCCAGGGCTGCCGCGATGCGGCCGAACGCCCAGCCGCCGCCGATGTCGGCGGCTGCCTCGAGCGCCTCGGTCGGGCCGGCGCCGGCTCCCCGCTCGAGCGCGACCAGGTCGAGGTAGCTGGTGAGCGCGTGCCGGAAGTCGGTGCGCCGCTCGGCCGCGTTGGCCCTGGTGACCAGGTCCGGCGCGAAGAACAGGGCGGCGCCGCAGGCCAGCGACGCGAGCGCGGGCACCTGCCAGCCGACCCCGAACCCGCCGAGCGCGAGCAGCTCCACCAGCACCGGCGGCACCGCGAGCCCGAGCAGGCCGCAGGTTATCTTGCTGGCGATCCAGGTATCGCGGTCCTGCCCCAGCAGCGCCAGGTCGGCGGTGGGAGTCGGCAGCCAGGGCAGTTCGGCCGAGATGTGCCGCGCAAGCCGCAGCGACACCGAGGTGCGGCGTCCCGGCGCGGGGGCCGAGTCCAGCCGGGCAAGCGCCGCGTCCAGCCGGGCGGGTGCCGGGATGAGCTCGCGGACCACCAGGAAGATGCCGAGGCCGCCGAGCACGCCGGCGATGACCACCCACACGCTCATCGATGCCTCCCTGCCGGTACAAGATCGGGCGGTGCTTTGTCCGGCCCGTCCGGGTCGAGGAACCTGCCCGGGGCCGGCATGGTCCCGAGGCGGTGCAGCCAGCCGAGGCCGAGGGCGTACAGCCCGGCGACGAACGCGAGCACGAATTCCCCGGCGACTGTGCCGAACGGAGCCGAGTAGGACCGGTTCAGCACCGCGAAGGCGGTGAACGCGAGCACGAAGACCGAGATCCACCGGACCGTCGTCCGGTGCACGGCCCGTTCCGCCTCGATGTCGCGCCGGGCCGCGACGTCCCTGGCCAGCATCACCGCGAGCGCGTTGAGCACCTCTCGCACCCCGCCGCCGCGGCGGCCGGTCGCGATGATCAGGGCGGCCGCGATCCGGTCGGCCGCCGGGTCGCCGATGTCGGCGGCGAAGGCGCGGAGCGCGGCCTCGGTACCGGTGCGGGCCGACAGCCTGCGTGCGAGCGTGGTCACCGGCTCGGCGATCGCGGCGGGCGCGGTGCGGGCGCTGGCCTCGAGGGCCTCCTCGAGGCCGCGGCTGGCGGTCAGCATGTCGCTCAGCCGCCGGACCCACTGCTCCAGGCCCTCCAGCATCTCGGTGCGCCGCCGCTGCCCGCGGACGAAGCTCAGCCGGGGCAGGAAGATGACCGCTGCCGCCGCGGCGAGCGCGGCCACCGGCCACCCGGTGATCAGCAGCATGACGAGGCCCACCGGCACCGCCAGCAGCATCCGCCAGCGCTGCGGGGCCAGCCGCATCCGCGGCTTGGTCTGCCGCGGCGGGCCGGGCGGCCGCGGGCGGCCGATCAGCTCCCGGACGACGAGCACGAGCCCGGCCATGATCAGCCCTCCGGCGAGCGCGGCCAGCAGCGTCATCGCCAACCTCCTCGCTGCAGCATGGCCCGCTGGCGGTCCAGCAGCGCGGGGTCGAAGCCCGCCGCCGCCAGCCTGGCGAGCAGCCTCGGCGAGGGAGTGTGCGCGGCGAGTGCCTGCCCGTCCGGCCCCTCGGGAAGAAACAGCCGGTTGACCGCCGGGCGCTCGGTGTCGCCGGGCGGCATCACCTCGAGGACCTCCGACACGTACCGCAGCGTCCGCGTCCCGTTGTGCCGTTTGCGAACGTGCACGACCAGGTCGACCGCCATGCCGACCAGGATGTGGATCGCGCGCTCGGCCAGGGTCAGCCCGCCGCGCAGGCCGAGGATCAGGATCCGGTCGAACGCCTCCCCCGGCGAGTTGGCGTGCAGCGTGCACATGGAGCCCTCCTGGCCCGAGTTCATCGCCTCCAGCATCGGCATGATCTCGCCGCGCCGGACTTCGCCGACCAGGATCCGCTGCGGGTTGTGCCGCAGCGCGTGGGCGATCAGGTCGTGCAGCGAGATGCCGCCGGCACCCTCGGAGTTCGCCTCCCGCGCCTCGAACGCGATCACGTCCGGGTGCTGCTGGGTGCCGTGCAGGAACAGCTCGTACTCCGATTCCAGGGTGGCCACCCGCTCGCCGGGCGGGATCTCCGAGGCGAGCCCGCGCAGCAGCGTTGTCTTGCCCGCGTTCACCCCGCCGGTGACGACGATGTTGCAGCGCGCCCGCACGGCCGCGGCGAGGAAGCTCGCCAGCGTCACGTCCATCGTGCCGAGCTGGATCAGCCTGCCCAGGGTGACGTCGAGCTGCCCGTGCCTGCGCAGCGACACGCACGGCCTCGGGGTGACCGCCATCGTGGCCGTCATCCGCGCGCCGCCCGTGAGCGCGACGCTGACCAGCGGCGAAGCGGCCGAGAAGTCGCGGGCGGTCTGGCCGCCGCGGGCGGCCCAGTTGCGGATCATCGCGATCAGCTCGTCGTCGCTCGCCGCCACCGGTGGCCCGAACACCCGCTCCCCGGTCGCGTACGTGACCCATACCTCGTCGCAGCCGTTGACGTCGACGTTCTCCACCTGCGGATCGCGCAGGTACCCGGCCAGCGGCCCGAGCCCGTACCGCTGGTCGTAGACCGCCTGGGCCAGGGCCTCCCTGTCGGCCGGCGAGAGCACCGGGGCGCCGGCCCTGACCTGCCGCTCCGCCCAGATCCGGACCGCGTCGCCGATCAGCGGCAGCGCGATGTCCTGGCTGGCTCCGTCCTGCAGCCGGTCCGCGACCATGGCCAGGATCTCCGCAACGCCCCGGCGCAGCCTGGCATCGCTGAGCCCCGACGGCGCCCGGGGCAGCCGGGACTGCGGCCCGGATGACCGGTCTCCCGGCTGCTGCGGCGGGCCGGGCAGGGCCGACCAGGGGGGCATCGGCGGGACGGGCGGGGTGGAGGGCGGCAAGGTGGAGGGCGGGGGGTGGGAGGGCGGGAGGGTGGGATAGCTGTGAGTCATCGGCTCGCGCTCGCCTCCCGCGCCGGCGGCCCCGGCCATTGCGGATGCCTGGCCATCGCTCCGCCCGCCGCCTCGCGCAGCGCGCGGACGGCCGGTCCCGCCGCCCGGATCAGCGGCCTGGCCTGCAGCCCGCGGCGGCTGCCGGCGCCGTCCGATAGCACGGCGGCGGCCCTGGCGTCGTACGGCAGCGTGGCGGTCACCGGGACGCCCAGCGCCCTGCCGACCTCGCGCGGCGAGTGCGTGCCTTCGCCGACCAGCAGCAGCGCCAGGCGGTGGTCCTCGCCGAGCAGCTGCCTCAGCATCTCCACCCGCGCCCTTGCTTTGCTGACCTGGCGCAGTGACGGCCGCAGCACCAGGACCACGAGGCTCGCCACGGTGAGAACAGGCTCGGGCGCACCGCCAGCATCGAAGCGGCCGCAGTCGGCGATGACGTCGGCGGGCTGGGCCGCCAGCATGGTCGCGAGCACCGGCCAGGCCGGCGCGAGCCCGGTGCTCTGGCGCGGGTCGGAGAGCCCGGCGAGCAGCAGCCTGCCGCGCTCGTCATCGAGCTCGATCAGCTGCGGCCACAGCGCCGCGGCCAGTCCCTCCGGGTTCTGCCCGGCCTCGATGGCCAGCGCCAGCAGCCCGGTCCGCGCGGGCAGGTGCCCGGCGAACAGCCCGGCCAGGATGTCACCGCCGCTGGGGTCGCATTCGGCGAGGATCACCTGCCCGGGCCAGCCGAGGGACAGCGTCAGCGCCGTGGTGGTGACACCGGGTGAGCCGCCTGCCGATACCAGTGCGTACAGGCTCACGATGACGCCCGGCTGGTGATGATCAGCGCGATCTGCCCGGTCGCGGCCTGTTCCGCCACTGACGGCCCGTTACTCGACGTGACGAGCAGGTCGACGACGTCATCGCCGTCCTGGTCAGGCACGGCGTTCACGGCCTGGACCACGGCGGCGACCGGGCTGGTCAGCACCGGCGCTGCGCCCGACCCGGAGCTGCCCGACGGCGTGGCCACGACGAGGACCTGGTCACCGGGCGCCAGGCCGCTGGCCGGCAGCCCGGACGGCTTGACGGCCACCGGGACGAGGTCCTGGCCCGGGCCCGGGGGCAGCTTGCTGGTCAGCTCGGACGGGGCGAGCAGCGTTCCCGGCCGCAGCGTCGTGGCCGCGACCAGGCCGAGCACCTGGGAAAGCTGCTTGGCCGGGATGGTCTGCACGCCGGGCCCGGCCGCCACGGTCGTGGTGCCCACGTCGGCCGATGTGATCACCGAGCCGACCGGCACCGCTGTGGTGATCATCAGCACCGGGACCTGGTGGTCCTCCCGGTTGTAGAGCGCCACGCTGGCCAGGATCCCGGCGCCGATGAGCGCGGCGGCCAGCGCGATCATCCCGGGGCGCCGCTTGCGCGGCAGCCCGCGCAGCTGGCCGTGCGACGCCGGGGGGACCGGGCCGTTTCTCGGCGGATCGGGCTCGGGGTGGAAGACGGTCCCGAAGCCAATCCCAGGCTCGTTAGTGCTCACCCGCTGGTCACCAGTGCCTCTCCGGCCGCGACGCGCAGTGTGAACGGCGCGTTCGACGTCACCCCGGCGGCTACCTGGCCGCCGGCCCCGCCCGAGCCGACCCAGCTGACGTTCCAGGAGACGGTCACCGACGCCCGGTAGGCGTTGCCCGGCTGCCCGGCCGACGGCTGGTCGTAGGTGTAGGAGCAGTCGGTGTGCTGTGCGCTCAGCGACAGCTTCGGCTGGTAGACGGTGCCGGGGCCGTGGCATGTCATGTTGGACAGCCCGCCGCCGGGATTGAAGGTGATCTGCTGCGGCACCGCGGTCGCCCGGGCCCATACCGGGCCGACGGCCACCGTGACGTGCACCGGGCGCCAGTTAGCGACCCAGAACCACTCCGGCAGGCCCACCAGGCCCTCCTTGCCCCTGGGCGGGGCCGTCTGCAGCTGAGGCAGGGGGATGCGCAGCTCGCCAAGGGCTATCTGGAGCAGCTGCTGGGGCGTCACGGCGGGGGCAGCGGCGGCGCCGTTGCCGACCAGCACCACCCCGCCGAACGCCTGATTTCCCGGGCAGGTGATGGCCTCCCAGGTGTCGCCCTTGGGTGGCGGCCACTGAAGTCCGAGGAAGGTCGCCTGCTGCTGCGACAGCGGGGTCAGTGTGCAGTTGGACTTGCTGCCGCCGCCACCGCCGCCCCCCGCGCCGGGCTGGCCCGGGATCGTGGTGGTGTTCTGGCATACCCACTCGAAGGTGCCGTCGACGGGCTCGTACGAGCAGCCGCCCGCGACCGGAGCGGCGGCGGCCGCCGCCGCAGCGGGGGCGGCCGGTGCGGCCAGCGCGGCCGCGGCCGGGTACCCGGCCAGCGCCGTGGACAGCAGCGCGGCCGCAACGAACGATCGCCAGATGGCACGGCCGCGAGCGCGGCTGGATCTTTCACGGTTCAGGGAACGCATGACGACACCACCGGAACCTGGTTGCTGACCAGCCACCGGCCGTGCGTGCGGACCAGCGTGCTGATCATGTTGACTCGGGAGCTGCCCAGGCTGCCGACCACCTGGCCGGTCCTGGCGTTCTGCACGCCGGCGTGGCTGAAGTCCGCGCAGTCGTGCACTGCGGCGTGGTTACCGGTGATCCGCACGCTGAGGATGTGCGGCACCGGAGCCCCGTACTGGACCTCGCCCCGCGTCCAGTCGGTCTCGAACCCCCTGATCAGCGACGAGACGCTGGCGGCGGTCGCGTGGGACGCCAGGATCACGCCCGCCTTGGCGGCGCTCTGCGTGTCCAGCGCCTGCCCGAGAGCCTGCCAGTACCCGTTGTAAGCGGCGACCACCTGCTGCGCAGCAGTCTGTGGCGGCGCGGTCAGCGCGACCGGCACGGCCGCACCCGACGACTTGTGCGGCAGTGAGACGGGCCCTTGGCCGCCGCAGCCAGCGACGGCTAGCGCCAGGCCTGCACCCGGCACCAGGGCTGTTATTAAGGCAAGGCACGCGGGCCTACCGCAGCGGCCCACCACGCGCCGACGCAGCCCGAACGCGCCGAGTAGCGGAAGCCGCGCGGCGATGTCCTGAGACATAAGCCGTGCTCCAGCTGACTGTATTGTTAACCTGTGACCGCGGTGCCAGCATTGCGCACATACGGCCATCCGCACAACCGGTTGGCACGAATGAGCCGGGATCGTGGAACTTTTTTCGAACGGCACCGTGCATCAGAACGGCACCCTGCATCAGAACGGCACCCTGCATCAGAACCGCACCCTGCATCGGCCCTGACCGTCTGCGGCCAATGTGGCGCTGCAGATTGCGCTGCAGGTTGCGCCGCCTGCGGTGTCGCCGAACTGCCGCTATCGGGCACGCGCGTCGCGATATTGGGGCATAACGGCATCCGTGTCAATGGCGACAGCCGGATTCGAGAACCCTGAGACCTAATCGGCGCTGGTCGGCCTAGCCGAATACCGGCTAACGCCGAATGTTTGGATCCATGGCAAAACTGGCCGGGCCGATCGCGTGCCGGTGAGCTACCGGCGCCGGCGGGCCGTACGCCTGGGATCTGCGCTCCGGCGGCCCTGGCCCGCGGACCCGTTCACGGTGGGCACGCTTGGATAGTTCGTTACCTGCGCTATGCGAAACCACGCATTCGGGCCTAGCATGCGCTCGTGGCGATGGTGTTCGGGGTTGTTAAGCGGGTGCTGGTCGGGCGCCCCATGCAGAGCGACAAACTCGGCCACACACTGCTGCCGAAGCGGATAGCTCTCCCGGTGTTCGCCAGCGACGCGCTCTCCTCCGTGGCCTACGCCACCGAGGAGATCCTGATCGTGCTGTCGGTCGGCGGCATCGCGCTGTTCACCGGCTACACGCCGTGGATCGCGCTGGCCGTCGGGGTGCTGATGCTGGTCGTGGTGGCCTCCTACCGGCAGAACGTGCACGCGTACCCGTCCGGCGGCGGGGACTACGAGGTGTCGAGCACCAACCTCGGGCAGCGGGTTGGCCTCGCGGTCGCCAGCGCGCTGATGGTCGATTACACGCTGACCGTCGCGGTGTCGGTATCCGCGGGCGTGGCGAACCTGGCCTCGGCGTTCCCCTCGCTGGAGTCGCACGCCACGATCATCGCGGTGGTCGTCGTAGCGGTGATCGCGCTGATGAACCTGCGCGGCGTGCGGGAGTCCGGGACCGTGTTCGCGGTCCCCACCTACTGCTTTATCGGTGTCGTGGTGCTGATGATCGTCTGGGGGCTGACCCGGGTCGGCCTCGGCCATCACCTGCACGCGCAGAGCGCCGGCTACCAGATCCCCAACGCGCACACCTACACCGGCCTGCTGCTGGTGTTCCTGCTGCTGCGCGCGTTCTCCTCCGGCTGCACCGCGCTCACCGGGGTCGAGGCGATCAGCAACGGGGTGCCCGCGTTCCGCAAGCCGAAGAGCAAGAACGCGGCGACCACGCTGGCCTTGCTCGGCATCATCGCAGTCTCGATGTTCGCCGGGGTCACTGCTCTGGCGCTGATCAGCCACGTGCACATCTGCCCGAGCACGGCCAACTGCCTGCCGCACGTCAAGTACCAGACCACCGTGATCGCCCAGGTCGGGCAAGCGGTGTTCGGCCACGGCTCACTGCTGTTCTACTTCCTGCAGCTGGTCACCGCGCTGATCCTGGTGCTGGCGGCCAACACCGCGTTCAACGGCTTCCCGGTGCTTGCCTCGATCCTGTCCCGGGACGGGTTCCTGCCCCGCCAGCTGCGCAACCGCGGCGACCGGCTGGCTTACAGCAACGGGATCCTGCTGCTGTCCGGGTTCGCGATCCTGCTGATCGTGGTGTTCCAGGCGTCGCCGACCCGGCTGATCCAGCTGTACATCATCGGCGTGTTCGTGTCGTTCACCTGCAGCCAGACCGGGATGATCCGGCACTGGAACCGGCTGCTGCGCGACGTCACCGATCGCGCAACCCGGCGCAAGATGTACCGGTCCCGGACGATCAACACGGTCGGCGCCTGCTTCACGGGCGTGGTCCTGGTCATCGTGCTGATCAGCAAGTTCGCCAGCGGAGCCTGGATCGTGGTCGTGGCGATGCCGGTGATCTGGCTCACCATGCGCGGCATCAGCCGGCACTACGACAGCGTGGCCGCCGAGCTCGTGCCGCCGACGGAAGCGCCGGTCACGCTGCCCGCGAGCAACCGGGCGATCGTGCTGGTCTCCAAGCTGCACCTGCCCACTATGCGCGCTCTCGCCTACGCCCGGGCCACCCGGCCGAGCCACCTCGAGGCGATCACGGTGAACGTGGACGAGGCCGAGACCGCGCGGCTGCAGGACGAATGGGACCGCAGCGATATCCCGGTCCCGCTGACCGTGGTGGCCTCCCCGTACCGCGACATCACCCGGCCGGTGGTGCAGTACGTGAAGCAGATGCGCCGGGAGAGCCCGCGCGACATCGTGACCGTGTTCATTCCCGAGTACGTGCTCGGTCACTGGTGGGAGCAGGTGCTGCATAATCAGTCCGCGCTCCGGCTCAAGGCACGGCTGCTGCAGCAGCGCGGCGTGGTCGTGGCCAGCGTGCCCTATCAGCTTCGGTCGGCGACCCAGGCGGCCGCGTCGCCCGGCCTGCCATGGAAGGCGGCCCTCTCGCCGCTGCGCAGGCTGACCGCCGAACGCGAGGCGCTGCAGGCCGAGGAGCTGCGGGCCGAGATGGAGGTCCGTTCGGCTAAGCCGATCGGCGACTGCGGCGACCGTGAAGTCGCCGACATCGCGGGCGTCCTGCGCAGCGTCACGCATCGGCCGCGTGGGCCGAGCCTCACCATGGAGGCCGACCTGTGGGACGGGACCGGCAACATCACACTTGTCTGGCTGGGACGGCGCAACATCCCCGGCATCTACCCGGGGCGCCGGATCGTGGTCCACGGCCGGGTTGCCCGGATCAAGGGCGAGCGCACCCTTTTCAACCCGATCTACGAGCTGCAGCCCGCGGCCGCAGGCAGCGGGACCGAGGCGGAAAGCCCGTCCTGACAAAGGGCCGCCACTAGGGCCGGAACCGGTAGCCTATCCCGGGCTCGGTCAGCAGGTGCCGCGGCCGGGACGGGTCGGGCTCCAGCTTGCGGCGCAGCTGCGCGACATATACCCGCAGGTAGTTTCCCTCGGTCTGGTATTCGGGGCCCCACACCTCCTGCAGCAGCTGGCGCTGCGTGACCAGCCGGTCGGCGTTGCGCACCAGGATCTCGAGAAGCTGCCACTCGGTCGGCGTGAGCCGCACGTCGCTGCCGTCCCTGGTGACCCGCTTGTCCGCCAGGTCGACGGTGAAGTCGGGGGTGACCACCACCGGCTCGTCCGGTGCCGGGGACGCCCGGCGCACCGCGGCGCGCAGCCGCGCCAGCAGCTCGTCCATGCCGAACGGCTTGGTCACATAGTCGTCGGCGCCCGCGTCGAGCGCCGCGACCTTGGCGCTTTCCTGGCCCCAGGCCGACAGCACGATGATCGGCGTGGACGTCCAGCCGCGCACTCCCTTGATCACCTCGGTGCCGTCCATATCCGGCAGCCCCAGGTCGAGGATCAGCACGTCGGGCCGCTCCCGGGCCATCGCTGCCAGGCCCGACGCCCCGTCGGTGGCGACGGCGACCTCGTACTTGCGCGCGGTCAGGTTGATCCGCAGTGCCCTAAGGATCGGCGGCTCGTCATCGATGACCAGCACCCGGGTCACGAGTCGGCTGCCACAACCATGCCAGGTGCCCTGGTGGCGGCCGGCAGGGTCACCCTGATCGTCAGGCCGCCGCCGGGCGTATCGGCCGCCGCGACCGAGCCGCCCATCGTGTCCATGAACCCCTTGACCACGGCAAGTCCGAGCCCAACGCCGTTGCCGGTGGTGCGTGCCTCCCGCCTGCTCGCGTCCAGCCGTTCGAACGGCTCGAACATCCGTTCCTTGAGCGCATCCGGCACGCCTGGCCCGTGATCGGTGATCTCCAGGACCACGCTGTCGCCCGTCTGCCTGGCCCGCATGACCGGCGGCCGGCCGGGCGGCGAGTAAGCCAGCGCGTTCGCGAACAGGTTGGCGAGCACCCGTTCGAGCAGCCCGGGGTCGGTGCGGACGAGCGGCAGCCGGTCCGGCACGCGCAGCCGCACAGTCCCGCCCGCATCAAGGCCGCGCAGCGCGACCGGTGCCACCTCGTCGATGGAGGTGGGGCGCAGGAACGGCTGCAGCGACCCGGTGGACAGGCGGCTCATGTCCAGCAGGTTGCCGATGAGCGCGTCGAGCCGGTCCGCGCCCTGCTCGATGGTCGCCAGCAGCGCAGCCTCGTCGGCCGTGGTCCACTGCACGTCGGTCTGGCGCAGTGAGGAGACGCTCGCCTTGATCGACGCGAGCGGGGTGCGCAGGTCATGGCTGACCGCAGCGAGCAGCGCGGTGCGCATCCGGTTGCCCTCCGCCAGCGCCTCGGCCTGCGCGGCCTGGGTCCGCAGCCGGTCCCGGTCCAGGGCCGCCGCGGCCTGCGCGGCGAAGCCGTCGAGCAGCCGCGCGGTCACCTGCCCGGCCGGCCCGCTCACGACCAGGACCAGGCCGGGCCTGGCCTCGACGCGGACCGCCGCGGCGCCCGGCGGCGCGGTGCCGCTGACCGCGACCCTGACCCATTGTCCGCCGGCCAGCTCGAGCAGCTCGGCGCGGCCGCCGCAGGTAGCTGCCAGGTGCTCGAGGACGGCCACCGGGGTGTCCGCGCCGCCCAGCACCGTCTGTGCCAGCGCGAGCAGTTCGGCCGCCTCGTCCGAGCTGCGCGCCGCCTGCTGCGCCCGGTGCGCGGCAAGGTGCACAACGCTGCTGACCGTGACCGCGACGGTGACGAACAGCAGCAGCGCCAGCAGGTTTTGCGGGTCCGCGATCGTGAGCGTGTGCACCGGCCGGGTGAAGTACCAGTTGAGCAGCAGGCTGGAGGTCACCGCGGCGAGCACGGCGGGCCAGAACCCGCCCACCACCGCGACGGCGACGACGGCCACCAGGTACACCAGCAGGTCGTCGGCGAGGCTCAGCTTGTTCTGCCCGGCGACGAGCGCCGCGGTGAGCAGCGGCAGCCCGGCGACGAGGAGGACCCCGGCCAGCAGCCGCCTGCGGCCGATCCCGCTAGACAGGCCTGACACGCCGCGGGCCCAGCGCCGCGGCAATCCCGCCCGCGGCAGCTCTTGCCCGGGCAGCCCGGGCGGCTGCACGCTATGCCGCGGCATTCCTACCCGAAGCAGCCCTGCCGGAAGCAGCCTGCGCCGCGGCAGCCCCGCCCTGGGGGGTTGGGGCGGGACTGCCGCAGTCGGCTCCGGCTGCCCGGCTCCAGCGTCCAGCTGCCTCTCGGGCGGCTCGTCTGCCGGGTCGGCCGGTGGCCAGCGGTCTTTGGGCACGTCCACAATCCATAGTGTGAACGACGAGGCGATTCTTCGCATCAGCGCACCCGTACCGACGCCGATCAGAGTACCGGCGCCGATCACGATCGCCGCGCGCGCGGCCAGCGCCCCGGTCGGGTGCAGCTGGGCATAAGGGGCACGGGAGAAGCCAACGACGGTGAGCCAGCCGATCGCCCCGAGCAGCGGCGCGACGGCGGGCTCGGCCACGAAGGACCCGGCGGTCACGATGACCGCGGCGAGCACCAGCACCCCGGTGGCGTCGACCCGGCCGCCGGTCGCGGCGGCCAGCGCGCCGACCGCGAGCAGCGCGGCAAAGCCGGCCGGCAGCGCCAGTGGCGCCGCGAGCCCTCGTCTCCTGCGGGTCTCGCTCATCTCACGTCCAGTTCACCCCGGTTACGGCGGATCGCCGGTGATCTTGACGCGTTCTTAACGCCCCCGCCACAAGCCTTGACGCACCCTTAGCGGAGCCCAGTCCCCCGCGCTGCCGCCCGCCCGCTCCGGCGACATCCCCCACGGCCGCCGACGCGGTCACGCTTCGGCGTGGGTCGAAACGTTCCTCTCCTAGGCTCCGTGGAATGGACACCAGCACCGAGATACACCCTGCGCTGCCGCGAACGGTGGCCGACCCGGACCTGGTCCGGGCTGTCCTCGCCGACCCGGCGCATACCGTGCCCGCCCCGGGAAGCGGTGCGCCGCCGGGCACGATGGCGTGGCTGCGGCAGAACGTGGCCCGGCTGAGCAGCGGCCCGGACCACGCGCGGCGGCGGGACCTGGCCGTCGGCCTGCTGGGGCCCCTGGACCCCGGCGTGCTCCGCACCGGGGCCCGCAAGACAGCGTCCACGATCATTGCGGCGGCCGAGCACCGCCCGTTCGACGCGATGGCGCTGGTCGCCAGGCGGGTGCCCAGCCTCGTCCTGGCCCGGGCGCTCGGCGCCGGCGATCCGGACCAGGTTGCTGCTCAGCTCCCGGCGGTGGCCGGTGCCTACCTGCCGGGAAGCCCCGGCAACGCCGACGCCGACGGATGCGTGGCCCGGCTGACCGGGCTGCTGCCGGCCGGGCCCGGCGAGCAGGTGGCCGCCAGGATCGGGCTGCTGATCCAGGCTTACGCCGCCACCGCCGGGCTGATCGGCAACGCCGTCGCTGCGGGGATCCGGGAAAACCATCCCGTCCCAGCGGCCGAGCTGGTCGCCCAGGTACTGCGCACCGAGCCGCCGGTCCGGTTCACCCAGCGGGTCACACCGTCCGGGGAGACCATTGCGCTCGACCTGACCACCGCGGGCGACGACCCAGCCGGGCACCTGGCGTTCGGGTATGGCCAGCACGCCTGCCCCGGCTCCGCGTACGCGATCGCACTGGCCGAGGGAGCCGCCGAGCCGTTGCTGGCGCGCTGCCGCTGGACCGGCGCTGAGATCAGCTACCCCGAGCCTCCCGCGCTGCGCGCCCCCCAGCGCCTCGAGCTGGTCGAGCGGTGACGGCCGAGTAGCGCGGCCCGGCCGGGAGGTGGCCCGGCCCGGGGCAAGAAGCGGTCAGGAGGCCCCATCGATCAAGGACCGCGCCTGCGCGGGACCGACTACGAGATCGTGAAGGTCGCCGCCGACCTCGAGCCTGCCGGACTGCTCGATCCCGCCGGCCTTCACCGGCTCGAAGCCGGCCGTCCGGATCAGCCGCTCGACTTCCTCGCCAGCACGGTCGTCATCGGTCGCGTAGAAGAGGACCGCCGGCTCCGGTGACCGGTTGCTGGAGGACTCGAAGAGACCGGCCGACATGCTCCCGAACGCCATGGCCAAGCGCGCCCCGGCCGGCAGCCACCCGGATACAACTTCGCCGGAGGACTGCCCTTCCGGCAGGAGACGTCGGACGTTACCTTGCGCATCGAGGCCCACCGGGTTGCTGGGAACGACCACGACCTGGCCGGTCAGCGCGTCCGCGATCTCGTCTATGACGCTCTTCAGCACGGTAAACCGCAGCGCGAGGACGACGGCACCGGCGCCCCGCAACGCGTCGTGGTTGTCGGCGGCGACGACGGCTCCCCGGCCGATCTTTGCGGCCAGCACTCGCGCTGACTCGCTGTCAGCGCTCGAGAGCCGCAGGGTCTCGCCGCCTGAGGCGAGCACGCGGGCGATGACCGATCCGAGCCCTCCAGTGCCGATGACCGCGGTTGTCATGACCGAACCTCCTCAGCCTCGCAGTACCAGCTAGGGCGGCCCGGTGATCCCGGCATTCACCCGGACTCCCGCCGCACATTGTCCCGCGGCGTACCCCCGCTGGCCAGCAGATGCCTGCCGTATGGTGATCATTGTCCAGGTGAGGAGGATTATGCGTAGCTGGGTGCTGACCGGCGAACCGGGCAGTCCGCTGCGGCTGGAGGACCGGCCGGAGCCGGAGCTTGGCCCGGGGCAGATTCGTGTCCGGATGCACGCCGCGTCGCTGAACTATCGCGACCTGCTGGAGGCAGACGAGCCACCGCGGCCGGGACTGGTGCCGCTGTCGGACGGGGCGGGCGAGGTGACGGAGGTCGCCCCGGACGTCCGGAATGTCCGGGTCGGCGACGGGGTCGCCGCCGGGTTCTTCGCGGACTGGGCCAGCGGCCCGGGGCGTCACGCCAACCTGGCCAGCGCGCTGGGCGGCGATCTGGACGGGGTGCTGTCCGAGACTGCCGTGTTCCCGGCCAGCGCGGTGGCCAAGATCCCCGGCCCCTTGACGTTCGCGGAGGCCGCCACGTTTCCCTGTGCGGCGGTCACTGCCTGGCATGCGCTGGTGGGCTGCGGGACGCCCGCCGGAACGGGCGACACCGTGCTGGCCTTGGGCTCTGGCGGGGTGGCGGTGTTCGCGTTGCAGATAGCCCGGATCCGCGGCGCCCGGTTCATCGGCACCTCGTCGAGCGAGGAGAAGCGGGAGCGGCTGCGCGGGATGGGCGCCGATGCGGTCTTCGACTACGCGGCCACGCCGCAGTGGTCGCTGGAGGCGCTGCAGGCGACCGGCGGCCACGGGGCCGACTTCGTCGTCGAGACCGGCGGCGCAGCCACGCTGGAGCAGAGTCTCAAAGCGTGCGCCCGAGGCGGCTGCGTGACCCTGGTCGGGGTGCTGTCGGGCCTTGCGGCCACCGCCGACGCCGGGCTCATCCAGCGCAACGAGCTCACGCTGCGCAGCGTGTACGTCGGGCCGCTGACGATGCTGAACGACGTCATGCAGGCCTTCGCCGGCCATGGAGTGCGGCCGGTCATTGACCGCTCATTCGGGTTCGGCGACGCGCCCGCCGCGTTCGACCACCTGCGGGAGGCCCGGCACGTCGGCAAGGTCGTCATCGAACTGTGAGCGGCTGGCCGCCGGTGCTCTAGGCGTCGGGCTCGGGGCTCTTCTCGAACCGGTTGACCAGGATCAGGCTCAGCACGAACACCGCCACCATCGCGATCAGCAGCGCCAGCACGGACGTGCTGACCAGTTTCTCGCCGCTGAGCACGAAGAGGACCTTCCTGATCACGGCCACCAGGCCGACGACGATGAACGGCTGGGCCACCAGCCGGTGCGAGTGCAGCGAGAGCACGACCGTGTGCACGATCTCGATCAGGATCAGCACCAGCAGCACCTCGTCGAGCAGGCTGGTGACGGCGCTGATGATGGACTCGGCCGTCAGCACCC
>Ga0209275_10000057_pt1 | contig 33002 bp, 28 predicted proteins | sample HubBroMetageREF2_FD_188344 | JGI IMG/M metagenome (GOLD analysis project Ga0209275, IMG submission 188344) | Reference soil microbial communities from the Hubbard Brook experimental Forest, New Hampshire, USA - Hubbard Brook CCASE Soil... | ecosystem: Environmental > Terrestrial > Soil >... | reverse complement strand
TGTCGTTCGTTCCTACTCCCATGTCGCGGGGTGGCTGGCTATACGATGCAACCAGCCAGCTTGCGGGATGCGTCCTACGAGCAAGCCGGTACATGCAATCATTCTAATCTAGCCCGGAAAGTTTGGCCCCATGACCCTGAAATGTCCACGGAATATCGCGCTCCTCACCTTGGCCACCTGCTTTTCTCTTTTCGCCGCCGCGCAAAGCAAAGCGCAGCAGCCCGTTCCCTCCGCGCCGACTCCTAAGACGCCGCCCGACACGCAAACTCCGAAGTCCGGCATTCAAGTCCCGTCTCCCGGCAAGATCGTCACCGTCACGACTCTAGTGGTCCTTCCTGTCACGGTGAAAGATCGTTCCGGCAACCTGGTCCCTGACCTGAAAAAAGATGAATTTCGCATCTTCGAAGACGGCGTTGAGCAGCAGGTCTTCTCCTTTACTGCGGAAGCCTACCCTCTTTCCATCGTCGTCCTCATTGATAACGACCTCAAGCAAAAGGACGCCGACCAGGTCGAACCCAGTCTGCGCGCCATCGTCGGGGGCATGAGCACCAACGACGAAGCCACTGTGTGCCGCTTCGACCAGAATTTTCACGATGGCGACGGATTCACCAGGGATCAGGACAAGCTCTTAACCGAGCTTAGACGCGTCTCCAAAGATGTTGCGGCCTCCGCGAAAAACGGCTCCCCCGCTCCCGGTGACCCATTTAGTGGACCCACCATCAACAATGCGCCGGCTCCCGGCGTCAATCCCATCAACACCGATCCCGGTGTCCGGCTAATCAAAGGGCAGTCCACAAAGGCTCTGGATGATGCGGTCTTTTCCGCCGCGCAAGTCCTGAAGGAGCGCCCCAGTGAGCACCGCCGCAAGATCATCTTGCTCATCTCCGACGGCGAGAATGGCGCAAAATTCAACACCCACAAGTACGAAGAAGTTCGCTCCGAGTTGTTTCGCCAGGGAATCATCGTCTACTCGGTGGCCGTGGGCAGCTCTTACCTGGAGCGCAAGTTCAACCGCCTGGTGAGCTACGCGAACGACACCGGTGGCGAAGCCTATTTCGGCGTCAAGAGCAACACCTTCGAAGATTTCTATTCACGCATCACCGAACAGGCTCGCAATCAGTACACCCTCACCTTCTCTCCGATGGGCGATCGCAAGGTGGATTACCATGCCATCGAAGTGCGCGTCCGTCGCGAAGGGCTCACCATCAAAACGCGTCAGGGATATTACGGCGGCACCTTCGCCGAACCGCCGCGCTGAACCAGAAATTTTTCTCGCCTGCAACGAATTCTCTTGACTCTCGTGCGATGCACTCGTATATGGAGAACGGGTAGAGTGGCGGTTGCAAGCCTTCGAGCCCAGCATCCAGTGTCACTGAGGATAGAAGGAGATTCCGAATGGCAAAGAAACCAGCAAAGAAGGCCGCAAAAAAACCAGCAAAGAAGAAGTAAGTAATTGGTTTTTGCGACTTGCTTGAAGAGGCGCCTTTCACCGGGCGCCTTTTCTGTTTATAGCGAGGGCGTCAGCGATTCTTCATGCGCCGGGCAGATTGGTTTGTAGGCGCAACTGCGGCACGCGAACCCGGGGCACGCCTTGAACTCGCGAGCGCGGATGTCTGCGGCGGTCTCCTGGAGGATGCACTCCGCTTCGTCGATTTGTTTGGCATCGCGCGTGGTCACCTGTATCTGGTTGTTCTGCAGGTAGTGAAATACCAGCCGCACCGGATTCCACTCGAAAATCTCTCGCGCCGCCAGCGCATAAATGCTGAGCTGCAGCGCCTTGCGCGCATCCGCATCTTTGCGGGGCTTCCCCGTTTTGTAATCCACAATTTCCACGTCGAAGCCGCCAAGGCTGTTCACTTGATCCAGCCGCCCGGTCAGGATCACGTCGTTTTCCAGTGGCAGCTCAAAGCCTTTCTCCTGCTCCAGGATCTCTGGCGGAGCCTGAATCATGGCAACGTGGAAGACCCGTAATTGCTCCAGTCCATCCTTCTTGTATTCCTCTTCCTGGTAGTCGTCCTCGTAGCCGGCGCTGGACCATTCCGTCTCGTAGATGCGCTGCACTTCGTCAAAAGGCAGTTTCACGCCTTTCTTCAGTTGGTCTACGAACCGTTTAATGGTGGTGTGAATCACGCTGCCGAAGCTTAAAGCCGCGCGCGGACCTTCCTTCAGCGACCACAGATAGCTGAATAGATATTGTTGCGGACACTTCCGATAGTTCTCCACCGCCGATGCGCTCAGCTTCAACGGCTCCGGCGAAGGCGGATAGAACTCCTCGGCCCACTTGGCGATCCGCGTGAAAATTTTGGGCGGCTCTTCGCTTGCCGGGAACAGCTCTGGAGTCACTACATCACCCGATGGAGTCTTCTCAACGCGGTCCGCTCGCCGCTTGGGCGCCAGTTGCAGCACATCCTTTCGTTTCACCGTGGGATCCATCACGATGTCTTCCACGAACACCGGAACTTTGCCTTTTTTCTCTGTCACGGTGGTGATAGTAAGCCGGTCCTCGGCGCGGGTCAGCGCCACGTAGAACAGCCGCCGCTCCTCCTGAATGTGGAAGTCGCCCTCGGGCAACTCCTCTTTCATCAGGCGATCTGGAAACTCGAATAGCGGCGAGCGGTTGCGCGCCGGGAATGCGTTCGAATTCACGCGCAGCAGGAACACATGCGGAAACTCCAGGCCCTTCGCCCCGTGCACGGTCATCAACTGCACCGCGTCTCCTGGCGAATCATCTTCCAGACTCAGCGTTCCGCCCGCCTGCTGGAAGTAATCCAGGTACTCCAAGAACTCCGGCAGCCGCATGGTTTCGCTTTTCGGTTCCCAATCCTTGATGAAGCTTGCAAGTTGGTTGACGTACTTGCGGTCTTGCGCGCTGGCTCGTTGCGGGATTTCCAGCCACTCGATCAGATCGCCAAGAATGTCGCGCGCATTGCGCCGCCGCATGGCCTTGCGCTGCTCGCCGAGATAAGCCAGTAAAGTATCAATCGCGGAGTGCGACGGATCAAATGGCAAATGGGTCTGCGGTGTTTGCAGAACGTCGTATAAAGCCGTGCCGCGCTTCTTTGCCGCACGCTCGGCCAGCCGCACGAGTCCATCTGCCGTTAAATGCCACGCCGGAGCCGAGAGGACCCGAGCGCATGCGATGTCGTCGTACGGCTTGGCAATGAGCTGCAGGTAAGCGAGCACATCGCGGACTAGCGGATGCTCCAGGATGGACAACTTACTAATGACAAAGGGAACTTTGCGCTGCGAGAGCTCGTCGACTAATTGGTCGCGATGCGCGTGCTGGCGATACAACACCGCGAAGTCCCGCCAACGCCGGCCCGCTTTGTGCAGCCGCTCCAGTTCGTCAGCCACCCACGCAGCCTCTTCCTCCGGCGCCTCGAGTTCCACAATGCGAATCTTCTCGCCATCTTTTTTGTTGGCTTGCAAGACTTTCTTCGGGAATTCCGGGCTCACCTCATTCATGGAGATGACCTGGGTAGCCACCCTCAGGATATTCGGCGTAGAGCGGTAATTTTCCGTCAGCGCAACGCGATACGGCGTGGAATCCTCCCCCTCTTTCCATCCAGTAAAGCGCTGCAAAAACAGTTTGAAGCTACCAAATGAAGCGCCGCGGAAGCGGTAGATGGCCTGGTCGTTGTCGCCGACCACCACGATGTTGCGCGATTCCGGGCGCAGTAGATGAAGAAGCTCAAGTTGCGCAATGTTGGTGTCCTGAAACTCGTCGACCAGGATATGTTTGTACCGCTCCTGCAGGATGCGCCGACGCTTGCTGTCGTTCTTCAGCAGCGTTACCGCTTCCGCGATCAATCCATTCAAGGCAATATAGCGCTTCTCATTTAGCAGTTCTTCGCTGGCCCGGTACGCCCGCGCGATTTCCTGCTGCAACGCTACCTGCTCGGCGCGCTCTTTGATGGTGTCCTCATCCAGTGTGTGCTTTTCGACTTCCAATTCCGCAGCGAGAGCGTCCGCAAACCGCTGATACTCTTCGCTGGACACCAGTTCATCCTGGCAACGCGAGAAAAACGTGATGAAGTCGCTGAGGAATTGCCCAGGCTCCGCCAGCCTGCGATATTTTTCCAGCTTCAGCCGGCCCAGGTTGCGTCGCAACAGGATCCAGTGGTCCACCTGCTCCAGCGCCATGCGGTTCGGGTCCACTTCCTTCAAAATTGTTTCGCAGAACGAATGGAACGTCGAGAGTACGACGTCTTTGCCGCGTTCACCCACCGCCTTAACTACGCGCGTCTTCATCTCGCCCGCGGCCTTCTTGGTAAACGTCAAGCCCAGGATGTTTTCGCCCAGCAGGGAACTGTCTGATTCCAGCAAATGCCGGATCCGCTCAGTGATCACCCGCGTTTTCCCGGTACCGGCCCCCGCAATCACCAGTAGCGGCCCGTCTCCATGCGTAATCGCCCGCCGCTGCGCCTCATTAATCTGCAGCCCGCTCGCCGCCTCCGGCTTTCCCAAATCAAATAATGTCTTCATGCTTGCTATCTTCCGTTCAGGATCTCACCGACTATTTCTTTCAAAAAGGTTAACGCGTTTCGAGGCGAAGAGGAAGCGAAGATCTGAGCCTGCTGATTCACTTAGAGCAGCGGCTTCAGAATTGCCTCGCGAGAAACACTTTTATGCGTTGCGACCGCGCGCAGAATACTTCCCAACGTTCCGATCTTCAGTGCCGAATGCGCGGGAATAGCAATCCTCTGGAGGTTTGGGACTTCAGTTTCCAGAATGATGTGGCTTCCTGCTTGATGGACCTGCTGCTATTTCCAATGTCGACACAAGCCCGCTGCGAGTTCTTGGCCACTCAGGTCGCGCGGTATCTTCATCCAATCGTTAACACTTCATTGCGAACCAGATGGAGCCGCATGTATTTTGGCTTCGGGCCATCAAAAAAATACGCTTCCGTCGCTTCTTTCACGTTCGCGCGAAGATCCTGCCACGTATTCCCTTGTGTGAAGATATTTTCCGTGAGGCACTCGGCCGAGTAGCCACCCTCGGCGTCTTCCGTGACTTCGAAAACAAGCTCGCTGACGTTGACCGGATTCATGAGCGCTCCTCAATCCGAACCTTAACATTTGACCTTGCGCGCCGCAATGCCGGTGGACGCACCAATTAACGCTAACTTATCGTTGTGACGCTTCGCCTGACGCGACTCTGGCGTTGAACTCCGCGGATTGCTTCCGCGGGATGGTGAGCGCCTTCCAATTGCCTTTCTCTGCTGCGAAATGTTTTGCCAGAAAAGTGATTTGGCCGATGTGATAGGTGTAGTGAGCGATCTGCCGGGTGATCGCCTGCATCACGGAATGGGGCTCAGTGCGAATCAGTACGGTGCGCGTCAGATCACCATCGCTCAGCGGTTCCAGGGCGTTAAAGACACAGGCCCAGCCAGTTGCCCACTGTGTCATCAGCTCTTCTCGCGACTTTGCCGGTTCTTCAAACTCGGAATCGCGATGACGGTCCGGTTTCTCTCCATCCGTGGTTAGAAAATCCGTAAAGCGCGAACGCATATTCCCCGCCATATGTTTGACCACCATAGCGATGGAATTTGATTCGCCGTCCAGAGTCGCGAAGAGCTGCTCCTCGGAGCACTGTTCCATCGCGCGTTCCGCCAGTTTCTTGTAATACCGGAATAAATCGATGGAGTCCTTGAGATGAGAAGTTGTAAATTGGTGCGCCATGGCAGAATTGTGCGGCGAAGAAGAAATCAAAGCAAGCCGCGGTGGCTATTGGGCAGGAAAAATAGTCTTTGCTTTTCGTTCGCCTCCGTGTTAATGTCCGCCCCTGCCGTTTGCTTATAGGCTACGTCCAATGGGACAGCCGTACCTTACGCGAGGAGAAAATCTATGACCATCGGGCAAATGATGCTGGGCGAGTTCGACCAGGAAATGCAGGGCACCCGCAAAGTTCTGGAGCGCGTTCCCGACGACAAGTGGGATTGGAAGCCGCATGAGAAGTCCGGCACCATGGGTTGGATGGCTTCGCACGTAGCGAATCTTCCGAGCTGGGCCGCCATGACGATTCACACCGACCATCTCGACTATGCCCCCGTCGACGGGCCGGGATATGAGCCTCCGAAAATCACCAATCAAAAGGAACTGCTCACCCAATTTGATAAGAACGTCGCCGACACTCGTAAAGCCCTTGCGGACGTCAGCGACGAAGACATCATGAAACCTTGGACGCTTCTCGCGGGTGGCCAAACCATCTTCACCATGCCGCGTGTGGCCTGCATTCGTGGCATGGTTTTCAATCACCTGATCCATCATCGGGCGCAGATGACCATGTACTTCCGTTCGCTGGATATTCCGGTTCCTGGTCTATACGGACCCAGCGCCGATGAAGCGGTTCCTCCTCCCGCAGCCAAAGCTTCCGCTGCCGATTGATTGACCGCTCTTCGCAGGGGCGGTTTCCGCCGCCCCCGCACGAATTCCTCCTCGCCGCGCTTCCCGGTATAATTAAAGTTCGCCCCCCCGGAGGAACTCCATGGAAACTCCCGTCATCCTTTCTGCTGTGCGCACCCCCATTGGAAAATTTCAGGGAGGCCTCGCCGGTTTCACCGCGCCCGAGCTAGGGAGCAAGGTCGTTGCTGAAGCTATCCGACGCGCCGGCATTGATGCGAAACAAGTCGACGAAGCGATTCTCGGCAACGTAGTGCAAGCCGGGCTTGGCCAGAATCCGGCGCGTCAGGCTGCGCTCAAAGGTGGTTGTGATCCACGCGTTGCCGCGATGACGATCAACAAAGTTTGCGGCTCTGGGCTGAAAGCCGTGGCTCTGGCCGCCCAAGCCGTGCAGCTTGGCGAAAGTGAAATCGAGGTCGCTGGTGGCATGGAGTCCATGTCCAATTGCCCCTACTTGCTGCCGCAGGCGCGCACCGGATATCGCATCGGCGATCAGAAAGTGGTCGATTCAATGATTCGCGATGGACTGTGGGACGCCTACGAGGACTTCCACATGGGCAATACTGGCGAACTGGTGGCCGAAAAATACGCCATCACCCGCGAAGAGCAGGACAAATTTGCGTTTGAGAGTCACCAGAAAGCGATTCGCGCGCGCAAATCGTGCTTCTTTGAAGCGCAGATTCTTCCCATCGAAGTGCCGCAGAAAAAAGGCGAGCCAGTAGTGCTCAAGTACGACGAATCGCCCCGCGAAGACACCACGCTTGAAGCGCTGGCCAAACTGAAGCCCGCCTTTAAGAAAGATGGCACAGTCACCGCGGGTAACGCCCCTGGAACGAACGACGGCGCTGCAGCACTGATTGTAACCAGCGAGCGCAACGCGCAGCGGCTCGGCAAACAACCAATTGCCCGCATTGTGGCGCAAGCGGTGAGTGGCGTGGAACCCAAATGGGTGATGATGGCCCCGGTCGAAGCTGTAGAAAAGCTGCTGGCAAAAACAGGTTGGGATCGCGACAAAGATGTTGATCTGATCGAACTGAACGAAGCCTTCTCCGTGGCGGCGATTGCCGTGACGCGCCAGTTACGGCTGAATCCAGAAAAAGTAAACGTGAACGGCGGCGCCGTGGCGCTGGGCCATCCCATTGGCGCCTCGGGCGCTCGCATACTGGTCACGTTGCTTTATGAGTTGCAACGCCGCAATCTGAAGCGCGGCATCGCCGCCCTGTGCCTCGGAGGCGGTAACGCAGTAGCCCTAGCCGTCGAACGCGCATAGAGTCTCCTCGCTGCGACCGTTCTCACGACATAGCCCGACACGCATGCGTTCCGTCATTCGGCGCAAAACCTTTCCAATCGTGGCAAGCGATCACCGTCGCCTGAAGACTGAAAGAATTAAGGAACGCCGGTCGTTCGGAATGCACGAAGTTGTCGGAGAAGAGTTGCGCTAGGCAAACCGGGCAGGAAGTCTCGAGAAAAGCTTATCGGACCCGGAGAACAAACAGATTTAAGCCTTAGCAAGCCTCAGCAGATCACGTCGGTCTGAAACGTGAAAGTGAAGAGCAGACGCCCCCAGCCGCCGGTTCTTCTGGTCAGGTGCCCACCAAAGGTTTGGTGGTCGGGGGAAGATCAACTGGTCGTTTCCTTGCAGCAGGACAATTCGCGACTGCTCTCGTTATTTCTTGTGCTTGAAGTATTCCACCTGCTGCAAACGCTTCTCGGCTTCCTTTTTTGTCTTATACGGACCGCCAAGGTTTTTCTTGCCGTTCTCGGAAAGCACTTTGAAGCCACCTGCTACTTTTCTGATCATGGGCCCTCACATTATTTCGTTCAGAACAGCTACCAAATACTTTTCCACGGTGGGCGAATGCAAGGGCGGGCTCCATACGGTATTTACAGCAAAAAATATCTTTAGCGCTTTCAACAACGTTTCAAGCAATTTTCGTAATTGGTTTACTTTATTCGAGCTCCGCTGTGTAAGTTACGACCTGTCTTCGGTCGACGGTGCAATGGGTGCAGCTACGGTTGGCGAGTGGTGAAGTTCCGTCGCGCAATAGGGACAGAACTTGTCGTGGTCCGAAACTTCTCGCTGGCATTGCGGGCAAGCTGGATGCAAATTGTATTTGCAGCTCGGACAGAAATTAAATCGCGCGTTCACCGTAGCGCTGCATTGCGGACAGGTGTACGGCAAAGGCTCACGCACCAGCAAATAAATGATCAAGCCAATGAAAATGTAGCCCGGCGAAAGTATCAGCACCAGCAGCGCCCACAATCCGGGATGCATGCCGCGGCGTTTCGCATCGCGATACACGTAGCCGACCATGAATAGCCAAATCGAAAGAAAGATCGCGCATACCGTGATCACACCCGCCAGCGCAAACGATTGCAGGACCGGGTTGGTCATCTCTGGCGCGAATCGTTCGTTGGGCGAAAGCTGCAGGTTCACGGGGATGCCGATTCCCAGCGCCGCTACCCACAGCGTGATGCACGTCCACACCAGCCAGCCCGGAATCAGCTTCAGCTCTTCGCGGAATTTGGTGCGCTCGCGCTTCCGCCGAAAGCGGATGAGTCGTAGCCGTTCATTGAATGAGTCGGACATGTTTTTATTCCCCTGCACTTCCATGAAATGTGAACTGCTAATTCTCATCGCTTAAAATCTCTTCGCGTTGCTGGCGACTCCACGTTGGTGCAGCACGGCGGCTACGGCAAACAATGCCGGAATCGTCCACCACAGAACAAATCCCATCTCCAGCGCGAGCTTGGGTACGCGAAATTCTTCGCCGACCCACGCAAACGCCCGCCACACCAGCGGTGCGCTCATCACGCCTAACAACCAGCTCATCGCCGTCAGTGACCACAGGACCAGGCCGCTTCGCGACGCTCCAGCGGTCTCTTGCGCTCGAAGACGAACGCGCATTTGTGTGCGAGCGGCCAAATCGCGCGGCACCTCGATAGGCACAGCACGTAGCGCTCGCAACAAATTATTTGTTGCCGCCGCATGTTCACGGCACTCTTGGCAATCTTCGAGGTGTTTGCGCAGCCACGCATCATCCGCCGCAGTGATTCCTTCAATCAGCGACTGCGCCAACAGCTGCTGCGCACGTGTATGCAGGTTGTCGCTCATGCGGCACCTCGCGGCGCGCTTTCTGGCAGCGCGTTCTTTAACGCAGTGAGACCACGATACAGACGCGATTTGACCGTCGAGATTGGCGTCGCCAGCACCGCGGCGATTTCCTCGAGCCCCAACTCCTCGTGAAAGCGCAGCAGCAACACTTCGCGGTAATACGCGGGAATCTTCAACAAAGAAAGTTGAATGGCTTGCTCGTTCTCGCGAGCGACCAGCATTTGCAACGCGGATACGCCTTGCAGATCGGGTGGCTCGAATGGCTGGTTGGACTCTGGATCGGCGAGCTCTTCGAGGCTGCGCATTTTCTTGCGCCGCGACACATCGATCACCAGATTGCGCGCAATTGCAAAAAGCCACGACTCGAACTTCGATTTAGCGTTGTATTGGTGGCCGCGCTCCATCACGCGTATCCACGTTTCTTGAAACAAATCTTCGGAGAGCGCCTGATCGCCGGTCAGGAAAACCAAATAACGGAACAGCCGGTGCTGGAATTGCTCGATCAGCAGGTCCAGCAATTCGGGGTCGCGTTGCCGCAAACCATTGGCGATCGCTTGAGTGTCGACGCTCATTAAGCCCGCAAAAAAAACGGGAGACTGTCTCGCTGTCAGTGTGAATGCCTGTGCGCTCATACTACCTTGAATACGAATCAAAGGCGCGGAAAGACGCAGCGGGAAAGCCCTCGCTAACTCACGTGCAAGCACATACTTAGCGACGTCCGTGGTGGCTCGACCAGCGCGACAAGGGAAGATACACTGCTTGGATATGATTTGCCCGCAATGCAAAGCGGAATATCGACCAGGTTTCACGCGTTGCGCCGACTGCGACGTGGATCTGGTGGAGATGCTGCCGGGCGCGATGGTCGCCTCAGGCCGAGGCAATGCTGCGGCTGGCGATTCAGACGAAGATCCCTTCTGCGAATTCTGGAAGGGAGATGATGCTCGGGTGCGCGGAGAATTGTGCGACGTTCTGGCGGAAGCTCGGATTCCGTACCGAACCTTGGAATGGCAAGATCATCTATTCAACAGAACCAGGTTCCCGGTTTTTCGCGTCGCCGTGCCATTCTCCCTTTTCGACCGTGCTGAAGCAGCGGTTGCCGCCGCGTATGGAAGTGCGGAAGATGCGGACAACGTGATGCATCCGACGGAAGAGAACCGCTCGGAGTTCTGCAAGCTGCTCGAGCTGCCGCTCGAAGAGAAATTGCAGAAGCGGCTGCAGGATAATGATGACGACGAGTAAGCTGCACGCGAGGCAATGATGCTTTGTTTTCGGCGCATCGGTCTTTATGGGGGAATGCATGACGACAGTGGACGAGATTAAGACCGTTGCGGTGCTTGGTGCGGGAACGATGGGCAACGGTATCGCCCATGTTTTTGCGCGCGCCGGCTATAACGTGATTTTGCGCGACATTGAGGAACGATTCTTGCAACGCGGACTGGAGACGATCAGCAAGAACCTGGACCGCGAAGTGAAAAAAGGGAAGTTGCCGGAAGCCGAAAAGCCGCAAGTCCTGGCGCGCGTTAAAGGGGTTACTGATTTTGCCGCAATTGGGGGAGCCGACTTTGCTGTCGAGGCGGTGCCAGAAAAGCTGGAGATTAAAAAGTCGGTCCTCACGGAAGCGGACCGGGAGTTGCGCCCGGAAGTGATCATCGCCAGCAATACATCTTCTATTTCCATGACCACCCTTGCTGCGCTTACCACACGGCCAGACCGCTTCGTCGGCATGCATTTCATGAATCCTGTGCCAGTGATGCTCTTAGTCGAAGTGATTCGCGCCCTGCAAACCAGCGAAGCTGCGTTCACCACGACGATGGAACTCGCCAAGAAGTTGGGGAAGACACCGGTCGCCGTGAATGACGCGCCAGGCTTTGTCTCGAATCGCGTGCTAATGCCGCTGATCAACGAAGCGGCCTACGCCGTAATGGAAGGCGTTGCGACTCCAGAAGCCGTCGACGCCGTCATGAAACTAGGCATGAACCACCCCATGGGGCCACTCGAACTCGCCGACTTCATCGGCCTGGATGTCTGCGTCGACATCCTCCACGTCTTGCAAGAAGGCCTGGGAGACCCAAAATATCGCGCCTGCCCCCTCCTTAAAAAATACGTAGCCGCCGGCTGGCTTGGCCGCAAATCCGGCCGCGGCTTCTACACCTATACCTGAGCGAGCCGACGGTTGTCTCCACGGCGAAAGATAGGCGAAAATAATGTTTGCTTTTTGTTCGCTGTTAAGGCATGCTGGGACTCGATGTTTTCAACAGGTCGCCCATGCCTCTTCTGGTTCGCAATGTTCTAAGCTGTATCGATCGTGAGAGACTCGAATTTGAGTTGCTGGAGGTTCGCACGCGTGGGCGGTATCTGACGCGGTTGCGGGCACTCTCTCGGGAAGAACGTGCGGAATGGGATCGGCGTGAGCGGTCTGCGGTGGCACGGCTGGCGGATCACGATCTGGAGCATGACTGCAATCGGTGAACAAAGTTAAGAACCGGCGGCGATCGCTAAGTAGAGGTAGCCCTGCTGAATATAAAGTGGTAACGTATGCGTACTATAAATAAATGAGGTGGTGCGGTGTTCCCGCGTCGCGCTGCTTCAAGAAACCGATCCAGTTTCCTGGGTTTTCTAATTTCCTCGACCGAGGTGTCAGATGGCAGACGATAAAGCAAAATTGCTGGAAGCAGCGATATCGCAGATCGAAAAGTCGTACGGCAAGGGCTCGATCATGCGCTTGGGCAACAAAGATGTGCTCGTGCCGGTTAACGTAATTCCTTCTGGATGTCTATCGCTCGATGCGGCACTCGGCGTGGGCGGATTCCCGCGCGGCCGCGTCATTGAGATTTATGGCCCGGAATCCGGTGGTAAGACCACGTTGACGCTGCATGTCATTGCCGAAGCGCAGAAGCTGGGCGGCCAGGCGGCGTTCATCGACGCAGAACACGCGCTCGATCCATCGTATGCGCGCAAGCTTGGCGTCGATGTGGATAATCTTCTAGTGTCGCAGCCAGATCATGGCGAACAGGCGCTGGAAATTGCCGAGACGCTGATCCGCTCTGGCGGCGTGGATATTGTGGTGGTTGACTCGGTTGCCGCTCTCGTTCCCAAGGCGGAATTAGAGGGCGAAATGGGCGATCCGCAAATGGGCTTGCAAGCCCGCTTGATGTCGCAAGCTTTGCGGAAGCTCACGGCGATCGTCTCGAAGTCCAAGACTTCACTTATCTTCATCAACCAGATCCGCGAAAAAATTGGCGTGATGTTTGGCAATCCGGAAACCACCACCGGTGGCCGCGCGTTGAAGTTCTATGCATCGATGCGCGTGGATATCCGGCGCATTCAGGCCATTAAGGAAGGCGATCGCGTGGTTGGCTCGCGTACCCGCGCAAAGGTGGTGAAGAACAAGGTGGCCGCTCCGTTCCGTGAAGCCGAGTTTGACATCGTTTATGGCGAAGGCATCTCCCGCGAAGGTGATTTGATCGATCTGGGCGTCGACAAGGGCTTGATCGAAAAGGCGGGCACGTGGCTGAGCTATGGTAGCGAGCGAATGGGCCAGGGTCGCGAGAATGCTCGCATTTTCCTCAAGGAAAATAAGGACATCCGCGAAAAACTGGAAACCAGCCTGCGCAAGAAGATGGAAATCCCGGGTTTGGTTCAGAACGCTGCTCCAGCGAACACCAATGGAAACGCGAACGGAAACGTTGCACCGGAAAAACCACCAATGAAAGTAGCGGCGGCGGCTGGTGCGGAAGCGGCGAAAGCTCGCCCCACGCGCTAGACCGCGATAAATCAAGCAAAACGCAAGAACCTTAGGCGAGGGGTGCGAGTGCACATCTCGCCTTTTTTAATGCGCGTTTCAAAATGCGACGGCGGCAAATCGTCGCGTGATCGTCATGTCTATAACGTAGACCGAGTGGACAGTCCTCCAGAAAAGGGCTGCACTTCGGTTCAACGTTCAAACTAAAGCACATAACTCGTACTGGGCCAACTTCGCTATTGTCAATGTAGCTCGAGCATCGGTAGACTACGTCACATAACTGCAAACTCCACTAGGTTTGCGGCCGAGATGGGAACCTTCTGTCGGTGTAAGTGGTTTGTAATGAGTTGTCGTAGGCTCTGGTACGTCGAATGCTATAAAGCCGGGCAAGGTCGAACCGGTTTATCGATTTACTAAGGCCAGCGACACAGTCCAAGTTGAGTTTAAAAAATTCGCAGTGGGCCCAAAGGACGAATGATCAAGAACCTAGCTAGAATTATTCTCACCGGCTGTGTGGTTGCGAACCTGGCGATGCCACTGCCTGCCGCGGAAGCTTCCGCGAAAGCAGGCGCCGCAGCTTCTTCCAAAAAGACTTCCCGTTTGCATCGAGCGATTGCACGCTATCGCGGTGTGCCGACGTATGCCGATTCCACCAGCACCGACGATCCGCAATTCGACGATCCGATAGTTCGCAAAGCTGCAGTTGATGGCTTGGGCCGCTATAACGGTTCGGTCGTGGCGGTAGATCCAAACACTGGTCGAATTCTGGCGGTGGTGAATCAGAAGCTTGCCTTCGGCGACGGGTACATTCCTTGCTCGACGATCAAGCCGACCATTGCAATTGCCGCGCTCGAAGAAAATGTTATCACCCGCGACACCATGCTGAAGGTCGGGCGTCGCAAATACATGAATTTGACGGAAGCTCTGGCGCATTCCAACAACACATTTTTCGAAGAGCTTGGCCGCCGCATGGGTTTTGAGACCGTTTCGAAGTATGGCCGCCTCTTGGGTCTTGGCGAACTAGCCGGTTACAACTTGCCCGACGAGCATCCGGGCTCGTTCCCCACACAAGCTCCCGCATTTGGCGGTGTCGCCAGAATGTCCAGCTTCGGAGAAGGCATTCAGATGACGCCGCTGCAACTCGCAGCGCTTGCCGGCGCGTTCGCCAATGGCGGTACCCTTTATTATTTGCAGTATCCTCACTCGGCGGAAGAAGTCAGCGCGTTCCAGCCCCGCGTGAAGCGTGATTTGAACATTGCGGATGTGCTGCCGCAGGTACGCGAAGGCATGCTGGCGGCCGTGCTCTACGGTACGGGTCGACTGAGCTACGACGCGGGTGGCGACGAAACGCCATTCGGAAAGACTGGCACGTGCGATGACCACACCAATCCGTCGCGCATTGGCTGGTTTGTGACTTACGCTTACGCCAACGAAGCCCATCCCAAGATTGCACTGGCTGTGCTACTTCGTGGAAACACGCGGCGCGTGAAAGGTCCAACCGCGGCACAGGTTGCCGGAAACATTTACCGCCGGTTGCGCGAACAGAACTACTTTGGCGATCCAGCCAAGATGACCGTTGTGGCGCCCATCGCGTCTGGCAACTGACCAGCCACACTCACCTACACTTAACAAATCATCTGAAATCGAAATTGTTTTCTGGCAGAGCTGCGCCTGTGCCCTTAATTTAGTTGTTGGCGATCTTGGGGCGAAAAACCAAAAAAAGCTTAGCTTTGCGAATTAGGTAAAACGCTCAGTGTCTAATGAGGTGATACGGGTGCGCCTTTACGTGCACGCAAGGGGTCGGCTCAATACCAGACTGCACAGCTTCCAGGCATTCATCGCAGAGCTGCAAAGAAATTTGGTCTTCGCTCTTGCCGTGAAATGTGCGGTGACAGGTGTGACAGGTCGAATAGTCGGGATACTCGAATTGCTTGTGGGTATGAACTTCGGGATGAATGGTGAGCGTCATAGGAACTCCACTGGAATGGATGAGCACGCACCATTCCAGCGAAGAGTCGATTTTTAGATTGAAGACAAACGGCTTAACCAGAGCGGTAGGACGGATTGGGTGATATGCCGCAAGCCTCGTCGCCAAATCCCACTAAGTTTAAATGATTCGCGCCAGCCTCAGCGTGTGTTGTTGGCGTATTTTTGAATTAATTGCCCGGCCAGTCGTCCGCCTTCGTACTCCGGGATGACCACTTCATCGGCTCCGGAGGTGCGCATCGCCTCCGCATAACGCTCCTGCCCAGCTCGCGTGATCACCTTCAACTTGGGATTCAGCGCTTTGGCGGTCACCGTGATGTACAAATTGTCCGCGTCATTATCAATCACCACGCACAAACCACGCGCCCGCGCGATGCCCGCTTCCTGCAACACGCTGTGCCGCTTGGCGTCACCCTGAATTACCAGAGCGCCTTCTTGCAGCAATTGGCGATACAACCCCTCGTTAGTTTCGACCAGCACATAGGGAATGTGCGCGGCGTTCAACTGCTCGATCACCGTGCGCCCTACCTGTCCGTATCCACAAATGATGAAGTGGTCGCGCACGCGTTCCAAATTCATTTCGTTCAACATGGATTTCCAGACCTCCCGGCCCTGATGACCGATGAACGTCAGCAAAATTCGTTCCGCGAACCAGATTTCGAATGCAAAAATGCCCGCCGCCACGAATATCGAAAAGTATTTGGTGATCGAGCGAACCTGATGATATTCGATGGCGTGGGAGTGCCCCACCCAGAACAGCGCATCCGCGAAGCTAAGCCGTTCCAGGCGCATGTAGGTGAACACGCAGCCCAAAACGAAAATCAGGAAAAGTAAAAAGGGCGTGACCAGCCGGCGCACAATGATCAACACGGCGCGATCAAACAGCAGAAACCGCGAACGGGGCTTCCGTTGAAAGGGAGCGGCGGGAAAGAGTTGGTTAACCATGGTTCGGCGCTATAAGGTTAACAAATGATAGCGCACTGTTATATAAAGGAAATGGAATACTGCTTTGGGGACGATTTGACCGTTTCGAGTCGGGTTCGCTGATGTTTTTGTAGGGATTTCGAGGTGAATGCTCAGTAGATAATCGGCATCTTGCTGAAGTCTGCCGTAGCTTCTTCCATAAATCGCAGGATCAGCAGGGTGCGATCGTCATGCGGCGGCCGGCCCACGCCGGCATATTCATCGGTAGCTTTCACGATGCGCTGCGCAATGGTGTAGCCGGGATCGGTGACCTTCACGGTAGAAAGCAGCGCCTTCAGCCGATCAACTCCAAATTCTTCATCATCGCGATTGGTTGATTCGTGAATACCGTCAGAAGCGAAGACCACTACGTCCCCTGCTTCCAGATTGATGGTCAGTTCGTCGTATTCGACTTCGGGCAGCATGCCCAAAGGGATGCCGCGCACTTCAATTTCGCTGACTTCACCGTTGCGCACCAGCAGCGGGAGCGTGCCCCCGGCATTGCTGATGGTCAATTCACGAAGCGCCGCATCGTAGACCGCAAAATGCATAGCGATGAAGCGTGCATCCAGTCGAGCCGCGAGCAGACGGCTATTCAGCACGCGCAGAATCTCGGATGGCGAACCTTGCTGATCGTTCGCCACTTCGCGCAAAACGCCAATTGCCAGCGAACCGTAAAGCGCCGCTGCAGTGCCTTTGCCAGACACGTCGCCATTGGCCAGCGCCAGCCGCCCGATGCCATAGGGAAGCAGGTCATAGAAATCGCCGCCCAGTTCTCGCGCCGGAATGTAGGCCGTGGCGAGGTCCAGTCCGGGCACTTCGCGCGCGCCGGTGGGCAGAAGCTGGCGCTGAATTTCACGCGCCGTTTCCAGATCCTCTTGCATGCGAGACTGCGTTTCCCGCGATTCCTCAAACAACCGAGAATTTTCCAGAGCTACGGCGATGTACGAACCGAGAATATTCAGCAAACGTTCGTGCTCGGGCGTGAAGGCTTTAAGCTCGGTGCTTTCCAGATCCAGCACGCCAATCAAGCGGTCGTGCAACAAAAGCGGCACGACCAGCTCGGAGCGGACACGCATTTCGGTGCCGCAAGCCAAATAGCGCGAATCCAGCCGCACATCGTCGACGCGAATGATGCGGCGTTCCGCTGCGGCGGCGCCCGTAATGCCCTGGTTGAAGGGAATGCGCGCATGTGGGGGAACCTTATCCTCGTAGCGCATGGAGAAGACGCTCTCCAACTCCTGAGCCTCTTCGCTCCAGAGCATCACCGTAAACGCGTGGTAATTCACCAATTTCTTGACGCGCTCCGCTATGCGACGAAGCAATTCCTCGCGGTCGAGGATGGAAGTCAGTTCGTGGCTGACGTCGTAGAGCAGCGCAAGCGTCTCGGCCTGTTGCGGCTTCGGCACCAAAACGCTGCCGATTCCGGGGTCCGTCTCTCCTAAAACAGAGAAGGGAGTCACTTTGGAAGCCTGATCCATGGTGGAATTCTAACTGCTAACGGTTAGATGTGGTTATGAAAAGTTGGTTTCATCGACCCGCAAATAATTACATGTCGAATGTTATGGATAGAAGCCAATTTTGGGGGACGAACGACGATTTATTCAGGCAGCCTGGAGGCATTTTCTCACAAAGATACAAAAACCTAGCAAAGCAACGGCAAGAAGAACGCCTGTTGCAAGTTCGGGCGTGCTCACTGGAGCAGATTGCGGGGGCGGAATAATCGGAGCAGATGGAGCTGAGGGCGGAGCGGAAGATGTGCCCGTCGAACCCTTGGGATTTGCGCAGCAGTTGATCGGCGCGTATGGAGGGATGAATCCTGGTGTTGGAGAGGGCGATGGTGAGAGTGGGGGAGCAATCCGACTCGCGGTGAGAAGCGCGAGCGCCAGAGGACCATCGCGAAAGGAGGGATCGCCGCCCAAGGGCTCAATGACCATTTCAGGAAGTATGGGCGCGATGGGCGCGTACAGCAGCGATTCAGCAGGATCGGAGGGATGCGTCGGCGTTTCTGGCGAATCGGAAATTCGATTCCCGCAGCGGGTGCGCGCCAAATGCACGCCGTCAGTTAAAAGCGCTTCGCCCGCGTGCAATGTCACCTGATGCGAAGTCCAGTAAATCCGGTCGCCCAGCCGGTAGGAAACATACGCGCGACGGTCGCGCGCCAGCCGCACCACATGCGCGAAACTCACGTTGAACATCGCGTAATGCCTGGCTCCCAGCGGATCATTTTGCAGCGCCACGCGCAGTTCGTCGCCGCTCTGTACTCCTCCCGGAATAACGGAGTAGGGCAGCACCGGCGTGTAGCGTCCACCTTCAGGTGGCCACGAGGCGAAGACTGTTGAAAGGTCAAACTCAAAAATCGAATTCAGACTCGACTCCGGATCGCTTCCAGATGTTTCCATTTTTGCAGGCGTCGCCGGATGGACCCCTGCAGCGTTCTGATGTGGCAGCAAGAGAAAAATGACGAGTGGCAATATCGCCAGCCCGAAGGCAAACGCAGATACCCATTTCACCGCGGGAGAGGTGAGACGCCGGATTTTCTGATTTCCCATTTTGGAAAAGGCCGTCGCAAAGCTCGCTAGCCTTTAGCGTGCAATAGGCGTTCCAAAATGCCCGAGTACACGTGGCGTTCGGCGAGTGCGAATGAGCTAAGCAGCGTCAGCTAAGTCGCTACGAATCAAAAGTTTGCTGCTGATTTCGAAGGGCGGAGCGCGGCAAAAAAAAGCGTGCAAAATCACGCACTGCTTCTCAGCACGATTTGTTTGTTCAATCGCCTGCGAGAAGACTCAGGAAAGCGCGATTTTCCGCATCAGAGGTAATGGGACTATACGTTAGAAATGGTCGCGAGTGCCGATTGGCTCGACTATTTCACTTCCCATGTGTCGCCGGCGCGCAGCAACTTGTTCAAGTCACCGCGGCCCTTTTTGGCAATGACCGCCTGAATCTGCTCGTTCATCACGTCTTCATAGCGCGGCAAATCATCCCATGCGCGGAAAACACCCAGCGGAGTGGGGAAGCCGGGACGATGCTCCATGTGCGACAGTAGGAACGCGTACGACGGCCGCGGATGATGCGCGTCATGCACGATTAGGTCGGACTCGCTGATGCCGTTACCCAGTGGCACAACTTCGATGTCACCATCCGGCTTGCGGCGGATTCCCTTATCTTTATTCTTGCCAAAAATCAGCGGCTTGCCATGCTCGAGCTGAATAACGTGCTCGCTGCGCGCTTCCTTTTCCGTCAAGTTAAACCAAGCACCATCATTGAAAATGTTGCAGTTCTGCAGAATCTCCACGAACGCAGAGCCCTTGTGCGCCGCCGCAGCCTTCAGCGTTTCTTTCAAGTGACCTTGGAAGACGTCCACGGAACGCGCCACGAAGGTAGCTTCCGCTCCGATCGCCAGCGAAACCGGATTGAATGGCCGGTCCGGCGAGCCGAACGGCGTAGACTTCGTGACCTTCTGGAATTCCGACGTCGGCGAATACTGGCCCTTGGTCAGACCATAAATCTTGTTGTTGAAGAGCAGCACCTTAATGCCCACGTTGCGGCGCAGCATGTGAATGGTGTGATTCCCACCAATGGCCAAGGCATCGCCGTCTCCGGTAGCCACCCAAACTTCCAATTCCGGATGATTGACCTTGATCCCAGTCGCGACAGCAGGCGCGCGCCCATGAATCGTGTGGAAGCCGTAGGTGTTCATGTAATAGGGAAAGCGGCTGGAGCAGCCAATGCCGGAAACCACCACGAAATTTTCGCGCTTGATTCCCAACTCCGGGAAAACGGCCTGCACGGCCGCAAGAATGGCGTAGTCACCGCAACCCGGGCACCAGCGCACTTCCTGGTCAGTCTGAAAATCTTTTTTCGTCAACGGAGGAAGAGCGGCAGTGGTCATTTCAGTCTCCTAAAGTCCCAGCATTTCCTCGATTTTCAATTCCAATTCGTTTTGCTTGAAGGGACGGCCCTGAATTTTGTTCAGGCCGATGGCGTCCACCAGGAATTTCGCGCGCAGAATCCAGGAAAGCTGGCCCATATTGAGTTCCGGAACGAGAACTTTCTTATAGCGCTTCAGAATGTCGCCAACGTTGTTGGGTAGCGGATTCAAATAGCGCAGGTGCAGATGGCCAAGCTTGCGACCCTTTTCACGCTGCGATTTCACTGCCTGGGTAATCGCACCGAAGGTAGAGCCCCAGGAAACGATCAGTAGATCGCCGTCCGCATCGCCTGCCGGCAAAACGTTGGGAATGTCTTGCACCACTGCGGCGACTTTTGCGGCCCGGATGCGAACCATGTTTTCGTGGTTGAGCGGTTCGTAGTTGATGTTGCCGGTGACATCCTGCTTCTCGAGTCCGCCGATGCGATGCTCCAAGCCAGGGGTGCCGGGAATTGCCCACGGACGCGCCAGTGTTTCCGGATCGCGTTTGTAAGGCATGAAGCCATCAGGGTCGGTCGCATACTTCACGGGAATCGATGGCAGTTCGTCGAGCGTGGGAATGCGCCACGGCTCCGCGCCGTTCGCCAAATAGCCGTCAGACAGCACGATGACCGGCACCATATATTTCAAGGCGATGCGCGCCGCTTCCACAGCGATCCAGAAGCAATCGCCCGGCGTAGCTGGCGCGAGCACCGGAATCGGAGCCTCGGAATTTCGTCCGAAGAGCGCTTGCAACAAATCTGCTTGCTCCGTCTTGGTCGGCAATCCGGTAGATGGTCCGCCGCGCTGCACGTCAACAATCACCAACGGCAGTTCGGTCATGATGGCCAAACCCATCGCTTCGGTCTTCAACGCCATGCCTGGACCGGACGTAGTGGTCATCGCCAATGCGCCGGAGTACGAAGCGCCAATCGCCGAAGTAATCGCCGCAATTTCATCTTCGGCTTGAAAAGTCATCACGCCGAAATCTTTGTATTGCGACAATTCGTGCAAAATGTCAGACGCCGGAGTAATCGGATAGCTGCCCAAGAACAATTTCAATCCAGCTTTTTGTGCCGCAACCACCAAGCCCATAGCCAGCGCCTGATTACCGCTCAAGTTGCGGTACACGCCGGGAGAAAGTTGCGCCGGCGGAATTTCGTAGCTCACCTGAAACGCTTCAGTCGCTTCGCAATAAGAGTAGCCGGCCTTCAGCGCCAATTTGTTGGCTTCGGCGAGCAACGGTTTACCTTTAAATTTCGAGTCGATCCAACGAACCGTTGGGTCCATGGAGCGGTTGTAGAGCCAGTAGCACATGCCCAACGCAAAGAAGTTCTTGCAGCGATCCATGGCCTTGGCATCCAGGCCCAGGTGTTGCAAGGAAGAGCGCGTCAAGCGCTGCAACCCGACGGGAAAAACGCGAAACTTGTCGAGCGAGTGATCTTCGAGCGGATTAACGGTCAACCGCGCCTTGCGGAGATCGGTTTCTTCGAAGCTGTCCGAGTTGACGATCAGAATCCCGTTGGCCTTCAAATCGGCCACGTTTACTTTCAAGGCGGCCGGATTCATGGCAATCAGCACGTCTACGGCATCACCCGGCGTGTGAATCTCGCCCGAAGAAAAGTTCAGTTGGAATCCGCTGACGCCCGGCTCGGTGCCCGCAGGGGCGCGAATTTCTGCCGGATAGTCGGGAAAAGTGGCGATATCGTTGCCATAAAGCGCAACCGTGTTGGTGAACTGGCTGCCGGTGATTTGCATGCCGTCGCCCGAATCGCCGGCGAAGCGGATCACCGCCTGCTCGATGACTTCACGCCTGAGTTTGCTTGAGGGTACTTCCGTTACGCTTGACATCCGCTCGCCCCCGTTTTGTTTCACTCTCCTGCCGGAGCGGGCGGAGAGCTACGTCCGAATGGGCGGTTCAGTGTGCTTTTTGAATTTGCGCGCGGGACCGCCGAGTGCCGACTGGTTAAGGATAACACACGGGGTAACTGCCAAGGGAATACGGAGGACTTACGTAGTGTGTAACTGATTTGCGACGCGCGCCAGTTCAGCAACGCCAGTTCAGCAATCGGTACGCTCGCAGTCCATGTCCTATGCGGATTGCTGCGAAGCTTGCACGGCTGGTTGTTGTTGAAACTGAGCCTTGACGCTAACCATACGAAAATAGAAGAGCCACCAAATGCTGATCGGCAACAGCAACACCAGAACCGAAATTACCAACAATTGTTTCAGCGATTCCACGTCGGTAACGAATTGCTGCGGAATGACGAACGTCTCAAAGGGACGCATCGCGATGATCGCTAGGCAGAATGCCAGCGCGATGGTGGCCCAAAGCAGAGCGGCTTTGCGCGCCCAGGTCTTCAATTGAAATAGCCCGACTCCGGTACGTATGCCCACCGCAGAAATCAGCGGAGGTACGATGGCCATCATTAGAAAAGTGGCGGAAAAAATCCGGTACAGATGGTTTCCGGAACGGTCGGTCGGCAAATTGACTAACGAGATAAAGAAAAACAACCATACCAGAAGAATGGTGACGCTTTCCAGAATAGCGAGCGTGGCGGCGGCGGTGATGCCGGCAGAGCGAATCTTGTCGGGCTCCATACGAATCCACCATGGCAGCAAAGCGCCGAGAAGCGAATAGTACGAGCAGCAGGGAAGTGCGCTAAAAACCAACTTGACGTTCGCTTTCTTTTCGCCTAGAGTAGAACCGTCGGCTGTGGTCCCCTGTAGCGCAGCCTGTGCCCCTGGCGAGGTCGGTGGATCGCCGGAAGATCTGGAGGCTGTGATGGCTCTGACAAAACGGCAAAAAGAAGTTCTCGATTATCTGGTGTCATTTGAAACCAAACACGGATACTCACCCAGCTTCGAAGAAATTGGCAAAGGAATGAAGCTGACGTCACTGGCCACGGTGCACAAGCACATCAGCACTCTGGAGAAAAAGGGCTTCATCCGTCGAGGATATAACCAGAGCCGCTCCATCGAGATTGTGCAGTTGCCGAAGACGGTCAAAGAACAAGTCATCGAGCGACGCATTCAGGAACTTCCTCTCGTCGGTCGCATTGCTGCTGGTCGCCCGTTGGAAGCAGTTGAAGAGCGCGAGACGATTTCGCTGGGCGATTTTGCGCGCGGCGGAAGCTCCTTTGTTTTGCAAGTGAAGGGCAGTTCCATGATTGAAGACCACATTATGGATGGAGACTTTGTGGTCTGCGAGCAAACCCAGGTGGCCAATGCGGGAGATATTGTAGTGGCGTTGATCGGTGGAGAGGAAGCAACGTTGAAGCGCTTTTACCGCGAAGGACCCGGTAAAGTGCGCTTGCAGCCTGCGAATTCCGAGATGGCGCCTATCTTTGTGCCGGCGTCCGACGTTAAAATTCAAGGCCGCGTTATCGGAGTCCTGCGAAAATATTAGTTCTTGGTCCAACGAGACTTTCCGGGCGATTCACGATAAGCTTCCTTTTAGTACTCAATGATTGGTGATCCTGCCCTGGTAAAGGTTTCGACTCGTTGAACATCACAAAGCGCCGTACCACGCGTAGACGTGCGATGAGTATTCGGTGCGCGTGTATTTTCTTGGCCGCAATTCTTCTTCTGTCTTATCCCATTCAGACGTTTAGCTACGCCATTCTCGCCCACCAAGCCATCGTCGACGTGGTATGGGAATCGCAGCTCAAGCCACTGCTTCGCAAGAAATTTCCCCGTGCTACCGAGGATGAACTGAACTCCGCCGAGGCTTATGCCTATGGCGGGTCCATTATTCAAGACCTCGGCTATTATCCGCACGGCAGCACGCTGTTCAGCGATCTGACGCATTACGTGCGCAGCGGCGACTTTGTGGTGTCGATGTTCCGCAATTCCCACGACATTTACGACTACGCGTTTGCGTTGGGCGCGTTGGCGCACTACGCCACCGACATTGATGGCCATCACATCGCCACCAATCGCGCCGTCCCGTTGCTGTATCCGAAGCTCGAAAAGAAATTTGGCAAGGAAATAACTTACGAAGATGATCCGCTGGCGCACGCCAAGACCGAATTTGGTTTTGATGTGTTGCAAGTCGCGCGCGGTCATTATGCCTCGCAGGATTTCCACGACTTTATCGGGTTTGAAGTTTCACAGCCACTTCTGGACCAGGCATTCCAGGAAACTTACGGACTGCAGTTGAAAGATGTTCTGTCGGACGAAGACAAAGCACTCAGCTCCTACCGCTATGATGTCAGCAAGCTGATCCCGAAAGCCACCCGCATTGCCTGGAGCCTCAAAGGTGAGGAAATTCAAAAGGCTGAGCCCGGAGCCACGCACAGGAAATTCATCTACAACCTTTCGCGCGCCGATTATCAGAAGGAATGGGGCAAGGATTATGCGAAGCCGTCGTTCAACGACAAATTTCTGGCGTTCTTGTACAAATTGCTGCCCAAGGTCGGGCCACTTCGCGTTTTGCAATTAAAATTGCCTACTCCAGATACGGAAAAGCTTTTTGAAGCCAGTTTCAACGGCGCTCTGGACATCTATCGCGGAATGTTGACCGAACTAGCGACGAGCGATCTGAGCCTGCCCAACACCAATCTCGACGTGGGCCAGGAGTTGCCTCCTGGAAAATACTGGATGGCCGACAATGCTCGGGCGCGACTGCTGGACGAACTAGCTAAGAAAAATTTTCAGGGAATTACCGAAGAAATTCGCGCTGACCTACTGACGTATCTGTCTACTCCCGGTCTGCCCTCCAATGTTAAGAAGGAAGAGAAACTATGGGTACGAGTTCCGGCAGAGCTCGAACAACTTCGCCAATACCAAATTCCTCCAGATCACCCTCCAGCCAAAGCGGCAGACTACGTACCTGCGGAGAGTGAAACAACCGTCTCTCTAAGGTAAACTAATCATCCTTTCTTTTGCATGGTTGTTGGACAACCGGAACAGGAACCCTGGTGGCCTCGCCGCTCGCAACCGTCGTTATTGTCGAAGCTGATTCTGCTGCTCGCGATCGCCTTTACCAAATTCTTCAGGAAGCCGGCTATGACGTTCGACCCGCCGCCACTCCGGAAGAAGGATTTCGTGCAGTGCTTAGCCAGCCGCCCGACGTATTCATTCTTTCCACCAGCCTGGATGATTCTCGCGCCACGAATGCCATTTCGGAGATCAAGGAACTCAGCGCCACGTCGCAAGTTCACGTGATCGTTTTGACCACTGGCGGTCCCGCGGAACGCGCGCGCGCGTTGCAGACGGGCGCGGACGACGTGGTCAGCGCTCCCTGGGACGAAGCGGAATTGTTGGCGCGAGTGCGCACCCAGCTTCGCCATAAACGCGCCACGGAACAACTCGCACTGAAAGTGCACAACGCTGAAGAAAGTTATCAGGTGGCGCAGACTGCCTTCCAGGCGTTGGCCGTTACGGAAAAAATGACCCGCGATGCGTTTTCGCTGGAGCGCATTCTGAAAATTGGCGTCGTCTCTCTGTTTTCGATTGCCTTGGTCATCGCCGGTATTTTCTTTCTGTTTTCTCGCAAAGCGGAAAAGGAAACTCGCCGGGCGTATAGCGTAATAGCCCAGCTTGAACGCGGCGTCAAAAACGAAGAGCAGCTTTTAGAGTCAGCGCGGCGTCTGCGCGAAGATCCCAACAACGCCGACGTGCTGCAGCAAAAGGAGCAGCTTCAGGCGCAAACCGAAGCTTTGAAGCAGAAGCTTTCCGCGCCGGATGGCAGTGACGTTAACGAATTGCGCCGCCAGCTTACCCAGACCACCAGCCGGCTGAGTGAAATCGAAGGGAAATCGCAAGCCGCGGAGGGCGTCATCCGCAACTTTGCTCCCAGCGTCTGCCTGCTGCACGTTTCTGTCGCTTTCAATGAGAAAGACTCTGGCAAGCGTGTTCGCTATGGCGGGACGGATAGCGATGGTTCGCCGCTTAAAGATAGTGACGGAAATCCGGTCTATACCACGGAAGGGCGAGCTCCGGAAGTTCGCGCCGATTTCTTTGGCACGGGATTCATCGTCGGCGAAGGCAAAATCATCACCAATCATCACGTGGTTCAACCCTGGTGGCAGAATGAAGAACTGGCGACCGCCACACAGCAGGGCCTTGAGCCGGTGATTGCCGAGATGACTGCGTACTTTCCCGGCGCCGAGAATGGCATCTCCTTGGGAATCTCGCAGATTTCACAGGAAGCGGACTTGGCGCTAGTCCACGGGGATCTCTCCGAATTGCAGCGGCCGATCTTGAAGCTCGACAGCCGCAAAGAGGCCGCAGTTAGCGGAGAACCGCTGATCAGTGTCGGCTACGCTACCGGACTGGACGCGATCTTGGCGCGAGCCGGCGATGAAACCGTGAAGCAAATTGTAAAAGTCAGTGCTGGTGAGCCGAAATTGATCTTGGCGGAACTTGCCAAGCGGAAATTGATTCGGCCGTTGGTAACCCAGGGACACATAGGCGACGTGCTGCCGGATAAAATTGTTTACGATGCGCAGACCACGTCGGGTGGTTCCGGAGGGCCTCTACTAGTGAATAATGGCGGGGTCATTGGAGTCACGTATGCCATCGTGCGCGGGTTCGGTGGCTCCAACTTTGGCATTCCGATTCGCTATGCCACGCCGCTTTTGAAGCATTGATCGCTGCAGGATCATACGATTTATATCGGCAAAATTTTGCGTTGCGCATTGATGCTGTAAATTGACGCCATTCGCCGTCCATAAATTTTTCTCGTTCACCGCATCGGAAATTCTTTGATGGACGTGTGCCCAACTCATGAAACAATGTAGAATTTCGCACTACCTGAAAGACTGGCTAGACGCCTGTTCATGACCAAGACTCAACCAATTCGCAAATTGCTCGCGGCAAATCGCAGTGAAATCGCCATCCGCATTTTCCGCGCGGCCAACGAACTCGGCTTGCGCACTGTGGCTATCTACTCGCAGGAAGATCGGCTGGCGCTCCATCGCTTCAAGGCTGATGAAGCCTATCAGGTAGGCGTTGGCAAGGGACCGGTCGAGGCATATCTCGACATTCCCGGCATCATTGCGGTTGCCAAGGCGCATGATGTTGACGCCATCCATCCCGGCTATGGGTTCTTGTCAGAAAATCCGGCGCTGGCCCGCGCGTGCGCCAAAGCGGATATCAAGTTTGTTGGACCGACTCCTGAGCTCCTGGAACTTCTGGGAGACAAAACTGCCGCGCGGCGGCTGGCGATTTCTGCTGGCGTTCCCGTTCTGCCGGGCACGGAGCGAGCCGTTGCTTCCCCTGCGGAAGCGCAGAAAATTGCGGCGGAAATTGGTTATCCCGTGATCGTCAAGGCCTCCATGGGCGGCGGTGGTCGCGGCATGCGCGTCGTTCACGATGCGGACGAATTGAACTCTCGGCTCGAAGAAGCGCAGGGAGAAGCGAAGTCGGCGTTTGGCGATGCTTCGGTGTTTCTTGAAAAGTATTTGCCGCGCGCGCGCCACATTGAAGTGCAGATTCTGGCCGACGAACACGGCAATCTGCTGCACCTTTATGAGCGCGACTGTTCCGTGCAGCGGCGCCACCAGAAAGTCGTCGAAGTAGCTCCCGCCCCGAACCTGCCGGCGCAAATTCGCGAAGAGCTTTGCCAGGCAGCGGTGCAGATCGCCCGCAAAGCGAATTATCGCAATGCGGGGACGGTGGAATTTCTGTACGACGTGAATTCGCAGAAGTGGTACTTCATCGAAGTGAACCCTCGCATTCAGGTGGAACATACGGTGACCGAGATGGTCACTGGCATCGATCTCGTGCACGCGCAGATTCTTGTGACGCAGGGACACAAACTGTACGAAGAGCCGCTGTCGCTTCCCGCGCAAGATAAAATCCCACTTTATGGTTCTGCACTTCAGTGCCGCGTGACCACTGAAGATCCTGAGAAGCACTTCGCTCCAGATTACGGGCGCATCTCCACTTATCGCTCGCCTGCGGGGTTTGGAATTCGCCTCGATGGTGGCACCGCGTATTCCGGTGCGCTGCTCGCAGCTTATTACGACTCGTTGCTGGTGAAAGTCACTGCCTGGGGCACCACGCTTACCGAAGGCTGCCAGCGGATGGATCGTGCGCTACGGGAATTCCGTATTCGCGGCGTGAAAACAAATATTCCCTTCCTCGAAAATGTAGTGAATCACCCGCGGTTTCGCGCTGGAGAAGTAACCACTTCGTTTCTCGACGACTCGCCCGAGCTATTCCGTTTCAGCAGCCGCGCGGACCGTGCCACCAAGCTGCTTTCGTACCTTGGCGACGTAATTCTCAACGGCAATCCTGAGGTGAAAGGGAAGAAGGCTCTCGAGCACATCGAGAAAGCGCCGCTACCCGCGACGCCCGGCATCACGCCACCCCCGGGCACGCGCCAGCTTCTGCAAAAATTAGGCCCAAAGAAATTTGCGGCATGGGCGCGAAAAGAAAAGCAACTGCTGCTCACCGACACCACCTTCCGCGATGCCCACCAATCGCTGATGGCCACCCGGGTGCGCACCCACGACTTGCTAGCGACGGCCAGCACCGTATCGCAGCGCCTGCCGGACCTTTTTAGCCTCGAGATGTGGGGCGGCGCAACGTTCGACACCTCAATGCGCTTTCTTCACGAAGATCCCTGGCAGCGCCTGCGCGAGTTGCGCACCTGCGTTCCCAATATTTGTTTTCAGATGCTGCTACGCGGCGCGAACGCCGTAGGTTACACGTCCTACCCGGATAACGTTATTAAGAGGTTCGTCCAGGAGTCCTACCTCCAGGGCATCGACATCTTCCGCATCTTCGACTCGCTGAATTCCATCGACAACATGCGCGTGGCAATCGACGCCGTCCTCGACACGGGCGGCATCTGCGAGCCGGCCATCTGTTATACCGGTGACATTCTGGACGACGCGCGGCCCAAGTACTCGCTGAAGTATTACGTGACCATGGCCAAAACCCTGGAAAAGCTTGGCGCCCACTTCCTCGCTATCAAAGATATGGCCGGGTTGTGCAAGCCGTACGCCGCTCACGCACTGGTCAAAGCGCTGCGCGAAGAGATCGACATTCCCATCCATTTTCATACCCACGACACCAGTGGGCTGAATGCTGCGTCCCTGCTGAAGGCTGCGGATGCCGGCGTCGACGTAGCGGATGCGGCGATTGCGTCAATGAGCGGCGGCACCAGCCAGCCGAATCTCAATTCCGTGGTGGCAGCACTGCAGCATACTTCGCGCGATACCAAGCTCGATCTCGAAGCGCTGAATGAATGCTCGGATTATTGGGAGACCGTCCGCAGTTATTATCTCCCCTTCGATTCCGGACCAAAATCAGGATCGGCGCGCCTTTATGAACACGAAATTCCAGGCGGCCAATTCACGAATTTGCGCGAGCAGGCCGTAGCGATGGGCCTTGGTCATCGCTGGCGCGAGGCGGAAAAAACGTACGCCGAAGTGAACCAACTCTTTGGCGACATTGTAAAGGTCACGCCTTCCAGCAAAGTCGTTGGTGACATGGCGCTTTTCCTGCTAGCCAACGAAATGAAGCCGGCCGACCTGCTGAGTCTCCCTGAGAACCACGATGTGTCGCTGCCAAATTCCGTGGTGGAGATGTTTTCTGGAGCGCTCGGGTTTCCCCCCGGTGGCTGGCCAAAGAAGCTGCAAAAGATAATCCTTCGTGGACAAGCGCCGTTAAAAGGCCGGCCGAGCGCGAGCCTCGCCCCAGCAGATTTCGAAGCCGAACAGGCGCAACTCGAGAAAAAAGCCGGCCACCCGATTCAGCCCGACGCTCTGCTGAGCTACCTCTTATATCCTGATGTTTTCTTGAAGTATGACAAATTCCGGCAAACCTATGCCGACGTAAGCGTGCTGCCTACGCCAGCGTTTTTCTACGGGTTGAAGCCTGCCGAAGAAATCACCATCGAAATCGAACCGGGAAAAACCATGATCGTCAAATTCCTAACCGTCAGCGATCCTCATCCCGACGGCACGCGCACTCTCTTCTTCGAACTGAACGGCCAGCCGCGCGAAGTGACGGTGCGCGACCGCGCGTTGCGCGTGGTGGAACGCAGTCATCCCAAAGCCAATGCCGAAGATCCCGGCCACGTTGGAGCGCCGACCGCCGGCTTGATCAGCAGCATCGCCGTGCAAGCCAATCATCTGGTGGAGCGTGGTGCTAAACTGCTGACACTGGAAGCCATGAAGATGCAATCCAACATTTACGCACCCATTTCCGGAAAAATCACCAAGCTGCTGGTCACACCGGGCCAGCACGTCGAGGCCAAAGATCTCTTGGTCACTATCGTTCCGTGAGCGGCCCGCACCTTATCAAGCACGAGCAATTTTTCTCGCGCCACCTCCGCAATCAGCGCGATTTGATTGTGTATCTTCCGCCCGGCTATGACGAGCAGCAGCGTCGCGCGTTTCCGGTTCTCTATCTCCATGATGGCCAGAATCTTTTTGACGGCAGCACCGCATTCGGCGGCACCGACTGGCATGTCGGACAGACCGCGGATCACTTCATTCATCAGGGCCAAGTGGAGCCGCTGATCATTGTGGGCATTTACAACACGGGTAAAGAACGCCTGCGCGAATACACGCCGACCCGCGCTCCGCGGCTGGGCGGTGGCAGCGCCAATCGTTACGCAAAATTTCTGCTGGAGGAAGTGCGCCCCTTCCTTCGTAACACCTATCGCATTCTGGAAGGACCGGAGAACACCGGCATAGGCGGTTCGTCTCTTGGCGGACTGGTTTCGCTTTATCTCGGCATACGCAAGCCGAAAATATTTGGAAGGATTGCAGCACTCTCGCCATCGGTGTGGTGGAACGAACGCGTCATCCTACGCTTCGCAGCGGCAGCTCCGGTGCGCCCGCTACCCCGCGTCTGGCTGGATATTGGAACCCGCGAAGGTCCGCGCATTGTCGACGATGTGGAGCGATTCCGCGACATCCTGCTCGGCAAGGGCTGGCAGCTCGGCCGCGACCTGCAATACCAGCGCATCGAAGACGGCGAGCACAACGAGAATGCCTGGGCGCAGCGCGTCGGCCCGTTTCTCCAATTTTTGTTTCCCGTCCGCTAAAGACGGGTATAATCCGCCCATCTCATTCACGGTCCGGCGCTCTGCCTCGCGAGGTCCCGGGCCACGAAATGGCCGGTGAATGTCCGCGGACAGACCGATCACCATCCTCTGCGTAAGTTCATACGAAAAGGGTCAGGAATTTCTACGGACGTGCAAGCGAATTGGCTGCATCGTGTATCTGCTCACCGTCGAAAAGCTCCGCGATGCCGACTGGCCGCGCGATTCCATCGATGAAATGTTCTTCATGCCAGAAGAACTGCCGCTGCAAAGCCTGATCAACGCTGTAAGTTATGCCGCGCGTAGCCGCCACATCGATCGCATTGTGGCCCTCGACGAATTCGATATGGAGAATGTTGCCGCGCTGCGCGAACATTTGCGGCTCCCCGGAATCGGCCTCACCACCATTCGCTATTTTCGCGACAAGCTGGCCATGCGTGCCCGCGCTCGTGAAGTGGGTGTCCTGGTTCCCGAGTTCATTCATGTGTTGAACCACGAGGACCTCAGCGAGTTCATGAAGCATGTGCCGGGTCCCTGGCTTCTAAAGCCGCGCTCGCAAGCTTCCGGCATCGGAATGAAAAAGATTGACCAGCCAGAGCAATTGTGGCCATTGCTCGATCAGCTCGGTGATCATCAATCCGAATATCTTCTGGAGCGATTCATTCCCGGCAGCGTGTACCACGTAGATGGAATTGTTTCTGAAAGCAAAGTCCAATTCGCCGAAGCTCACGCGTATGGCGCGCCTCCGCTGGATACCTCGCACCAGGGCGGCGTGTTCACGACGCGAACCCTGCCGCGCGATTCTGCCGATACGCATGAACTGAAACAGATTCATCAAAAACTTGTGGACGGCTTAGGTCTGGTCCGCGGTGTAACGCACTCGGAGTTTCTGCAAGCGCGCCACGACAATCGCTTCTACTTTATCGAAATTGCCGCGCGTGTTGGTGGCGCATACATTTCCAACGTCATCGAGGCGGCGACCGGAATTAATTTGTGGCGTGAGTGGGCGCGTCTCGAAGTCAGAGCAGGGAAGCAACCTTACCAACTTCCGCAGACGCGCAATGATTACGCGGGCGTGATTTTGTCGCTGGCCCGCCAAGAGCGTCCCGACACGTCCGGGTACACGGATCCGGAAATTGTCTATCGCATCTCGAAATACCACCACGCAGGTTTCGTATTGAAATCTCCCGAACCGAAGCGCATTGAATCTCTTCTCGTTTCCTACTTGCAGCGTTTCGAGTCCGATTTTCTGGCCAAGGTGCCGATTCCCGACAAGCCTACTTCGTAGAAGCGGAGCCGCCAATGTACGCCTATACGCTTTCGCTCTTCGTTCTGTTGGTCCCCGGACACCTCCGACCCTGTTCTTAAGTCTAGTTACTTTCAGGAACCCCAGTGGCATACTCTATTTGCGACAGTCCTCCCCACGGACTATTGTTTGCTTACCCCGGGCCGGAAATCTGCGTGGGGTGTGCTGTCCCTTGGGAGGTCCGATGTGGGGTAACAACAAGAAACCGGAAACGCCTCAGCCGGCGCAACCGGAAATAAAAAATTTGCCGATGAATCCGCCGCCGAAACCTTCTGCGGCAACCTGGGAGGGAACAACCGCAATGAGTACTGACGCGATGAGACCGATGGGTGCGACTGCAGACCGCGCGAGCGCGCGTCTCGGTCCGAGCCTGCATGTAAAGGGGGAAATTTCGGGCAACGAAGACCTGCTGATCGAAGGATCGGTAGAAGGTCTCGTGCAACTTGACGAGCGCAAACTGACCGTGGGCGCCACCGCTAAGTTGACCGCCGACATTATCGCCCGCGAAGTAGTTGTGTACGGAAGCGTGAAGGGCAACCTCCGCGCCAAGGACCGGATTGAAATTAAGAAG
>Ga0209275_10000055_pt1 | contig 33046 bp, 30 predicted proteins | sample HubBroMetageREF2_FD_188344 | JGI IMG/M metagenome (GOLD analysis project Ga0209275, IMG submission 188344) | Reference soil microbial communities from the Hubbard Brook experimental Forest, New Hampshire, USA - Hubbard Brook CCASE Soil... | ecosystem: Environmental > Terrestrial > Soil >... | reverse complement strand
GCTGATTCAGATGAGCCTTTATGGCCTGAAATTGCTCGGCTCTGGTCTTGCGTTCATCCCATGGCTTGAGAGTGACAACAAAGAAAGCGTTGTAGCTGGTACGAACAAAACTGAGCAGGCTGAAACCGATGACGCTGGTGGTGTATTGCACCCCTGGTGTACTGGCCAGAATGTTTTCGATCTGGGTTGCGGTCTGAGATGTTCGCTCCAGCGAAGCGCTGTTGGGCAACTGGAGATTGACGTAGACGTAGCCTTGATCTTCGTCCGGAAGGAAGCTGGACGGCACATGCTTGCCAAAGAATCCGGCGGCAACGCAAAAGGCCAGCAGGAGCACGACGACCACGGCAGTTTTCTTGAGCAGGACGCCGCTCCAGCTGACGTAGCCCTCGTTGGCGCGTTCAAAAACGCGGTTAAACCAATCGAAGAATCTCCGCAGCAGGCCGTGGCTCTCCTGGCGCGGACGAAGGAGCAGCGCTGCCAGAGCAGGGCTGAGGGTTAGCGCGTTGAACGCGGAGAGAATTACCGAAATGGCGATGGTGACCGCGAATTGCTGATACAGCCTGCCGGTGATTCCGGGAATGAAGGCGGTGGGCACGAATACGGCGGAGAGAACCAGCGCGATGCCGACGACAGGCCCCTGAAGTTCCTCCATCGCTTTTAGTGCGGCATCTTTCGGAGTCATACCCTCTTCGATATGGCGCTCGACACCTTCCACGACGACGATTGCGTCATCGACCACCAGGCCGATCGCAAGCACCAAACCAAAAAGAGACAGTGTATTTATGGAAAAACCAAACAGAGGAAAGAAGACGAAAGTGCCTACCAACGAAACTGGCACGGCGAGCAGCGGAATCAGCGTAGAGCGCCAGCTCTGAAGAAAAAGAAAAACCACGATGATGACCAGGACGAGCGCGATCAGAAGAGTTTCAATGATCTCCTTGATACCCTGAGTGACGGAAAGCGTCGTGTCGAGGGAGACAGCGAAATCCATATCCTCGGGAAAGCGTTCTTTCATCTGCGCCATCAACTTCTGAACCCCGGCTGCGGCATCGACCGCGTTCGATCCGGGCAATTGATAAGCGGCAATGATGGCGCCGGGCCTGCCATTAAAGCGTCCTGAGACGCTGTAGTCTTGTGCGCCAAGCTCGATTCGAGCGACGTCCCGCACCCGAACAGTTGCGCCGTCGGGGGTTTCGCGGACCACAACGTTGCCGAATTCTTCCGGCGAAACCAGGCGCCCTTGCGAGAGAACCGTGTAGGTATATTCCTGACCTTTGGGAGCGGGTTCGCCTCCGGCCTTGCCGGCGGGGTTCACGGTGTTTTGTGCCTGAATGGCGCTGACAATCTCAGGAACGGTGATACCGAGTTTTGAAAGTGTATCCGGCTTTACCCAAAGGCGCATGGCGTATTGGCCGGCGCCGAATACATTAACATTGCCAATGCCGTAGGAGCGAAGAATCGGATCGACGATATTGATGTAGGCGTAGTTGGCCAGAAACTTGGCGTCATAGGTTCCGTGCGGCGAATAAAGAGCGACCCACATGAGAGGAGCGGTGACCGATTTTCGAACCGTGATGCCGTAGTTGTTTACATCCGCGGGAAGCTGGGAGGCAGCCTGGGTTTCTCGAGACTGGGTGAGAATGAAATCAGTATTCGGATCGGTCTTGACGTCAAAGTCCACGATCAGGCTGGTGCTGTTGTTCCCCGTGGCGTTCAGCGAATACATGTAATTCATGTTGTCCACTCCATTCATCTGCTGCTCGATGGGAGTGGCCACTGCCTGCTCAAGAGTTTGCGCGTCGGCGCCAACGTAAGTTGCGATGACTTGAATTTCGGGTGGAGTGATGTTGGGAAACTGGGCGACGGGCAAGCTGAGAACCGTAAGCGAACCAACCAACACCATCACGATGGAAATCACGATGGCAACGATGGGGCGGTTGATGAAGAATTTCGACATGGATGATCGGTCCTTATCGACTCATCGAGCTTTAGCTCAATCGATCCTTAGCGTAACGATTCTGGCTTATTGGTCCTTGGCTTGTGCTACGAAAGGCTTGGGATTCACGTGCACGCCGGTGCGCATTCTTTGAACGCCTTCGGCTACGACTCGGTCGCCGGCATTCAGGCCGCCGGCGATGATCCATTGGTTATCGACGCGGTCCCCCACGGTGACGGTTCGAACCTCGACTTTGTTGTTGGCGTCGACGACTGCGACCTGATATCCCCCTTGCAATTCCGACACCGCGCGCTGCGGCACAAGCAGGGCGCCGGGTTGGGTTCGGATTACGGCGCGGACTTTGGCGTAACCGCCCGGCCTCAAAACGTTGTTAGGATTCGAAAAAAGTCCTGCGATTCGAATCGCTCCGGTGCTCTCATCGACTTGGCGGTCGGCGAAATAAAACTTGCCTTCCTCGGGATAGGTTGAGCCGTCCGCCAAAATCAATTGCAGACGCAATCTTTTATCGGCCTCGGCGCGACTGGACTCGGTTGGAAAGCGTTTCCGCCAGGCCAGATACTGCGGCTCACCAACGGTGAAATACACTTTGATGGGGTCCACGGTAGAAACGGATGTGACGACGCCGCTGCCGGGCGTCACGAGGGCGCCGACCTGCAGCTGGGCCTGGCCGGCAATGCCATCAATAGGAGCAATGAGGCGAGTAAAGTCGAGATTGATCTTCGCGGTTTCAACTGCCGCGTCATATGTCTTGATCTGAGCTTTAGCGGTTGCAACCGTGGCTATGGCCGCGAGGTTGTTCTGCACCGAATTGTCCAGATCCTGCTGGCTTGCGGCCTGTTGCTCCGCTAATGGCGTATAGCGCTGGACGTCAAGTTCGGTGCGGCGCTGTACCGCCTGCGCATTGGCGAGCGATGCTTGAGCCTGAGCAAGCTGGCCCTCGGCCTGATCCAGCGCCGCCTGAAAAGGTCGCGGGTCGATCTGGAAAAGGAGTTGGCCCTGCTTAACAAGGGCACCCTCTTGATAGCCTTGCTTCAATAGATAACCGGTGACCTGCGCTCTCACGTCGGCGTTTACCAGTCCATCGAGCGTGCCAATCCATTCTGCGTAGATTGGAACATCTTTCTTCTCGACTTGAACAACCTCGACGTCGGGCGTGCTGGGCGGCGCTCCCAGAGCCTTTTTCGACGGAATCATGGCTCCAACAATCAGGGCGAGCACGATCAAGCCAAGGATTCCGCCGATCAAGAGATAGCGCTTCTGGACGTTGCTCATATTGTCCCCCGTAATGTTACTCGCGGCTGGGCAGCGAATCGAATGTCCTGGCTGGAGCGCAACAAATTAAAGATCGTGGATGTGTTTTCACGACAAACGTTATATCAAATCTGCAACGCATTGTAATCTGGTTCCAAACCATATCAGTCGCGAGCTTTGGTTGCCGCGAATCGGAGTCGTACGTAGTCGGCGACCCAGATTCCATTCGCATCGCGAAGTTGCGGTTCCAAGACCGTCCGAATCTCCTGCAGATAGTCGCGGCGACCTTCGTCGGAGAAGCCTTGAAAAAAGCTGAGAGCAAAGGTTTCCAACCAACCAATGATGTCGTCTGGCAAAGGAGTTGGACGCGGGATCAGCGCAATGCTATCGACGCGAAACCCGGCGCGTTCGAGCCTGGCGGCGTAATCGCCCGGGGTTGGGAAATACCACGGGACGCGAGCTTCGCCATCAAAGCCGCGGCGGTCCAAGGCTTGAACCAGAGCGGTCCGGATCTTGTGAACGCAACCGTGGCCACCGCATTCGGCAACGAATCGGCCGCCTGGTTTCAGAGAGCGATATACTCCGGCGAGCATTACATCGGTACGCTTAATCCAGTGCAGCACGGCGTTGCTGAACACGGCATCGAATTCCTCGTGGTATTGCAGGTCTTCGGCGCTGATTGGGTGCGCGTTCAAGCCGAGCTTCCTGGCGGCTTCGACCTGCGGAAGGCTGGAATCGACCGCAACGACTTCGCAACCCAGGTCCACCAGCTTTTTGGTTAGCACGCCGTCTCCGCAACCGAGATCGAGGATCCTTTCGCCGGGTTTGGGTGCGAGCAAATCTACGACGGGTGATCCCAGGTCGGATACGAATCTGGCGTTTCGCGCGTAGGTCGCCGGATCCCATGTTTGTGCTGCGGACATGGCCGCAATGATAGCAAAGTTTGGTTGCACGGGACGTCCTGTGTGCCTATGCAGCATCGAGATGCGAATAAGAATATTTGTTATTGTGGAGGCCATGATGATGAAAACGAGATGTTCGGTTTCGGTTGTTCTGGCAGGTTGGGCCGTTCTCGTTTCTCTTGCCGGTGGCCAGGCTAGTCCTCGGGCGCGCGATCTGGGTGTGCCGTTTGATGGAGTGCCGGGGGCGCTGAATGCGATCACCGATGTGAAAGGGGTGGAGGTTGGCAACACAACTTTGATCTCCGGTGACGGGGCTCTGAAGGTGGGCAGGGGGCCGGTGCGGACGGGCGTTACGGCGGTGTTCCCGCGCGGAAAAGAATCGAGTGATTCGGTGTTTGCCGGATGGTTCACGCTGAATGGCAATGGCGAGATGACGGGTACGACGTGGGTTGAGGAGTCGGGATTTCTGGAGGGGCCGGTGCTGATCACCAATACGCACAGCGTGGGGACGGTGCGCGATGCAGTGATTGCCTGGCGATTGAAACACGGTGGGCCTGACAAAGAAGGCTATTCGTGGTCTCTGCCGGTTGTGGCGGAAACGTGGGACGGTTACTTGAACGACGTGAATGGATTTCACGTGAAGCCGGAGGACGTTTTTCATGCGCTGGATAGCGCTCACGGCGGTGCGGTGGAAGAAGGCAATGTAGGCGGCGGGACGGGGATGATCTGCAACGAATTCAAAGGGGGCATTGGCACGGCTTCGCGACGGCTGGATGCGAAACATGGTGGATACACCGTGGGAGTGCTGGTGCAGTGCAATTACGGACAGCGCGATCAGTTGCGGATTGCGGGTGTTCCGGTGGGACGGGAGATTGGGGGAGCGACGATTTGGGAGGACGACGTGGGGTCGATCATCGTTATTGTGGCGACGGATGCTCCGCTGATCCCGACACAATTGAAGCGCGTAGCTAAGAGAGTGTCGCTGGGGTTGGGGAGGAATGGGAGCTACTCCGGCGATGGGTCGGGGGACATCTTTATTGCTTTTTCAACGGCGAATGCGGGAGCGGCGTTGGCGAGCGAAGCTAATCAGATCACGATGCTGCCCAATGATCAGATCAATCGAATTTTTCTGGCAACGGTGCAGGCCACCGAGGAGGCAGTGGTGAATGCGATGATTGCCGCCAAAACGATGACCGGCGTAGACGGGCACACCGTCGAGGCGCTGTCCCATGATCGACTACGGGAAGTGCTGCAGAAGTACAGCCGTATTGCGAAGTAAGGTCTGTCACTATCGTCTGCCGACGCGAATTGGGCTGCTGATGTAGTCTGTTATTTCCACGCATGAAGCTTCTACGAGGACAATGGCTGGCGCTGGCGGCTTTGGTTGGGCTGAGCGGTTGCGCGTCGATTGGTGTGCCGGTGCCGCCTTCGCTGGAGTTGCCGCGGCCACCGTCGGATTTGCGGGCGGCGCGCAAAGGCGACAAAGTTACGCTTACCTGGACCATTCCGGCGCGGACGATGGATCGGCAGAGGGTGCGCTATTTGGGGAAGACTAATATTTGCCGGAGTCTTGATCCGGTTGTGGCCAAGTGCGACACGCCCGTGGGCGAAGCTGCGCCGCCGGCGGATTTCGCGACCAAGAATGCTGCGGGCGGACTGAAATTGACCGCCGGCTATGTCGACACTTTGCCGGCTGAAATGCGGGTTCGCGATGTGTTCGGTTCAGCGACGTATGCCGTGGAAGTATTGAACGGGGATGGGCGTGCCGCCGGATTGTCCAATCAAGTGCATGTTCCGACGGGCGAAGCGCTGCCGGCGCCGACGGACTTCAGCGCGCGGGTTACGGCTCAGGGTGTGGTCCTGACGTGGGGCGGAGCATTGTTTTCTTTACCATCTCCTAGCGTTGTCCGGCGCAGTTATCGTATTTATCGCCGGGCGGAAGGCGGTGCGCAGGAGATCCTGGTGGGCGAGCGGGAGGCTGGGTCTGAGAAGAGTCTTTCGCTCACGGATCAGAGTTTTGAGTGGGAGAAAACTTATTACTACCGCGCCAGCACTCTTACGGTGATCGCACAGCCGGGAAAGCTTGAGGTGTCGATTGAAGGGGATGACACGCCTGAAGTGAAAGTCTTTGCCGACGATGTGTTCCCCCCGGCGGTGCCTTCGGGATTGCAGGCAGTGTTTTCGGGTCCGGGACAGCAGCTATTTATTGATCTGATCTGGGCTCCGGTGACGGACGCGGACCTTGATGGTTACAACATTTACCGTCACGAGGAAGGTGGGGCGCCGGTTAGAGTGAATTCAGAGCCGGTGAAGATGCCGGCGTTTCGTGATGCCCAGGTGGTCTCGGGGAAAACCTACTTTTATTCGGTGTCGGCCGTGGATACGCGTCAGAACGAGAGTGCGCGGTCGGAGGAAGCGAGCGAGAGGGTGCCGTAGGTGCCAGTACCTGGTACCCAGTACCCAGTGGCTCGTGCCCTTGCGGTTTCGCTGGGTACTGGGCACTGGGTACTATGTCACTGAAAAAAGTGTGACTGAATTTTCCGGTCTCATGGTTAGATAGGTTGCGATGAAATATTGCCGGTTTCAACTGAATGGTGACGTGCACTACGGGCTGGTTGAGTCCGTTGCGGGGCGCGAGGCGATTGTGCGAGTTCTGCTTACGGCTCCGGAGGAATCCGACGGCGATGTGGAGGGTTTGCGCACGCGCCGGATCGAACCGATTGCACTGGAGGAGGCTGCGCTGCTGGCTCCGGTACGGCCTTCGAAGATTGTGTGCGTAGGCCGCAACTATCGGGAACATGCCGCGGAGCTTGGTCACGAGGTGCCCAAGGAGCCGCTGCTGTTCTTCAAGCCCACCTCGGCGCTGCTGGGGCCGGGCGGCGTGGTACGGCGGCCGAAAGGTTCGGAGCGTGTGGATTATGAAGGCGAGTTGTGCGTGGTGATCGGCAAGACTTGCTATCAGCCGCCAGCAGATGAAGATGTGCGGCCATATATCCTCGGCTATACCTGCCTGAACGACGTGACGGCGCGCGACTGGCAGAAAAAAGATGGGCAGTGGGCGCGGGCCAAGGGTTTTGACACATCGTCTCCGGTGGGGCCGGTGGTGGTGGAGGGGCGCGATCTCGATCCCTGGGCCGGGGTTGCAGTAGAGACGCGGGTTAATGGTGCGGTGCAGCAACTGGGGAATACTCGGGATCTCATCTTTCCGTTGGATGTTGTCATCCGCTACATCGCGCAGGTTATGACGCTTTTTCCCGGGGATCTGATCTCTACTGGCACTCCTCAGGGCGTGGGGCCCGTTGTGGCGGGAGATGTGATGGAGGTTAGCGTGGAGGGCGTGGGCACGTTGAGGAATTCTGTGGCGGATGAATAACGCGTCGCAGGCAGCGCCTGAAGGCGCATTTCGTTTTCTTGGTATCCTACGGTATGCCTGAAGGCATACCCTGATACAAATCAAATCACTGAAGCCTGAAGCGTTCTCGCATCAGGCGCTGTAGGCGGGGTTTGTAGAGTAGATCGTAGGCTAGTTCTTTGTCGGGGAACATGGCTAGAGCGGCTCGCTTGGCGCCGGCCGCGAGCTCGGATGCTTCTTCCACCGTGAGGCCGGGATCCTGGCTGATCACTGACGTCACCATGTTTATCATGACTTGCAGGCGGCGGATTCGTCGGGCTTCTTCTGCATCTGCATCCTGCGCCGCTGCTTTTTGTCCTGCTAGAGGTGGATTCTTTTCGTGATCCGCTGGTTCGCCGATGTTCATGCTGGCCCCTTCTTTACCTGGCAGGTTATTCATCCACTCAGCGTTGGATGTTCCGGTCGCGGCCTGGGTCGCGACGTTTCCAGCATTCTCTTCTAATTGGGAGAGAATGCAACGGCCCGAAAGTGCTGGCCTGGTCGGTAGCGTTATGCGGGCTTCTGAGGAGATTGCGGTGGTTGGGGCTGAGTTGGAACTGCTTGATGGTCAGAGTCGGCCGCGCTTGCTTCGCTTCGCTGGACAGCCGAGGCGGCTGTCCCCACAATGTTCTACCGGGCTTGGGATGCTGCTTCTTCGATTAGGGCTGCTACCTCTTTTGGGTGGGAGACGTAGACTGAATGGCTGGCGCCGGGGACTTCAACCTTGTGGCTGTTGGCTCGTGTGGCGTACCAGCGCTCGAGGTCAGGGTTGATGGTTCTGTCGCTTCCGGCGACTAACATCCAACTGGGTTTGATTCTCCACGCGGGCGTGCTAATGACTCCTCTAAAATTGTCCGCTTTGTTCAGCACCTGCGACTTCGCCATGAAAGCGGCCTGCTCAGCGGGCAGGTCGGCAGCGAAGTATTCATGAAACTGGGCCGGGTCGAGGTAAGTGAAACCGTCTGCAGTTTTCTTTATCGCGTTAGATTTGCTGAGGTCACTGGGGAAGCGCTTTCCGTCGTCAGACTCGTTCTCACCCGCGTCCGGCATGTGGGCGGCGATGTAGACCAGGCCGGCTACTGATGGGTCGGTTCCCGCTTCGGTGATTACGGCTCCGCCGTAGCTGTGAGCGACCAGAATGCATGGTCCATCCTGGAGCGCGAGGGCGCGCTTGGTGGCAGCGACATCTTCCGGGAAGGACGTCTCCGGCTCCTGGACGATGCTGACGTTGTAGCCATCCTTGAGAAGAATGTCGTAAACGCCTTTCCAGCCGGAACCATCGGCCCAGGCGCCGTGAACCAGAACAATGTTCCGAACGCGGTCGTGTTGGTGACTGCTCTGCGCTGAGAGCGCGCAGCAAACCGACAGGAAGAATACGATGCAAAGGGATCTAAGTACTCCTCGCATGGCTACCTCCGATGGGTCACGGCGTAGTTGATCTAATTATTTGGCAGCCTGCTCGAACTCGCTCTTGAGCAAGCTGACTTCGATGCGAGTCCCGAGAGTGCGTTTTTCTTCGGAAGCGTCGCCCAAGCCAATCACGAAGATGCGATAGGCCGGAATCTCGTGGTTCAACACCAGATAGCGTTCCACGGAATCCGCCATCTTTTTAGAATTGGCGATTGCAGCCTGGCCGCGACCTGAGGAGAAGCCCTGCACTTCGATGATGTAACCATGCTGGTCCTTCAGTTGACCGGCTAACTCGTCGAGGGCGTCCTTGGCCTGTTTGGTCAGCACGGTCTGGCCGGGGCGGAAACGAATCTCGGTCTGAGCGCCGGACTTGTACTGATCGATGTTTCGGACTACGTTCTCGTCGCTGGAGACGCGGGTGTTCAGGGAGGCCACGGTCTGGTGGGCGGTTTGAGCCCTGTTGGCGGCGTCTTGCGCATGTTCATCGGCGAGACTGGTCTTGGCGGAAACCAGCTGAATGCCTTTCTGGGAGCGGGCATCGACGTCGCGGATCATCTTGGTGGTGTCGGCGGTAATTTCATCGAGTTCGTTGACTCGATCCTGGATGGGCTGAACATGGCGCCGAACGTACTGCTTGCTGGCGAAGGGATGCAGCACGAGCCAAGTCAGGCTGGGCTCATCGCCATCCCAGAAATCCGGTGGGTGAGGAGACTGCAGGTGGTCATCGCTGCCGGTGGTCACGGACTGTGAGGCGGGAGCGTTTTGATTCGAAGATTGCTGCGCAAATGCGGGCAGCACCATCCCCATGGACAACAGAAGCGTTATAAGTATGCGATTCGTCATATCATCTCCTTCAGAGTGAGGGCGCCGAGAGCGCCGCTCCAGCTTGGGTTCCAGGGCCGGCGTACTTTCAAAGAAGCCGCCGGAAACACAAGCCTTCCGTTCAGCATTGGTATTGTAGCCTTAAAACCGTGGGATTCAGCTAGTAATTTGGCTGGAACGTGCCTCTGGCCGGGGCTTGCTGCAAGAATGTGGTATCGCGTATGCAAAAAGCCGGTCAATTTGACCTGCCTGAGGAGGTGGAAAGGCTCCAGGCTTGCCGAAAGGAAACTGATTTGTCGATTCTCTTAGTCTTGTCAGGTCAGAGGTTTGGACATCCTGACCAGGTGGCACGGCATTTTGGGAGGAAACTGATCTGCCGGGAAAGGCAAGGTTCCGTTTTCTACGTAGCCGAACCTCCGGTAGTATGCGGGCAGTTCTTTTCGCAGGTTCACGGTTGTCAGGTCCATGAAGAGACAACCGGCGGCACGGCAGTGTCCTTCGGCCGCATCGACCAGGTTGCGTCCCATGCCTGTGCGTTGGCGCGCGGGATCGACTGCCAGCAAGCCAAAATATCCTCGTTCACCCCGCAGTTCCACATAGACGCATCCGATGAGGGCGCCGGCTTCCTCGACGAGCAGGAATTTTCCTTTGGCGAGAAGCTCCCGCACTTTGTCTGGATTGGTGCGGTCCGCATCGATGAAGAAGCGTTCGACGCGGAACGCAGCGTTCACCAGACGCGCAATGTTTTCGGCGTCGGCAAGGTCGGCGGTGCGCGTTATGATCTGGTCCACGCGAGTACTATTTTAACTTGTAAACCGTGTGGTGGCCCGGGATCGGAGCTCCGACGACTGCGCCCACAGCGATACCGATAGTGGCGCCGATTGCGGCCACGGTGCCTCTACCAATCCCGCCAATGCATTCAGGCCCCTGGCATTCGGGTTTTGCCGCACCTACCCCGGCGCCTACAGCCCCGCCCACTACCGCACCGGTCAGGACGTTGCGCAGGCGGTGGTTGTTTTCCATGAGTCTTACTTTGCGGACGTCCTGCTTCGGAATGGTCTGTCCGCCAGCGTCATCCTGGTACACAATCGCGGCTTCGGTGAAACTCACGAAGGTTCCAGAATGTTTCTTCGAGTTCACCTCGACAACTTGAATCCTCTGCCCTGGATGCAGAGCACCCAAGTTCGACCAGGATTCTCGAGCGCGTTGCGACCACGCAGCGCAGGATATGCCAAGGACACAAATCAGGAACAAGCTATGTCGCATTGAGCACCTGCTCGCTGGAGCTTTAAGGATTGCCAGTTCGCTCGCCGACTCCGCAGCCCCACGATCCTGCGGCACTGTGTGTGCGGGTCAAATCTAGGCTCTTTGATTTGCGAAAGCAAACGATCAGCTCTCATCCCGTCGAAAGGCCTGGGTTAAATCCAAATTCATGGCTTGTCCGTACTGTAGGGGAAGGTCAAGAAACTAACTTCCGATAAAGGTGAGGATAAGGATGACGACTATGAACAGGAAATTTGCGGTTGCGCTGGCAATGGTTGCCATTGCCGTGACTTCAGCCGTGGCCGGGATGAAGAATCCGGTCGTGGGTGGGCAGGAAATGTATCCGACGAAGAACATTATTGAGAACGCGATGAATTCCGCGGATCACACTACTCTGGTGGCCGCGGTGAAGGCTGCCGGACTGATAGAAACGTTGGAAGGTTCGGGGCCATTCACAGTGTTCGCTCCCACCAATGAGGCTTTCGCAAAACTGCCTGCTGGAACCGTGGACATGCTCCTGCAGCCGGAGAACAAAGCCACGTTAACCAAAGTACTCACTTACCACGTAGTCGCGGGACGGTGGAGTGCGGCGGACCTGAAGAAGCAGATCATGGCGGGCAATGGCACCGCGGAACTGACCACCGTGGAAGGTGGCAAGCTGTGGGCGTCACTGCATGATGGCAAGCACATCATGTTGAAAGACGAGAAGGGCGGAACGGCGCTGGTCACGATTCCGGATGTGTTTCAGTCGAATGGCGTGATCCATGTAATCGACACGGTGGTCATGCCGAACTAACGCTGTTGCGCGGAGTAAGCGCGGAAGTAAAAGCGAAGGCCGCCTGCGCAGGCGGCCTTCGCATCTTAACTTCTAGTGCGCACGGCTACTGCTCATCGTCTCCAGCATCGGAGAATGCGCCATCAGCGCTCGACGCGGCCGCACCCCAAACCACGCTGGTAGCTTCCGGGCCGGTGCCGAGGCTTGCGCCCCAGACGACGCTGAAAGCGCTCAGCAGATTGTCATTCCAGGGCAACGCGGCTCCCCAGACCACGGAATTGGCGCTGACGTTTGCACCCCAAACGACCGATGCTCCCCAAACAACGGACGCTCCCCAGACCACCGAATTCGGGGCCACGGAACCGTTTCCTTCAACCAGGGAGACCGTTCCAGTCGACTGGTTGTAGACGGCCGAGGGAGACAACGCCGCGCCCACCGTAGCTGGAGCAAGGTCGGTGTTGGCGATCGCTGTCTGCATATCGAGCAAGCCCGAACCGACCGAAAACAGATCGTAGGAGTCAGTGAAGTTCTGCTCGAGGTGCGGGACCCAGGCGACGCTGGTGGTGGGAAACACTTTGTAGGCGGTTTTCATCAGGCGGGCTTTCACCTGATCTGGAGTGAGATTGATGTTCTGCTGCATCAGCAGCGCAACTGCTCCGGTGACGGCGGGCGTTGCCATGCTGGTGCCGCTCAGCGTGAAGTAGTCATTGTTTCCGTCGTTGCCGGTAACCAGTTCAGCTGGAAACAATGTTTCCAGGGTGGCGCCGGGAGCCGCCAACGAAACGATGTCGTTGCCGGGAGCCACAAGGTCGGGCTTCACCACGTCGTCGTAAGTGGTGGGGCCTTTGGAACTGTAGCTGGCCAGCGTTTCGGCTGACTGCGAAGTGGATCCGTTACTCTTCATCGCGCCCACGGTGATCACGTAGGGATCGTTGCCGGGAGCCGTGATAGTTCCGTATCCGTTGCTGCCGTTGACGCCGACGCGGCCGTAATTGCCCGCAGCCACGACCACCACAATGCCCGCTTTCCATGCGGCTTCCACCGCCTGGCAGAGGGGGTCCTGGGTATAGCTTACGAAAATGCCGCGGCCAAGCGACAGGTTGATTACCTGTATGTTGTAAGTGTTCTGCAGCGCGATAGCCTGCTCGATGGCCGCGATCACAGTGCTGTCGCTGCCGACGCCGTTGAGATCGAGGGCGCGAAGATCCACTAGGCTAACGGCGGGCGCGACCCCGATATAGTTTCCGCTGGAGAGGGAGCCGTTGCCGCCAATGATTCCGGCGACGTGAGTACCGTGACCGTAGAGGTCGTACTTTGCCCCACCCCAGTTGGAAGTCGCTGTGCCCGTAAAATCCTGGTGATAGACCACGCGCGAGTGAGTCTGATTCCAATTCCATAGATCGGGATGACTGTCGTTAATCCCGCTATCAATTACGGCAACGCCAATGCCTCTTCCGTTGTAACCGTCGCTCCAGGCGGTGGGCACGCCCGTTGCTACGTCTGTCGTGTCATCCAGCTGCTTCATCGGATGGTCGACGTTTACGGAGAGAATCTCAGGATCCGCCTCTAAGGCAGGCAACGCTCTCACCGGAATCGTCAGAGCGATGCCCTTGACCACATGCAGCCTGTGATTCAGACGCGCGCCCAGGGCCAGCACTCTACCTTCTTGTTCGGATTGAGGAACCTGACCGTACTGCACGATCACCTGCACGGTCTCAGTGGCCGCAGCGCTCTGGGCTCGAGCCGCGACTGGCGCGAGGTCGGGAGCGAACTTGCCGACCATCTTGCCATCTCCTGAAGTTTGGGCGAAGGCTGCCCCGGCAACCAGGACCAGCAGCATGCTCAAGCGCTTTCCCCAGGCTGCGCTGTGGCGTTGGCCTCGACGTGGGCTTGTTGGCTTTACCGTCTGCAACATAAATCTGACCCTTCCTAAACCAGGGGGCGAACGAGTAGGGGGCGAACGAATGTGGAGCGCTAGACCCACTAATGGTTGTGCACGGGTAGGACCAATCGCCTCTTCGTAAGTCATTGTTGCGATTGGAGATCATCCGGGCCCCTGCCTTGGTGTTGGGCCACTCTGTCCTGCCAGCAGGGGCGTGGGACAGTCTGTCTCGGTTACCGAAATCACTTCGGTCCTCACTGTGTTGGTTACCTCAAGCGCTGCAAGTGAATTGGAAAACATTCAGGCGGAGACAGAGGGTGAGGGCTACTGCATTTGAGAAACCGGGTGCCGTTCTACGCTCTACCGGGCTGCAGCTGCTTCGGTTTTAGCTTTCCGGTTTTCCTCCGACTGCGCGCTCGTGGGTGAGAGTCGCGGCATCGCCGCCATCAACCGCTGCGTGTATTCGTGCTGTGGATTGGCGAAAATCTGGCCGGTCGTCCCGCATTCTACGATCTCTCCCTGATGAAGAATGGCGATGCGGTCGCAAATCCCTGCCACCGACGCGAGATCGTGAGAGATGTAGAGAATCGCCATCCCGGTGGAGCGGTTCAGTTCGCGAAACAGCGCGAGAATCTCGGACTGCGTAATTACATCGAGGGCGCTGGTGGCTTCGTCGGCGATGAGCAGCGCGGGACGGTGCATGACCGCCATGGCTATCAGCACGCGCTGGGCCTGACCCACGCTCATCTGCGAAGGATATTTGCGCAAGAATTCATCATCGCCGGACAGCGAGACACTTTGCAGGGAAGCGCGAATCGCATTCATACAATCAGCGCTCGTGCCCGATGCATGAGCACGCCATGCTTCCTTGAGTTGGGTTCGGATTTTAAGCGCCGGATTCAAAGAGGATAGGGGACTCTGCAAGACCAGCGCGACGGCTCGTCCCCGGAGCGCACGGAGTTCGCGCTCTGAGAGCTGCAACAGATCAGAATCCTGAAACCTGATTGTGCCTTCGGCTTGCGATCGCTTCCGGTCGAGAAGGCCGAGAATCGCCATGGCCAGCGTGCTCTTGCCGGAACCGCTTTGTCCCACCAGCCCCAGCACTTCACCGCGCTGAATCTCCAGGCGCACGTCACGCAGAACTGGTTTGCCGGCATAGCGCACGGAGAGCTGCGCCGACAGTAGAGTCTGGTTTTGCGGAGCCTCGGGCGACATCTTTTCTTACCTGCCTAGTTCCGGCGTTTCTATTGTGTTTCTCTATCCGTGTGATACGTGAAAATCCGTGGCAACGCCGTCCGACTACTTCCCCGACACGGTAAGCCATTCCGCATTCCAGAACGTTTGCGGAGTCAGAATTACCGGAGCGGCGCCGTGCACCGTTGTCGAAACTGCCGAGAGCGCATTTTTGTTGATCAGGAAGATAAAGGGTTCCTGCTCGACCACGATCTCCTGAACGCGGTCAAAGGCTTCTTTCCGCTTCTTGGCATCGCTTGAGGACGCCTGGGCCCGCATCAGTTGGTCAATCTCGGCCTCCCACAAGGTCTCGGGCGCCTTCTGCTGTGGGTTCCACTGGTGATTCGCCGAAGAACTCAGCCACACGTTCATCTCGCCGTTCGGATCCAGGTCAACATTCGTCAGACCGAGGATCATGGCCTCATAATCAAAGCTCTGCGTCATGCGCTCGATGAGGGAAGGGAAGTCGAGCGTCACCACGTTCACGTGAATGCCGATCTTTTGCAGATCATCCTGGATCAGCACTGCCATGCGTTCCCGGTATTTGTTGCCGGAGTTCGTGATGATCGAGAACACGACCTCGTTGCCGTCTTTGTCTTTCAGTTCCCCGTTTTCCATGCGGAAACCGTCGGCCTGCAATTCCTTCAGAGCTTGCTCGGGACTGTAGGGCTGGGGCTTCAGCTTGCTGTTGAACCAGAATTTATTTGCCGGCGAGAATGGCCCCACGGCCGGCTGAGCGTGTCCGTGAAAGACGACGCGGCTTAGATCGTCGCGGTTGATGGCTTCGGAAATTGCTCGCCTGAAGGTTGCCGAGCGGAACCAGTTCTTCTTGTAGACCGGAATTGGCGACCTCGCAACCTCGTTGAACCAGAGTTGCTCGCTATCGAGCGAGGCGCCTGCGTCGTGAACAAGTTGAGGCGAAGTCGCGGCCAGCTTGTCGAAATACTCACTGTCTAAAGAGTTGATCAGATCCATCTCTCCGCGCTTGAAGCGCAGCATCTCGACGTCGCGGTTGGGTTGGATATCCAGCTGTATCGAATCCAGATAAGGCAGTTTCCGTCCCTGCTCGTCCGTCTTCCAGTAATAAGGATTGCGCTTGAGAAGAATCGTGGAGCCGGGCTTGTAGTCGGCCACCATGAACGGGCCGAGGACAGCCATTTCTTTTTTCGGCGAGCGCTCGGAAAGAATCGCGACGTAGTCGAACAGCCGATCCAGTCCGGCGACCGGGGCGGGAAAACGGATTGAAATCTGCGTCGGCGAAATCACTCTAGTCTCGACGTTCCCCGCACCCGAACGAAAAGAATCGCCCGTCGGCGAATGCAAAGCCGGGTCCATCAACTGCTGAATGGTGTAGGCTACGTCCCCGGCGGAAAACGGCGTGCCGTCGGAAAATGAGACTCCGCTGCGCAATCGAAACGAAATTTGCCGCCCGTCTTTGGAGACTTTCCACGACATCGCCAGCCCCGGCTCGAGCTCCTGAGTCTGGCGATTCACCCGCACCAGCACTCCTTCCGTCAAGTACCGGATCGCGCCGGAGGCGTCGTCATCCACCTTGAGAGGATCAAACGTCTTCGGCTCCGAGCGCAGGCAAAACCTGAGTTCGCCACCGCCTTGCGCCAGCGCAGTCGCCAGAAAAGACCCCAGGCAGAGCAATACGACCGTGAGCGTTTTCCCGTGGCACTTCATGCAGCCAACTCCTCCTGCCTGGAAAGCAAAAACTGAAACGACGTCACGACCACCACCAGCAAGATCAACGGCACAAACTTCCATGGTTCCTCCCCCACCGAGACGAGGCCTTCCAGCTCTTTCAACAAACTTCCCCACGAAGGCATGGGCTCGGCCACACCTAACCCGAGGATTCCCAGGTTGGCTTCACTCAAGATGAAGACCGGAATTGAAATCCAAAACTGGGCGTAGAGCACAGGTTTCAAATTCGGCACTACGTGTACCCAGAACAGTCTTTGCCCGGGAAGCCCTGCCGCGCGCGCCTGCCGGACGAAGTCCGAGGTGCGCAACGAACCCGCGGTTGTGCACAACACTCGGGCTGCGGCAGTCCATCCCAGAAGCCCCAGCAGGAGAAATGTCACCAACACTGAGACCAGCGGAGACACGTTCAGCGGCATCAGCGCCCGCGCCGTGATCAGCAGGAACAACCAGGGCAGCGACATAAAAAGATCGGTCACCGCCATCGCCATGCGCGCCCAGACGCCGCCCAAATATCCTGCCAGCCCTCCGATCAAAGCCGCCATCAGCGTTGACAGCAAAGCTGCGGCCGGAGCCAGGAGCAGCGAAATGCGAGTTCCGTAAAGCACGCGCGCAAAGCGGTCGCGGCCAATCTCGTCCGTCCCCAGCCAGTGAGTCCGCGACGGAGGCGCACCGATCGCGTCGCGATACTGCCGCGCATATCCCGCAGGGGCCAGCCAGTTCGCGGCCAGAGATGCACCGAGCACGAGCGCTAGGACTGCACACGCAAGTGTTCGCCACAAGTTCATGCTTCCCGGCCCCGCATCGCGTGACCGATAACGTCAGCCCCGGAATTAGCCAGCAAGGTCACCAGCGTCACCAGGATCGTGATATTAACCAGCAGCGGCAGATCGCGGGCCAGCGCTGCTTGCCACGCCAGTTGCCCGATGCCGGCTAACCCGCACAAAGCCTCGACTGGAATTGCTGCTCCAACCGCCAGGCTCACCGACACTCCGGCAACAGCCAACAATTGCGGCGTCACCACCGGGACCACATGCCAGAAAAGAATGCGCGCCTCGCCCAAACCTTTTGCCCTCGCAGTAATGATGTGAGGCCGCGAGTAGGCTTTCACCAGCAGATTGCGTGCATACCGATAGGTGTGCGGGAACACGATCAAGGCAATCGCCAATGAGCCCGGCACATTCCAGAGCACCGAGAGCAGTGCCAGCACGGCGGCGGGAAGGCAGAGAAATGTTCCGCTCACCACCGTGGTCAGCGTGTCGTAAACCGAAAGTCGCAGCCATGCCGCACTCAATGCCATGGTCAGGGTCAGGAGCCAGGCCAGTCCAAGACCGAGGCCAAGCAATTGGAGCGTGAGCGGCGCACGGTCGCGGAGCAGCGTGCCCACGGGTTGCCCCAGGGCGAGCGAGGTTCCCAAATCGCCATGCGCGGCTCGCGTCAGATAAGAAAAATAAAACTGGAGGACGTTCCGGTCTTGATGCCTGGCATCACGCAGCGCCTGCACACTTTGCGCGTTCAAGTGCGGATCCAGTTCGCGCTCATCGACGTCGAAGCCCGGAGCGAGGCGCACCAATGTGGCCGAGAACAATCCTCCGAGCAGAACAGTTGCGAGCAGAGTCAGGGCATGTCCGCCGATTTTCCATCTCAGGCTTCGCATTTATTCTCCTGAGGCGCCCTGCGCGAGGGAAGCTTTTTTGGCGCTACCTCGCGCGTGGTGGACCTGCTTGACGGAGTACATACGCCGGTCAGCTTCGGCCAGTAATGCCTCCACGTCGTATCCGTCTTCCGGACAGAAGGCCGTCCCCACGCTCAGGCTGACAACGTCCTTTCCGCAGGTGTGCCGTCCCGCTTCGATGGCGGCCTCGTTCAAGCGGACAGTCTTTTCCTCGACAGCTTCGGTAGTGAGGCCGGGAGCGGTGATCACAAACTCGTCGCCGCCCATGCGCGCAACGTAGTCGTACCCGCGGCAGGCATCCTTCAGCCGCGCGCTGAACTCGCGCAGCAGTTTGTCTCCTTCCAGATGGCCGAAAGAATCGTTGATCTTCTTGAGCCCGTCGATGTCACAGACCATCACCGCCAATGAACTCTGCATGCGCCGGCATCGAGCTACTTCCTGCGCCAGATGTACGAATAGCGACCGCGCATTGGGCAGCCCGGTGAGGAAGTCGGTGGTCGCCGAACTTTCCGCCTGCTGATACTTCAGCGCGTTCTCCACCGAGAGCGCGACCTTCGAAGCCACAGCCAGCAGAATTCGCAAATGATCTGGCGTAAAAGCGTCTTGATTCGCGTGATACATGGCCAGCACGCCTACGACGCCATTCAGTCCCTGCAACGGAACTGCGAGCGCCGACGACAGAACTGCACGCTTCTCCGGATCAGTGGCGTAACCGCTTTCCACCTGCGGGTTGCCGTTGAGGATAGGCTTGCAATTCTCCGCCACCCATCCGCATAAACCCTCGCCCATGGGAATCTTCAGCGACGACAGGGCGCGAAAGTTTTCCCCGCTGACCAGCTCCGGCAGCAACCAGCCATTCCGGTGCACGAATACAGCGATGGAATCATAGGGAATCAGCTTGCGCAGCCGCATCGACAACACGGAAAGCGTTTCGCTGAGGCTCAACGAGTTCCCCAAGTCCTGGCTTAGATCGAACATCGCTTGCGCTTCCTGGCGCGCGGACGCGATCGAAGTCAAAAAGTCGGAGTCGGTCTGCGAATTATCTGCCCACTTCTCGAATCCGGTCGCCGGAGCAAAGCCGCGTTCCACGCGCCACTCCCTCGGGAACCCGAGGGGAAAGAAACCGTCCTCATAGGTCTGCGCAATGCGTTCCAGGTCCACATAGCGGCGTTCGAGGACTTCAACAATCTTCGGATCAAACCATGTTCCTGCCCGTTCTTTCACCCGATCCATAGCTAGATCCAGCGGCATCGCTTGGCGATATTGCCGATCAGAGGCCAAAGCGTCCAGGCAATCCACGACCGCGAGAATGCGCGCTCCGACGGGAATCTCTTCGCCGGCCAGACCAGCGGGATAGCCCGACCCATCCCATCTTTCGTGATGCGAGCGCACGATGGGAGCCACTGGGTAGGGAAACGCCACGCGATCCAGAATTTCCGCGCCCACCAGCGGATGCACTTTCATCTTCTCGAACTCTTCCGGAGTCAGGCGGCCGGGCTTATTGATGATGTTCTCTGGCACCGCGAGCTTCCCAATGTCATGCAGCAGCGCCGCCGCGCGCAGTGCCTCGATCTCGTCCACTGACAGGCCGACCTCTTTGGCGATTTCAACTGCGTAAGTCCGCACGCGTTGCAGATGAGTGTGCGTGGTGTGATCCTTAGCCTCGATCGCCAGGGCAAGAGCCTCGATGGTTCGCATGTTCAGCGAGGCAATCTGCTCCACATGGCGCTTCTCGACCTCTACTCGTTCCTTCTCGGCTTCCAGTCGCCCCAGATAGAGTCGATACGAGCGGTACACCCAATAAATCACCGGCAATACGAGTAGCGAAGTCTGCCAACCCGCGCGCTGGTTAATGATTCCCACCAGCCCCACCGCGGCCGCTCCCACCAGGTAGTAGGGGAACGACCAGAAGTAGCACTCCTTCCACACCTTGCGGCTCGATTTATTTTCCGTTAAAGAAATAACCACGGAGACCGGCAGCGTGTTCGCCAGAAAGAAAACCAGAGCCGCCCCCATCAGCAGGATGGGCTTATTGTTGCCTACTCTCCCGTACAGCCAGTGGTAGCTGACGTAGCAGAGTGCGCTGGCGTTTGCCATCATTCCGAAAACGTTGAACAGAACCTTGACGGGATCCAGTCGATTCCTCGCATGCCAGACGCTCTGCATCAGAGTGGCCGTGCAGCCGATTACGAGCGTCTCCGGAAGGCTGAGCTCCATCACGCCGAGAAGAATGAAAAGGAAGTTCACAGACATGGTGCCGTCGATACCGGGCAATTGCACCTTCAGACTGGAGGCCAGGATGGCCACGGCCAGATAACACACGAATCGCATCTGGTCAGCGGATTGCCAGTGCCGCAGGGCGGAGCACAGCACCAGCATCCCGAGCGAGACCGTGATCCCGAGAAATAGTTTCGTCCGAATCGACATTGCGCCTTTAACTACTGTTGCCAGGGGAGGCGGCAGACTACCCCCGCGGCGTAGGAAAGTGACTTCCGCGCACACCTCGGGACGAGCCTGTTCAGTGAAATGCTATTTCCATTAAGGGGTTTTAAGTAGCTTACTTCCGTAACCTCGGGAAATCGTTACGCTCGTTCGGGATTGTCCGCGATTACTTTCGTGATCATCCGCGGCGGCATACTCAATCCAACCCTTCTCCGCTGTGTCAAGATCAACTCCAAACGCGCGGGATGCCACCAGTAAATCTCAATTCGCCGCTTCAAGAGCCACCAGTCGAGGTCCGCGCAGTCGGCGGAATCGCGGTCTTATCCGCCGATCTCAAGGGCAAAATCACGAGCTGCAACGCCGCGTCCCTGAAACTCTTCGGCTGTACGGCTGCGGAGATCCTGGGCCGAACCCTGGCGTCTCTTATCGCAGGGAAGGACGGCGCCAACCAGAGCCAATTGCAAAAGACTGTACTCACCGCGGTTTTGGAAGACGGTCAGTATCGATCTTCACACTCGTTTCAGAAAAAGGCTGCGAAGGATTTTACTGCGGAGCTGACCGTCACGTTGCTTCGTGACGGAAAATCCGCTCCGGGGGGAATGGTCGCCCTGCTCTCGGTGGCAGAGGAAAAATTAGTCGTGGGGGCGCTCGCGGCCAAAGCTCAGAGCCCAGAAGAAGACGAAGCTGCTCACACCGTTTCACGCGAGATTGACGGCACGAACCTTATCCTCGCCAGTCCCGTGATGCACCGTTTCATGCGGATGGTGGACCGTGTCGCCGGCCACAGCGAGAGTGTGCTGGTCACGGGCGATACCGGAACCGGCAAGGAACTCATTGCTCATGCGATTCACCAGTCTTCGCAACGGCGCAGCCGCCCCTGGGTCGACATCAACTGCGCCGCGCTTCCCGAAAACCTGGTCGAGAGCGAGTTGTTCGGGTATGAAAAAGGCGCCTTCACCGGCGCCGATGCGTCCAAACCCGGCCTGTTCGAACTCGCCGACAAGGGCACGCTGTTTCTCGATGAAATCGGAGAACTGCAGATCCAGACTCAGGTCAAACTGCTGCGCGTGCTCGACGGATCTCCCTTCTACCGCCTGGGAGGCAACCGCAAGATCACAGTCGACGTCCGCATAATCGCCGCCACCAATCAGGACCTCGACGCGGCCGTCGCGGCCAACAGGTTTCGGCGGGATCTTTTTCATCGTCTCGGCCAGTTTCAACTTCGCGTTCCCCCGCTGCGGGAGCGTCCTGAGGATATCGTCGCGTTGGCCGAGCACTTCCTCAGACTTAAGAATCCTGGCATGTCTTTCGCGCCCGATGCTATTTCCGCTTTGCTCTCACACTCCTGGCCGGGAAATGTTCGCGAATTGCGCAACCTGGTCGCAAGAGTGGCCGTCGAGTCAAGGCAGCCTGAGATCCGCAAATCGCAGATCACAGATGCCATGTCCGGCAATCCGGTCGCCCAGCGTCAGTCTGCCTCCATGCCGGTAGGAAATCTCGACAGCGTGGAAGAGCAAATGATTATTCGGGCTCTGGAGCGGAGCGGCGGTCATCGCAGCCAGGCCGCCGAACAACTCGGCATCTCGCGCCGTACCCTCAGCCGGAAGCTGAAGGAATACAACATCAACGTGAATTCCGCCGACGCTGCCAGCTCCCTGGCGATGGTTAGCCTCCAGCAGCAGAAGTTTTTCCGCGCTCGCATCCAGCTAGCCGTTGCATTGAAAAACCAGCAGGGTGAGGAAGTGTGCGTTCAGGGTGTGAACCTCAGCACTGGCGGCATGGGTGTGGATGGATTGAAAGAGCCGATGAAATTTACCGGCCTGCTCGACGTCAGTTTTCCCTTACCTGGGAGTGAGACCGTTTTTCGAGCGAAGGCCCGCATCGTCTGGTTCGGCGGCGAAGGCCGCGTCGGCCTTCGTTTCGCCGTCATCGACCCTGCTCTTTTTGAGCAGCTTCAACATTGGACAAACAACAAAATGAAGAACGAAGGCTGGGAATTGCCCGCCGGTCCTCAGTAGGAACCGTCCCGCGGTCCCCCGCCGGATTGTTAGTGCGCTGGCGCAGGCTGCTGCGTCGCTTGCGGAGCCGCAGTGCTCGGACTTGAGAAGTTCACCTTAGGAACTTCGCGCGATCCTGGCGAAGCTTCGAAGTAAGCTTCGTTCGGCTTGAATCCCGCCATCCCCGCGAAAAAGCTGTTGGGGAACTGCTGCACGTAAGTGTTGTAATCCTGCAGAGTGTCGTTGTAACGCTTGCGCTCGACAGCAATGCGATTCTCCGTGCCCGCAAGTTCATCCTGCAGGCGCAGGAAATTCTCATTGGACTTCAACTGAGGATAGTTTTCGACCACAAGCAACAGGCGACCAAGCGCACCGTCGAGCTGCCCGTTGGCTGCGATCTTCTGTTGCGGCGTGCCTGCGGAGAGCAGGGCAGAGCGGGCTTTAGCGATATCGCCAAACACGGTCACCTCTTGCTGCGCATAGCCTTTCACCGTCTCCACCAGGTTCGGGATCAGGTCTGAGCGGCGCTGCAGCACAATGTCGACTTGCGACCAGGCAGACTTAACCGCTTCGTTCTTGGCGACCAGCGTATTCTTCACACTAACGTACTGGCCGAAAACAAACAGACAACCCAGCACTAAAATTGCCACGATAACGAGGACCACGATCAGCGCTTTGTTCATGACATTCTCCTGAAAAACAGCCTCCGCAAACTCTACGATGAGCCCGCAGTACCCGAGTCCAGCATTCTATCAACTGCGGCAGCTACCTGCTCTACTGCTGCCAGATATCGCGAAAAAACATCCATAACGTTGAACTTCTTGCGGTCGGATTTCCGTTCCCTGAGGTCCAGCACCTGCAGAATGCCAGAGGCATCAAACCCAATCTGCTTTGACAATGCCTGCACCGCGTCCCGCTTTCCAACTGGCGCCGGGTGCCCCAGCACGATCAGCGCGTGCCGGAAGAGCGTGGCGAACGACGAGACCGATCGCAGCAGCAAATCCCACATCCGCGAATCGTTACCACAGGCGAGCAACAAATGCTGCCGCAGAAGAGCCAGCTTTTCTCGTAGCTCGTACTCCACCTGCAGGGAGTGCAGCCTCGGGGCAATCCTCAAACCCTGAACCACATCTTCTCCGAAGAGAACCCGGTGGTGCTGTTGCATGTCGAGCAGCTCGATCGTAAACAGATCGGTGGAGTGCTTCATCTCGTCGTGGGTCATGAACAGAGGAGGCGGCTGTTTCTGCGTATTCCACCATTTCACGGCAGGGGCCAGCGCCTGCAACGCCGCAAATGAGCTGTCGCGAATCACACAAAACAGATTCACATTCGAGAACTCAGGATGATAGTCGCCCGCGGCCGCCGACCCGAACAGGATGACGCTCTCCAGGTTAGCTTCAGCCGCAGCCCGCAGCCGGCTGACAAAGTCGTTAATCGTTTTTTCCGGAACCATTTATGACCTCGCTACCAACTGCCGCTAGACCCACCGCCGCCGGACATACCACCCCCGCCGAATCCGCCAAAGCCCCCACCACCGCCTCCGCCACCGAATCCGCCGCCACCCCAGCCGCCGCGGGACCCTCCTCCGCCAAACATACCGGAAAAGAGGATCCAGAAAAGCACGCTGCGAAGCGGAGTGAACAGAATAACGAGTATGACAATAATCAGCAGGATAACTCCGCCGGCTGACATGCCTTTGCCACGCTGATCGTCGCGCTCAACCGGAGCCTCCGGCTGCAGGTTGGTAAGCTGAATGCCAGCATCATCTGCAATGACCTTCGCGACTCGCGACGTGACCAACAGCAAGGCTTGGCCATACTGCTGCGCCCGCATGAGCGGGACCGCCTCCCGCGCGAAGTCGCCGGTCTTCGCATCGTTCAGAATAGGCTCCAGCCCGTAGCCAACCTCAATGCGCTCGCGATGGTCGTTAATCGCGTACAGGATGAGCACTCCGCGGTTAGTCGACTTGGTTCCAAGTCCCCACTGCTGAAATAGAGTGACCGCGTAACTTTCAATATCGGAGCCGTCGAGCGAGTGGATGGTCACGACTGCGATCTTGGCGTGCGCTTTCTCGTCGATCTGCCGGCAGATGTCATCCATCTGCGTGATCGAGTGCTGATCCAGAACATGGGCGAAGTCGTTAACGTAGTCGGTGGGTTTAAGCGTGGCAACGGGCTCGGCCTGCGCCGCTACGATTAGCAGCAGTGCCCCGGCAACTCCCAGCCACCATTTGGCGAACGAATTCATCGGAAGCAAAATTGTACAGGACAAGATGTCGCCAACCCCTAACCGGCACCTGGCATCAGAACCCCATGCAACTGAATCGCCATTTTCTATCTTTGATTGCGCCCGCTTTCCTGTTCGCGAGCATCATCACCTGTTCGAACACTGCCTGTTCAAACAAGGACAATCCCGACGAAATCCGCCAGCGCACGGCCGAAGCGACTGAGACGATGAGGCGCGATACCAAAGCCGTGGTGGAAGGCGTGAAAGAGGGCATGGCCGGCGACAAGACCGTGAACATCAACAAAGCTTCGCGGCAGGACCTGCTAAGCCTGCCGGGCATGACCGAACGCGAGGCCGACCGCATCATCGCTGATCGTCCATTTGCCGACACTCACGAACTCGTGACGCGCCATGCAATTTCCGACGCCGAGTATGACCGAATCCGCGACCGTGTCACCGCCGACCACTAGCCCAGCCTTTTTATGACTTCACGCGGCATCCTGCGATATCATCAAGAGGATGCCTGCTTCTCACTCTTTCCAGACGGATGACCCGCGGCTGCAGCCAATTCACGCGAAAGTGCTGGCCGGCGAGCGCCTGGACGCTGCCGACGCCGTCGCCCTCTACCGCACCGGCGACATTCTTGCAGTGGGCTGGATGGCCAACCAGGTCCGCGAGCGCATTCATGGTGACAGGACGTATTTCAACGTCAACCGTCATATCAACCCCACCAATGTCTGCGTCGCGGCTTGCCGGCTCTGCGCCTTCGGTCGCAAGAAAGACGCGCCCGGCGCTTACACCATGGCCCTCGACGAGGCGTTTGAAACCGCCGCCTCCGGATACAGCGAGGCCGTCACCGAATTTCATATCGTCGGCGGATTGCATCCCGACCTGCCGTTTCAATACTTTCTCGATCTCTGCTCCGGCCTGAAGCAACGGTTTCCGCAGGTGCATCTCAAAGCGTTCACCATGGTCGAAGTCGCGTATCTCTCGAAGCGGGCAAAGTTATCGATCCGCGAGACGCTCGAACAACTGAAGGCCTCAGGAGTGGATTCGCTCCCTGGCGGCGGCGCTGAAATATTTGCCGACCGCGTGCGCCACATCATCTGCGACCACAAAATTGATGGCGACCAGTGGCTCGACACCGCCAAAATCGCTCACCAGATCGGGCTGAAGTCCAATGCGACCATGCTCTACGGTCACGTCGAAAATGACGAAGACCGCGTCGACCACTTGCTGAAGCTGCGCGCGCTGCAGGACGAAACCGGCGGCTTTCAAACATTTATCCCGCTGGCGTTCCATCCCGACAACACTCCGCTGCAGCATCTGCCGAAAACCACCGGAATGCTCGACATCAAGCAGATCGCGGTCAGCCGCCTGGTGCTCGACAACTTCCCGCACATCAAGTCTTACTGGCAGATGATGACGGCGAAGATCGCGCAGATTTCGCTGCGCTTCGGCTCCGACGACATGGATGGTACGGTGATCGAAGAAAAGATTTACCACGACGCCGGAGCGACCACTCCGCAAGGCATGCGCCGCGAAGAACTCGAGCGCCTCATCCGCGCTGCGGGCCGTGAGCCCATCGAACGCGATACGCTGTACCGCCCCGTTACGCGTACGGAGACCTCGGTCACGGTCGCGGTGTAGGTCGCTGGACTATTCCAGTAGATCGTCAACCGACATCTCTACGTCCCGCAAAATCGCTCGGAGTAGGCCCGCGTTTCGCCCGTATGAACCGGCACCACTGTCGCCCGTCCGTCTGGATGTCTGAGGAAATTATGGCTGCCCTTGGTGCGGACGATCTGAAAGCCGGCCCGTTCAAGGATGCGAGTGATTTCTTTTCCCTTGAGCCGGGGAAGGCGTGTCATAGCGAGATTTGTTGAACCCCGACGAGTTGAAGCGAACTACCCGCGCCATCTTCGCTCTCCAGGCACAACTCGACCGCCTCGCGCATTCTCTTCATCAGCGTGTCCAGCGTCTTCGCTTGGCTGTGACAGCCCCGAAGGGTGGGGAACCGTTCCGACGTAATATCCGTCTTCGTCTCGCTCGATTACAACCGTGAAGGTTTTCCTATTCTTCGCTGACGTAACCATCTGTCGATTCTATCACTCGGACTAAACGGGGGGTCGGCCTCGTTTACTAACAGTTTGTTCGTAACTACGCGCCGGCATAACGAAGGCCGGAGCGGGTAGGCTGAGCGCTTTCCCGTCCGGCCACTGGAAACTAGAAGCCTGAAACGTCCTTACAATTTCTCGTAGAACTCGCACGCCGAGCAGGAAATATAAATCCCGCCAGGCACGCCCCTCTCGCGGTCTTTCATGCGCTTCACGATGCGTGTCGTCTTGCCGCACTTGGGGCAATCCGTGCTCTTGCTGGTGTCCATAACCTTCTTACGATCCGCCGTTTTTGCAATCTTCGCGCCTGGTGCCATGATTCGTTTCTCCTGATGTCATTTGCGCAGCGATCCGCCTAATGTTTCTGCGCGGATATTGTGGATGGGATGTCTTAGAAAACTGATCCGAAAAGCCGGAATCCGCGGTGGAAGATTCTTTGGCTGCGTAACCCTATCTCTTCCTTCTCGCGTATTTTACAGGAAGATTGTACCGGCTGTCTTGGCCGTGCCTCTCACGCTGCCGTGGGTCAGTCTGACTTCCACAGGCTCCAACAGAGCCCCATCAGGCAGGACACGCCGACGGCAACGACGACAAAAACCAGTACTGGCGTTAAGAAAGCTAACCAAAAGCTTTGTCCGACAAAGCTCGGCGGGTTGTTCCATACATACCGGAACGGTGCGATCGCAATCAGCGAACCGAGAAAGACACAGAGCGGTAGCATCGAGGGCTTAGCCAATTCGCTTCACTCCTGCTGGTGCTTTCAGCATAAGCCCCCTGTCAATCGGCTTTGTCCCACCCTGCGTTGACCCATTCTCTCGCCCCTGCTACCGTCATATGTTTGCCCTCCAAGGAGGTTCATCATGCCTGCCATCAAATTTCGCGGGGTCGATTTCATCCAGTTCGATTCGCTGCTCACTGAAGAAGAGCGCCTGGTCCGCGACACAGCGCGCAAGTTCATTGAGGACAATCTCGTCCCCATCATCGAAGAGTGCAACCGCGCCGGCCGCTTCCCGCGCGAACTGGTGAAGCCCATGGCCGATCTCGGCTTCTTCGGCGCGTCGCTCCACGGCTACGGCTGCGCTGGCATGGGCAACGTCGAGTACGGACTCGTGACCCAGGAACTCGAACGCGGCGATTCCGGCGTGCGCAGCTTCGTCAGCGTGCAGTCGGCGCTCGTGATGTATCCCATCCACACCTTCGGCAGCGAGGAACAGAAACAGACCTGGCTGCCCGCGATGCAGAAAGGCGAAAAGCTCGGATGCTTCGGGCTCACCGAGCCCGGCTTCGGCTCCAATCCCGGCGGCATGCGCACTCGCGCCCGCAAAGTGGGCAACGAATACGTTCTGAACGGCGAGAAGATGTGGATCACCTCCGGCAGCATCGCTGACGTCGCCATCATCTGGGCTAAGGTGGAAAACGAGAACGACAAGATTCGCGGCTTCCTGGTCGAAAAAGATCGCCCCGGCTTCAAGGCCGACGACATTCACGGCAAATGGTCGCTACGCGCTTCGGTCACCTCGGGGCTCTCGCTGCAGGACGTTCACATCCCCGAGTCAAACTTGCTGCCCAAAAGCGACGGCCTGAAATCGCCATTGATGTGTTTGAATCAAGCCCGCTACGGCATCGCCTGGGGAGCGATCGGCGCGGCCATGTCCTGCTACGACTGTGCACTGCAGTATGCCATCTTGCGCAAACAATGGCGCGACCAGCCCATTGCCTCACATCAACTCGTGCAAGACAAGCTCACCTGGATGATCAGCGAGATCACCAAAGCGCAACTGCTCGTGCTGCAGGTCGGCCGCTTGAAGGATGCGGGCAAGGTGGAGCACCAGCACATCTCGATGGCCAAGCGTAACAACGTCTGGATGGCCCTCGAGTGCGCCCGCCTCTCCCGCGACATCCTCGGTGCCAACGGCGTCGCCGACGACTATCCCATCATGCGCCACATGATGAACCTGGAGTCGGTGAAGACCTACGAAGGCACCCACGACGTGCATTCGCTGATCATCGGGCAGAGCGTCACAGGGATTGACGCGTTCTAGCTTTTGAGGAAGGCGCTTATGGAGATTGCGAAGCTCGTCCTCGAATACCTGAGGGTCTTAGCGTGGCCCTGTGTGGTAACAGGCCTTGCGCTTCTTTTCCAGGCCGAAATCAGCAAAGTGTTGGCGAGGCTGAGGAAGGCCGTGCTTCCCGGCGGGGTCTCGCTGGAACTGGAGGACCAGATCCAGCAGGTGCGCGTGCTTTCGGAGCAGGTGAGGTCGGAGGAGCCTCCGCCTCATCGCGCGAAGACGCCGGGAATTCCGCTTACGGAGGCCAACGCGCGAATGATTCAGCTGGGATTGCAACCGACACTCAGCGGGCTGGACATGTCGTATTATCGAAACCTCGCGGCGACGGACCCGGTCCTAGCCCTCGCAGGCCTTCGAATTGAGCTCGAAACACTCGCTCGGAACTTGGCTAAGGGATATAAGCTGCCCGTCAGCGTGACAGCGCCACTAGGCGGGGTGCTGACCGCTCTCCGAGATGCGCACGCGATTACGCCAGCTCAGATGGAGTTGGCCCAGCAGGCTCTCCGAGTGTGCAACCAGGCCATTCACGGCAGAGCCATTTCGCGTGAACAGGCCGAGGACGTAACCGACTCCGTTGGCGTGCTCGCCCGGGACTATCTAGCTTGGCTAAGCTGGGGTTTTCCCGATGATTGGAAGCCCGTCGATAAGGGTTGAGAAGATTCTTAGGCCTGCGGAAGTTGGCAACCGCGCACTCGTTCAGCGATCCTCTTGGTTTCGGCATCGGCACGCTTTCTGTCGGCGGGAGTCATCTTGGCAGCACGCTCGTTGATATCGCCCGCGACCCGCTCAGCGAGACTTTTAATCCGCTCTCGGATTTCGGCCCCGATTTCGGCGCGATGATCAAACAACCATGCCGCTTTCTCTTCCTCGCTAGAGAATGTAGGAATCTTCATGTCTACCTAGTCTAGCGCGGGAAGCCACGCATAAAAACTAGATTAATTTCGCCTCACGCTGTTGGTTTCTCTCGCGGCGGTTCAACTGCCAGAAACTCCTGCGCGAAACGCTGACTGTAGTTTTCCAACAATGCCTGCACCCGTCGCTGATCAGCCGACCGCAGAATCAATCCGGCATGATGATGCCTCTTAATTCGCAAGAAAACTTCAGGATCGTTGTATCCCGATGTATCGGGAGCCTCCTGCCGCGCCAGTGAAAGAATCACTCCGGCATACTCCTCGCGCACTGGAGGCAGCTTATACGTTCCGTCTCCGCCAGCGATTTCAATGCGGGCCCACTCCCGCCACAGGTTGATTCCGGTGGCAATTTCGATCATCTCGTTGATGTAGGCGCCTCCCACGCGAGCCGCGCACTCCAGAAAATAGAAATTTCCATCGGCGTCCGCCCGGATGAATTCGGTATGAGCCACGCCGCGCACCAGTCCCAGCGCCGCAATCAGTTGCCGGTTGATCTGGCGCAAGCCGATGTCGGCGTCACTGCCTCGCGCGATGATGCACGTGGTGAAAATGCCGCCGCCTTGTGCCACATTCATAGGCGGCTTGCCGTACTTGCTCACGCTGGCAAAGACTACTCCGCTTTCGGAAACCACCGAGTCGACGTGGTACACCTCGCCCGGAACAAACTTTTCCAGCAGAAACGATGATTGCTTGTCTCCCAGTTGTTCCAGCACCGGCCACAAGTCTTCAGCAGCGTGAATCTTTTTGATCCCGATTGCAGATGCCTCCTGCCTCGGCTTCAGGACCCACGGTCCTGGGACATGTTCAAGGTAGTAGCGGATGTCGTCGTGGTTGAATACAGGAACGAAATCCGGAACGCGCACGTTGCTATCCAGCGCCTTCATGCGCATGGCCAGCTTGTCGCGAAAATAACGCATGGTGGTCAGGCCCATGCCCGGCACGCGCATGTGTTCGCGAAGAGTGGCAGCCGTTTCCATGTCGTACTCGTCGAGGGCGACGATGCGGTCGATTTTCTGCGAGCGCGCCAGGTGCGTCACCGCCTGCACGATGTCGGCGAGAGGAATCTCAGCGGGAAGATAGTATGTGTCGTCCAGGCTGTCGCGCGGCCAGTCGGCATCGCGCAGTTTCTCCGCCGTCAGCAGCAGCACCCGGCAGCCCTGGCGCTTGCACTCGCGCATGAATTCCTGTCCCTTTTCGTAGGTCGTGATGCACAGGAAGGTGAGTGGGCGCCGTTTCGGCATGGGGTCACTTTTCAAAACAAGGCTGCGAGAATAACACGAGAGCATCGGTCTCGATATCGGTTATTCTCATGGCTCCAGCCATTTCTTTCAATCTCCAGGCGATTGGGATATATTCTCAGGCCGGTCGAAAATAGCTGATTCATAGGCGTGTTCGGGGGTTTTATGGCTGGGCAAACTCGTTCAGAAGGCAAGGCTCGCAGTTTCGGGGAAAACATTGAGAGCGACCTGGCGTCGCGGTTTCTGCGCGTAGTCGAGGTGGCCGCGATTGCTTCCGCCCACACCATGGGCCAGGGCGAGCGCAAGCTCTCTGACCAGGTGGCCACCGAGGCGATGCGGCATACCATGGACTCGATCCCCATGCGCGGCACAATCGTTATCGGCGAGGGTGAGCGCGACGAAGCTCCCATGCTCTACATCGGCGAGAAAGTCGGAGCCGACTTTCCCGATGGACGCGAAGTCCCCGAAGTTGACATCGCCGTCGATCCGCTCGAGGGCACCAACCTCTGCGCCACCGGCGCGCCCGGAGCAATCACTGTGCTGGCCGCTTCTGAACGCGGAGGCCTGCTGCACGCTCCCGACTGTTACATGGAGAAAATCGTCGTCGGACCGTCGTGCAAGAATGCCGTCGATCTGGATGCGCCCGTGGCTGACAATCTGAAGAATATCGCGAAGAGAATGACGCGCGATGTGGAAGACCTGGTAGTGATCGTGCTCGACCGTCCGCGCCACGAAAAGCTTATCGCCGATATTCGCGCTGCCGGCGCTCGCATCCGGTTGATCGGCGATGGCGACCTCTCGGCTGGCATCGCTGCCGCCGTGATTGGCACCGGCGTGCACGCGGTCATGGGCTCCGGTGGTGCGCCGGAAGGCGTGATCACTGCCGCTGCCATCCGCTGCCTTAACGGCTACATGCTCGGCCGCCTGGTCGTGAAGCCCGACCAGGAGGAGCGCCTCGCTCGCATGGGTATTAAAGATAAAAACAAGATCTACGAGGCGGAGGATCTTGCCCCCGGCAAACAACTCATCTTCGCCGCCACCGGCGTCACCGACGGTGCGCTGCTGAAAGGCGTCCGCTTCTTCGGCGAAGGCACTCGGACTTCCTCGGTAATCCTCACCCAACTCACCGGCAAAGTGCGCTTCATCGAGAGCATTCACCTGGAAAAGGGTCCGGACGTGAAGGTGCGGTTCATGTAATGCGAAGGACCAAGTGATTACGCGGAGGGCCGATGCAAAGACGTTGCATTGCGATTGGATTTTTATCTTTTGCGTTGGGAGGAACGGCTCATGCGCAGAGCTACTCCGCTGATATCGTTGATCTGGCTAAACCTGACACCCCCACGCTTGCCCGGATCTACATCGCGAAAGACAGGAAGCGAATCGAGTTTCAGCCCGCGAGCGGCGACCGAGCCCTCATAAGCCACTTAGCGCCAGCACCACCGGACAACAAATCTCTCGATGTGCACATTAGCGGTGTCGGCAAGACTATCATCCTCGATCTCGCGAACAAGAAGTCGGTTATTCTTGAGCCAGAGAAGAAAGCATATATCGAAAGGAATTGGGGTGATCCTGCACCTAGCGACCTATATAGGATGTATTTGTTTTTGCCTCCATTGGTTAATCCCGAGGACGCTTGCGCGGAGTGGGTAGCCATAATCAACGGCGCCCTCTGCAAGAAGGTGGGTTACGAGTTGGTTGACGGCCGCCGCACAATCAAATACGAACTTACGGCCGGCCGGGACATTCTCAGCATGTGGGTAGATACGCGCTTACACACTTTG